>Ga0118677_10000328_pt1 | contig 104170 bp, 88 predicted proteins | sample AliMusrvi5mmetaG_FD_86154 | JGI IMG/M metagenome (GOLD analysis project Ga0118677, IMG submission 86154) | reverse complement strand
ACGGACCGCAAGCAGGCGGGATTGTGTCCTGCGAATTACCCACCGAATTCTCCCGATTTATTAGCCGTGTGGCGCGTTGGCGGCGTATTGTGTAATGGTGGGAAGAAGGAGCCTGGGGCCGTGCGAAAAGCCCTCACCCCCTGCCCCTCTCCCGAGTACGGGCGAGGGGAGAATGGCTGTACTGCATCAGACGCTGGATGCCCACGAGGTCGCCTGCGGGCAAAAACACCGACTGATCGACGCTGAAGCTGTCGACCATCGCCGCGCGACGGTGCCCGGGCCAAGTGCGCATGTGGCTCGCCATGCGTGTCAATGAAAATCAAAAATCCTTGGGCAAACGCTTGATTTGTTCGAGGGTGAAGACGGGGCCGTCTTTGCAGACATAGGCCGGGCCGCAATTGCAGCGGCCGCACTTGCCCACGCCGCACTTCATGCGGTTCTCCAGGCTCGTATAGATATCGCTGTCGCCAAGCCCCATCTTGCTGAGCACGGGCAAGGTGAACTGGATCATGATCGGCGGGCCGATGACCAGCGCGACGGCGTTTTCGGCGGGAATACCGGCCCGTTCAACGATGGTCGGCACGAAGCCAACTTCACCTTTCCAGTCGGGCGTCTCGCCGCCCGGATCGACGCAACTCACGACGCGCACGTTGTCGTATTCGGCCCAGCGGTCAAGCTCATTGCGAAAGACCAGATCGCCAACCTTCCGCGCGCCGTAAACGATTGTGATCTGGCCATACTGCGTGCGATTTTCCAGGGCGTACCAGATGGCGCAGCGGATCGGCGGCATGGCGATCCCGCCGCCGATGAAAATCAGGTTCTTTCCCCGCCATTTGTCCATCGGATAGGCGTTGCCGTACGGTCCGCGGAAGCCGACAATGTCGCCTTCGTCGATGTTCCACAGGGCCTCGGTGACGCGACCGGTGCGGCGGAAGCAGAACTCGATGAAGTCCTGCCAGTTCGAGCTGGAGCAAAGATTGAAAGGCGACTCTCCGGCCCCGAAGGCGGAGAAGATCCCGAATTGGCCGACGCGAAAGCTGAAGTCGCGCGACCGCTCTTCGTCGCGGAACCGAATGCGGACCGATTTCACATCGGCCGTCTGCTGGCGGACCTGAACGACTTCCATCAGGTCGGGCTGGTAGATATTGGCGTTCATGGTTTTCTTTACGGTAAGTGTAGGGTGCGCCGCATCAGGTAGGTGGGCCGAGTGAAATGAGTCCACCACGAGAAACGTCGGAAGATGATGGGACTCGTTTCACTCGGCCCACCCTACGATTCATCGTTGGGTTGCGTCTTTCGCGAAATCGCCGAAAGCAGCGGGCGGACGCCGAGTCCGACGGGGCAATTCCGTGTGCAGTTGCCGCAACCGGTGCAGAGCAGCGTGCCGAATTTCTGCGGATAGATGCGAAACTTGTGGTAAATCCGTTGCCGCTGCCGCTGGGCCTGCTGGCTCCGCGGGTTATGGCCGGCGGCGTGAAGCGTGAACATGCCGAACTGGCAAGCGTCCCAATTCCTTGCCCGCTCACCTTGCCCCCCGGCCCCTTCATCGACGATATCAAAACAATGGCACGTGGGGCAGGTATAGGCGCAGGCCCCGCAACCGAGACATCGTCGGGCCAGTTCCGGCCACTGTGAGTCTTCAAAGCCGCTTTCCAAGAACTCGCCTACCTTATCGAGGTCGAAACTAATCTCCGGCCCCCCATTCACGTCTGACTTGAGGTCCGAGGGTTCGGTCTGCCCAGCAAACAATCGCCGGCCCTTTTCCGTTAAACAGCGGATTTCCAAAATCCCTTCGTCCAGCGCATGGAGCATGACATCCGATCCGCGCGGGTCATCCGGGCCGGAACCGACGGATGTGCAGAAGCACTGGGCATCAAAACTCTGGCAGGCCAAGGTAACGATGGTCGTCAACTCGCGGCGGCGATTGTAGGTGGCGTCGGCGTAGTCCCAGTTGAAGACATGATCGAGGATCGGACCCAAGGCGGCATCGCAGGGCCGGGCGGCAATCACGATCTGCTCATCCTCCAACGGCGCAACTTCCGTCAACTCGACGCGTTTCCGCCCTAGCTTATAGCCATAGAGCTTTTCGTGGCGGGGGAAGAGAAACTCCTTGATCGAGTTCCGCGGTCGTGTCTCGCCGTCGAGCGTCAGTTGCCCGGCCGATTCCAGCCAACCGTAAAGCAGCCGATCGTTGACCAATCGCGGACCGGCAACGTGGCGGCCCTCGGTAATCCACTTATCGACCAAGCCACGAAGAGTCGCAAAGGAAAAAACATTGCTCATTGGATGAAGCTCTCCTTGTCTTGGAGTGCATAGGAACCAACCACAGGCTCAGCCTGGGGATCATCGCCGGCGCGAAAAGCGAAGTTTTCTTCCGCTGCCTGGGCCAGCGAGAGATTCAACAGTCGCAGGTCGATACCCATCGGGCAAACCCGAGTACATTCTTCGCAGCCGACGCATCGTGCGGCCAAGTGAAAGGCCCGCGTGATGTGCCAGGCAAAATTACCCTTGAGCGTGGCCGAGGTGCTGATGACTTGCGGCCGATTCTTATCGACGATGCACCGCGGGCAGTAGCACATCGGGCAGACCTGCCGGCAGGCATAGCATTTTACGCAGCGGGCCAGTTCCTGTCGCCAGTAAGCCAGCCGTTCGGAGGACGATCGGGCCAGAAAGGCGTTGATTGTCGCATAGCGTTGATCGGCCGATATTGCGGTCATATTACTGGCCGATTTGCCAATGATTACGTCGGCGCCGCGAGGCTCATGCACGTCGCATGTCTCGCACTTTGGCCGGCACATGCCGTCGCAGGCCATACCGATCACATAAATCTGCGAGCGGTCAAGTTGTGATTCTTTTTCCAGCACGACCAAGGCTCTTTGATCGCATCCTTTGACGACGATTGCCGGACGACCCAAGGCGCGGATTTCCGGTCGTTTGAGATAAACGGTCAGGTTCGCATGGCACCGATCGTTCCAGACCAGTTGCTCGACATCTTCCGGCCGCTGGATGAAGACCGGGAAAACTGGCCCATCGCGATCGTTGCCTAGGCATTTTGCCTGCGTGGAATCCGACAGGCTGAAAGCCTGTCCTACGGGATCCTGGCCGTAGCCGATGACCACATCGACCTTCCCGTCGCGGAGCAATTGCCGGCAGGTGTCTCGAAGTGTTGCGATCATCCGTTGGCCTCGCAGACTTCGCGGTAACCGACGTAGGGACCAAGCGTTCGCGTCTTTTCGGTCAGTTCTTCGACGACTTTCTGCCACTTCTTGCCTTCGGCCGCCGAGATCCAGGTAAACTGCACTCGCTCGGTTTCGATGCCGACGGCTTCGAGCAGTTGGCGAAAGAGCATCCAACGGCGACGAGCGTGGTAGTTGCCCGCCGTGTAGTGGCAGTCGCCGGGATGGCACCCGGAAATCAGCACTGCATCGCCGCCCATCTCGAATGCTTTGATGATCAGGTTGAAATCGATCCGTCCCGTGCAGGGCAAGCGCACAATGCGGACGTTGGCCGGGTATTCCAGGCGGTTCGTGCCGGCCAGGTCCGCGCCCAGGTACGTACACCAGTTGCAGACGTAAGCGATGATTTTCGGCTCAAAACTTTCGGTTTCGCTCATACCAGGCACTCCACCATGGCGTAGATCTGTTGTTCGGAAAAGCCGGCCAGGTCGGCGCACTTGGAAGGACATACGGCCACGCAGGTGCCGCAGCCCATGCACAAACCGGGATTGACCCGTGCGGTGCATTTGACGAGTTGCCCCTTGCGGTCGCGGATCTCGGCCCGCTCGATGGCGTTGTAGGGACACGCTCGAATACAGGCAAAGCAGGCCGCGCAGTTCGATTCATCGACCCTCGCGACTTCAGGCTCGCGGGTCAGTTGCTGGCGGCTGAACATCACCAGCACCTTGCCCGCGGCCGCCGTGGCCTGGGACACCGACTCCGGAATATCCTTGGGACCTTGACAAGCCCCGCAGACATAGACCCCGGCTGCGTTGGTTTCGACCGGCCGCAGCTTGGGGTGTGATTCCGAAAGGAAGCCGTTCTCGTCGTAACCGACATTGAGCTTCTGGGCCAGTGCTTCGGCACCATCGGACGGACACATCGCCGCAGCCAGCACGACCATGTCGGCGTGAATGGTCACAGGCTCGCCAGCGAGGGTATCAACGCCGCGGACGACCAGGCGACCGTCTTGTTCCACGATCTTCGACACGCGGCCGCGATGATAATGGGCACCGTCCTGTTCGATCGCTCGGCGGACGAATTCGTCGTAGTTCTTCCCACCGGCGCGAATATCCATGTAGAAGACATGCGCCTCGCCCTCATGCACCTTGTGCTTGTAGAGCATCGTGTGCTTGGCGTTGTACATGCAGCAGATTTTTGAGCAGTACGAAAGGCCCTTGGCATTGTCGCGGGAGCCGACGCAACTGATGAAGACCACGCACTGCGGCACCTTGCCGTCGGAAGGACGGCGGACTTCTCCGCCCGTCGGCCCGGAGGCCGAAAGAAGTCGCTCAAATTGCAGCGAATCGATTACATCCGCATGGCGGCCATAGCCATATTCGCCGTAGCCGGTCACATGGTCGTTGCGCTGCTCCCGCCCCACGCTGTAGAGCTTATAGCCCGTGGCCACCACGATCGCGCCGACTTCCTCGGTTACCAGGCGGTCTTCATCATCGAAACGGATCGCGCCAGGTAGGCACTTCTTCGCACAGATGCCGCACTTCCCCTTGGTCAATTTCATGCAGACCGCGCTGTCGATGACCGGACGGGCGGGCACGGCCTGCGGGAAGGGGATGTAGATGGCCGTCCGCTGCCCTAGTCCGTAGTCGAAGTCGCTGGGGTTCTTCTTGGAGGGGCAGGAGTTCCAGCACTGGCCGCAGCCGGTGCATTTCTCCATATCGATGTAACGTGCCTTCTTCCGCACGGTGACGCGGAAGTTGCCCACAAAACCCTCGACCGATTCGACTTCCGAATAGGTGTGCAGCGTAATGTTGGGGTGCTGGTCTGCCTCGACCATCCGCGGCGTGAGGATGCACTGCGAGCAATCCAACGTGGGGAAGGTCTCGCTCAGGCCGGCCATCTTGCCGCCGATCGAAGGCTCGCGTTCCACGAGCACGACCTGGTATCCTGCGTCGGCAATGTCCAGGGCTGACTGGATTCCGGCCACGCCCCCGCCGATGACCATCGCCCGGCGGGTCAGCGGAATTTCGATCGGGGCCAGGGCATGATTGTATCGCGTCTTGGCCACCGACATCGAGACCAGGTCGATGGCCTTGGCAGTCGCCTCTCGGCGATCTTGATGAACCCACGAGCATTGCTCGCGAATGTTGGCCATTTCGACCAGGTAGGGATTCAGTCCTTCCTTCTCGGCCGCCTTGCGGAAGGTGCGAAGGTGCATGTGCGGCGAGCAGGAGGCAACGACAACGCCGGTAAGATGCTCCTCGGCGATTTTCCGGCGGATCGTGGCCTGCCCAGGTTCTGAACACATATATTTGCAGGCCATAGCGCAGGCGACGCCCGGCAGCTCAAAGGCGGCCGACGCTACTTGCTCGACATCCACGGTACGAGCGATGTTCTCGCCGCACCAACAGACAAACACGCCGATTCTGGCCATGGTATATTACCGTTCTACTTCTTCACCACGAAATGCCGGTCGATCCCTATAATCTTCTCGTCGATCCCCAACGCCAAACCGATCAGGTCGGAAAGATAATAGACGACCAGTTCGTGACGAACGCCGAAACGCCGCTCGATGTCGGCTTGTTTCATGTCAAGATTGACGTGGCACATCGGACAGGCGACCACGATACATGAGGCATGGTGGGCCGCTGCGTCGCTGAGAATCTTGTGGGAAAGATTCAGCACGGTCTCCTCGTCCGCCAACGTCATGCCGGCGCCGCAGCACTCGGTCTTGTAATTCCAATCGACCGGCTCCGCGCCCAAGGCAGCCAGGATCGTTTCCATACTACTGGGCTGCTCGCAGTCGTCAAACTGAACGTCCCGCGGCGGGCGAGTCAACAGGCAGCCGTAGTAACAGGCCGGACGAAAACCGTTCAGCGGCCGCACGACCTGCCGGATAATCGCATCCAGGCCGATTTTCTGCACGACTTGGATGAGGTTCAAAACCTGGGTGCTGCCGTCCACCTCGAGTTCGACGATCTCGGAGATTTCTTTCCGGAGCCGCGGGCAGGCCGCCAAGGCCCGATTGGCACGCAGCAGTTCCATCGAGCACATCGGGCAGGGAGCCAGAAGCTCGGTCATCCCGTCGCGCTTGGCCAGCGCAAGGTTCCGTGCCGGCAGTGCGACGGCCAACTTGTGATTGAGCGAATGGGCCGCCGTCGCGCCGCAACAGATCCAGTCGTCCAACTCCCGCAGGCCCACATCCAGCTTGCCCAAACAAGAGCGAACCGACGTTTCATAGTCGTTCGACGACCCGTGCAGGGCACAACCGGGATAGTAGCCGATTTCCACGATTTACTTCTCCCCGTTGGTCATGCAGCGGGTGAAAATACGCCCCACGACCGCGCGATCCTTCACGCGCTGGCCGCCGAAGTGCAGCTTGCCGCGGTGCATGAGTTTTGGGGCCAAGAGCGAGTCCTTCATCAAAGCCCGCAGACTGCGATCGCGAAAAAATGCCCGCAGCTTGAAAACACCTACAAGCTCCAGTTCCCTGAGGCGGCCGTTGCGGCGGACGTTGTCGAGGAACGCCTTTTGAAAGAGGACCGTTCGCTGGCGAGCCTCCGGCACGGCGCCGCGCTCAAACGCGATCTGCCGCAGGGCATCCATCACGCCCGCACAATCGACTGATTTTGGACAGCGTGCCGTACACGTCATGCACGATACGCATTTCCAGATCGACTCGGCCCGCATCGCCTTCTCGGCTTGGCCCAACTGCACGAGACGAATCAGCCGGTTCGGCAGAACGTCCATGGAGTCGGCCATCGGGCAGCCGGCCGAACACTTGCCGCATTGATAGCAATCGCGCAGGCTGGCGCCGGAGAGTTGTTCGATGCCGAGATCGTCAGTTGAGGCGGTGAGCGTCATGGTTGCTTATCGGTGGGCTGCGTAGGGTGTGGACCAGATGTAGGGTGGGCCGAGTGAAGCGAGTCCCACCATTTTCCGATGATTTTGATGATTCATGGTGGGACTCGCTTCACTCGGCCCACCCTACATCAGCAACTGGACATCTCGCGAACCAGATGCGTGGCCAAGGCGTCGTTGGTTTCGGGATCGAAATTCAAAATGCCGCCCTCGCCGCCGCAGGCCGGTTGTACGATCAGGGCCACGACCTTGTCGCCCCCTTTGCCGGACAGCGAGACGAATTCGCCCTTGGTATCGCGAAGCAGACTGCCCGGCAGGCGGCCCTGTTCGCCCGTCGTGAGTACGACCACCCGATCGCAGCGTTGGGCAATACTGACCAGGTTCATGGGCGTAATTGAGGTCTCTTCGGGTGAACTCTCCATGGGGAAGAGTTTGGCGACGAGCTTCTGATGAATCAGCCGTCCCAAACCTTCCTCGCGTCGCAATAACCCTGGGGCGATCTGCAATCGCACCCGCGTGCCGTTGCGGTTGGTGATGGCAATGCTGTTCAGCGGTTGGGCGATCTCGCGGTGGCGATCGCCACGCGCGCCGCTCGACTGGCAATGGAACGCGGCGTCCAGGATTTCGGCCATCTCATTGTCGGCGAATGGCTCGACCGCATAGTAGAAGATGCGTCGCAGCCGATAGGCCGCCTCGCGATTCGCATCGGCCGATGCCACGACGATCACTCTGGCCTTCGGGCATGCGCCGTTGATCAGGCCGACGGTGACCGGCCCTTCGTCGCCGATGGATAAACCATCGAGAATCACGACGGGAGTGTCCACTTCGTTCAGTACCGCACTCAACTGGGCCCAATCCGCGGCCCTCTGCACGTCACAGCCAAGGCTGCTTAGCTTGCTTGCCTGGGTATGCGCGCTGGCCGCGTCGGGATTATACAGGGTGACGCGCCTTGCCAGGCAGTTGCCGGCTTCGTCTTCAGTTCGCGTGGCACTGATACAGGCAATCCATCCCTTTTGGCACGGATCGCTCAGAAGGAGTGAAGGATCTTGCTTCAAAGCCTCGTTGACCGCGACGACCACGCCCGACAGAGGCGCGGGGATGAGTTGTTGCGGTTTGTCGGCCACGGCCACAGCGGCCAGCGGCAGGCCCTGATAGACCACCTCGCCGATCCGCGGCAAGCGGACCGACTCGATTTTAACCGTCAAGGGATCGGTGAGCACGGCTCCGACCCGCGTCGCCCGCTGGTCGCCCGACTGGAACCAAGCGCGATGCCAGAAGCGGAACGGCTCGGTCGTGGCGGATGGTTCGACGGATGCCGGCACCTTGCGGCCGTTGGGCGAGGTATCGTGGTGCAGCAGACGGTGTACGGCCTGCGTGATTTCTTCCGGCGTAAAAGGCTTGGTAACATAGTCCGAAGCCCCCAGGCGGATTGCCGATGCCGCGTTGGGAATGCTGGGATAACCCGTCATGAGAACCACGGGCACATCGGCCTTCTGCTTTCGCAGGGCTTCGAGGAAGGCGATTCCATCCATGTTGGGCATCTTGATGTCCAAGAGGATGGCGCTGTAGTCGTTCTGCTGGGCCAGGCTCAAACCTTGGCTCGCATCGCTACACTTTTCAACCTCAAAACCCTGACGGCTGAAAATGCGGCGGCAGCCCTCGCAAATCACTTCCTCGTCGTCAACAACCAAGATTTTCGGATCGTCCAACATGACTGTTGTCCCTTTTGGCGGATGGATTGCTTGCTTCTGACTTCGTGCCAGTAGCTTTGCAACAACTGTGCCAAAAGGGAAAACACCCTATAAAAGACGATAAATCTCGCGAAAGGGCGGTTTAGGAGAGCGACGGGGCCAGAAACATGTATGCTACAGGTATACACTGTACGCGATATGGAGTGCGGGAATTTATTCCCGTTTTGTAAGCGTTACTCGAATGTCACAACGAGTTTCTTACCGAGGGCTTCCGCGTGGCGAGTAAGCGTCGTGACCGTGGGATTCGGCTCGGTTTCGTTCTCCAATCGCGACAAGGCGGCACGCCCAATTCCAGTGTGACTGTCTTGCCCATGCGACTTGGTTATCAAATCGCCCCTGTTCAGATTTGAGCGTTTCCGCTAGTTTCTCATCGGATACTCCCAATTTTTCGGCAATCCAATCAACTACCTCTCGCGATTTTGCCGACCCGCCGAGCGATCTCAGACAGTCAAGAATCGGTCCCATCCACTTCACAAACGCAGTCTGTCTCTTCGGCCGTCCGGTTTTCATAGCAAACTCGTGCTAGCGCAGGAAAAGTTGCCCATGTTGATCGTAGCAAGCCCCCATTTTGGCATGATAACAGGCTACATGCAAGACTGGCGGCTTGATTCGGCGGGCGATGGTCGGTTAAAATAGCAGTTATGCTTGAATTACCCTTCGGAACTCAGTCCATATTTGCGCATCAAAGCGTGCAGATTCGTTCGCTGGATGCCGATCTCCTCGGCGGCGCGGCTGACGTTCCCTTCGCAACGCTGAAGGGCTTCGGATAGAAACCGCCGTTCGAGCTGTTCGACGGCCGCGTCGCGCACCTGCTGCTTGAGCCGCTTGAACTCCTCCCAGTTATGGGGAAGCTGGCTGACGGTCGTTCGCGGCGCGGCCTTGCGGATTTCATCGGGAAGATGGTGCGGCTCGATGCGGTCCTGGTCGCAGAGAATAGCCAGCCGCTCGACGATGTTTCGCAGCTCGCGGACATTGCCCGGCCAGGCGTAACTTTCCATCAGGCACATGGCCTCGGAGCTAAACCCCTTGGCGTTGACCTGGTTTTTCTTACAAAACCGCTCCAGGAAAGAGATTGCCAGCAGGGGGATATCGCCAAGCCGGTCGCGGAGCGGAGGGAGGTAGATCGGCACGACGTTGAGCCGATAATAAAGGTCTTCGCGGAAAGCTCCTTCGCGAACCATCTCGCTCAACTCGCGGTTGGTAGCCGAAATCAGGCGAATATCAACGTCTCGTTCGGCGGTATCGCCCACCTTTCTCACCCGCTTCGTCTCCAGCACGCGGAGTAGTTTACCTTGGGTTTCCATGCTCAGGTTAGCCACTTCGTCAAGGAATAACGTGCCTTGATGGGCCGCCTCGAACAGTCCCTGCTTCGTGGCAATTGCTCCGCTGAACGAGCCTTTGATATGGCCGAAGAGTTCGCTTTCCAGCAGCGTGGGGGCCAAGGCGCTGCAATCGCAGGCCAGCAGCGAACAATCCTTGCGGCGGCTGAGGCGGTGAATGGCCCTCACGAACATCTCCTTGCCGGTGCCGCTTTCTCCCGTTAGCAGGACGGTTCCATCCGACGGCGCGACGCGGCGGGCAAGTCCAAAAACCCGCTCCATGGGTCGGCTTTCACCAATGATCCCCTCAAATCCCTGGCGGATTTCCAGTTCCTGCCGCAGGGCCACGTTCTCGCGCACCAGCGCCGAATGCTCCCATGCCCTGACGACGACCATGTTCAACTGGGCCGGCGAAAAGGGCTTGGCAATATAGTCGTGGGCACCGGCTTTCATGGCCTCGACGGCCGTTTCAACTGCCGCGTGGCCCGTGATCATCACGACTTCGGAGGGAACACCTGCCGCTTTGATCTGCCTCAGAACATCAAGCCCCGAAACACCCGGCATCATGAGATCGAGCAAAATCACGTCAAACTGGCCCGTCAGAGCGGAATTCAGACCGGAACCGGGATCACTAAAATACTCGACCTCGTGCCCGGCGGCGCCTAAAGCCCGGCGACAACTGATGCCGATCACCGCCTCGTCGTCAATCACGGCGATGCGGAGTTTAACGGGGTGGGAAGGAGGGTTATCGGAGTTCATAATGTAAGTGCCGGCAAGCTGATGATAAACGTGCTGCCTTGCCCTTCTTTACTCTGAACTTCCAGGGTGCCGTTGTGCTGCTCGACGATGCCGAAGGTGACGCTCAACCCCAGGCCCGTTCCCTTGCCGACCGGCTGGGTAGTAAAGAACGGCTCGAAAATCATTTCCAGCAGTTCGTCCTTGATGCCGCAGCCTGTATCGGCCACGCGCAGGATCACGCGGCCGTTGCTGGCCGTCGTGGTAATCGTCAGACGCCCGCCGTTGGGCATGGCCGTGCAGGCGTTCAGGGCAAGATTCAAAAGAACCTGCTGCAACGGATTCATGTCGCCACAGACCTCTGGCAGGCCGTCTTGCAGGACTTCTTCGATCACAATGTGCTCGAATTTCTTCTGATTGGCGATCAGCCGCACCGTCCGCCGCACCACGTCGTTGATGTCCAGCGGCTCCATCTTAGTGGGCCGTTCCCGGGCAAAATCGAGCAAACCGCGGACAATCTCGGCCGCGCGGGTCGTCTCGTGGATAATCAGATCGAGATCCTGGTGATCCTCCTCGCTCATGTGCGGCTTGTGCCGCAGCAAGTGCGCAAAGGTGAGCACGCCGGTGAGTGGGTTATTGATTTCGTGGGCCACGCCGGCCGCCAAACGGCCGATCGAGGCCAGTTTCTCGGCCCGACTGACCTGCTGCCGGGCGGCCTGCGTGAGCTGTGTTTCCCGCCGTGCAACGGCCTCTGCCATGGCATCAATCGCCTGGCATAAAAGCCCTAACTCACCGGGCGGGCGGATGCCGACCCGCGCCGTCATATCGCCGGCAATCACCTTCCGCGACATGGACACGATCCGCCCCACGGGCCGCATCACCAGCATCGTAACCGTATAGATAAGTGCCAGGCTGACCACCGTCGTCACGATCATCATCAATAGGAAATGAATCGTCGTGGCAACCCGGGAGACAACAAACGGCGCCTGGAGCAAACCGACATACAAGGCTCCGATGATGCGCTGCCGCGGATCGCGAATTGGTTCGTAGGCCGTGATGTACCAATCGCGTACCACAAAGGCCGGCGCTGCCCAGGTGCCGCCGCGCTGAAGGACTTCATCGCAAACGGTTTCGCTTAGTCGCGTGCCCACGGCCCGCGAGCCGTCTTCGCTGAGCACATTCGTGGCAATGCGGAGATCTCCCTGAAAAAGTGTCACCGTGCCGATCGATTTGTTGGAATCGAGTTGCGAAGGAAAGACCGACTGGCGAATCGAATCGACCAAGGCATCGCGGCGATTCAAGAGATTTCCGCCGTAAAGCACGCCCAGAAGTTGGCCTTTGTCGCCGAGCAACGGAACAGCGGCGGCGACAATCATACCGTCGTTGCGAACCTTTTCGTCCGTCGCGAGGCTGGCCGTGGTAGGAACCAGCGTAATCCTGGCTCGTTCGGCCAACTCTTTGCCTTCGCGAGCCAGTTCCACGGCCGGCACGGAAAGGCTGCCCATGGCGGGCCGCTTCTCTCGAATGGCGTCGGCCACCAGCGGATTATCCGCTAGGCTGTCATCGCGTTGACCAGAATTCTGGGCACGGTAAATGACTTTTCCCTTGGCATCCGTCACAACGAGCAGATCCATTTGCCCTATTTGAAAAGCTCTTCGCAACAAGGCTCGCGACTCTTCGGACTGGGGTTTCTTCAATCCCTGTCCAAGATCCTGATCGAGGGCCACGCCTTCCAAAAACCGAGCAACTCCCGCGAGATAACTGTCGTACGAAGCCCGAGCAGAATTTAGATCCAAACGCACGCGGTTCTGGACTTCATTCAACCAGCGATGCTCGAGATACTCGATCGCCACCAAGGCAAGAATCGAATTGGCCACGACAACGATAGCGATGGCCGCCATGATCAGTTTGAAACGAATCGTCATCGTGAAACCGCGCGTGGTCCAATACAGTGTATAGCCACATCATACATGCGGCAGCGGGCTTTCACAAGGGCCGCCCACAACAAAACATACCTACGGGGGAGCAGATTTCGATCGCAAAATAGTGATTTCTTCGCGGTCTTCTGCACTTAGCAGCATGACAAATTCCATTCTGGGCAGAGCTTTACGCAAGCCGATTAAAACAACGAAACGTGCATTAAACACCCATTTTCCCCAGTGGCACACTTGTTGCTCTTGACCGATTCCGTTGAGGTTCCTGGCCGAGCGGCATACTCTTCGATTTTCCCATCATTTGAGAAGAGACCGCCGTGCCAGGGACTCTTAACCTTGCCAACCTATCCAATTTTTAACTATTAGGATTTACCGTGGTAACGGCTGACGTTGACTTGGTCCTCGAGCGCTATCCCAATGCCTTGCGCGATTCGCTCATCCCCATTTTGCAGGATGTTCAACAAGCACATGGCTATCTCTCCCGCGATGCCGTCGTGCGAATCGGCGCGCATCTCCGCCTGCCTGCCAGCAAGATTTATGGCGTGGCGACGTTCTACAACCAGTTCCGCTTTCTGCCGCAGGGTGTGAACCATGTGCAGGTTTGCCGCGGCACGGCCTGCCATGTCAAGGGTTCGGCCGCCATCTTGGATGCGATTAAGCGGGAACTGAAGATCGACGCCGGCCAGACAAGCCGCGACGGCCAATTCAGTTTGGAAATTGTCGCCTGCATTGGTGCTTGCGGTCTGGCCCCGGTGATCTGTGTGAACGGCGATTTCCATGCCGGAGTATCGACGAAGAGCGTGGCCAAGATCATCGCTTCCTATCGAAAGACATCGCAAAATGACAAGTCTAAAACTTCCTGAATTGCCGACTGCCGTGCCACCCGCGCTGGATGCCTGTCCGGAGCTTCTTCGCTGGATGGTCGGCGCCGATCCGATCCCCCATGACCCGGAAGCACGTCGGCTCCGCCAACAACGGCTTGACGAGTTGAGGCGAGATCAGGTAGTTCGGCCGACGATCCATGTCGGTGCAGGCACCTGCGGCCTCGGGGCGGGTGCCCAGGCGACTATGGACGCAGTGCGGGCTTATCTCGACGCTCATGAAATTCACGCCGACGTGGTCAAAACCGGCTGCATCGGACTTTGCTCCGTGGAACCGATCGTCGATATTCAGTTGCCCGACCGCACGCGGGTATCGTTCCAACAGGTCACGGCCAAGAAGGTGCCGCAACTGCTGGACGAAGTCTTTGCCGGCCGACTACCGGAGGCGATGATCTTGGGTCAGCACCGCCACGCGACGCTGGCATCCTGGGACGAAGTACCGTATCTCGACGAACACCCTTTTTTTGCCCCACAAACCCGCTGGGTTCTGGCCAACTGCGGACTGATCGATCCGGCGAAAATCGACGAATACATGGCCCACGGGGGTTACGCGGCCCTCTGGAAGACCTTGAAGGAAAAGACCCCGGAGGAGGTTTGCGAAATGGTGGAAGCCAGCGGCCTGCGTGGACGGGGCGGCGGCGGCTTTCCCACCGGCACGAAGTGGAAGTTCGCCAGAAATTCTCGTAGTGAGCAGAAGTATCTGATCTGCAACGCCGACGAAGGCGATCCCGGTGCGTTCATGGATCGTGCCGTGATTGAGAGCGATCCCCATCGCCTGCTCGAGGGCATGGCCATCGCGGCCTATGCGATTGGAGCATCAAAAGCCTACATCTACATCCGGGCCGAATATCCCCTGGCCATCAAGCGGCTCAAGGTGGCCATCGCCCAAGCCGAGGCCAAGCGATTGATCGGCGAGCAGATACTGGGCAGCAGCTTTTCGCTCAAGGTGATCATTAAGATGGGTGCCGGGGCGTTCGTCTGCGGCGAAGAAACGGCCCTCATCAACAGCATTGAAGGCAAGCGCGGCATGCCGCGTCCCCGGCCGCCGTTCCCCGCCGTGAGCGGGCTTTTCGGCAAGCCGACGATCATCAACAACGTCGAGACCCTAGCCAACCTACCCATGCTGGCCGACCGCGGCGCCGAGTGGTTCAGCTCCGTCGGCACCAAGACCAGCAAGGGCACGAAGGTCTTCGCCCTCTCGGGCAAAGTTTCGCGAACGGGTTTAGTCGAGGTCACGATGGGTACGCGGATGCGTAACATCATCTTTGACATTGGCGGCGGCATCCCCAACGGCAAAGCCTACAAGGCAGTGCAGATCGGCGGGCCTTCCGGCGGTTGCATTCCCACGCAGCACTTGGATATCGACATCGACTACGAATCGCTGAAGACCGTCGGCGCGATGATGGGTTCCGGCGGCCTGGTAGTCATGGACGAAGAAACCTGCATGGTCGATGTGGCCAAGTTTTTCATGGACTTCATCCAGCGTGAAAGCTGCGGTAAATGCATCCCTTGCCGCGAAGGAACGAGGCGGATGTTGGAAATTCTGCAGCGCATCACGCGGGGCCGGAGAAAAGAGAGAGGCATCGAGGCCCTCGAGCGATTCCAGAGCGTGCTGCACTTGCAGAACCTGGCGGAAAGCATCCGCGATACGAGCCTCTGCGGCCTGGGCCAAACGGCGCCCAATCCCGTTTTGAGCACGTTGCGATGGTTCCGCGACGAGTATGAGGCCCATATTTACGACCGTCACTGTCCGGCGGCGGCCTGTAACGAGTTGGTCACGTATTCGATCGACGCCGAGAAGTGCAAGGGCTGTACGCTCTGTTTGAAGAAGTGTCCGGCCGAGGCGATTGTCGGCGCCTTGAAGTCGCCTCACCACATCATTGTCGAAAAGTGCATCGGTTGTGGCAGTTGTCTGGATGTCTGCCGCACCGAAGCCATCAGCAAGGCCTGAGTAGGGTGGGACAGTAGGGTGGGCCGAGTGAAACGAGTCCCACCAACGACAAATCAAAGCATAATGGTGGGACTCGTTTCACTCGGCCCACCCTACCTGAAGCCACGGAATATCGCACATGATCAACATCGAAGTCAACGGACGAAATGTTTGGGCCGAAAAGGGCGAGATGCTGCTGACCGCGCTGAGACGGGCCGGCATCAAAGTGCCCACGCTCTGCCACATCGATGGCCTCACGCCTACCGGGGCCTGCCGGATGTGCGTGGTCGAGGTGGAAGGTCAGCGCGGCTTGGTGCCGAGCTGTGCCTTCCCCGCGGCCGACGGCATGAAGATCCGTACCCATTCGCCCCGTGCGGTCCAGGCACGCAAGACCATCATTGAACTGCTATTGGCCAACCATCCCGACGACTGCTTGTATTGCGTCCGCAACGGCAACTGCGAGTTGCAGCAGTTGGCCGAGGAGTTGGGCGTCCGCGGCCGCCGCTTTGCCGGCGACCGCACGCGGCATCCGCTCGATGCCTCAAGCCCCTCGATCGTCCGCGATCCGGCCAAGTGCATCCTCTGCAGCAAGTGCGTACGGATCTGCGAGGAGGTTCAGCACGTCTCGGCCATCGACTTCATCGGCCGCGGCTCGCGATCGAAGATCGGCACCGCCTTCGATGAGGGCCTGAACGTATCGAGCTGCGTGAACTGCGGCCAGTGCGTGACCGTCTGCCCCACCGGCGCCCTGACCGAGAAGAGCCAGATCCAGGAAGTTCTCGACGCCCTGAACGATAAGGACAAGCTCGTCGTGGTGCAACACGCCCCGGCGGTCTCGGTAGCCTTGGGCGAAGAGTTTGGCGTACCCGAGGGCACCGACGTCGCGGGAGCCATGACCACGGCCCTCCGCTGGCTCGGTTTCGATCGAGTCTTCGATACCTCGTTCGCTGCCGATCTGACGATTATGGAAGAAGGCTCCGAACTGGTCCACCGGCTGACCAACGGCGGTAAACTGCCGATGCTCACCAGTTGCTCGCCGGGCTGGATCAAGTTCGTCGAGACCTACTATTCCGACTTCCTTGGCAATCTCTCGACCTGCAAGAGCCCGCAGCAGATGATGGGCGCAGTCATCAAGGGCTATTTTGCTCAACAGGCGGGCATCAATCCGTCGCGGATCTACAGTGTGAGTATCATGCCTTGTACGGCAAAGAAGTTTGAAGCGGCCAGGCCGGAGATGGCTCACGACGGTCTACCCGACATCGACGCCGTGCTCACCACCCGCGAACTGGCCCGGCTGATCCGCATGCGCGGGCTTGACCTTGCCCAGTTGCCAGCCGATACGGCCGATACGCCCTTTGGCGAGCGAACCACGGCCGGCAAGCTTTTCGGCGCTAGCGGCGGCGTGATGGAAGCCGCCATTCGCACGGCCCATTTTCTCGTCACCGGCCAGGAGCTGGAGAAGCTGGAAGTCGAATCCGTTCGCGGCCTGGAAGGGACCAAGGAAGCCCGCGTTCATATCAACGGCATCGACCTGGGCGTGGCCGTCGTTAACGGGCTAGGTAATGCCTGTCGTCTTCTGGACGACCTCCGTGCCGGCCGCCGAACCGATCTACACTTTATCGAAGTCATGACCTGTCCCGGCGGCTGCATCGGCGGCGGCGGGCAGCCGATGACCGCCAGCCGCGCGGCCGTGCGGTCGCGAATGCAGGCCCTGTACCAGATCGATTCCCAGGAAGCGGCTCGCCGTTCACACCACAATGAGTCGGTCAAGCGGCTCTATGACGAGTATCTCGGCGCACCGCTGGGCGAGAAGAGCCATCACCTGTTACATACCTCCTACGCACCGCGCGAGGCATTGATTTAGGTGTCCCCGAACCAGGCATATATCACCACGGTCGACGAACGCTGTCGCATGTGCTACACATGCGTGCGGGAGTGTCCGGTCAAGGCGATCCGCATCACGGAAGGCCAGGCCCAAGTGATCGGCGAGCGGTGTATTGCCTGCGGGAATTGCGTGCGAGTCTGCTCGCAGGGCGCCAAGCTGCTGCGCAGCACGGCCCACGAAGTGCAGGCATTGCTCGATTCAGGCAAGCGCGTGGCGGCCTGCGTGGCCCCCAGCTTTCCCGCCGAGTTCATCGACATCGACCATACACAGTTGGTCGGCATGTTGCGCGAATTGGGATTTAATATCGTCGTCGAGGTGGCCTTCGGTGCCGATCTCGTGGCACGTGAGTATTGGGATCTCTTGCTGTCGTGCAATGGTAATCGCTATATCTCCACGACCTGCCCCGCGATCATCACTTACGTTGAGCGTTACTATCCGGAATTGGTTCCGTTTCTGGCTCCGATCGTGTCACCGATGATTGCCACGGCCCGGGCTTTGAGAGAGATTTACGACGAGAAACTCAAAATTGTGTTCATCGGGCCGTGCATCGCCAAGAAGATGGAAGCCCAGGGCAAGTCCGTAGCCGGCGAGATTGATGCCGCGATCACGTTTTCCGAGTTGCGCGAGTTGTTTACCGCGGCAGGCATTGATCCGGCCCTCGTCGCGCCGAGTGACTTCGACCCGCCCCAGGGTGGAGCCGGCGGCCTGTTTCCCATCAGTCGCGGTGTACTCCAAGCGGCCAACCTCCGCGAAGATCTCCTTACAGGCGAGATCGTGGCCACGCAGGGCCGCAGCCACGTGCTGGAAGCAATTAAAGAGTTTGCCGACGGCGATCTCGGCGCCAAACTGCTGGAAGTGCTCTGCTGCGAGGGCTGCATCATGGGCGCGGGTTTGACCAACGACCTGCCGATGTTCAATCGCCGGCGAAGGGTGCGGACTTATGTGAACTCGCGCATCAAGACCTGCGACCACGAGTGCTGGCAGCACGACATGCAAGAAATGTCCCGGCTCGATCTGAGCCGCACCTTCCAGGCCAACGACCAGCGCATTCCCGTGCCGGCCCGCGGCGAAATCGAAGAGATCATGCACCGCATGGGAAAGTGGGTACTCGCCGATGAGCTGAACTGCGGGGCATGCGGTTACGATACCTGCCGCGAGCATGCCATCGCGATCCACAAGCGGCTGGCCGAGACCGAGATGTGCCTGCCGCATACGATCGACCAGCTTCGCATGGCACTACGCGAAGTCGAATCGTCGCACGTCCAGTTGGCCGTTGCTCAAGAAGCCCTCTTGCAGTCGGAAAAGCTGGCTTCCATGGGTCAGTTGGCCGCCGGAATTGCACACGAAGTGAACAATCCGCTGGGCGTCGTGCTGATGTATGCACACCTCCTTCTGGACGATTGCGAACCGCAGTCGAAAATGCGCGAAGACCTGGTGATGATCGCCGAACAGGCTGACCGTTGCAAAAAGATCGTCGCCGGATTACTCCACTTCGCCAGACAGAATAAAGTCGTCCGCATTTTCAACGATCTTCGCGAGTTGATCAATCGGGCGATGCTCACGATTCCGATCCCCGAGGATGTCGCGGTCAATATCAAGCACGGTCTGGCCGATCCCATGGCGGAGGTCGATCGCGATCAGGTCGTGCAGGTGCTCATGAATCTTGTTAGCAATGCCCTGGCCGCCATGGAGAATGGGGGGGCACTCACCATCGCCACGGAAGGCGATGAGCACAATGTCCGCCTTATTGTCCGCGACACGGGCGTGGGCATTCCCCTGGAAAACATCAAGAAAGTTTTTGACCCTTTCTTCACAACGAAACAGATGGGCAAAGGCACGGGTTTGGGCCTGGCGGTAACTTACGGCATCGTGAAAATGCACAATGGCGATATCCGCGTACAGTCACAGGCCGACCCGGCCGCCGGACCGACCGGCACTACCTTTACCGTAACCTTGCCGCGCAAGGAATAATTTGTAGGTCAGGCTTTCCAGCCTGACCTTGAACCGAACAAGGTCAGGCTCGGGCACCATATACCCATGGTCGGCTTGGCGTACGGTTGAATAATCAAATGGAGGAAACGATGAGCGAAACCGAAGTCAAACGAACCGTGTTGCTTGTGGACGACGACGAGGATTTCCTCTTCCAGCACCGCCTGCACCTGGAAACGGCCGGGTTCAACGTATTGGTGGCCCACGGCTCGAAAGAGGCCGAGGCCATCCTGGCCCAGCAGCGACCCGATCTGGCTGTCATCGACGTGATGATGGAAAACCCGGATGCGGGCTTCACGCTCTGCCATCGCATCCGCAAGCAGGATGCCTCGATTCCCGTGATCCTAGTCACCTCGGTCAACAGCGAAACGGGCCTCGACTTTACCCTCTCGACCGACGAACAGCGCTCTTGGATCAAGGCCGACGCGTTCTTGGCCAAGCCGATTCGTTTTGAGCAACTCATGCGCGAGATCGATCGGGTCTTCAGCCGACCTGCGGTGAAAGCGTAAATTGAAGATGGATACTTTGCGGGTTCTGGTGACCGACGACGAACTGGGCATGCGGCTGGGCGTTACGCGCACGCTGCGCGATTTCTCCGTGTGCGTGCCCGATGTCAACGGCAGCGTGGCCTTCAACGTCGACCAGGCGGAGTCGGGCGAAGAGGCCCTGGAAAAAATCGACCGAAACCCGCCTGACATCCTGCTACTCGATCACAAGATGCCGGGCATCAGCGGCCTGGACGTACTCGATCGTCTGGCCGGTCGTGAGACCGACATGCTGACAATCATGATCACGGCCTACGCCTCGATCGAGACGGCCGTAGCCGCAACCAAGCGCGGAGCCTACGACTTTTTGGCCAAGCCGTTTACACCCGACGAGCTGAAGAGCACGATCCGCAAGGCGGCCGCACGACTCATCCTGGCCAAACAGGCGCGGCGGCTCGCCGAGGAAAAACGCCGCGTCCGTTTCGAGTTCATTCGCGTACTCGGACACGAGTTGAAAGCCCCGCTGAATGCCGTGGCCGGCTATCTCGACATCCTGCACAATCATCAACTGGGCGATAACCTGGCCGCCTACGACGAGTTGCTCTCCCGCAGCCTCACCCGCATGGATGGTATGCGAAAGCTGATTGCCGACCTCTTGGACCTCACCCAGATCGAATCGGGCGAGAAAAATCGCGAGCTGATGCAGGTCGATTTGGCCATTGCTGCCGCCTCGGCCATTGAAGCCGTTGCCGCCCAGGCAGCGGAAAACGCCGTCACCGTTGAACTTCATTTCGCCGGACCGCTCACGATTTCCGCCGACGCCCGCGAAATTGAAATCATCTTCAATAATCTGCTCACCAATGCCATCAAATACAATCGTCACGGCGGACGCGTGGACGTGGACTTACGATTTGCGGGAAAGCAAGCCGTGATTGCCGTGAAGGACACCGGCATCGGCATGAGTGAGGAAGAACTCAAGCAGCTCTTTGGCGAGTTCGTGCGCATCCGCAACGAAAAGACTCGCCATATTCTCGGCAGCGGACTGGGGCTTTCGATCGTCAAGAAGCTGGCCCTGCTTTACGGCGGCGATGTGAATGTCGAAAGCCACCCAGACACCGGCAGCACCTTCACCGTGACCCTCTGATGCAGAAGCCGAGCGGAGCGGAGCAAACTTGGCTGCCATAGCCTTACTGAGTCCTGGCAACCCGGAATCATAAAATTGCGCAAATCCATGTTGAAATTGCGCACGCCCTCTCTATGGGATAGGGCCGGTTTTTTTCTTCTTGCTAACGGACGTCGCCATTCCGGCAGCCGCTGGTGCCGCTTGCTGGATCGCTCTATGATTCTGAAATGCATGCTGGAGTTTCTTAATGCATTCGTCGGTAACTGAGGTACCGACGCGCCACAACGCTTCGAGTGTGGATACCTACTAACTCGGCCTTCCGCCAGCGTCCCTCCCGGCCAACATTCCGCAGGCGGCATGAATCTCCTTGCCGCCGCTGTAGCGCCGATCGACCGGCATGCCCAGGTGGGCCGTCAAGGCGTCGCGAAAACGATGTAGTTCTTCCGGCGAGGGAGGCTGGAACCGACCCGTCGGATCGTTCACGTCGATCAAATCGAGCTTCACGGGCAGACCACGCGTCAGTTCGGCTAACTGCGCAGCATCTTCGTCGCGGGTATTAACGCCCGAGATCATGATCCATGCCAGCGTAACGCGGCGATGGGTCGCTTCGTGATATTCACGGACCGCCTCCATGAGTTGCGACGTGGGATAGGACTTCTCGATCGGCATCAATTCGCGACGGACCGCCGGATCGGCCGAAATCAGCGACACGACCAGGCGGAAACGATGCCCTTCAGCGGTGAAACGGCGAATTCCGGGGACGATTCCGACCGTCGATATCGTGAGCGCTTTGCCGGCGATCGCCATGCCGCACGACTCGGAAAGGATCGTGGCCGCCTGAATCACATTGGCATAGTTGAGCATCGGTTCTCCCATGCCCATGAAGACGACGCCGCGGACCGGATGAGGCGAGTCGGCCTGGATTTTGACCACCTGATCGACGATTTCCCAGGCAGCCAGGTTGCCGCGAAAGCCCATGCGGCCCGTCGCACAGAATTCGCAGGCCAGCGCACAACCGACCTGGGAACTGACGCAGACCACATACTTGGGATCTTGCGGTCGGTGCAGCAATGGAATGCGAACGGCTTCAAAGGCGTCCGGCTGTTCGCCGCGGAACAGATACTTGGCAAATCCATCTTGCGAAACAAGCTTGTCGACAAGCGTCAAGTGCGGAATGGTCGTCCGCTGCCTGACCCGATCGAGAACGCGGCTAGAAACCTCCGGCACGTCGCCTGGGTATTGGCCCTTGCGAACCGCGGTAACTTGCAAAAGCCGGGCCAGCCGCGGCTGCACGCCCAGCGGCAAAAGGCTTTCGTAAAGCTGGTCGATCGTTAAGTTTTTGAAGATGATGGCAGTCTGAGGCATATTATGAAGGCCCTCCCCCTGCCCCCCTCCCAAATGGAAAGGGGAATTATCGGATAGCCTCTGGATCATACTATTCTACACCATCCCCTTCCGCTTCCGTAGCAGCCATTCTCCAATCAGTAATCCGAGGACCAACGCCAGCAGCGGCCAGCGGTTCCAGAGTGGCACGGGGGGGAGACTTTCGACCGGCACCTGCCGGCCATCGGGTAAATCGTCGATCAGGTGGTCAGTGTCCTTGTAGGTATAATAATGGCCCTTGGTGACTTCGGCGGCCTGGCGCATTTCGGTTGCATCCATCTGCACGCGAGCCAGTTCGTTCCGCGGCGGCGCGACAACGAAATCGGCCGCTGAAACCTGACCCGGCACCGGCGGCGAGATGATCTTGGCGTGGTAACCACCCGCCGGAAGATTGTTCAAGATAGCCTCGAAGTGCCCGCGGCCGGTCTCCGTGCGGTGCAGTTGCACTTTCTGCGTCTGACGGCCGATCTGCTCCAACTCGATGGTCGCGCCGTTATCGTCCAGCGGCGCAAGGCGTTCATCGTTGAAATGGACCTGCATCCGGACCGGGTCGCCCAACGGGTAGTCGCGACGATCCGTGGTCAAGCGAACCGAGCGATCGCCTTCGGCCAGCTTTGAACGGCTGAGGTAGCGAAGCATCTGCACCCAGTAACGGGCGAAGTACAGATCGCCCACCCGGCGACGCCAGCGATATGTTTCATCCGTGGCGTGAAAGAGCACCTTCCCGCCGCCACCGACGTACTGCATGATAATCAGCGGTAGCCGCTTGCCATCGGGACCAATTCGCGTAGGATGCTCGGCCAAGACGCGGGCCGAGGGCTTCAAGTCGGACAGTTCGGTCATCCAATACCAAGGCGGCAGCTTCTGCCAGATGGCCTGGGACTGCTCCGGCGAGTCGCCCAATTGCATCGCCGGACTGGCCAGCCCCATCTCGGTCAGACGAGGCACGTATCCATCCGTGAGCGGCTTGTTCGGCTCCGGATTGCGTGCCCTGGCCGGGTCAAACGGCATCAGCCGGGCGAGTGGCGTATCGCGATAGGCTTGCGGCATGAAATTTGGACCGGCCAGCAGCAGCAGGGTGCCGCCCTTGTCTGGATCATCGACGAAATCGGCCAGGTTCTGAAGTGCCGCAGGGCTTAGCAGGGAAGGATTGACATCGCCGAAGATCACCACATCATAGGCCCTGAGATCTTCGCGTCGCACGGGAAAGATCTTGAGCATCGTACCCTTTTCCGGGTCGTTGAAGTCCATGTCGGCTTCCTGCAACAACGTGTGCAGTTCGATTGTCTTGTCGCGGCTCAACAAATTGCGCAGGAAGCGATACTCGAAACGCGGCAAGCCCTCAATCAGCAGCACGCGGATTTTCTCGTCGCGCACGCGGATGGAACGCACCAGCGGTGGATGTCGCGTGGGCAACTCGCCTGACGACGGCTGGACGTCGATGGTGTAGCGAAATTGGCCCGTTTGCGTGGGCCGATGCGGCAGCACGACTTCCTGGGACCGGCCATCGGCGGCGACCGTCACTTCGAGCTGGCCAACCTTTTCGCCCTGGTCCACGGAGTTACCGCCTGGATGTTTTTCGCGGCGGAGTACGATAGAGACCTTTTTTTCGACTTTCCCTGCAAAACCTTGGGCCGTCAACTTGAAGCGGAAGTGGACCAGGTCGTTGACGAAAACGACATCCTCCACATCCAGGTCGCTAAGCTTCAGATCGCAAGCCGGGCGATCGCTCCCCACGCCGATCAGTAGCAGCGGCACGCCCTTGCGACGGGCATACGTGGCCGCGTCGAGCAGCCCGGAACCTTCGGTGTTGATGCCGTCGGTAGCCAGTACGATGGCCACGGGCGTCGTGCCGCGAAGCTCGTCTAGCGCGCCGCGAATTGCGGCGCCTAGTCGCGTGCTGTCACCATTAGGCTCGGCCGCCTTCAGTTCTTCGAGAATGCCAGGCACGTCCGTGCGCCGACTCTCTTTCATCTCGCTGAGGTAATAAAAACGCAGTTTGTGACTATCGGCCAACGCGGCCAGCAAGGCACCGTCATTCTCCGCAAAGAACATGCGGGCGAGGTTCCAACGGGAAAGCTGCTTGACCTTTAATGTTTGCTCGCGATCTTCCCGCGACTGTTTAGCAATTAAAGCCCGCGCCACGCGATCTTCCAGCGACTTGCGAACCTCCCGATCGTAGCGATCGACGGTGTTCATGCTCCGCGTGTCGTCGATGATCACGACGACAAATGGCAGGCCGGTCCTTTGCAGGAACAATTCGACCTGGGCGATCATTAGCAACACCAACCCGAGTACGGTCAGACGCATGGCGGCCAAGGGGAGGCGATAGCGGCGGCTGGACTGGCGGCTTTCGCGGAGATAGATGCTCGTAATCGCTACGATCAGCGCGGTGACGCCTAGCAAGGTGACCCAGGGCGGAAAGGGCCAGTGATGGTCCAACCGCCAGGCAATGCCCATGCCCGGCCCGTTGGAAAGGCCGAACCAGTGTTCCATCCATGTCGGCAGTGTACCGTTCATAATCGGTTATATCCGAATCGGCAGGCGAGAATTGATTCCAACAGCAAGAGCGCCACGACCGCGTAAAACAAACCGACGTGCAACTCTCCGACCGGCCCGACCAGCGACGGCAGCGGCGCGCCCGCGCCTTGCCATGCGGTCTCATAGCCCAGAGAGAGACCGGGCCAGAGATCATTTTGCAGCTCGTCGCGGGAGATCGGCGTTAGATCGCTTTCGGCAGTCATTAGATTGACCGCAAAGAGCTGGCTTTGCGACAGGGGCGTTCCGAAATGGGCTGAGTAGATGCCGCTGATCAGCGTGTCGTCGTAGCGCCATGCGCTGTAATCGCCCTGCACCTCCAGGGGCACCGTGCGGTACTGACCGTCGGGACGCTCGATCGATACGTTCGTGAGGGTCGGCGTTGCGGCCAGCGCCGATTCCAAGGGATCGCCGACTTCGTTGTTGCGCGGTTGCGCCTGGCCGGCAATGCACCAGGCGAGGATCTCTTTCACCAGCGGTTCGTAGGTACCCCACTTTGGAAGCAGGCTCCAGGAAGTGTCGGCCGAGGTCGTCACCAGCACGACGCGACCACGGCGAATCGGCTGGGCAACGATCAAGGGATCGCCGTTACTCAGCGCCAACACGACTTCTGCCGGAGGGCACCCTGCGGCTTGTCCATTGCGACTCACTCCCATGGCCGGTGACGACTGCTTGGGGTTGCCGGGGGCGGCCTGGCCTCGCTCGCCGAGAACCGCGTCCATCAGTTTGACTTTGAAGTATTGGTCGATGGGCGAACGAAGCAAGCCCGTCTTTTCATGACCGCGGAATTTCTTCACGATCGGATGCCGGTAGTCGCGTGGATCGAGGCTCCCGCCAGGATTCTTGTTGACCGCAATCAGCGTCGCCGGAAGGATCTGCCGCGACCCTTCGGGTGCCAGACCCGCCAGAAGGGCGTTGTAGTTGCCCGCGATGACACGATCACCGAGGAAGAAAACGAGACTGCCGCCATGCATCAGGTAGTTGTCCAATACACGGGCCTCGCTGGTCGTGAATTGGGCAACATTGGAAAGCATCACGCAATCGTAACGCCCCAGATTGCGCTCCAAAAGGGAGTTTTCCGGAGCGATATCGAACTCGATCGGCGAACGGCTGTGGGAGTCGCTGCGCGATGGCAGGGCAAGGGCAAGATTAAAGACCGACGACTGCCGCGGATCGCCCGCAGGCCGGCCATCGACACAGAGCACGCGTATCGCCTGGCGAGCATTCACGGCGAGGTAGCGGTGATTATCGACCTCCAGCGCGTCGGCCGGGCTGCGAGCATCCCCGGGCTTCAGCGGGTCGCCCGCGAGACGAACCTCCACCGCATGATCGCCGCTCGATTCAAAACGCGGATTAAAACTCACAACCACGTTGCCTGCGGCGGGAATGTCGATATACTGACGACCCGCTGGACGACCATCGATCAGCAGATCGACGGCTTGATGCTGCCGCGCGATGCGGCCGAAATCTCGCACGCCGGCATCCAGCGTCGCGCTCCGGCCGATCATGATCACCGGCTCGCGGAGGTCGAGCGAGGTGATGGCCAGATTGTCGTCCCCCGGCTGACCGAGATCGATCACTTGCAGTTGGGCGATTGAAGCCAGTCCAGCCGCTCGGGTGCGCAAGTCGGTCTTGGCCGCATCATTGGCAGGCATCCAGGTTCCGCGCTGCAAGTCGCTGAAGAAGTAGACTTCGTGCCGCGTCAGCCGGGGGCTGTCGCGGCGGGCCGTGTCGAGCAGTTTGCGAACCTCGGCCAGCGTGGCCGCCAGATCGGCGCGGGTGTGCAGGAGTTCCAGGTTCTGGATTTCTTGGCGGATCGGTTCCTTATCCAGGCCGGGAGTGGCCACGATCGCGCGCGCCGGGCTGGCCATTTGCAGCAGCGTGAAGCCGTCGCCCGGCGCGCTCTGTTCCACGATCCGCATCGCCCATTGCTTGGCTTCCTCGAAGCGCGTTCGGTCGCCCGCCTTGTAGGCCATGGAATACGAAGAATCGATCACCAGCACGCGATGCGTGCTTCCGTTGGGGCCGAAATCCGGCATGACGTGTTCCAAGTAGGGCTGCGCCACGGCCGTCACGAGCACAATGATCGCGAGCGTGCGGATCAAGAGTAGGAGCCAGTGCTCGATCTGGATCCGCCGCGTCCGCCGTTTCACCGCCGCGAGCAGGAAATCCATCGCCGCCCAGGACGTCTCGCGGTACTTCCGCCGGCTGAGCAGATGGATCAGCCACGGCGCAGCCGCCACCGCCAGCCAGCCAAGCATCGGCAAGCTTTCAAAACCGAAGGCAAGAAGCGATGAGGGGTGCATGGGACTAAGGTTCATTTCCTCGATGCTAAATAGCTCGACAACACGACCTCCAACGATTGATCGGTCCGCACGAGTACATAATCGATCCGCTGCTGCCGGCAACCTTGCTTCAGCCGATGAAAGAACTTCTGCAACTCGTCGAGATAGGCCTTCCGCAAGGCGCGCGGCTCGGCCAGCAGTTCGGGCATGTCTTCCAAACCGCGGAAGAGCATCATTTGATCGAAGGGAAAATCGATCTCGGCCGGATCGAGAACATGCATCAATACGACCTCGTGCCGGCGGTGGCGAAAGTGCTTCAGGCCGGCCAGGATGGATTCGACGTCGTCCAGCAGATCGCTGAAGAGGATTACGATCCCTCGCTTGCGAAAGCGTTCGGCCAGTTCGTGCAGGATTGGCCCGGTGGCCGTCTTCCGCTCGCCGACCGATCGTTCCATGACGTGCAGGATCTCCTTCAGGTGCGACGGGTTGCCGCTAGGCCGGATCAGGGCACGGATCTCGCTGTCGAAAGTCACCAGACCCACGCTGTCCTGTTGCTGGAGAATCAAGTAGGCCAGCGACGCGGCGGCGCACTTGGCGTATTCGAGCTTCGACATCGGCGCCTTGGCGCTCTGGTACGACATGCTCTCGCTGGTGTCGAGGACCAGGTTGCAAACGAGGTTCGTCTCTTCTTCAAACTGCTTCAGGCAGTATTTGTCGCTGCGCGCCAGCACCTTCCAGTCGAGATACCGCAGATCGTCGCCCGGCGTGTACTCGCGGTGTTCGGCGAATTCGATCGAGAATCCGTGAAACGGACTGCGGTGCATGCCAGCCACATAGCCCTCGACAACCAGCCGCGCACGGAGAGCCAAGCCCTGCATGCGGGAGAGAATCGCGGGATCGAGGTACTGGGCAGCAGCCGGCGGCATGGATCACCTTGCCCGGGAAGGAGAATGCAAATTGAAAATTGAAAATTGAAAATTGAAAATTGAAGAGATGAGCAAGTACAAATTACGAACCGAATGCGGCGTCGATGGCCGGGTTCGACGCGGGATACTGGAGAAACCGCGAAGCGGCCAGCCAGATGCCTGCTGCCCAATTTGCAATTTGCAATTTTCAATTATCAATTTTCAATCTCTCTCATCCCGTTTTGAAAACTTCGTCCGCCCTGTCGCCGTCGCTGGCGGCGGTGGCAATCAGGCGGCGCACGATTTCGTCGGTCTTGATTCCTTCGGCCTCGGCGTTGAAGTTCGTGAGGATGCGATGTCGCAAGACGGGATAGGCCACGGCCCGCACGTCTTCGCAACTGGCATGATAGCGGCCTTGCAGCACGGCCCTGGCCTTGGCGCCGAGGATCAGGTACTGGCTCGCGCGGGGACCGGCGCCCCATTGCACGTAGGAACGGATGAAATCGGGGGCGTCGGCCGATGAGGCGCGCGTGCGACGGACCAGATTCAACGCGTAGCGGATGACATGATCGGCCACGGGCACGCGGCGCACAATCTTCTGTAGCACGAGAATCTGCTCGCCGCTGAGCGTGGGCGTGACTTGTGTCTGGATGTCGGCTGTCGTCTGCCGCACGATGCGGAATTCCTCGTCCGCGCTGGGATAATCGACGAGGATGTGGAACATAAAACGATCCAACTGTGCCTCGGGCAGCGGATAGGTGCCTTCGTGCTCGATGGGGTTCTGCGTGGCCAGCACGAAGAACGGCTCTTCCAGCCGATGCCGCACACCGCCGGCGGTGATTTGGTATTCCTGCATCGCCTCCAGGAGGGCCGACTGTGTCTTGGGCGGCGTACGGTTGATCTCGTCGGCCAGGATTACGTTGGCGAAGATCGGCCCTTTGAGAAACTTGAATCCCCGGCTGCCGGAAAGCTTGTCTTCCTGGATCACTTCCGTGCCGGTGATGTCGGCCGGCATCAGGTCGGGCGTGAACTGGATGCGGCTGAAGTTCAAGGCCAGGGCGTCGGCCAGCGTGCGAATCATGAGCGTCTTGGCCAGGCCCGGCACACCGACCAGCAGACAATGCCCCCGCGCGAACATGGCGATAAGCAGTTCTTCGATGACCTGCTGCTGGCCGACGATCACCCTGCCCAACTGCTCGGTGATGAGTCGACAGGCTTCCGTGAGTTTTTGAACCGATTGGATGTCGTTGTCTTGAAGCATAATTAGTCCTTCGTTATCTCTGCCTTCGGCCCTTGCTTCCACCCTCCGTTGGTTCCCAGCACGATCAACTCGTTGGGTGTGGCAATCAGCAAGCGTCCGTCGGCCACCAGCAGATTGCCGCCCCGAACGCCCAGAGGAGCCAATTCGATTTCCTTCTTCAAACGCGCTGTCTGCTGATGGAAGATATAGATCTTTTCCCGCGTCGGCCAGAGAATATAGGAACCCGCGAGTAACCCGCGACCGTAGCCAAGTTTGTCGCCTCCTTGGGGCCAGACATGGGCAATATTACCGGCCAGGGGATTGGCAATGTCGATCCAATAGAGCTTATGACCGCTGGCGATCAGGCAGTCACCGGACACGCCGAGCAAGTGGACCACGTCATCCAGCGGGTCTTGAATTGGAGTCTCGGCTGGCCGGTCACTGTGCCGTCCCGGCCAAAGGATCTGCCCCGTGGCGGCGTCCAAGGCATAAATCCTGGGGCTATCGGCGGGGGCTACGTAAAGCCGTCCACGATCAAAGAGACAGGGATTCAAATCGCGCTGCCAATGGGCGTCCATGCGGAGGAGGTTCCCGCTACGGGCCCGTGGGTAAAGGCTCAACCAATTGATCCGGCCATCCTCGACGGCCAGAGATGCCACTGCGCCGAGATTCGTATTCACGTAGATCGTACCGCCGGCCAGCGTCAGCAAGGTATGCGTACATTCCGCGAGCGAGCCCCGTGCCGGCGTTTCGGCTGCACAGACGAACCGCCGCCAACGCATCCGGCCGGTCGTCGTGTCGAAGCAGACCACATGGGCTTGCGGGCGAATGTCGTTGCGGCGCATGGCCACGAAGAATTTTGCGCCGGCAACAACTGGAGCACCATCGAATGCCCAGCCTTCATCCGCGGGAACATTCCATAACAACTTTCCTTCCGCGCGAAGATCCAGACAGACAATGCTTCCGGCCGCGACCGACATTCCTGGCTGCTGTAGCGGATTGGTGATCGGCGAGCCTATGCGGGCGTAGAGTCGGCCATCGGCAATGGTCAAGGTATAGCGTGGTGTGCCCAGCACTTCACCCGGACCAGGCATCGTCAGGGGAATGTCCGCCCCTTCACGGTAGATCGACGCTCCACCGTCACCCCACGCCGGCTGGCCGGTATCGGTGCGGAATCCAAAAATCTCGGCTTGATCGGCGATGAACACGCGCCCCTGACTGATGGCGGGATGAAATGCCAGCGGAGCGACCGGATTGTCGGCAACGACCGAACTATGTAGTTCCAAAGGAGCCGGCAGCGGAGGAGTTGGCTGTCTGAACATCGTCCGCCATTGGACGCTAGCCGCGTCGATCAACTCCGGCGCGATTGCATTGCGCGTTGGCGATCCTGCGAAGGTCGGCCAGTCCGGCCCTGGATTGGCTTTCGGCCACAAGGTGTATTGGTTCAACAGTTCAGCCAGGGCAGCGGCATAGCGGACCTCGCGGCCGCCCAGCCGTCCTCGTGCATCGCCATGCAGGCGGACGAACTCTGAAAGCTCTTCCCTTGCCCGACTCGACGATCCTTCCAGAATCGAGACCAGCAGCAGCCGCGCGCGCACGGCTGCCGGATCGAGCGTCGAATCGGGATAGCCTGGCCAGGTGTTGACCTCGCCGGGTGGTGCCTTGACTGGTAGGATTCGCTCCCAGCACCAGCGCGCGGCCGAAAAATCGCCCTCCTCCAGACGCATCTCGCCCAAGGCCATCAACGCCTTATCGCCCCAACTGCTGGCGAAGGCCTGTTGCACGACGTTGCTGAGTAGTTTGGCTTCGCGGCGGGCAACGCCTTCTTCGTACCACTTTTGCGCGACGGAATCGATGCGGCGGCGGTAGAGTTTCAAGGCTTCCGGCGGCAACGCAGCCAGTTGCATCTGGCAGGCATCGCTCAGATTGACATACCGCCAGGGAGTGACGGCCAGCAGCTTGCCTTCGGCATTTTCCATCACCTGCCGCAAGGTTTCGACGGCCTCATCCCACTGGTGATCGGCCAGGCAAGCCTTGGCCCGTTCCAGATGGGCCAAAGCGGTGCCGTCGGCGCGGTCAAGTTGCACGGTCTCGGAAAGCTCAAATCGGCTGCTCGGCGCGCCGACGCGAATCTGGGCCTGGGCGGCCGGTGCGACGATCGGGCTTAGCATCGCCAGAACGAGCCAGTAACGTAGATTTTGCCGGCCGAAATACATCGCAGGTCGAAAGGATCAACGTGAGGAAATTGCCCCCCGTGCCTCCGATCAAAGATTCGGATCGCCGAGGAGAAGCTATTGCCATTCCACAGCTAGTATAATTTAGTTGCAGGTTTGGGGATAGCCACTTCCTTGTTTTTAGGAAAAGACTACACTTCTCAGTTCTTCTACCCCGCCTCCCCTTCCCGTGGCCCAAAGGTTGGGTTAGAATCGCCTGAAAAATACTCTCCGGGAATTTGGCAGATGAATGTCCTCATTGTTGGCAACGGCGGCCGGGAACACGCCCTGGCCTGGAAGATTTCGCAAAGCCCCAGGGCTGACCATGTTTTCGTCGCCCCAGGCAATGCCGGCACGGGTATCGACGGTGAGAATGTGCCGATTCAGGCCCACGATTTTCCGGCCTTGATCCGCTTTGCCCGGGACAACAACGTGGGGCTGACCGTGGTCGGCCCGGAGGCCCCCTTGGCCGCTGGAATTGTCGATGCCTTCCAGGCGGAAGGGATGCGGATCTTTGGTCCCAGCCAAGCCGCTGCGGAACTTGAGGCGAGCAAGGTTTTTTGCAAGGATCTGCTCCGCTCGGCCGATATTCCCACCGCGGACTACCAGGTCTTCCGCGACCCAACGGAAGCGATTCATTATTTGAACGAGCGGAATGACTCTCGCATCGTCATCAAGGCTGACGGTCTGGCGGCCGGCAAGGGCGTGATGGTTTGCTCCAATCGTGACGAGGCGATTCACGCTGTCGAGCAGATTGCTTTGCAAAAAGTCTTCGGCGCCGCCGGCGACCGCCTGGTGATTGAAGAACGGCTCGACGGCCAGGAGGCCAGCGTGCTGGCGATTACCGACGGCAGCACGATCATCACCTTGCAGCCGGCCCAGGACCACAAGGCGGCCCACGACGGCGACATCGGCCCGAACACCGGTGGCATGGGCGCGTATTGCCCTGCCCCCTTGGTCAACAACGAAACACTCTCCTGGATCGAAGAACATATCCTCGTGCCGACCGTCCACGCCATGAATCGAGCACGGCGACCATTTCGCGGCGTGCTCTATGCCGGGGTGATGATGACCTACCAAGGCCCGAAGGTGCTGGAGTTCAATGTTCGACTCGGTGATCCGGAGTGCCAACCGTTGTTGATGCGACTGAAGACCGATCTTTTGGATTTGCTCGACGCAACGGTTGACGGCAAGCTCGAGTCGCTGCCGCCCTTGGAGTGGGATCCGCGGCCGGCGGTCTGCGTGGTGATGGCCGCCAAAGGCTATCCGGAACATTACGACCAGGGCCTTCCCATCCGCGGTTTAGAAGATGCCGAAAAGCTGGCCGACGTGAAGGTCTTCCATGCCGGCACGGCCATCGACAACCAGGGACGCGTGGTGACCGCCGGCGGTCGCGTGTTGGGTGTCACCGCCCTGGGAGATTCCATTCCCACCGCCAAGCTCAACGCCTATCGCGGCGTGAAGCAGATCCGTTGGGACGGAGCTTGGTGCCGGAAGGATATTTCGGACAAGGCGATGAGGCTGTAAGCCTACAACGCTGGTATCTCTTTCAGTTTTGCTGCCGTCGTCATCTCCTTCATATACTCCTTCGTGACCACTCCGAGACTCCGCGACGTCACCTGTCCGCCACGGATCACCAACAGGCAGGGGATGCTCTTGACCTCGTAACGGCTAGCTAATCCAGGATTCTCATCAATGTTGACCTTCACCACGCGAATGTCCGGATGCTCCTGGGCAAAATCATCCAGCACCGGGCCAAGCTTCTTGCACGGACCACACCATTCAGTGTAATAATCGACCAGCACCGGCTTTTCACATTTCAACACCCGCTCATCGAAAGTCGCCTTGGAAACATGCTCCAGTTGCGAATCTTGCGTCTTGGGGGGAGAAACCAGCGAATTGCAACCCACGCAACCGGTGAGTAATGATGCCAGCACAAACGGGGCAATCCAAAACACGTTCAGGTAAGATCGCATCGTAGTTCTCGTGGTTTTGCAGAACGGCCTTCCTGGGCCGTGGCGCTATTGACTCGCCGACTGGGACAATGATAACCGAACCCATCCCACATCATTGGCCCATCTTCTCCACCCGACTAGCTCGCGTCAAGACGAACTGAGCAAACACGCCTCTTGAAAGTCCCAGAATGCCGAGACCACGATCCACAACTCAATTATTTTTTTAATACTTACGTCGGCGGGCGAATTTCGCTTGACATAAACGGCTGAAATATGGATATTTCATGCAATTGTTCTGGCATTTCGAGTCGCACGCGGCTAGCGGGCGTAGACTGCCAAAGGTATTGCCCTAAATTCATAGGAGAAAACTCATGGACCCAACGAAAAAACTGCTATCGTTTGCTGAGGAATTCAAGAGTTTTGCCCTCAAGGGCAATGTGATTGACTTGGCCGTCGGCGTGGTTATCGGCACGGCCTTTGGCGCCATAGTCAATTCGCTTGTCAAAAACATTATTATGCCGATCGTGAGCATCCCCATTCCGACCGAAGGCGGGTATACGACCTGGCATCTCGGGCCAATTCAAATCGGTCACTTCCTCGGCGACATTCTCAATTTCCTGATCATTGCCTTCGCCTTGTTCCTCTTCATCGTGAAGTTCCTCGGCTGGATCTTGCGGACCAAGAAGGACGCCCCCCCGCCCCCCTTGTCCAAGGACCAGGAACTGCTCATCGAGATCCGCGATCTGCTCAAAAATTCGCGGTCGTCTGGACCGGCACAGCAATAAGAGGTTTACCGGAAACTCATATCCGGTATTCTCGGACTCTTCTGTTCCACTCAATTAGAAAAGCTTGCTTAGATCCCCTATCTGTCGCGATTGCCCTGCAAGATACGCGACGATTTGGCCGATCATAACGATACCAACAATGTATCGAAAGGCGCAAGCATGATCCGAGCTGTACACCCCCAGTCGATCGGTATCTCAGCGATCTCCATCCACGAACCGCCGTGGATGTTGGGGAATGACTGGTTTTCAGACATCCTGCCACGCAAATTCGTGCAGCACACCGGTATCCTATCCCGCCACATCTCCATGGAAGACGAGGTGGCGATTGGGATTCGCGCGGTCGAGAACCTCCAGCGCGAAGTGAATTGCAATTTGCAAGATTGTGCGGCAGTGGTCTTTGTATCGCCTTCCATCGTGCATGGCTCCGTTGCACGGGAATATCTCAACGAACAACAGTACTGGCTAAAATCCACCAACCGCGCAGCACAGGAATTCGTCCGCCGGCTCGGTATTCCGGCCAGGCAGGTATACGGGATCAACTGGGGTTGCAGCGGTTACAGTAAAGCCCTCGCGATCGTTCATCGACAAATCATCCCTTCGATGAGACTCCGGCAGGACCAATTTATTTTGGTCGTCACGGCAAGCCGCATCAGCCGGATTACAAACTATGGCTGCAAGCAAACGGCCCCGCTTTTCGGCGATCTGGCCACTGCCACGATTCTCTCCCCGATCGGCAGCGAGAAGTACCCGGTACACTTCGATCTAGTTCTTGCCGGGGCGGAGATGCAGGCGGCCGAAGGGGTGTTCTTCGACTACCATCTTCAGGAAAACGCTGTCGTGCCCACACCCGGGGGGGGAAGAAGCTGTGCCTCGCGTCGGCTAGTCTTCTCGCTCAACGGACTTGGGATTGCCGACGCCGCGCCCCGTGCCATGGCCAATGCCACGGCCAAGGCGCTCCGCGGCATGTCTATCCGGCCAGAAGAGGTGCAGTTTTTCGTGCCGCATCAGGCAGGGACAGGCATCGTCCGTTTCACGGCAATGAAATTGGAGGAGATCGGCGTCCGCGGAGAAGTGATCAATGGGTTGACGGGCGACGTTGGCAATGTCAGTTCCTGCTCCGTTCCCTACGCCTTACAGAAAACCTGGAACCGACTCCAAGGCACCATCGTTTGCCCAACGGCAGGAGTCGGACACCCAGGCGACGCCAAGCTATCGCAAGGATGCGTCATCCTGCAGGCTACCGAAGCACATCGCTGACCTCGTTCCTAAGGATTTTGGCAGAGTGTGGGTTTCCCGTTCACGTTAAACTCAAATCCGATCATTGATTAAAATCCCTCCGGCTTGACCGGAGGATCGTTAGGTTCCTTGCTAGAATAATAGTGCCCAAAGAACATTTATTTCCCCCTTCCGCAGTGACTGCTACGCCGCCGCTGAGGAAGGGATAAATGAAAACGATTAGCAGATCGCTAGCTTCGAGCGTAAGTATCCCCCGGACAAGCCGGGGGCATTAAGGAGGGAAGCCGAACCTGGCAGTCCCTTTCAGTCCGACGTTTCTCACCCACAATCACAATGCCTTCTCTCAATCCTCGAAATTGATCCGTTCACTTTCGATCACAAGCGGGCGTTTCAAAACCTGCGTGTGGATTGCTCCGATATACTCGCCGAGGATGCCCGTAAAGAAGAGCTGTACTGCACCGAAGAAGAAAATGCCGATCACTAGCGGGGCAATGCCCACTGAAAAATTGTTCCAGAAGACAAGCTTGTAGGCAAAGTAAAGAACGGCTGTCAGCAGGCTCAGTACACCGATGCAAAAGCCGGCGAACGTGGCCAGGCGCAGAGGAATTTTTGAATGGTTCGTGATGCCCAGCATCGCCAGATCATAGAGCGTATACAAATTATTCTTGGTCAACCCGCGTTTGCGCGTGGGTTGGGTGAAGGGAATCATGTAACGCGGGAATCCCACGTCGCAGATCAGCCCTCGGAAATAAGGATACGGATCATCGATGCGACGCAGGACGTCCACTACCGCTCGATCGTAGAGTCCGAAACCGGTGACGTTATCCAGCAGATCGATATCCGCGAGTTTGCGCGCGATATAATAGTACGTACTTCGGATGAAGAAGAACAGGCAAGACTCCTCGCTCTTGGTTTTTTGCGCCAGGACGATCTTGTATCCTTGCTCCCAAGCGCGAAGGAAATCCGAAATCATCTCTGGTGGATCCTGGAGGTCGGCGACAACACTGATTATGGCATCGCCACGAGCCTGTAGCATGCCGTAGTACGGCGAACGGATATGACCGAAGTTCCGCGTGTTGAGGATCACTTTCACATTCTTATCGGCCTCCGCAAGACGCTTGAGGATTACCCGCGTTTTGTCCCTGGAGGCATTGTCGATGAAAATATGTTCGTAACAGTAGTCAGGCGAAGCGTCAAAGACTGCCTTCACGCGACGGTAGACCTCCTCGACGTTGTCTTCTTCGTTATAGCAAGGAGTGACGATGCTGATGAGTTTGCGGGTTGGGTCTTTGTCGAACATGATTCTGGTCCGTACCGAGGTTTAAAACGCCTTGGCCATGGCACCGCCATCGACCACGAGCACACTGCCGGTAATATAGCTTCCGGCGTCGCTAGCCAGCAGGAGGGCGGGGCCTTCCAGTTCTCCCGCGTCGCCGAAACGATTCAAAGCGGTGCTTGCGGCGAGGGCCTTCCACTGCTCCGGCGTGAGAACGGCCACAGGCAGATCCGTGGCGAACGGGCCGGGGGCCAGACAATTGACCGTGATATTGTATTCGGCCAAATCGATGGCGCTGGCGCGGGCCAGCCCAAAGAGGGCGGACTTGGTCGCGGAGTAGGCACTTCGGCCTCGCGTACTGGCGAGCCCCATGATCGACGAAACGTGAATGATTCGTCCCCAACGCCGCTGCATCATACCCGGTGCCAAGGCACGCGACAAAGCCATGCAACTGGTGAGATTCAACTCGACGAGGTAGCTCCAGTCCTCGTCGCGGATGCGATCGATCGATTGAGGAATGTTGGCGCCGGCATTGTTCACAAGAATATCGATTTTGCCCATCCGCTGGATGGCGGTCTCGGCAAGCCGTTCGACTTCCTCCCGCCGCGTCATGTCGGCGATGCCGTACTCGACTCGTGCGGCGGTGACCGCGGCGATCTCGGCGGCCGTCGTTTGGAGTTCTTTTTCGGTCCGGCTGGAAATGAAGACTTCGGCGCCGGCTTGGGCAAATGCCTTCGCCACGGCCTTGCCAAGCCCCTTGCTACCCCCCGTGACCAAAGCCGTACGGCCCACTAGACTAAAGCGGTCGTTATTCATGGGTAAATCTCGCGGTGAGGTTGTCGTGGAAGGAATTACAGGTCAAGTGTCTGGCAACATCTCCACCAATTCTTCTAGTGCAATCGCCGCATCGGCAGGAGTGAGGTCGTTCACACGCAGCATTTGGTAGCGCTGGTCGATCATAATCAGCGCGAGGTTTTCGCCGACGCGTTTCTTGTCTTTCTTCATCGCTTCAACCACGATATCGGGGGCCAGGAATTCGCACTGAATGCGAGTCCGTAGGCTGGGCAGAAGCAGTTTGCGGGCAAAGAAGCCGCAAAGTTGCTCGGAGAGGAGCCCGCGGCGCCGTGCTACGATGTTGGCTGCCATCATACCAACAACGACGGCTTGGCCGTGGGGAACCTGGAAGTCTGAAGCGGATTCGATGGCATGTCCGAAGCAGTGTCCGAAGTTGAGCATGTTCCGGCGACCGGAGTCGAACTCATCTTCGGTGATATAGCCTTGCTTGATGCGGAGCGACTGTTCCACGGCAGAATGCAGAGCCGCAGGCTCCCGGCAAGCAATCGCCTCGAACTGTTCGATCAGCAAACCAGTCGTACCCTCCCCGCCCATGATGTGCAGCTTTACGACCTCACCGACACCACTGAAAAAATCGATCTCGTCCAAGGTGGTGAGGAATGGTGTGTAAATGAACACTTCGGAAGGCGGATAGAATGTACCGATCAGGTTTTTGAACCGCTTATAATTGAGCGACGTTTTACTTCCAATGCAGCTATCGGCCTGGGCGAGCAAAGTCGTTGGCACGTAAATCCAATTGATTCCACGATAGAGCGTCGAAGCGGCAAAGCCAGTGATATCTTGCAGGATTCCGCCCCCGATCGAGATCAGCGTCAGATTGCGCTTGGCCGCCCGAGTAGTCATAAGGTCATACAACTCCAAAACGGCGTCCAGCGACTTGCGATCCTCGCTAATCGGAAATACAACGGGAGCCTCGCTAGCGATCTCTCGCAGGCACCCGCCGGCGTGGCATCGATACACGTTGGCGTCAACCGCGTAGAAACACTCCTTGAATCGCTTGAGGCCGCCAAGGAACTCGTCCGTTTCGCAAAAGTGGACTTCGTAATCGCGGATGTTTGAATGGATTTTCACCGCAGAAAACCTCGTGTGCTGCTGGTTGAGTGCTTCGGCGATCTGATCTTACTCGATTTTTCCGCCCGCGGCTTCGATCAAGCTGCGATAGCGTGACTCGATCATGTTGATGCGCTGGGTATCTTCCTCTGCAATGGATTTGTAATAGTCTCGCTTGTTCTTCAGCCAAAGCAGTTCAAAACCGACTGCCTTGAGAATGCCCTTTTCCGCGTTGGTCCCTAGCGCGTCCGGGCAGCCAAAGATAACTTTTCGTGTTTCGTAGCGGTCAAGGATTCCGGCTGGCAAGTCGCGGAAGAAAGGCAAGGAGTGCGCGGAAACGCCACCGCCGATCGCCGTTTCCAGCGACTTGGTTTTGGCCTTGCAGAGCAGATCGCGAGTGATGTCAAAGACTTCGGGACTGTTGATGGCTTCGCGGCCGATCTTCATCGATCCGGTCAGATCGACTCGCCCCATGACAACGCCGCCGAGAAGACCAATCGAGGGCAATGCCAGCATCTCGTCGAACACACGACAGGCGGATATGGTTTCGACATTGACGGCAAAAACAACCTCTTTCCGTTCGTCTTCTGGAAACGCCATCTTGGCCGCGCCCAGGAACTTCTCCAGAGAATAGGCACTTTCCACCATGGGCGCCACCACACGATCGACTCCGATGACGCGACACTCGTACATATCGCGCAGGGCTTCGCATCCACCGATTTTGATGGTCAGGCCGAGATCGGCCATCATGCACACTTCTTTCAGTCGCAGTGCCTCTTCCAGGCGGGTTCCTTCGGCTTCAAATTCCGCCTTGAGGCCCACGACATGAAAGTTCTTCCTGAGATCCTTGAGAACATCGACCATCTTTCGTTCAGTCAGATTCATAACCGTTTCTCCAAAATTTCTAGTTCAAGACATGAAACTAGGTAACATACAAACTACGACTCCCACGCTGGGATAAGCATATTTGACAGGAATTCCTCTCGTTCCAGCAAGGGAGACATATCTTCCAGCGGACTGGAAACCATTTTCCCGCTGGGCAATCGCTGCGATGCCACTCGCGGAACGGGGCCTTGGACAGGACACATGTGGACGTTGCACAACACAGGACCCGGAAAATCCATTGCCGCCCTAATTGTATTTGCCAGTTCGGCATGGCAACCCACTCGCAATGCCTTGATTCCATAGGCATCGGCAACTCGCACTAGATCTGGAAAACTCACTCCGCTCCGCAGGCTTTCGCCCACCATGCGTCCCTCAAAGAAGTTCTTTTGCGTGGCGCGGATGGAAAGGTAACCATCGTTGTCGAAAATGAAAATTTTCAAGGGCAGTTGGTGATGTACGACGGTCTGTAGCTCCTGGATATTCATCTGGAAACTTCCATCGCCATCCAGGCACACAATACGCCGTTTTCCACGCGCAAAACAAGCACCGATAGCGGCAGAGAGTCCATAGCCCATTGCCGCGCAACCGGAATTCACGATATGCCTTTGATCTTTTTGCATTCTCAACGCTTGGATCGGCATGATACACGCCGCCCCGTTTCCGCTCACAACGACATCGTCCGCAGCCAGGCAATCGGACAGCACATCGCAGAATACATAGGGGTTGACCCGTTCCGTATTCGTCCAGAATTCAGGCAGCAATACCGGATAGCGATTCTGCCGCTCGCGACACCACGCCGCCCACTCCTGGGGTGGCGCAAGCTTCTTTGCTCCTAGACGCTGACGCATCGCTTCCAGGAGCAGCTTCGCGTCACAATGCACCGGCAAGTCGGGATAAATGGTAGGCTTGCGCAATTCGGCCGAGTCAATATCAACGATAATCTTATAGGCCGCTCGCGCAACAGACTTGAAGGTATAGCCGATTTGCCGCAAGTTTAGGCGACACCCGATACTAAGCAATAGATCGGCGTTTTGGAAAACAAAGTTCGCTGCCCTTTGTCCAAGCGTGCTGGGACGGCCGGCGTACAAAGGATGGTCGGATGGAATGATATCGATCGCGTCCCATGCCGCCAGCACGGGCACCTGAAGCTGGTCAATGAGTGTACGAAAAATATCGCAAGCACCCGCCAACCGAATCCCCGCCCCAGCCAGAATCACCGGCCGCTTAGCAGACTGAACCCTGGAAAGTATCTCGCTCGCCACCTCGCCAATGCGGATATGGTCAAACTCCAGGCGATCTTCGGCAGGATCGTAAATCTGCTGTGTATCTTCGTCGATCATCGCCGACTGGATGTCCAGGGGAAAATCGAGCCAAACAGGGCCAAGACGTCCCGAGGTGGCAAGATACATCGCCTTTTCCAAGTGAAATCGGACTTGCCGAGGATCGGCGACTGAAATGGCATATTTCGTGATTGGGCGCATGATCGCCACAATGTCGGCCTCTTGATCGCCCAGTTGCCGCAAGGGCAAGCCCGTATGCGCCACGGTCGTTTCCGTGCGCACCTGGCCGGAAAGGTAGAGTGTGGGGATTGAATCCAGCCATTGCCCCAGCACTCCGGTTGTCGTGTTCGTACCACCGGGACCCGTGGTGACACACACGACGCCGATCGTTCCGCTCGTGCGTGCATAACCCTCGGCGGCAATCGCACAAGCCTGTTCGTGATGATTGCATACGTATTGAAGGCGGCTTTCCTTACCCAAGGAATCGTTCAAGTGCATCGCACCGCCACCTGTGATCATGAATACATGACGCACTCCGCGATCCGCGAGGAACGTCGCAATATAATCACTAACTTTAATCATGGCCATTTTCTGATGTCACTTGTCAACATTGACTCCATGGCCAGCCACCGTTCGATGCCATCGAGCCGTTCGCTGTAGCGACTCCCGCAAATCAATCGCAACCTCTAGCCCCAGTTCTTCCCGAGCGCGTCGTGTCTCCGGAACATAGACATGCCTGGGTTGGTCGGAAGAAGCTGGCCGGGCAATGCGAACTTCCATGCCCGAATCCAGCGTCTCGGCCACGGTCCGCGCTAACTCGGCGATCGAGATTTCGACGTCTGAGCCGGTGTTATAGGCACGGCATGACACTCCGTGAAACAATATCTTCCAAAGCCAAATTTTCAAATCGGCGGCATACAAATAGGATCTAAGCGGTGTGCCGTCGCCGCCTACGGAAATTGGCCCGCCTCGCAAAGCGTCGCGAATAAAATTTCCGATGGCAAAATGCGCGTCCAGCGGCAAATAAGGTCCGACAAAGGCAAAACACCTCGCGATCTTCGCCTCAATCCCATAACATCGAGCATATACGGAACAGAGGTGCTCGGCAAGTCGCTTCCCTTCCCCATAAGCCGAAGCTGGATTCAGGGGGTCTGGCCCCCCGCGGTAATCCTCCGGCACATTGGCAACGTCGGGCGGTTGCGGGCCATAGACGGCACCGGAGCTTGTCAATAGGAACTTCTTTGCCCCACAATGACGGGCGAAATCGAGTGTCCGCCGGGTGCCGGCCACAATCGTATCGAGCATGAGCAGCGGCGACTCGGCGTTCAGAGCTGCACTGGCGGCCGTGGCCGCGTGGATGATATGCGAAAAATGCCCCTCCGGAAACTCAAACGACGTCACGTCTCCCGCATGGAACGACAAGCTCGGCTGTCCCGCCAGATGCGGCATTTTTCGCAGGAATGCGGTTGAATCGCGGGATAGAACAAGAACCTCGGCACCCAGTTTCAGCTTCTGGTTGGCCCAGAGGAAGGTCTCGACGAGCCACATTCCAAAGAAGCCGGTTCCTCCGGTAATGAAGAGCCGCTGGCCGCGCAGCTCCCCCCAGTCGTCTCGCGTGTGGACGAGTACGTGGTCTAGATCTTCGGTGGGTAGGGTTGGAATAAACACAGTAAATAGTATAGCATATTCGAGGTATTTAGTCCTGCGTTCGGCGCGGATCCCGCGTTCTGCGTTCGGCGCAGGTCTCCTGCCCCCGCCGAAAGGTCCGACCGAAGGTCTCCTGGGTAAACGAGAGACCTTCGGTCGGGGTGTGGCTCGGTCAGGAGACCGGCCACAACAGGAGATACATTCCACAACATGGGGAGCGCGGGAAAGGCACAACAGAGGGCGAAGTATCGCGCAAAGTCTCGTGCCCGTGCCGACAGTGCTGTGCTCGATCCCGCACCAGGCTTCAATGGCCCTACCGAGTCGATTGCAACCAGGCGTTCAGATCGGCAGTGGAGTTGAAATCGAGCAGGGCTTCGCCGAGTTGCTCGAGGCGGTCGGCAGACAGAGCTTCAATCTGCTCTTCCACTACCGGATCAAGATCACGCAGCCGCTTGCGGAGCTGGCGCAGAAGCACCGTACGCTCAAGATCCAACCCCTCCTGCCGTCCATGCACCAAACCTCTTTCCAAACCTCTCTCCATCCAACTGGTCACGATTTCCATTACGTCCTCCTTCTCTTGGTGGACGAGATCCTTCAGATCTGCCCCGAATTGTTGTTCTTCCTTAACTCCGGGCAGAAGACTTCCAGGAAGTCCACAAAAAACGTCGTCAGTAATTCCTTGAAAAGTCGGTCGTGATCCATGTATCTTCTCCTGATGCGCGTGGAACCAAACCCTAACAGAACACGGCGGCGGGTGACAACTCTGTTCTGGCACATTCCACGATTCAACCTTCCGCAAGAGTATCATGTACGTCAGGCTTTCCAGCCTGACCTTGTCCGCTCCTCTGTCAGGCTGAAAAGCCTAACCTTATCCGCTTCACTGTCAGGCTGGAAAGCCCGACCTACAACTTATTTCCTCGCATCTCACCTCACCCGGATACGGATGTGGAGAGTTCGTAGGCTTTGATATCCTCACGACAGGCGGCCAATGCATCGGGCAAGGTACTGTTGGATTTTCCCTCACCCCCTGCCCCTCTCCCAGAGGAATGGGGGAAACTTGCATAAAACCGTCGGAACCACTCGGCCGTCCGGCGAACGGCTTCGGCCACGCTCCAGCGCGGCCGCCAACCAAGCTGATGCAGTGCTTTATCGATACACAGGCGTAACACGCCCGCTTCGTGTAGTTGATTCGGATCGCTTACGTCCTGCCATGCGCCGCTGCCCCAGGCTTGAACGAACAATTCCACAAGCTGACCGACGGGAATTTCCTCGCCAGGCATGGGGCCGAAGTTCCAGGCGTCACACCAAGTAGGATCGTCGGACTCAAGCATCCTTGCGGCGAGTGAAAGGTAACCGCCCAAAGGCTCTAAAACGTGCTGCCAAGGCCGAATGGCCCTCGGGCTGCGGACCGGCACGGGCTGGCCGGTCTGGAGATGGCGGACCACGTCGGTAATAATGCGGTCTTTGGCCCAATCGCCGCCGCCGATGACGTTGCCGGCACGGGCGGTCGCCAGTTTCACTCCATGCTGCTGGGGGTGATGGGGCGGAAAGAACGAGCGGCGATAGGACGCGGTAACGATTTCCGCCGCCCCCTTGCTGGCACTATAGGGATCGTGGCCGCCCAAGGCATCGCACTCGCGATAGCCCCAGGTTTGCTCCCGATTCTCATAGCACTTGTCGCTGGTGACCACCACGATCGCGCAAGGCCGACCCAAGATCCGGATGGCTTCCAACAGATTTACCGTCCCCATCACGTTGACATCGAATGTCTCGCGGGGATTGGCGTAGCTTTCACGAACGATGGGCTGGGCGGCAAGGTGAATAACGACGTCAGGAGCAGCCGTTTTCAGTGCGGCGTACAGGCTTGCGGCATCGCGAAGATCGGACTCATGGTGCGCGGCAAGCAAGTCGCGAACACCGGAAGCTTCAAAATTGCTGGGGGACGTGGGCGGAGCGAGCGCGTAACCTGTGACCCTGGCCCCTAGGGCATGTAGCCAGATCGAGAGCCAGGAGCCTTTGAAGCCGGTGTGGCCGGTAACGAAGACGGAACGGCCGGCAAGGGCCTGGAGAAAAACTTCGTGATTTGGTCGCATCTGCCCTCACCCCCTGCCCCTCTCCCGAGTACGGGCGAGGGGAGTTGTTATTGCCCCCATCTCCCGCTTGCGAGTGGAGATGCTACCGCCAATTCCCCCGCGGGCGAGGGGAGTTGTTGCATCATTCCCAGACCTTCCACGGGGCTTGATTGGAACTCCAGAGCTTGTTTAAGACCTCGTACTCGCGGTACGTATCCATGGCGAAGAAGAAACCGTCGTGGCGATAGGCGACGAGTTGCCCGTCGGCTGCGGCTCGGGCGAGCGGCTCCTGCTCCATGATGCAGTCGTCTCCCGACTTCAGATAGTCGAAGAAGCGGCACTGGAAAATGAAGTAGCCGGCGTTGATCCAGCCCTCAACCTGCGGCTTCTCCGCAAAACACTTCACACCACTTTGCTCGTCAAGTTCCAAGATGCCGAAGCGCGAGACGGGCCGCACGGCGGTCACGGTGGCCATCTTGCCATGCGCGCGATGGAATGCCAGAAGTTTGTTAATATCGATGTTCGCCAAGCCATCGCCATAAGTAACCATGAATAGATCGTCGTCCACGAACGGCTCGATTCGTTTGACCCGTCCGCCGGTCATCGTATCGGCCCCGGTATTCACCAGCGTGACGCAAAAGTCCTGCTCGTCATGGGCACCATGATACTCGATTTTCTGCCGGCCGCCGCCCAAAGAGATTGTAAAGTCATTGCTCATGGCCTCATAGTTGAGGAAGTATTCGCGGATCACGTTGCCGCGGTAACCGAGACAGAGCACGAACTCCCGGAAACCGTAATGGGCATATGACTTCATGATGTGCCAGAGGATCGGCCGCCCGCCAACTTCGACCATCGGCTTGGGCCGAAACTCGGTTTCCTCGCGCAAACGAGTGCCTAACCCACCACAGAGTATAACGACCTTGGTCATCGGAAGTTTTTTGAAAACCTATAAATAAGCAAACGGAATAAATTCCATACTAGTAGAGGGTCAAGTATAGCATATCCAAAGCGACCGGTAAATTAGCACCCCCATCCCCCAAAGTGGCAGGTATCGTATGACAATGCACTGGATACCTGACTCCAGGCAGACTTAAATCAGCCTGGGAAGATGGAAGATTTGTAAGATTTCTCTTGCATTTGGGCGATGGACAGGCGATCGAGGCAATACGCTTCGTGCGCGAACAAGCCTGTCAAGAAGGGATCACGATCGGTGCAATCTTCGAGCATCTCAGCATCTCGCGCCGCACGTTGGAGCGCTGGTTCGCGAAACACGCCGGTCACTTGCCGTCCGAAGAGATCAACCGTGTCAGGCCGGCTCGGGTGAGGGAATTGCTCTGTGAGACGGTTCTTTCGGTCGAGGAGATTGCCCACGCGGCGGGGTTTTCGCATATCGAGGGCATGTATCGCCTGTTCAAAGAGACCACTGGCCAAACACCGGGGCAATACCGCCAGTCGCAGCATGTCAACCGGCCAGTGCTTTCCCGGCTGGCAGAGTGAGAACCGCCCTCGTTCCAGGCCCAACATGGCTGCCTTGGGATCGGAGCCGAAGAAGGTTGTTCCCAATCGTCAGGGCAAGGATGCCCAGCACCAGCAGAAGCAAGCCCGCGAACACCCAGCGGCGCGTGGGCCAACTCGTGCCGCGCCATTCGCCGGTCATGAATCCCATGGCGTTGGCCACCAGGAGAGAACACGACATCATGGACGCATAACCGACGGAGGTGCCCAGCTTGCCCAAATAGTGGGCGCCGATTCCATAAGAAAAGAGCGTGGCGAAGTGCAAAACGGCCATTGCGGCGGCGAGAAGCAAGTTGCGGCTGGCGTCAGGACTGGCGAAGTTCCGCCAGGTTAAGTTTCTGAAAAGCAAGTAGGTTGCGTACGAGCCGCAAGCGGCAAAGGCCCCAAGAAACACCAGCATCCAAACGGCCAGGGTCGCCAGCCAGGGAGGATTACCGTATTGTGCCTGCGAGACTTCCTTGATCGCCTGGCCGTAGCTGAAGGCGATGTTCGAGCCGCTGCTGCAGACGCCCGCCACCACGCATACGAGCAGTCCTTTGGCGAGCGCGTCGGCCGCCCGCGGCCGATGGCCGTCGTGAGCGGAGTTGGCCCGGTCGCGCAGCACCCCGGCCCGCCCGCAGGCTGCGATTCCGCCAATGCAGATGAGCACGCCGAGGGTAATGACCAATCCGCCCGGCGTCATCACTTCCTCGGGATGCTGAGTCACCAGGGGCACCATGGACCCCAACAGCGCGGAGAGACTGATGATGATCGAGAAGCCCAGCGACAGGCCGAGTTCGGTGACGCCGATGCCGAAGCCGACGATGCCGCAGCCCCAAAGGAAGCCGAACCCGATGACGCCGATCAGGCATCCCGGCGGCACTGCACTCCACGTGGCCACAGGGCCATGGACGGTGGCAAGGATGACCGCGGCCGGCAACGCCAAGAGCGTCAGAATAAAGAACGCGCCCCACGTGTTCTCCCAGGCCCAGTTCCGCACGAATTTCGGCGGCAAGGCGAAGGTTCCGTTGCAGACGGTCGCCAGGAGGACAAATCCGAGGCCGAGGACCGTACTGGTGTCTGTATCCATGTCTTGTTTCCGATCGGTGTAATAGGGTTGAGTCAGTCTTCCTCGAGAAGGGCCAGCAACGTGTTGACCGCCGCTGACTCTCCGTTCTGAACAATGATCTTCGCCAGGACGCCGGAGGCGTTGGCTTCCAGCGGCATGACGGCCTTGTCCATTTCGATTTCCGCCAGGGTTTCGCCCTTCTCGACACGGTCGCCGACCTGCTTCTTCCAGGCGGCGATCTCGCCTTCCTCCATGACCTCTCCGAACATTGGCATCGTGACTTCAATCATTTGCAGCTCATCTTGTTATGGTTTGGTTTGACATTCGTCTGTTGTGTCGCCTTTCGGCGGGGTCGGGAGACCCGCGCCGAACCTAGATCATCATCTCGCGGACGGCTTTCATAATAGTGTCTTGACTGGGGACGACGAGTCGCTCCAGCACCGGGCCGTAGGGGATTCCGCTCCGCTCCGCGCCGACGCGGCGGACGGGTTGTTGCAGATCCGTAAAACACTCCTCTTGGACCACGGCCGCGGCCTCGCCGCTCCAACTGCCTTCCACGGGGGCCTCGTTGACGACGATGCAGCGTCTGGTCTTCCGCACGGAATCGCAGATCGTCCGTTTGTCGAGCGGCCAAAGCGTGCGGGGATCGACAACTTCGCAGGAGATTCCCTCCGTTGCAAGCTTCTCAGCGGCACTCAAAGCGTGCGACACCATCCAGGAGGTGGCAACGATCGTGACATCGCCGCCGCTTCGTTTCACATCCGCTACGCCCAGCGGGATCAGGTATTCCTCGGCGGGCACGTCGCCCTTTTCAAAGTAGAGGGCCTTGTGTTCGATGAAGACCACCGGATTGTCGTTGCGGACGGCCGATTTCAAGAGCCCCTTCAGGTCGTAAGGAGTGGCCGGCATGACCACGATCAGCCCGGGAATTCCCACGAACCAGTTCTCCAGGGACTGGGAGTGCTGCGAAGCGTTGCGGCGACCCGCGCCCCCCTGGGTGCGGAACACGATGGGCATTTTCACTTTCCCACCCGACAACTGCGGCCACTTGGCGGCATGGTTGACGATCTGGTCCAAGGCGATGGTGATGAAATCGATGTACATGATTTCCACGATCGGCCGCATGCCCATCAGAGCGGCACCCACGGCGCAGCCGGCGATGGCGGCCTCGGAAATCGGAGCGTCCTTGATGCGCCGCGGGCCAAAGCGTTCCAGCAGTCCGCGCGAGGAGCGGTAGAGACTGCCCCAGCGGCCCACGTCTTCACCCATCAGGAAGACGTTCGGATCGCGTTCGAGTTCCTCGCAATAGGCCTGCCGCAGGGCCTCGCCATAGGTGATGCGTTGCATGGTCGTCATGAGTGATGAGCCGTCCTTTGTGTCTGGCCCGCCACCTGCCGGCCGTGGGGCATCCCGGCGGGGTCAGGAGACCCGCGCCGAACGTGTCCGGCCCCTTGGAGACGATGTTCGGCCGGATCGTGTCGCAGTTCGATCGACGAGGGCAGCGTACCATTGTCCTCCGGCAGATGCGCGGTCTCGGGAAACCAAGTGGGATCGGTCAGGAAGCGTAGTTGCGGCAAGTGATCGCGGATCGTTTGGTACGTGCATGGGGAATCGAGTAGCGGCACCTGGCACATTTCACTCGCCCGGACGAACCGCAGGGGGATCTCACTCGGGTAGCGCCGGTTGAAAACGAAACGCTCCGGTCCCTCGGCCATCTCGTAATAAATGGCCCCGCGACGCTCCCGGAAAGGTGCGTAGACGCCCTTCATGCCGTCCATCACCGCATAAGAGAAAACGAGCGGTTCCGCGGCGGGGTTGATCTGCAGGTGCCCGTAGTCTGGCGGAACCACGAAGGTCTCGCCGGCTTGGACCTCGACCAGCATGGCGTCTTCAATCACGTCGTAGGGCGGGGCCGCCTTCTGGAGGAGGAAATGGCCCGTGCCGTGGAGCACCGTATAGATTTCCGGTGTCGCCTGCCGGTTGCCGCCGCAGAGCGGGTGATACTGGCCACCGCTCTTCACGTATTCCCCGCCGAAGATTCCCGGCGGGATGACCACGATACCGTAGATCGCGCGGGCCTGCCGCCATGCCGCTTCGTCATCGGCCAGCCACAGACCCGCCGTGTAGTAATAGATCTGACGATCCTCGTCCGGCACCGGACAGGCCCAGACGGGGTCGTGATCGCGGACCCTTCGGGTATTGTAGGAGGGCCGGTTCAGTCCATCGCCGAGGATCAGCGTGGCGGTGTCGGGATCGAACTCGACCGGCAGGCCGGTTTGCTTGCGTAGGCTAAGTTTCACGATATGGTTCCTTGGGTGAGTTTGAGTTGAGCCTTGCGAATTGCGCCCAGCACGCCGGCCATGTCGCCAAGCCGGGAGGACACGATATCGCATTTCGTAAATCCCCTGAAAAGCAGCCAGCACCGCTCGTGCATCGTACGGGTCATGGTTTCCAGGATCCAGTGCGATCGCTCGGTAAGGCCGCCCACCATCACGATCTTCTCGGGCTGGAGCGCATAGACTAGGTTGGCGCAGAGGCGGCCCAGCAGAACGCCGACGCGCTCGAGGATGTCCTTGGCTGCCTGATCGCCTGCTTCCGCCGTTTCGAAGACCATGTGGGAGGTCACCTTGGCGGGATCATTGCCGGCCAGCGTGCGCAAAAGCGTGTCCTTGCCTTGCTCCAGGGCGATGGCGCCGTGCCGGGCGATGCCCGGTCCAGTGGCGAGGATATTCAGGCAGCCGCGGGAACCGCAGTCGCAAGGCCAATCGTCGTCGGAGACTACCGAGTGGCCGAATTCGGGGAAGAGATTGTTGGCGCCCTCGACCACCTCGCCGTTGACGATCAACCCGGCCCCCAAGCCGGTGCCCCAGGTAATGAGCGCGAAGTTGCCGCAGGCCGTTCCTGTGCCGGCCCACAACTCGCCCCACGCCGCCATGACCGTGTCGACATCGGCCACGACGGGCACACCGTAGAGCTTGCCCAGGCGTTGCGTGATCGAATAGTCGCCCATGTAGTCGAACGCCGGCCCATAGAAGATCGTGCCGTCGTTTCGGTTGACGATCGCGGGCACGTCGATACCGATGGCAGAGATGGTATCGCGGGCGTAGCCGCTTTCCTCCATTGCCCGGCCGATGGCGGCGACGAGCTGGTCTTCGAATTTCTGGGGAGTCGAGCTGCGATACGGCTGCTTGCAGTAGTATTTCAGCTCCGGCGTGCCCTCGGAAATGGCCACGCGAATATTGGTTTTGCCGACATCGATGCCGAGAATGCACTTTGTCATCGAAGTTTCTCCTGAGGTTTCACCCGTTCCAGCACCAGTATCCAGTCCTGGGGCGAGGGCACGTTTTTCTCGAAGCTAACAAGTTTTGTATCCTTGTCCCCCGCTTTCGCCGTGGCTTTGATCACGCCCTGATCGAACTTCCGGCCTGTTGCCGGATCAAAGTAGTAAACATGCCAGTCCACATCCGGCTCAAGATTCTTCACAACCGGACCGACCCAGTTGTAGATTTTGCCTCGCGGCATGTAGATGACGCGAATTTCGCCGGGGATCCCTGCGGCAAAGCAGCCTTCCTGAACCCACTCGGGATGTGGCTCAAAACGCCACCACGGATATTGCTCCAGAAGTTTCCTGCCCAGTCCAAGCTGGGTTGATCCCGGGTAATTCATCCCTTCCTTCCAGGTCGTCCAATCGTAGACGGGCGTGATGCCCGGATCGCCTTCCACGCTCGCATGCCAAACACCCGCGGCGCCATAGGTATGGCCCGCGGCGCCGTTGAGCATATACATCCAGAAGACGTGCCGCTGCATATCCTGGAAATGGTTTTGCATGTGGCCTTCGTAGCCGGTTTCGCCGCACAGCACGGGCATGGCCGGCGCCTTGGCGTAAGCGTCGGTAAACCACGAAAGCGTTCCCCTGGTCAGCGGCTCTGCATGACTGCCCCCAACCATATCGTAATCAATCACCACTTCGCCTCCGCTCACGCCCTGACGCCCCTGGCCGTTATTGGGATGGCAAGTAACCGGATGGTGGTAAAGGTCAATGCTGCGCAGATACGTCGCCACTTCGCCCCATGGTCCCCGGCCACACTTGGCACTGGGATCAATTTCACCCGCCACAATCCAGACCACGGGATAGGCACCATACCGCGCCACCAGGTGCCGCCAGTGGCGTTTGAGGCCGGCGACTCCAATCGCCTGCATGCTGTTGCAGTCGCTACGCCCCCAGGCACCGACAACTGCCGGGACGATGCCCGCATCGACCAGATGTTTGAGGCGGCGGTCCGCAAAGTCAAAGTATACGGGATTGACCGTGGTGAAGTCCCTCGTCAAGTAAGGTTTGCCACCCTCGTTCTCCCAGCGTGGTTCAAAGAAACCTTCGTCCGGGTATGGCCCGCACACGACTTGTACGACATTGAATCCCTTGGCCTTGCGGTCGGCGGTGAGTTCCTGAAATCCTTCCCAGGTGAGCCGCTTGCACAGCCCCTTCCACCAGGTATCGCCCAGCCAGAGGAACGGCGTGCCGTCGGCATGTTGGAAGTGCCGCCCGTCTTTGGCCACGCGAACTGGGCCGTGACGGTAGAGTGCGTTGTCGCTCGTAGAAGGGACGATCTCGATCTTCCCTTCGACGCCCTGCAATCGCGGATTCGCGCTATCGGAACACTCGGTGCGATAGGTGTGCGTGCCGACGGTGCCCGAGACATAGCGGAATCGCCATTCATTGCCGCCCGCCCAGAAGGCCGGCACCTTGATCTGCCGACCGTCCGGCGCGGTCACCCGCGCATCCAGCGTCACCTCCATGAACGGGTTCAGGTAGGATTTCTCCGACCTCAAGATGACTTCGGCGACGCAGTTTGCCTGCGCAGTCAGCGGCTGTCTTGCGACGGTCAACATCGTCGGCCGGGCGGTGATTTTCAAGCCGGGGACCGTGATGACTCCCCCGGCGTCGGCCTGGCCTTCGCCTTTTTCGCGGCCGAAGGTCCATTGGAATGTTTCGCCGGGCGCGACCGGTCCGCTCTGGATCCTCCGCAAGGAAACGTCCGCCGTCGCTTCCTTGGGGATTTCAAAAGCCGTTTTCACCTGTGCCGGAGAAACTAAGAAGAGCGACATTTCCAGCCGGTCTTTCGTGTCGCTGAGGCATTTCCAGCGGAAAAATGCGTTGACCTGTCCCGCAGCGGCGATTTTCAGGCCATCGGGCCAGGGCAATTTGTTGTTGCCGGCGGCATTGGTGAAAACCGGATAGGCCTCGTTTCGCTTGACGTTCAACCAGTCGAACGAACCGGCCAGGTCGTTCACCTTCTCGATCAACAGGTGGTTGTCGGCGTGGCCGAACGGCCCCCAATAGAAGATGATCGCATATTTGCGGTCATTCATGGCCTTCACAAAGCGTTCATGACCGGTGGACCAGCCATCATTCTGTGCCGAGTCGTCGATGGCAATCGGAGGATCGGGAATCGTGACGTTTTCCGGGACCGCCTGGGGCGGAAAATACATCCGCTGGGAAACATGCTCAATCCCCGCGGGAATACTGGCTTTGATGGCGGCGAAAACGTCACCGTTGCGCATGCCGATCCCCAGCGTGCCGCTTCCGCCCATCGAGATGCCGCAAAGATACACGCGGTCCGGATCGATGCCGTATTTCTCGATCACCCATCTGACCGTGTCCATCACGCGCCTCTCCACGGGAGTCGGGTCGCCGCCAGAGTTCTTCCTGGTCAAATTGGCGTCATTCAAGTGCATGCCGCCCCACCACCAGTCGCCCTGGTTGCGGCGGCAGTCGAGGTAGAGCGCGTAGAAATCATCGGGCGACCGATAGATGTCGTGGTCACCGATGTTACGAGTGTGTTTCACGCACTGAATGACATCGTGTCCTGCCGAGTGCAGAACCACGTAAAGCGGGGCGTTCTTGCGTTCATGCTTGGGATGAATCAGCACGAACATATCCTGCTGCGGCGCGTGGTATCCCCACTGCGGTCTCACACCGTGCTGAAAGACCTCATAGGGCCTGCCGTCGATCGTCAGGTCTTCCATCGGTTTCCCGTTGAGCGTGGCGTCTTTGACCGGATTCCAAGTAGTTTCGGCGGCCCCGGCCGGTAGGCAGGAAGACATCGCAACGGCGGCGATAAGACAGGCGGCAAAGCGGCCCGTGCTACAGTCTTTCAAGGGAATTGTCCTTTCGGGTTGATTGGATGATTGGAATAGCCTCATCGAGTTCCTATCACAGTTTCTCCGCCATCACGGTCTTGCTTTCGCCGTTGATACGCACCTTCACCTCGCGCGGCTCGGCAGAGGTGATGCGCCAGGAGCTGACTTTGGTGTCCTTCCACTCGATGTCCACCGTAAAACCGCCGCGGGCGCGCAAACCCTTGACCGATCCGCTGGGCCATGCCTTCGGCAGCGCGGGTAGCAAGGCGATTTCGCCAGCATGACTCTGAAGCAGCATTTCGCAAACGCCCGCCGTGTAGCCGAAATTACCGTCGATCTGGAAAGGACCACCTCCGGATATCATGTCGAACAAGTTCGGTGCAATCTGTCTATTCATAAACTGCAAGATATGCTCATGCGCCTTCTCGCCATCCAAGAGCCGGGCAAACAGGTTTATGGTCCAGGCACAACTCCAACCGCACCCACTTGAGCCGTTCGCAAGGCGGACTTCCAGAGATTTCCGGGCCGCTGCGGCCAACTCCGGCGTGCCGCGAGGGGTGATCTGTCGGCCGGGGTACAATCCGAACAGATGCGACAGGTGCCGGTGGCCGCCATTTTCGGAGTCCTTGAACTCCTCCGGCCACTCCATAAGTCTGCCGTCAGATCCGATTTGCGGGCCTGCCAACTGCCCCCTTGCATCGCGGACGCGCGCGACAAACGCGTCGTCTATGCCCAACTCCTTGGCTGCCTCGATGACGTTGCCGAACAGATCCCAGATTTGCTGCTGGTCCATCGACGGCCCCATGCAGAGCCAGCCGCGCTGGCCATCGGCGGCGATATACTCGTTCTCGGGAGAAGTGGACGGGCCGGAGACGAGTTTGCCTGTCTTTGGATTCTTGACAAGCCAATCGAGATAGAACTCCGCCGACTCTTTCATCACCGGATAAGCGCGTTGGAGATAGGCACGGTCTCCGGTGAAAGCGTAGTGCTCCCAAATCGGCTGGCAGAGCCAGGCTCCCGTCCCCATGTACCCCCCAAAGGATGGGTGTTCGGGCGCCGAGGTGAACCCCCACACGTTGGCAACCGTATGCACGATCCAGCCTTTGGCGTTGTAATGCACCTTGGCCGTCTTGGCGCCCGGCACTCGCCACGAATCAATCAGATCGAATGTCGGAAGAAAACATTCCGATAGATTGGCAACTTCAAGCGGCCAGCAGTTCATCTGCACGTTCAGGTCCACTGTATACTGGCCGCACCACGGGGTCTGTATTTGATCGGTCCAGACCCCCTGCAAGCTGGAGAGCAGTTTGCCGAGTCGGGAGCTGGAAATCGCCAGGTAACGTCCGAACCGGAATAGCATCGCTTCCAGATCCGGATCGGGCGTCTTGTCTTTGGCCATCCGGGCCAGCCGCTGATCGGTGGGCAGTTTGCGGGCCTCATGGCCGCCCAGATCGAGCGATGCCCGTCCAAACAATTTCTGATAGTCGGCCACATGCGCCTTGCGCAACTCGTCGTAGGGCTTTGCCGCGGCTGCCGCAAGCTGGTCGGCAGTCACCTTTTCATGCGGCTTGCCGCGATACGGAGGGTGGATCTTGTAATCCGTGCCTGCGGTCAAAAACAGCGTGACCGCATTTGCTCGCGCCACTCGCAGATTATTTCCGTCGGTCTTCACCATGCCGCTATCGGCGAGAGCCTTGACTCGGGCGATGTATCTCATCCCATTCGGGCCGTTCAAGCCGTCGTTCAGTTGCCCTCGCATGACCAGCCCGTCGCTGCCGTCGGCCGCCGTGGCGAAGCGTTCGGGCCGCGTCAGGGTGGCCGTGAAACCGATCTTGCCGGGCTGATCGCAGGTCATGCGCACGACCAACACCTGGTCCGGGGCGCTGGAAAAGACCTCCCGTGTAAACGTGGCGTCGCCCACGCGATAGCTCACCGTAGCGACCGCCGTCTCGAGATCCAGCGTGCGGCGGTAGTTGCTCGCGCCGCCTTGGGCGTCGAACTTCAGCGTCAGATCACCAAGCGTCTGGAAGCATCCAAAGGGATCGTTCGCGGAGCGAGCGCCTCTCGTTCCGACCCCTTTGCAGATGAGTCTCTTTGCGGACAATTCTTTGGCCTGATCATATTTGCCATCGAACAGAAGCCGGCGGACTTCCGGCAGCGCGGCCAGGGCCGCTGGGTTGTCGCTGTCCTGCGGCGAGCCCGACCAGACACTGACTTCATTCAACTGCAGCCGTTCAGCGTCGGCGCCGCCGAAGACCATGCAGCCGAGCCGTCCATTGCCGACCGGCAGGGCCTCAAGCCATCTTGCCGCCGGCTTGTCATACCAAAGAGCCAATTCGGGATCCTGCATTGCAGCAGACTGCGCGCTGGAAACAAGCGCCTGTCCCGCCACACAGGCGATGGCGAAAAAAAGGAAAAATCTGATCATGTTGTCATTCCTCCTATTATCTGTTATTTCTTCACCAGCTCCAGCACCAGCACCCAATCTTGGGGTGATGGCAGTTGTGAGGGTTGATAATCATTACTACCGGCAATCCGCTCAACTACCCCCAAGTCAATTCGCTTACCCCAAGTCGGATCAAACAGGAATGCGCGATACCGCACATTCGGCTCAAGCCCCTTAACAATTGGTGCCTTCACCTGATAGGAATCGTTGCCCGGAATGTAAATAAAGCGCACCTCGCCGGAAATCCCCGCCGAGTAGGGCAAATCCCAGCGCCCTTTCAGCTCCGCCCATTTCCTGTGATTGTCATACCACCCGGCATGCGGTTCTAACAGCGTGGTGCTGTGAGGTTCAACCCACTCCGGATGGGGCTCGAAGCGCCACCACGGATATTCCTCCAGCAGCTTCTTGCCCAAGCAAAGCTGGGCCGACCCGGGGTAATGCATGGCCACATGCCAAGGGATCGTCTCGTAAGCCGTGCTGCCATGCACGGTCTCGGAGTTCATCTGCCAGATCCCGCCCGCGCCGTAGGTGTGCCCGGCGGCACCGTTGAGCATGCAGGTCCAAAACATAAAACGTTGGATGTCCTGCCGGCCTTGGTTCTTGTGCCACTCGTAAACCACCTCGCCGTTCATTACCGGCATGGGCGGCGTTTTGGAGTAGGACATGGTGACTTGTGACACCGTGATCGGGGCGCTGGCCCAATCGTTGTGCGCCGTCTGGAGAAAATCAAAGTCCACAAAGGCTTCATCCCTCACAACCTTCCGGCCCGACTGCATCTCCGGCACGCCGGGAGGGTGCATCGCGGTCAGGTGCTTGTAGGGATCAATGGCCCGGACATACTTCGCCAGATCATTCAGGTAGGGATGCCGCATCTCGCCGGCAACGATCCAGACGACGGGGTACGCCCCGTAACGTGCGATCAGATAGCGCCAGTGGCGGTAAAACCATCTCTCCCGGCCTCCGATCGTCTCGTTGGAAATGCATGACGTGTTCCAGCCCCAACCGCCCACCATCGCGGGAACGATTCCATTTTCCACGAGATGCCTGATCCGGCGGTCGGCGAAGTCGAAATATGCCGGGTTGAGTCGCTCAAAGTCTCTCTCGTAAGGCATTCCTCCTTCGTTTTTCCAGCGGTCATCAAACAACGGTTCATCCGGAAAGGGTCCGCCACCGATGATTTGAACGACGCTAAACCCCTTGGCTTTGCGGTCGGCCGTGAGTTGTTGGAATCCTTCCCAAGTGATCCGGCCACAAAGACCTTTCCACCATGTGTCGCCCAGCCAGAAGAACGGTGTACCGTCGGCGTGCTCGAAGTGCCGGTTGTCCTTAGCCACGCAGAGAAAGCCGTGCTTGAGCAGGGGGTTGTCGCCCTTGTAGGCCGCAACGGAAAGAGTAGTCTCCTTCCCATTGAGGCCAGGGTTCGCTTTGTCGGTACATTCGACGCGGTATTTGTATTTACCTTGCAAAGGAGGAGCAAAGCGGACTGTCCACTTGCCGCCGCCTGCCCAGAAGGCCGGAACCTTCCATTGCCTTTCGCCCTGCTTGAAGACAACATCAACCTCAACATCCGTGAACGCATTTGTATATACTTTCGCGCTCTCGCAGGAAGTTTCAAACACATTCCACTGCGTGACTTCGGCGCCAGACACAACCGTCTGCATCAACATGCACACTCCCAGAATCCATGCTGTCGCATTGCCCGTTATCATCGCATGTCCTTTCATTTCATGTCTCTCACAATCACATTGTCTATCGCTCCTTGGAAGCGTCCGCTGTCCATGGGGCCGGACGGTCCGATGCGGAGACGGACGTTGCCCGAGCCGTCGCCGGTGTATTGGAAGCTCGCGGCGGTAAATGCCATCTTGCCGGTCCACGCACCCGGCGCATGGGTGTGGCTGGCCAGGACGCTGTTGTCTTTGCGCAGCACCTCGACGAGCAGTGCGTCACCGGCCTTCGTCGCCTGGCTCGCATCCGCATAGACGGCGGCGCCGGCCTCGAAGTTCACGCAGTAGGCGTGCCCGGCCGCATTCGCGTCGAAGGCGTGGGACGTGATGACATTGTCCTGCCAGATCATGACGGCCCAATCCGACGGGTTCGACTGCCCGGCGGGATTGGCGCGGTCAACCGCGTGCATAACGCTAGTGCCCGCATGGGTCCAGCCTGCCACGTTGCCATTGCAGGCGACTTTCAGCGAGCTCTGGTATTGCGTCTCGTTCTGGTTTCCGCTGTAGCGGTTGAAATTTCCGGCGAAGAGGACCCCGGGCGAACCGGCCACCGTGATCTGGAGCTGGATGAATGCAGGCGGACTTCCGGCCCTGGTCACCGCAACGATCCACGAATTGACCCCGGCATCGCTCTCCCTGGGCGTGCCCGAAACGCGGCCGTCCGCTTGAATCGTGAGCCAACCGCCCCCTTCCCGCCTGGCGAAGGCGGCGCCCTCCGGAAGCAAGCGGCCGGAGTAGGCTTGACCTGCCGTGGCGCCCGGAAGGATCACCGGCGCACCGAGATCCGGCGCCTGCATGACCAGCACCCAGTCCTGGGGTGAAGGCACCTTGGGCGTATTCCATGAACCGGACGCGGTGGTCACAACGCCCTGGTCAAAACGCCGCCCGGTGGCGGGGTCGAAATAGAACGCGGAATACGGCACTCCGGGCTGGAGGTTGTTCACGGTAAAACCGCTCCAATTGTAAATGTTGCGTCGCGGCAGGTAGATGACGCGCATCCCGCCGGGGATGCCTGCGGCAAAGCAGCCCGGTGCCCATTCTGGGTGCGGTTCAAACCGCGCCCACGGATATTGTTCGAGCAGCTTCTTGCCGATTCCAAGCTGGGTTGAACCGGGGGCGTTCATTCCCTCTTTCCAGGTTGTCCAGTCGTAGATCGGTGTGATGCACGGATCGCCTTCCACGCCCATGTGCCAGATGCCCGCCGCGCCGTAGGTATGACCGGCCGAACCACTGAGCATGTTACCCCAGAACACGTAGCGCTGAACATCCTGGAAAGCCGTCTGCATGTGGCCTTCATAGCAATACTCGCCGATCACTACGGGCATCGTAGGTTTGCGAGTGTAGGCGGCTTGTACCTTGGGAATTGCCCCGCGTGCGGCATCCCAGTCGCCATGTCCCGTCTGGAGCATGTCGAAATTGATCACGGTTTCGTCGGTGACTGAATTTCGGGCCGAATCGCCCGGGTGGATCGTCGCCGGATGGTGATAGGGATCGATCTTTTGGACGTACCTCGCCACCTCGGTCCACTGGGGGCCGGCCGATTCGCCACCGATGATCCATACCGTTGGATAGGCCCCATAACGTGCGACGAGGTTCCGCCAGTGCCGCTTGATGCCGGTAACTCCGGCATCCTTAAGGCTGTCGCAGTCGGGCCGCCCCCAGCCGCCGACGATCGCCGGAACGATGCCTGCATCCACCAGGTGTTTGATGCGGCGGTCGGCGTACTCGAAATAGGCCGGGTTGACAACGCTGAAATCCCTGGTCAAGTATGGCTTCCCGCCCTCGTTCTCCCAGCGCGGCTCGAAACTTCCTTCATCCGGGTAGACGCCGCAGACGATCTGCACGACCGTAAATCCCTTGGCCTTGCGGTCGGCAGTGAGTTCCTGGAATCCCTCCCAGGTCAGCCGTTTGCAGAGGCCCTTCCACCACGTATCGCCCAGCCAAAGGAACGGAGTGCCATCGGCGTGCTCGAAATGGCGTTTGTTTGCACTGACACGGAGAAAGCCATGCTTCAACAGCGGGTTGTTGTGGCCGGTCTCCGCGATGTTGTGGCCGGTCTCCGACCAAGCCACTCCGCCGGCCGCAGGTCTCTCTTCGGCGGGGTCGGGAGACCTTCGCCGAACAACCCGAAGGGTCCGCTCGCCTCCGTTCAGGTCGGTGTTTGACTTGTCCGTACACTGGACGCGATACTTGTACTCCCCTTCTGTCGAAGGTGCGAAGCGAACTGTCCACTTGCTACCGCCCGCCCAAAATGCCGGGATGACCCATTGCTTGTCGGCCTGGCTAAAGACGACATCAACCTCGACATCGACAAAGGGTTTCGCGTAATGCTTCGCCGTTTCGTAGGAGGTCTCGAAAACCTCCCATGGACCGATATCGGCGCCACGGGCCGCAATCGGGATTAGGACGGCCATCGCAAATATTGCATACATCGCTTTTCTCCTTCACTGTTTCGGAACTTCAAAATCGTACACGGCCATCTGCATGGGGAGGTCGGCCTTGATTACCGCGGTCTTGAACAGGGGGTTTCCCATCGGATTGACGATCGGGTGGCCCTGAATATCCTGCGCCGTTGGGTAGGGTTTGCCGTCGAAGCTTAAAACGCTCACGAAGTGCGGTCCGCCGATCGTGCCTCGGCCGGGCAGCGTGCAATACCGGCCATCGCGGATATCGGCCGACGCCCCCGGCCCGCTGTTTCCCTGGGTGGTATCGGGCGCAAACTCAATGTATCCGACGGGCACTGGCCTGCCGTTGTAGCACACCGTGCCAGACAGGTCGAAGCGGTGCGGATCGCCTTGGCCACCGCAGCCGGCCAGCACGACAATCGCAGGCAAATAGGCCGCGATGCAGAATCTCAATCGGTTTTGTACGCGGTGGTCAGAAGTCATTGGTGCTCACTGTCTGCCTGTCGTTGCTGACGACAGTTTTTTGAAAACATCCAGGCCAACATTGTAACTGATCGCCCGAACGTGACCGTCGGCGAGGACGCTATTGAAAGAGACAGCATGGGCCGAGCCAAATGCCCCCCTCAGTGTCACAAAACTCGCGGTGTCATAAGCAGACGCGCTGGAGACATCGTGCCAATCTTGCAGAGGCTGAAATCGGCCCCAACGTATCGTGTCGAAGTCCCAGCCCGTGACGTAGCCCTCATCATCCTCCGGCTGCCATTCTCCTAGCCGACCCCGGTTAAAGGTCTTTTCGGCGACCAGCAACGTATTGGATGTGCCATCGACAATTTCCGCATTGGTGACCGAGCAACTGCGATCGCTGCTGCCGTCGGGGCGGCGAACGATGACGCCATCCTTGCCGTTGCCATAGATCATCACACCCAAGTCGCCCGTTGGGTCGGTTCCCGCGTTGCCCGCATAGTCGATCATGGCGCGGATGCCGTTCGGTTCAGGACAAGGCATCGGCGGCCGCGGTGCATTCAATGCCTGCGGCTGTCGCCGGCTGGGACAAAAATAACCTGGGATCGGGGTTTTTGCCGCGAGAGCGTCCGAGGCGAGCATCCAAACATTGTGCTGCTCCAAGTGTGGCAGTATCCGATAGGCCCAACCCCAGTTCTGACGCGGTGCCCCTAACGGCATCCCGCCACTGATGGAGCGGCTCAGCCAAAACCGTTCGCCGCCGTCGGGCAGGATGCCGTGGGCCGACTCGTGGTCCAAGCAGGCCACGCCGATCTGCTTGAGATTATTGGCGCACTGCACCCTCCGCCCCGACTCCTTCGCCGACTGCACGGCCGGTAACAACAGCGATATCAAGGTACCGATAATCGCGATCACCACCAACATTTCCACCAGGGTAAATCCGTATGGCGGGCCAGGAGCATGACGGAAGACTTTACAAAGGTACATCAGGTCGCCTCCTAACATTCACGCAGATCCGCTGTCATGCAATTGACCACAAACTTGATTATCCTTCCTGCCAAAAATACGTCAATCATAAAACGCGCAATACTTCTTCGTGTTTGCGACAACACCTGTTGTGACCGGTCTCCACCTGTTGTGGCCGGTCTCCTGACCGAGCCACCTTCGCCGAACGCGACAAGAAATAAAGGAAACCGGCTGCCGCAGCATATCCAAGCTCGGGAAGCGGAAACGCAAGGTGCCCTTGGGTCGTCTGGCACGTTCCGGCCCTGGGTAAAGCCGGTCTTGGGGTATAGAATGCGTTTCTCTGCGATCCTTCTGCCACGACAGCCGGGTAATTTGTCAGGGAATCCAGGAGTTAGGAGTTAGGAGGAAGGAGGAAGTACTCAGTTCCTGTCCCGGAGGGACTTATGATAATAGCCCAGCAGTTCACTGCTGGGTTTGGGATAACGAAGGAATTTCCGGAGTCCCGTAGTTGGCCGAACTGCATTTCGACGCCCTTTGCTCAGTCGTCCCTTTTCACACCCTTCTCACCCTTTTCCCTTCCTCCTCCACGCTCCAAACCCAACCACCAGCCCCGCCGCCAACAAGGCCAGCGTGTTCGGCTCGGGTACGGGACTGACCGCGGACGAAGCCGCGGAGACCAGGGTGGCGACGATCGAGGAGGCGCTGTACGAAGGATCGAAGATCAGCGTCCCGCCCGCCCCAACGGTCAATCTCTGTCCGTCGGGCAGAGCGGTACTGGAAGTTACGGTCAGGATGCCGGCGTTGACAATCGTGCCGCCTGTGTAGAGGCCGGTGCCGCTGAGGATCAGCGTACCGTTGGTGCCGCTCATGGTCAACGGGCCGGTTCCGGAGCGGTTCCGGAGATGCTGCCGCTGAAGGTCAGCGTCCCGCTGCCGCTGACCGCGAGGCCGTTGGTCAGATTGACCGGGGCGTCGATGGCATGTTTGCCGTCGTTCACCGCGATCGTGCTGAGGCCGTTATTGTCGAAGGTTAAGATCTCCGCGCTGCCGCCGCTCAGATTGTAGCCTGCGGTCGCAGTGCCGGAACCCAATTCCAGCGTACCGATGGTCTTCGCACCGTCGAGCGTGATCGTCAAATCGCTGCTGGTGGATTTAGTGACCGTGGCCTGTGCTCCGGCCGTATTAGGCTCGCCGCCCGTCCAACTGCCCGAATGGCTCCAGATCGGGCCGTCGGTGCCCGTCCAGATGGACGTCGTGGCGAAGTTAATGCCAATTTCATTGGGATGGCTGTAGTCCAGCGTCAACCCGTTGGTTACGTGTGTAAAGTCGCCAGTATACGAGCCAACATAGGACATCAGTTCGTTGAAACCGCTATGAAGGACGCCGAGATTGGAGAGGTTCAGCGTGCTGCCGGGGTCAAAGGTAGCAGAGCCGCCGATTGCCAAAACATCACCGATGTAGAGATTCAGTGAGCCGGCCGCACCCACCGTCAGCGAGTTGACGGTTTGGGAGCCGCCCGTCGCGTCGAGCACGCCGCCGGTGATGGTCACGTCGGAACTGGCCGAGAGGGCAAAAGCGGTCCCGGCGCGGAGCGTTCCGGCGGTGATCAAGGTGGGACCGCTGTACGTGTTCGCGCCGGAGAGCACTTGCGTGCCCGTGCCGCTGATCACCAGGCTGATTGCGCCGTTCGTGCCGCCACTGAGGATCGTGCCGCTGAAGGTGGTGCTGCCACTAGTCGGGCTAAGGGTCAGGACCGATGTGGTGCCCAAAACGCTGTTGATGATACTACCGTAGCCGTAGCCGCCGCTGCCGTAGTCGGCCAACGAGGCCACTTGCTGGCTCACGCCGCCGAGATCCAGCGTCGCGTTGGCCCCAATGTTCACCGGCGTGGCAATCGGCAGGAGATTGCTACCGACTTCGTAAAGCTGAAACCCGCACCAGTCTCCCTCAGTTCCGCCCCAAGCAGCGTGTCCTTTAACTAAACCGGTACTGCCGACCACACCGGTGAAGAGGACGGGCGTTACGCCGGTCACGAGCACCGGCGACTCGTTGAGCACACCATTTCCGACGGTGTCCACCGTTTGGTAAGCGCCAAATTGCTGTCCGTAAGTTCCTCCTCCTACTTGCTGCTCGCCAGCGTTGCCGTAGAGAGCGAGCTTGAAGGTCGCCCCAGCGCGGTGAGAACTTAGCCTCCCAATCACCGCGCGCGAGTGCTGGTGCGATACTTCAGCGGGCTAAGCCCCACCTCGCGATGAAAGATGTAGGTGAAGTAGGTGGCCGATCCGAAACCGGATGCCTCGGCAACATCGGGGATCTGCATGTCGGTTTCGGTGAGCAACCGCTTCGCCTGTTCGACGTGACGACGGCGGATTTCCGCGGCCGGCGAACGGCCGAGCACCTTTTCAAAACCGCGCTCCAAGCGGCGCCGCGAGATGGCCACCGCTTCCAGAACGTCGGCGACCTCGATCGGTTCCGCAGCGCGGTCGCGTATGAAGCGGATGGCATTGGCCAGGTCTTCGTCTTCGATCGCAAGGATATCGGTCGAGTGGCGTGCGACAACACCCTGGGGCTCTATCAAGATCGGCCCGTCGGGGGCCGGTTCTCCGCGCATCAGTCGATCGAGGTGCAGTGCCGCCTCGTAGCCCACCTGTTCCGACGGCACGGCCACGCCCGACATCGAGGGCATGCACGTTTCGCACAAGAGTTCATCGTAGTCGCCGCCGACGATGGCCACCTCCTCGGGCACATGCAGGCCGATCTGCTGACAGCCTTCGATCAACTGGCGTCCCAGCATGGTCGCCCAGGTCAAAATTCCAACGGGTTTGGGAAGCGATTTCAGCCATTTGGCCAATTCCCGCTCTTGGGTGGCCCACCGCTTCCGGCTGTTCGGTGCAAAACTTGGCTGATAATTCGGGCAGGAGTGGCCTGCCTGGCGAAGCGTATCGGCAAAGCCTTGGTATTGATGCTGCACGTAAGCCAGTCGCGGCAAGGCGGCGTAGGCAAAGTGTTGCAGGCCGCAGTCCAAGAGATGTTCGGCCGCCAATCGGCCCGTCGCGCGGAGATCGGTCGTCACCCGACAAAAGCCCTCCTCGCGAAGTTCGATGCCCGAGACGTTGACCACCGGCACACCCGCGGCGGCGACATGCCGGGCTGTAGGGTCATCGGGAACCCGGGCGATGATCCCTTCACCGGTCCAGCCCTGGGGCAGCCTTATGTGTTCGTCCTGACCGCATGCACGAACCCACAAATTCCACTCGCCGTGCTTACGCATGTATCCGACAACGCCGCGGATCAGCCGGCGCCCCCAGCCCGTCGAGGTATCGACCAGGATTGCCACGCGGGGAATACGACTCTGTATACCGGTTGTTGTCACACCTGCTGCTCCTTGGCCACGACAACTGTTGTGGCCGGTCTCCGACCGAGCCACTCACGCCGACTGAAGGTCTCTCAGGAGACCCATGCCGAACATATTACCAGGGCACAAGCACGTGATCAACGGCTTGCTCCAATGTCGGCAAGGGCTGTTCGATCGCCCACTGCCGGTCCGCCTCGAGTTCCTGGCCGACTCGAGCATCCATCTCGTCGAGAGCGACATCGTTGACTCCCAGCGCCAGTAATTGCGATCGCGCACGCTTCAGCGGGCATCGGGCTTTCCACAGTTCCACCTCCTCTTTCGTTCGGTAGGTGTCTTCGGGATCGCCGACGTAGTGCCCGCGAATCCGGTAGGTCAAGGCTTCGATCAGCACCGGACCGTTTCCCGAGCGGCACTGGGCGATGGCCTCGCAGGCGGCGCTGCTGGTGGCCTCCACGTCGTTGCCATCGACCGTAATTTCCTTCAGGCCGTAACCGGCGGCCCGCTGGGAGACGCGCTCGCAAGACAGGAACTCGCGGGCCGGCATGGCCTCGGCATATTGATTGTTCTCGCAGACGAAGAGCACGGGCAGCTTCCAAATCGCGGCCAGATTGATGCCTTCGTGGAACGCGCCCGTATTGGACGCTCCGTCACCGAACATGCACACGCAGACATTATCGCTGCCTTGCTCCTTCATCGCCATGCCAACACCTGGCGCAATCGCGAGGTTGCTGCCCACGATCGAGCCGCAATAGAAGTTGTTTTCCGGATGGAGAAATTGCATGGCCCCCCCCAGGCCACCGCTGACTCCGGTCTGTCGGCCCATCATTTCGGTAAGAATCCCGCGAACGGGCGAGCCTTTGGCAACGGCGTGACAGTGGGCGCGATGCGTCGATAGAACGACATCCTCCGTCCTTAGCTCGGAACAGAACCCCACGGCGACGGCTTCCTGGCCAACGTAAGGGTGGTATCCGCTGAAGATCAGATCCTTCAGCTTCAGTGCAAGGCACATCTCGTCGAAGCGGCGCAGCAGCAACATCCGGCGATACGATTCCAACAAAGTGTCCCGATTCATGATTGCTCCTAACTCAATCTTCCATAGCCACTACTCGCACGGGACAGGCATCGAGTCCTTCCACCATCAGGGGAAGAATGAAGACCGTGAAGCGGCTCGAGGCCAAGGTTTCCAACCGATTCAGCGATTCCACCATCGCCACGTCGTGCGTGAAAAGGATCTCATGGACAGGCTGGTCGTTGCGACCGCGGACCTCCAGTCCCGTCGCGTCCGTACCGATGCAGTGAATGCCGATATCCATGACCAGGTATTTGGTTGCGTCGATGGAGAGTACCGGTCGATCGTGGCCTTGCGGTGTTTTCCAGAGCCGATCCATGCCGGTCCTGATGAAAACGATGTCTCCCCGGCGAATCTCCACGCCGCACTTCTCGACCTCTGATCGGCTGATCTCCTCGTCCTTGCCTTTGTGGGAGAAGTCCAGCACGACCGCATCGCCGACCAGCCGTTCCAGCGGATAATCGGCAGCCGTCTTGCCTGTTTTCAGGTGATGGTAGGGGAACTCGATGTGCGTGCCCACGTGGGAGCCCATCGTCACTTCCTGGAGAATGTACCAGATGTCCGCGCGACGCTCGATTCGGTGCATGACCTCATCGGTGTTGAAGGTCTTGATCGACAAGGGGAACTCTTCCCCACCCGGAATCATGCGGTGACTCAACTCAATCAGACGCCCAAGTTTCATGGATCTCGTGTCTCCCGGCTAACAGACGGTGTTTTTCGGTACTGGCTCATAACAGGCCGCGACCTTCGATTCTCTACATCGTCGTGTAGACTGTCAATTCGCAAATGCGCAAATTTGTTTTGTGTTTGCGACAGATCAATGCGATCGGTTGATTGTCGAGGCTGCTCGGACCTGCACGCTCCACCTGCCGAACGGTTAGCATTGAATCCCCATAGTGGTGTGGTCGCCACCCTCCTCGAATATATCGTCCCGGGGCGGGGAGAGACAAGGCAATGCTCACGATTCTCATATCCCACGTCCGCGGCGAGAAATTCGCTGCTTTGGGTTATGGGATGGACGTCAGCGCTGCCGGAACTTGAATCTTGAAGGCTTCCGCTTGAAGCAAACCAGAGGAATCGCCTCCGGCTCGAGGAGCGACGGGTCAATACGACCCTCGAGATGATAGCCAAAGAACTCCTCCAACGCTGCCTCCCCAAGCTCAAGAGGATGAAAGGGAAATGGGTAGGGCGGATCGCCCTCGCCTCCGTCCTCAGGTTCCACCGCTGGATGCTCACCGGCCCAATAAGGTAGTTCAAAAGACAGTCGTTCCCCGATATCCTCCAGCACCCCGCTATCCGGCGACAGGCTCAAGGACCGTTGGAGTTTGCCGGCACGCCAGACCGCGAAAGCAAACCAATCGACCACACTGTGCATCGCATGCAAATACACGGTTTGCGATCCCGCGCCGTCCAAGAGACGCGGTTCCAGCCTTGACGGGTAGTCAATCCCGAACTCCTTCGCGGCGACGACGGAGAGGCCAGAAAAACAGCCAACGTGGATCTCGTCGTCTGGTGGACAGGTGTACGACAAGTCGCCATCATCAAGCGGTTCGAACCGCTCCTTAGGGAATAGACGAGCGGCCAGCCTCACCGTAGCGTCGCGGTCCAGATTCGGTCGCGCGGCGAGCAACTCGCGGGCGCTGCCGTTCGCATAGACCAGCATCCAGGTTTTTGCGCCCATATACTCCCCACGGCAGATGCCGGTTGAGAAATACGCTGTTGAGTTAGACGAAGTCTTCCTGCCCGCGAGTTTCATACATGGGCCATCTCCACCCGCTGGAGTTACACAATCGCCCAACCGCCCACGACTTGTTCGTCGTCCATGCCTTGAATCGTCTAGGATACCTCCATCATCGGCCGCGTCCGTGCGGCGGGAAGTTCCCGCCCAGTCTGTTGAAAGTGATCGATGACCTCTTGAACGACTGCCCCAAGTTCCTCGTAAACTTTGACCGGATCGTCGCCATGAATTCCGGTGATTAAGTCGGGGCACTTGCCGATGTAGACTTGGTCCTCATCGCTCCACTCCACCCATCGATGGTATGCGTCGATTGGTCTCATCGCTCCACTTCCTCAATGGCACGCTTTACTTGTCTCTCTTGGTATTTCTTTGCGTCGTCGCCGTTCTGACCGCTGAGTGTCACCGCCCCCGGGTAGTTCACGTGCGTGAATTTTCGGTGTGCCCATTTGCCAGCGCCAGGAACAAGTGCAAAGCCAGCGTCCTGGAGATCTTTAACCAATTCACGGATTGCTCTTGGCACGCTACCCATCCATTATAACATCTTATAACATCGGCCGAACTAAGCAATGCGAACGCTACCCCAGAGGCCATATTTTAAGAAAAAAGTGGCGGGGACAGGATTTGAACCTGCGACCTCGAAATTATGAGCCAAGCCCTAAACCAAGGGTGAAACCGCCTGAAACCACAACGCAGTCATAGTTTACGCCGACGCCCTCACTATTGCAAGGCATCGCAAAGAATCGCATTTATTCGCAGAAAATGCGCGTAATCGTGGGTCGAAGTGTGTAGTGTGTGTGGTCCCAAATAACCAGCCACCGAGCCGCCATGTCAGTAAGGCGATTACGTAGTGCGATTACGCAGTGCCGCTATCTGAACTATTGGTGGAATCGTTACAATATGGGCGGTCGCGAAGTACGGGACGCCGCAGTCCCGGAGGCATTCGTGCTTACCTTCGCGGCCATTTCTTTCGGCCACACGTCGGCATGGCAGCCACATCTCCAGAATCGCCACCAGAGCGTTCGCTGGCCGGACTGGCCAAATGAGCCACCCTGCCCACGGAGGCCGCTAGACGCAAGCCAAGAAGCTCAAGTAGGCTATTGCCGCTTTACTCGCACAAAGAGCCAGAGCCGCCCCTCGATATTTTGCCGGTCGGCAAAATATAGCCGAGCCAGACAAAGCCTGTTCTCGGATATCGTGTCCGACTTTCTCGATCCACCAAAACCACTTGGGAGGTCATGCGTGTCTGTACCGTTTACGAGTCGCCCTTAGTCAGCCCCAGCAACGTGGCCCAGACACCTTCCATCTCCTCGTCGGTCGGATCGGGCGGCACGGCAATGTAGTAGTCTTCGTCGATTCCCAGGAGCTCCTTCGCAACTCGGCCGGCCCTTGGGTCGGCATCCATGAGGCTTTCGCCATCCCGCCAGTCTGCGACAAAGCGGTTCGCGGTTTACAGTCGCCCAGTTCTCCGGCAGCCTCGCTTAACTTTCACAGTATAGTTAGTCAGGAGGTTCAGCAAGTCGCATGGCGAGTGCCGCAGCCGGCAGAAAGAGCAGGCCGGAGTACAGAATTACAAGCCGATGGTCGCCCACCACAGAGAACAGCCCGAAAAACACGGTGGCGCAGGCGGCGGCGATGCGTCCGATATTGTAGCAGAAGCCTGCGCCTGTGGTCCGTAGCAGCGTGGGAAACAGCGGCGGCAGATACATGGTGAAGAGGGCAAAAAGACCCTGGCACATCCCAAGGGGCACAAACCACAAGGCGAGACTTACATGGTTCAGCGGCGTGCTGTAGGCTGCTGTGATAGCAAGGAAATAGAGAAGGCAGCCGGCGGCGATAGTGCGGCGATAACCCAATCGCTGGGCGACCATCGCGGCCACAAAGTTCCCCGCTGTCGATGCAGCAATTAACGCGATCATAGCCTGGCTCGCAAATCGCGTCCTTTCTGGACCGGTCCAAGCGGCAAGGTCGGGCAGGTTCCTTAAATGCTGTAGGAACCAGTACATGAAGGCCCAATGCCCCGAGAGTGAGAACCCACACACAAGGATTGTTAGAACCGTGGTTCGCCGGATCTTGCCGCGGAACAGATCCAACACGCCGGGGAGATGGGTTTGCCGGCGGCTTCGCGCTTCGCACCACTCCTGCGGCTCGGGTACGGCGCGGCGAATCCAAACGACGATCAGGGCGGGAAGGACACCCACCAGGAAGACTGCGCGGTAGGAAAGGTTCGAGAGAAGATGTCCGGCGATCATGGCCATAATGATTCCCAGGTTGACACCTGTCTGGAGCACGGCGGCGATCCAGGGCCTCCAGCGTCGAGGCCAAGTCTCGCTGAGCAACGCTGCACCGACCGCCCATTCTCCGCCAATTCCCAACGCCGCAAGGAAACGAAAGGCCAACAGGTGCCACCACCGCACGGCAAAATAGGAACCGCCGGTGAATAGGGCGTAGGTGAGGATAGTGAGCATCAGCGTTCGGCTTCGGCCCAGTCGATCGCCGATCCAGCCGAACAGTCCTCCGCCAAGGGCCCAACCCAGGAGAAACGCCCCCTGGATCAACGAGCCGTAATAGGTGACTGCATCATCTTTCGCATCGACGTTGAGCAGTTCGGCCACGAAGGGAGTGGCCACAAGCGTATAGAGGTGAAGTTCAAGTCCATCAAACGTCCAGCCTAGCCAGGCGGCAATGCCCGAGCGCCACTGCTGGGGTGAAAGATCCCGGAGGTGTTCGACCTCAGGACCTTGGGCGGCTTGATTGCCGTCTCGTCCTTCTATCGTTTTCGAGTCGCTCGACTCACACATATAGGCTTTCGGACGATGGCTGTTATACAAGAGAAGGTAGACGTCGCGCAGTAGCTCGGGAAAAGTCGGACGTGACGCCATCGCGTTCCTGGTTCACCATCTGCGTTCCAGGATAGACGTTCGGTTGCCGGTTTGCCAGTAGGGTGGCATTTTCGCGGCCAACGCCGCCGTCGCTGGTGTTCTGACCCAGATATGGGCTGTTCGACCACCGTAGCCCGTGATCCGATCTCCGACGTGGCCGGCAGCCACTTGATCCCGGCCGTTCCGTCGTCACAATGGAGATAATTTCCAAGACCATCCACGGCAGGAACCCCAGCCATGAAACGCTCGATCGGCGCCAAGACGCTCGTTTATCCCACCCCGACCTGGATCGTCGGCTCCTACGACGCCCAAGGCAAGCCCAACGGCATGGTAGCCGCCTGGGGCGGCATCTGCTGCTCCGACCCGCCCTGCGTAGCCGTGTCGTTGCGGAAGGCCACCTACAGTTACGGCAGCCTGATGGAGCGGAAGGCGTTCACCGTCAGCGTACCGTCCCAGGGCCAGGTCAAGGAGGCCGACTACTTTGGGTTGGTCAGCGGACGAGATACCGACAAGTTCGCCGCCACCGACTGGACGCCCGTCCGCAGCGACCTGGTTGACGCCCCCTACATCCAGGAGTGCCCGCTGGTGCTGGAGTGCAAGATCCTGCATGTCTACGACCTGGGCCTGCATACCCAGTTTGTCGGCCAGATCCTCGACGTGAAGGCCGAAGAGGCGGTGCTGGACTCAGCCGGGATGCCAGACATGCTCAAAGTGCTGCCGATCATCTTCTCGCCCGGCAACCAGGTCTATTACGGCGTCGGGGAGTCGTTGGGCCACGCCTTCGCCGTGGGTAAGCAAATCTGAAAGCTAACGGAGGACACACCCATGAATATATTTGACAGGTTTCAACCAACGCTCTTCGAGTTCTTGGAGCAGTTGGCCGACAACAACAATCGGCCGTGGTTCCAGAAGAACAAGCCACGGTACGAGTGCGAGGTGCTGGAGCCCGCGATGGCCTTCATCCGGGCGTTCCAGTCCCGGCTGAAGCGAATCTCGCCGTACTTTGTGGCCAGCGATCAACGGGTCGGCGGTTCCCTGATGCGGATCTACCGCGACACACGGTTCATTAAGAACGGCGATCCCTACAAAACGAACGTCGGTATCCAGTTTCGGCACGAACAGGGGCGTGACATCCATGCCCCAGGCTTCTACATCCACGCCGCGCCGGGCGAGTGCTTCCTGGCCGTGGGCTTGTGGCGGCCGGAATCCGAGCCACTTGGCCAGATTCGGCAGGCGATCATCGAGTGTCCCGACCGCTGGCGACGTGCCCGCGACGATCGGAAGTTTTGCCAGCGATTCACATTGGATGGCAACAGCCTGAAACGCCCACCCCGCGGTTTCCCGGCCGACCATCCTTGGATCGAGGATATTAAGCGGACGGACTTCATTGGGCTTGAAGAGCGAAGTGAGCGAAATGTACTCGAAAAGGGATTCCTGGACTACGTGGCGGCATCCTTCACCGCCAGTCGCCCTTTCATGCGTTTCCTTTGCGATGCTCTGAAATTGCCGTTCTGAAGAATTCGGACGCCGGCAAGATTGCATGAAGACGGCCGTTTCCCCGCCAAACCTTGATGGCTGTCGGGCAGGACGATACGAATAACTGGTTTGTGGTAGAATGGTGCTTGGCCGGGAGGCATCGGGCCAACAGCTAGCCCGTACGGCCTTGTGCCTATCCTCCCGGCTATCCATCACCCCTCTCTGTGGCGAGCAGAATCACGATGAAGCCGCAAGCAAGCAGCGCATAAGTGCCCCCATTCAGCGCCGCCAGGCAGAGGTTCACCTTGTTGCCAAGTTTCTGGGCCGGGTTCTCTATTGTTTCAGGAAAGGGCGATGTACTTAGGCGTGGTCCGCGTCTCCGACAGGAACACGACCGCCCGTTTGCCATCGGTGTAATATGGGTCGCCGGTCAAGTTCCGCTGTGGGGCCGTCCGGTCGCACGGGCCGACACCATCGACGTACCCCGCCATCTCCAAGCGGTCGACGTGCATCAGATCCTCGACGACGTAGTCCCGGGCCTCGTCCACGTCGGGGTCGATGCGGTGGGTCGTCAGATTCCAAGTTCGCCAGGTGAGCCGAACGCCGATGTCACGGCTGATCTGCCCGATCCAGACGCGCTGTCCGTGGTATTGCAGCGGCGTGGCCCATAACCGCAGGTGCAGGCGTTCGTTGATCGAACTGCGAATCCGCTGGAGGGCGAAGTCCTGGCTGCGGCCGAAGAGGAAAAGTCCGCTGACGGGGGAGTACCGATATTCAGCCCCTGTAAGGAAGGCGCGCGCCGTTTTCCAGCACGTCGCCAGGCTGATGACTTCGGTCTCGTCCCAACGGGCTCCAAACGCTCCGAGCACCGTGGGAAAATCGCCGACGACGGCCAGGTTGACGGGATCACCCGACAGCCGCCCACGGCTGTTGGTTGTGACCTGTGGCGCCGCTGCCAAGTATTGACGAAGTCCAGGCATGTCCACCTCGGTCAGCTCATCGGCCACATGCAGGGTATCGAACTCATGCCGCAGGTAATCGGTGCGGAGCCCTTCGACGGGCAGCGAGAACTCGAAGTCCTGAAATCCCTCCGGGCCAAGCAGTCGCACGAGAACGATCTTGTTCCCTTCGGAAAGATTGGTGAAGACGAACCCAGTCTGTTCCCTGCCCGCTGGAATTGGACGCATGCGGAAGGCGTGCTCCTGGAAGGACGCATCCATCTTCCGGTTGGCGCGACGAACGGCAAATAGCTTGATGGGGAGCAGAATCAGCAGGGGCAGAAACAACAGCCACGCCAGGAGGCCGAACCCAAGCAGCCGCTTTCCGCCCGAGTAATGGTTGAGGGCCGCCGCTTCCAGCGGGGAGAAATGGTTCGGGTCGAGCGCCACGAACTGGAGTCGATAGGGTCGGTCGGTACGATTGACGATGTGAACCCAAACCGGCTGGATGCCCCGCCTGGCCATCGGGACACCGAAGAACTTTCGGCTTGCAGTGCTGCCAAGCACCGCCACGCGGACTTCCAAGTCGTCGCGCTGCTGGGTGACGGCCGCGTCGAGGAAGCCCCGCGAGTCCGGGCACGGAGAATACGGGATCAGGAGCCAACGGAAGATGGAACTCTCAGCGATCGGCATGCTTACGGGCCTCCTCGACAGGCGGATTTCTTCGGTAACAAGATTTCCGCGGGTATTGGCCAGTAGGTTGGCCGTCCGATCGGCTACAATGCTACTTCGCCATGTCCTTGAGCAGCTTCAACGCCCGCACCTTGACCTTGTTGTAGGCGGGCTTGGCCGGGCGGTCCATCAGCTCGCCGGGTTTGAACGGGTTCGGTACGCCTTTCTCGGCCTTGCGGGCCGGAACCTGCCTCTTCTCGATCTTCACAAGGCCGGGAATCGTGATCGCCCCAGCGCCCTTTTTGCTGAGGCTCGTCTGGATCTCGGCAGACAGGGCATTTAGCACTGCGGCGACCTGCGTCTTGGGCAATTCCGTGGCGGCGGCGATGTTTGTCAACAGCTCGGTCTTGGTCAGGGGTTTCTTTGGGGTGGCGGCTTTGACCATGGTTTCCTCCTCCGTGTAAGGTGATAGGTAAAACAGTTGTCCATCCGTAAGGGATCGGGATGATTAAAGCCGGTTTGGGCGAGAAATACAAGCTCTGACAGTATCTACATCCGTGTCTTGACATCCGGTGCCGCAAGAGCCACCAGCCAATGACCACGATCAAGTCGTCACTGATTCAGAACCCGTTTCTTCTGCCTGGCCTTGCCTTTCTTCGATGGCGCGCCAGGTTCCGCGCCGTCATTGTCGGCCCGGTCGTCGCGCCACAAGGGCCTTACCAGGGTAGCGTTCCACGCATCCCACTTCGACTGGAGTTCCTTCAACTTCTCAGGCATCGCAGCGGCCAGATCCTTGGTCTCGCCAATGTCGTCCGAGAGGCGGTATAGCTTCGCGTCCGTGACGGGCTGCCTTCGACCGCCAGTGCGCGTGTCGGCATTGCTGTCGTAGCGGACGAGTTTGTAGTCGCCCATGCGGATGGCCATCTGCTTGCCCAATCGCCAATACAGTGCGTCATGCGGGGGTTCGGTCTTCTCCCCATTCAAGTACGGCAAGAGATTTACGCCGTCCAGATTCCACTCCGGCTTCGCCTCCACGCCCGCAATCGCCAGTGCCGTGGCGCTGACGTCGAGTTGAATCACGGGCTTGTCATAGACGCCGGGCTTCAGATGGCCCGGCCACGAGACGACGAACGGCACGCGGATACCACCCTCTAGGGTGGTCCGCTTGGAGCCGCGCAAGGGCGTATTGCGAGAACCGTTGATGGTTGTGCCGGGCATCGTGGGGCCGCCATTGTCGCTGATGAACACAATCAGCGTGTCTTGCTCCAGTCCGGCGTCGGCCAGCTTTCTGCGCACGGGGCCGACTGCGTCGTCCAAGGCGAGCGTCATCGCGTCGTAAGTGCGGCGTTGTTTGTTTTCGATGCCGGGAAACTTGGCGAGACGATCATCGGTGGCCTGCATGGGCGTATGCACGGCATTGAAGGCTAGATAAAGGAACCACGGCTCGGCCTTGTGCCGCTCGATGAACGCCACGGCCTCGCGGCCAAAGGCGTCGGTCGTATAATCGAGGTCTTTCACGGGTTCCGTACCGCGTAGGATACCGGCATAGCGGAAATAGTCATGGGCACCGCCCAGGAACCCGAAGAACTCCTTAAAACCGCGATTCTGCGGGTGGAACTGCGGCAACGCACCGAGGTGCCACTTGCCGACCAGTCCCGTGACGTAGCCCGCCGCCTTGAGGCGGTCGGCGATGGTGGTCTCGCTTATCGGCAGGCCGTTGTTGTCGCCGGGATTGAACTCATGTCCGAAACGGGTCTGGTATCGGCCCGTCATCAAGCCCGCGCGTGTCGGCGAACAATATGGCCCCGATACATAACCACTGGTGAACCGCACGCCGGAAGTGGCCAACGCATCGAGATTGGGCGTGGGAATGTCTTTGCAGCCCTGGAACCCCACGTCCGCGTAGCCCAAGTCGTCGGCGATGATGAAGAGAATGTTGGGCCTCTTGGGCGGAGCGGCCAGCAACGTGCAGGTCATGGTCAGGACGACGAAGACAGAGGCAATAAGGCGATTCACGGTTGAGAACTCCGCAGTGTCAAACGATTTCCGTTCATGTCCTGACATTCTCGCACAAACTTCTACTGTCCACCAGTGTCCAGCGACAGCCGGTGTCGGGGTAGTACGGCCCGATCGCCTTGCTACGCGCTCCGTGCGGTCGCCCGTGCCTTCCACACTGTGTAGAACGGAATCCCCGTGAGGATCAGCAACAGCCCGATCAGCGTGGCCTGGGGATCACCTTGGACGACATAGACCAGGAAGGCCAGGCAGATCGCCAGGTACAGAGCCGGAGTGACCGGATAGCCCCAGCAGCGATAAGGACGTGGAACGTCCGGTTGCTTGAAACGCAGGCGGTAGACGGCAGCCACCGTCAGGCCTCCGAAGAGGACCGAGGCGAACGTGCTGTAGGTGAGCAATTCCGAGTACGAGCCGGTCAGCGCCAGGACCATCGCCCAGACGCCCTGGAACAGCAGCGCCGTCGCGGGCGTCTTTCGCGTGCCCAACTTGGCGCAGCTACGGAAGAAAAGCCCCTCGCGGGCCATGGCGTAGCAGACCCTGGCCCCGCCCAGGATCATGCCGTTGACGCAGCCAAAGGTCGAAACCAAGATGGCGACGATAATCAGCGTTGAGCCGATGTTGCCGAAGAGCACGATGGCCACCCGTTCTGCCACGCGGTTCTCAGGGATAGCGGCAATCTGGCTGACCGGCAGGACGCACAGGTAGGCAAGATTGGTCAGCACGTACAAGACCGTGACCAGCAAGCAGCCCAGTAGCAGTGCCCTGGGTAACGTGCGATGGGAATCGTGGACTTCCTCGGCCACGAAAGTGACGGTGTACCAGGCATCGTAGGCGAACAGGGCCTTCGAGAGAGCGACGGCCAGCCCGGCCAGAAAACCCACCTGAAGGGCCTCTTTGCCGGGCATGGGCTCGATCAGCGGGAAGAAATGGACGCTGCCGCCGCTGCGGCCCAGTCCGGCCACGATCAGCGCCACCAGTGCGACTACCTTCAGGACCGTAAATAGATTCTGCACGAAGGCTCCTTCCCGGACGCCCCGGATATTCACCCCGGTCAAAAGAGCGATCACCCCGCAGGCCACCAGTTGGGCAGAGTTCAGCTCAAAGTGGAGCAAGCAGTGGGGCACGTAAGACAGGGCGGCCATCGGCAGCAATTCGCCCAGCGGCAACCGCGCCAGCACGTTGGCCTCGCCGAGACTGGGCACCAGCACGCCGAGATACTTGGCGAAGGCAATCGCCACGGCCGCGTTGAAACCGTTCTGGATGACCAGGAACTGCGTCCAGCCGAAGAGGAACGCCCAGAAGTCGCCGTACGCCTCGCAGAGAAAGACGTACTGTCCACCGGCATGGGGATACATGGCAGCCAGTTCAGCGCAGGAAACCGCCCCGAGCATGGTAAACAATCCGCCGAACACCCATAGGCCGATCAGCAGCCCCGGCGTCTCGACCCACTGGGCCATGATCGACAGCCCGATGAAAATGCCCGAGCCGATCATCGAGCCGACCACGATGGTGGTTGCATCAAATAGCCGGAGGTGGCGTTGCAGTTGATGGGTGTGGCTCATGTTCTATCCCGGAGCGTTTCTCCCAGTCTACTGGCCGGGCCACCATTGGCAACACCTCTCCTAAAATCCGCCACCCCCCACGCAATCCGCATTTACCTCCAGAAGATGCTTTCCGGGTCCTCCGCGACAAACTCCAGCGCCTTGGCCAACGGCATTACCAACGGGCCGAAGTCGCCGATCTCGTCCCATTTGTCACGGTGGCTCCACCACATGATCTCCACATTGTCGGCCTGGCCGGTCGGGCATAACCACACCACTGGTTCCCCGTTGTACTCACGGAAGAGGGAATACCCCTTCGCGGCCTTCTGAATGGCAATCCCGCCGCCATTAGCCTGGTTGAAGGCTTCGATGCGTTTCAGTATAGGGTCAGATTTCGCCATGGAGTCTGCTGCCTACTTGCCTACGGCGACACGTTCCACACCTCGGCCAGCCGCCAGCCCTTTGGCGTCTTTACCACTGTCCCACCGATGTCCCAACCGACCTTGCACAAATCGGTGACCTCCCTGGGGACCGGAACTGGGCCGATCTCCCGGTCGCCGGACACGAACGGATCAAGCCAGAGCTTGCCCGGCTCGACCCGCGTGACCGTGAAATGGTCCTCCAACTCCCGCGAATGGTGTTCCGGGGCGTGCTCGTCGAGATAGGCTTCCAAGAGATCCACCACGTCTTGGCTTGCGGGCAGGTCACGTGCGGCGTCACTGGCGCGCTCTTCGGCCAGTTTGAGACCCTTATTGTCTTCGACGTATCCCTTCTCGCCCAGCCACCTCACGAGCTTCTTCGTGACCGTGCCCGCTGCTTGCATCGTGGCTTTGCTGGCGACGACCTTGTGCGGCATGAAGTAGCCGAGGAACTCGGACAGGCCACCAAGGATCTCCTCTGGCCCAAACGTGCTGCAAAACGTGCCACCCGCCGCAGTGATCCGTTCGTATTCCGATTGCTCATGCCCCGGCCAATATCGTTCTAGGCAAGATCCCAGGAGATCAAGGATGCTCTCGTACTTCGAGACGGTTGCGGGGCTAAGCCGGGCCTCTTGCTCGGCCAGGAACTCCTGGAAGACTTGGTCGATGGTTACGGTTGGCTTGGACTGACCCATGCTACTCCTCCTCATCCGAATACTGCGGCGGGCTTTTACCTACCCGTTTGACGACCTTGGGGTACTTGCCCTTCGGCACCGTGTCGTCGATGGCCAATACGTTGATCTGGTGCCACCAGTCATCGCCGAAGTCGAACCAGTAGCCGAACGCCTGATCCGTCTTCAGCCCAAGGGAGCCGATGGTCGTATTGGCAACATTGCCAGCGACATTCCCTCCCTCGTCCTGTTCGGTGTGTAGTACGTATCGCTTGCCTTTGGGATCATTCGGCCCCTTGCCGAACTGGAACTCGTACATGTGCTCGTCGAATCGGTCGAACGCATCGAAAACCGCGTCGTGCAGATTCTCCAGCGTCTGGTCACCCCGGATCTGAATGGTACGGGAAATCTCGGAATTCCGCTTGTGGAACTTCTCCGCCACCGGCCCGCCGATGATGAAGACCTCCAGCGTAAACAGACGCAGCCCCTGCGATTCGAGATTGTCTATTTTATTCTTCACGCCCTGCTTCTTACTCATCGTGGTATCCTAACAATCCTTTCAACGCCCGTTCTATCATGTCCTTTCTTGCCAACCCATCCCGCCATTCTACCGGAATTCCCGACTCGCCCCAATACGCCCCGGCAAGCTGGCCGCAGACAGCCCCGGTTGTGTCGGCGTCGTCACCCAGGTTCACAGCCCGCAGCACGGCCTCCCGGAAGTCGTTGGTGTCGTGGAAGGCCCACAGGGCGGCTTCCAGGCTCTTGACCACGTAGCCGCTACCGACGATCTCGGGCGGCTGCTTCTGCCGGAAGTTGCCATCGGCTAATACATCGACTTCAGGGTACAGCGGGTAGATTTCCCTGAGATGCCGCAGCGGCGGCCAAAAGGGGTCCAAGACTTCATCACGTTCACAACCTTGGATCAGCGCGCAAAGTACCAGACCCATGTACGCGCAGGCCGATAGGCACTGTGGGCTGGCATGGGTGGGTAGGCTCGATTCCATAAGCAGCCGGGCTAGTTCATCAATGTGACCGGGAAAGAGGTGGGCATAGCGGATCGGCACGGGAGCCAGACGCATGATCGAGCCATTGCCACTGGCGTATTCCGAGGGATTGCCCGACGTCCTGGCATCGCCCATCTCCAAGAACCGGCTCAGGGAACTGCGAGTAATCATGCCGATGTCGAAGCAGCGGTCATTGACCGAGTATTCGCCCTCGCGCCACCAGGCAATGTAGCGGCGGACTTGGTCGTTGAGATCCCAGCCGACACTGGCGATGCTGTCGGCCAGAGCGAGCGCCATGCTCGTGTCGTCGGTCCAAGCTCCTGGGGCCAAGCGGTGGGGACCGCCGCCACGGTAGCCGGTCACCTCAGGGAAGGTGCCCGGTGGTTCAAACTCGATGGCGGCACCAAGGGCATCACCGATGGCAAGGCCGTGAAGGGTTCCGCGTTGGCGATCAAGCGGTAGCATGTCCACCATTGTGCAGGAAGCCTCGACGCAGTGCAAGGATGGGCGGGTTGGCTGGTATGTGAAGCTTGCCGTAATATAGCCCGGCGCGGATGGGAAAATACGCGTCGCATCGTTTCAGGTCTTTGAAGACGCCCGTTCAATAGGAAGATAAATATCCTCAATCTGGGCCGTGCGTCCAGCCTCCGGCCTCGGGGGGTTGCACAGCACCGTAATCCTTAGCTGCCCGACCGTCATTATTTGCTGGTTCCACCAAACGCACCTTGGCTCCACGTTTCCTGATGGTCACGCCCCGGTTTACGGATGGGCCGTATCCGTCAGGGGGCCGTTTCAGGGGGTCAGTATCTCGCAAATTCGGGGAAACCCGATTCTACCCTGCGAAAACCCGCCTGCAACAAGCCGGGGAGGTTTCTAGTATTTTTATGCCATCAGGTTAGGGCCGGTCGGGCAAAATGTTCCGCCCGGCCGGCAGAACCTGGCCCAGGCCGGCACTTGCCGATCGCCTCCCAGACGGTAAATTGAGAGGGTAACCACCCAACGTCTATATCCCAGTACCATGAACATTCCGCAAACTGACAACTTAGCGGCATCACTGTTAACAGCCCTACGATTTGCCGCACAGAAGCATAGTCGGCAGCGACGCAAGGATTCCGACGCCAGTCCCTACATCAACCATCCGATTGCTGTGGCAGAGATTTTGGCTCGTGTCGGCAAAGTTACCGACTTGGCGATACTTCAGGCTGCGATTCTCCACGACACGATTGAGGACACGCAGACGACGCCTGATGAGTTGGACGAGCGGTTCGGGCAGGAGGTTCACCTTCTGGTGCAGGAGGTAACGGACGACAAGAGCTTGGCTAAAGAGGAACGCAAGAGATTGCAGATTGAGCACGCGCCGCACTTATCCGCAGGTGCCAAGCAGATCAAGATGGCGGACAAGATTTGCAATCTGGGCGACATCACACCTACGGAGCCTCCTGACTGGCCGTTGGATCGCAAGCGCAAGTACCTGGATTGGGCGGAGAGTGTCGTGGCGGGATGCCGTGGCTGCAATCCGCCGCTTGAGCAGCACTTTGACGCCGTTCTGAAAGAGAAGAGACGGGCACTTTCCAGCGATTCGTGACACTTCGACACATGCGGAATGGTCAGGCCATGCTTAAGCCCGGCAGCGGTTCGACGGTCACCTTGAGTGGGAAGTCCACCTTCTTCGCCACGTAGAAATCTGGGCCAGCCGAAAGAATCTGATCCCGTTTAAGTTCGGCCACCTCCAGGGTACCCGACCAGACAATGCCTTTGCCATCGGTGTGGATTTGCAGCGTGAGGGAATAGCTTTTCTCTTGGGGATAGCCAAAAACCTTCATCAACGTCTCGACGACATACTGCAAGGTATGCTCCTCGTCATTGAACAAGACCACGGCATAGGGAGGCTGCTGTTTCGGCTTGGCGTCGACCGACTGCTTCTTCCGCCGCTGCTTAGGCGTCGGTGGGGCTTCCACGGCCGGCGGGTTCTCTACGGCAACACTGGCATTATCGCTCATCTGGTCATTCCTGATCCTATCTGCTCTCTACATGCCCGTACTCAAACTCGGTCGGAACTTCCTTCCAAAGCGTCTTGGATGCGTGGAACTTCTCTTTCACCACCAGCAGGATACCACGGCACGCGACGGAATTCATGGTATTGGCTTCCGTGCCCGAGTGCGCACCTGCAAGCTGTTCCAGAAGCACGGGACGGAGCTGATTGGCTTCTGGACGCCGATCCAAGGGGAAGAAGCCAAAAACACGCTCTACTACATTATCGCCTTCCCCGATGCCGAGGCACAGAAGAAGGCGTGGCAGGACTTCCGGGCAGATCCAGAATGGACCAAGGTCAAAGCGGACTCAGAAAAGGAAGGCGTGCTCGTCAACAAGGTGGATAGTACGAACCTGAAAGCAATGGATTACTCACCGCTGCGGTAAGCGTTGCGCTGCCTTGTGTGATACGCCGTAAGGGACCCCGTCATGCGTTGCTTGACGAGGAATCAACCGGCATCGTCCGACGTATTGGCCAGGTGACGCGATTGCCGGGCGCCAGGGCCTTGAGCTTGTGAGTGGGTTGCGACTCCAGAGATATCCGAATACTCTTTTTTCTCGCGGAGGTATTTTTCCAGCAAACGGGCCAGTCGCTGCAATGCGATGCCGTGTGTGCTGCGTGTCTCGGTGTAAAGCCAGTCGCTGAACGCAAGGAATTCGCGAAACGGCGAACTGTTTTTCCAAATCAACGGTGCGGTTTCGACGAAGCGGCCGCTGTTGGCAATCAAATCCCAGTAGCGAGCGAACCGGCGGAGGCGTTGCATCGTGGCAAAGTCGAGATCGCGGTTCTGGAGAATCTCGTAAGGCGGCTGTGGATCGTAAATCATCTGCCATTCGGCGGTATGGCGGGCAATGGGCGCGCCGCGGAGACGTTTCAGAATGCCGACTTGGATTTCGTGGGGCTGCAACGCGACGAGCCGGTCGAACCCGGCGGCAAAGCTGTCGAGCGATTCGCCGGGTAGGCCAACGATGAGGTCAGCGTGGATATGGACGCCGGAGTGCGCGCGGAGCCAATGGAGATTCTCCTCGGCACTCGCGTTGTTTTGGCGGCGGCTGATCCGTCGGGTGACTTCCTCGTTAAAGGTTTGGATGCCGACTTCAAATTGGAGCGAGGCGGGCGGGAATTGTTGGATGAGGACACGGAGCGATTCGGGAAGGCGGTCAGGAATCATCTCGAAATGGAGGAACAGCCCTGGTTGATAACGGTCGAGGAAGAACTGGAGGATGGCGACGCTGGTTTTCAAATCGAGGTTGAATGTGCGGTCGACGAATTTGAACTGGCGGTAGCCGCGGTCGAGAAGACGCTGCATGGAAGCGAGAAATCGGTCGAGCGGGAATTGACGGACGGTTTCGTCGAGGGCGGAGAGACAGAACTCGCATTCGTAAGGACAACCGCGCGAAGCTTCGATGTAAATGACGCGATGCGCGAGGTCGTCGTCGGTGTAGAAATCGTAAGGCAACGCAAGCGTGGCGAGGTCGGGAAACGGAGGTCGGAGGGGCGAAGCGGGAGCAAGAGGAGAGGAAGATGAGGAAAGGAGTTGCCGGCAAAGCTGGGCGAAGGCAAGGTCGGCTTCGCCGGAGATGATGTGGTCAGCGAGTCGCGAGATTTCTTGTTGGTCGGTTTCGTGACTGATTTCGGGACCGCCGAGAACGATGATGAGGTCGGGCCGGAGTTGTTTGAGAAGACGGACGAGGATGAGGGTCTGTGAAGCGTTCCAGACGTAGAGACCAAGGCCGAGAATGCGAGGATTGTTCCTCAGGATATCTTCAGCGATGTCGAGCGGGCGTTGGTTGATGTCGAATTCGAGAAGACGGGCACGCGGTTGAAGGTCGCCGAGGTTAGCGAAGAGGTAACGAAGACCAAAAGCGCAGTGCGCATAGCGGGCATTGAGCGTGGCAAGGATGATGTCGGTCATGGCGGGAGAATAAAGTGTTTCGCGGAGTGGGTCGAGAGGACAATTGACATAAGTGCGCCCCTCGCGGGCATTCCCTGTCACACCACCGCGTGTACAGGTCCGCACACGACGGTTCGGCTGGCCACCACTGCCGACCCGGTTACAGGGTAACATGCCGGGAGAGCGGAGGCAATTGACGGCGATTCTCAGGCCCGCCGCCACTTAGAGTGCAGAACCGCGTGCCAATCTCCGCTCGTGTCGCAGGCACACGCTAGGGCAGGGCCGGCCGCGTAGGGATTGATTCCAGGGGCTGGACGGCGATGGCGACAGCCACCGAGAGAAGACTCAACCGGAGTTGGCAACAAAACGCCCCATTGAGCCTAGTGACGGATGCCCCAAACGGGTGAAAAACACCAGGACGGCTGAATTTCCCGCGATTTTGCAGCAAGAGTGACTGTACTTTGCGAGTAATTTTCGCCGTTTTCGGTATAATGATCTGCGTCATTGAGATATCCGTCGTTTTTCAATCTGCGGAAGGGGTCGCTGTCATGTCGTACAAACGGGTTCTCGTTGCGGTCGGTCTTGTGTCCGAAAGGGTTCAAACATGTTGAAATTACAAAGGCCGAAGTTGTCGATGAATTGAACCAATGAAACGCCTTCATCAAGTTCTCCTGGTCGGCGCCTTCTTGCCGCTATGCTGGCTGGCAATGATGGCGGTTCACGAACTTGGGCATGTCGTCGGTGCCAATGCAACTGGCGGCAAGGTTGAAAGAGTCGTCCTTTATCCATTGACGATCTCTCGAACCGATGTGTCGCCCAATCCTTGCCCGCTGTTCGTCGTTTGGGCTGGGCCAATCGTCGGCGTTCTCTTGCCGCTTGCGCTGTTTCTGGCAGCGAGAGTGGGCAGAGTCAATTGGGCGTACTTGGTTCAGTTCTTCGCGGGCTTCTGCTTGATTGCCAACGGAGCCTACATCGGCGTCGGATCGTTCGGCAAGATTGGCGATGCGGGCGACATGCTACGGCGTGGAGGCCCAATGTGGTCTCTCTGGCTGTTTGGTGCGGCCTGTTTTCCCTTCGGACTGTATCTTTGGAACGGCCTCGGCCCACACTTCGGCCTTGGCGCAGCCGCAGGTAAGGTCAATCATCGAGCGGCTTACGTTTCCTGTGGCCTGCTCTTGCTGAACGCAATTGCAGAATTGGCCCTGAGTTCCAGATGAGGCATTACATTCTCAAAAGGGAGCTAAGAAATGCTCATCATCGGTTCGCGCCAGAAAAATGATAGCTTCATCCTCGGGAACCGTATCGTGACCTTGATCGAGATACGCGGCGACGAGGTTGACCTCGAAATTAAGTCCCCAAGAGAATCGGTCATGGTTTCGTGCAAGATAAACGAAAGCCGAGTCCTTGTGGACAATAGCACCATGACCGTGATCGAGATACGCCAGGGCGCCCATGTTCGCTTTGGAATAGAGGCCCCAGCCAATGACCAATCATGAAGCCTATGACCTGGTTTCGACGCCTAACCGTTCTCACACTCCCATGTTCGCTAGGGACGTGATAATTTGGTCCAATAGCGACGTGATGGAAGGATGTTCCCGCTCGAACCGTTCGACCAGTGCCAAAAGGCGACCACGTATCGTCGCCCGATACTCGGCTTTATCCAAGTCTTGAAGCTGCCGCTCCAGATCGTTAATCAAGCTATTGATGTGATCCTTGACAGGATCCGCTTCCGGTCCAAGGGCACTTAGCTCGTAACGGAGCTGTTCCAACGTCCTTTGAAGGTTTTCCTGTTGCATAACCGTCAACTCTCACCTCCGACCGCACTGGTTGGCTTTGTCTATCGGCGTATTTCGGACCGTCCCACCCCTCACAAAATACGACCGCAGTGATAAGACTAGGCGAAACGAACCGCTTAGTCAAGCGTCCCACAGCGGTTCCACAGCGGTCTATAGAGGTGGCTGAGCTTTCTGGCGAAGAATGGGCCAGGATAGTTCGTATAGAGCTATGGGCCGAGCCCTACATCACATGCAGTACTCGTAAAAATACTCTAGCAGATGGTACTTGTCGGTCAAGTAGTGCGTCTCCAACCTGAAATTCCGTTCGATGTAGTAGTCGATCAGCATGTCCGCGAGTTGCTTAATGGCCTTTGGCCGTCTCAGACTAGCAGATGCAATTCGCCCTAGCTTCTCCATCGAACGTCTTTCATGGGGATTCTCGATCTCGTAAATCAAAATGTTCAACTCGGCATCGGTCAACTCGCTGAGGAGGGCCTGAATCCGAGACCGCACACTCGGTGGCTGCTCTGATGTATTCGTGGTGGCAGTTTCATTCTTAGGGCTGTGCCTCTTCGCCATGATTTCCTTTCTCTTGAGCAAGAGCAGATGCAGAATGCCCGCCTTCTTCTCTTTGGAAAGCCGCGTCGACAACATTCCGTCTCTTGCGGATATGCGTGCGAGCCACCGAATTCAACGCCCCAATCACCATCAAGAGAAGCAGCGGGCCGAGAACAATCCCGATTCCCATACCCCAAGTTGCGCCCACGAGGGTTGCCGACAGGTTGAGATTGATTGCCCAGAGAATGGCTCCAACGAACATGCCCAGCACCGCACCCACAATGCCAACGAGAAACCCCCAAAGATTGCCGTGTCGCAAAGCGATAATCGCCCGGGCCAAGACCCAACCACCCACGGCCCCAAGAATCGCTCCAAGGGCCAGCAGGATCATCGTCGCCAGGAATCCGCCCACGATTGCCCCGCCGATGGCGGCAAACATCCCGAGGAACAACCTGCCAAAGCGATTTTGAGTGACAAGGCCGAGGAGAGAGCCAATCCGCGCCCCAGGAACACCACAGATCACGGCCATCACGGCGGCAGCGATCTCGATCACGTCTGAGGCCCCTGGTACGGCACCGATGGCCGATCCCATTGCTGCGCCGTAGACGCCACCAAGAACGGCGCAAATGGCAATCGCCTTGGGCCACCAACGCCGTGCCTTGGGCCTTGCCTGCAAATTATTCAGATAATGATGGAATTCCTGATAGGCCATCGTTTCCTTCTCTAGAAACATTGTCGCCGCCGAAGGTACATTCTGGCAAGGGGCGGCGTGCCGCGGGGCTGGCCGAGGGTGCCACGGCAGCGTAATGCAATTGGGTGCCTGGGCTGCAACGTCTAGTGGGATTGTCAAATTGTCAACAAGTCAAGAAAAACCGGCAGTTTCCTGAATTTTTCATGACGGCCCCGTCGATTCGCTGAGGAGGGGGTAACCGCCGCAGGTTATGAAGAGGGATCGACAACACCTTGCGAAGGTAAGCGTTATTGCAAAGGGGTCAAGTGCTACTTCGCCAACTTGGGCACGATGTCGATCTGCAGGGCAGGATCGGCGGCCGCAATGTACTTCGGCGGCAATCCCAACTCGGCGCGGACGATGTTACAGCCCTGAGCCAAGGCAGACGCCTTATAGAACGCGATCTCGCGGTTACAGCCCTGCCGACCGAAGCCGCAATCGCTGGAGACGATGAGCCGCTCCGGGGGAATGTACTTCAGCGCCCGGCGGATCTCGGCGGCCACGTCCTCGGGTCGGTCAGCTTGCAAATTGCGATGGCTGACGGCCCCCACGGCCACCTTCTTGTTCGTCTGCTTGAAATGTTCGAACAATTCGATATCCTTGAAGTTCCGGTCCTTCATTTCAACGGTCCAGACGTCGCCCTTGGCCTCGTTCAAATAGATTTCCATGGAGGCCGCGTAGCTCGTGTCTTCGCGGACCCGCTGCATGTTGGGGTTGCCCCAGCAGGTGTGTATCCACAGTTCGACGTCGTCCAGCCCTTGGACCTCGCGGTTGTAGGCATCGAGCATGAAGCGGGTCGATTCATGGTCCTTGCCGAACGAGTTCGCCATGAAGTGGAAACAGGGCTCTTCGACCTGAATGCACTTGCAGCCGGCGTCGCGGAGGGCCAGCAATTCCTTGTTCATCGCCACGGCCATGTCCCAGACGACTTCCCGCTTGTCCTTGTACTTGGGCGTGGCAATGTCCAGGAACAAGGTCATGACCTGGGAGCAGCAGGTACCGAATTTGACGGGCCGAACCGATTTGGCCTGAGTCATCCGCCAGAGCTTGGGATAATCCAGGGGTCGGTGCTCGATCTTGTCGACCACGCGGGGCCAACGCCAGCCGGTGTAGATCTCATTGAGTAGCGTGCCGGGCGGATACTTGAGCCATTCGCTGCGGGTTTCCTCGGTTTGCAGGTAGTCGCCTTCGAGTCCGGCCCAACGCTGAATGGGATAGTGGTGCCATGAGCGGCCGGCCATATCTTCGTCGCAGTGGAAGTCTCCGCTGGTGAGAATGTCCAGGCCCGCCCTTTCCTGGTCGCTGACCACCACGGCCAAGGCGTCCTGGAACTTCTCGCGGAAGCGGACGTCCAACATGCAGGTGTCCAGCGGCTTGCCCCACATGCTGACGTCGAACCAGCGGGGTCGCGGAAACGAACCGGTGGTTGTGCTGGGCAGTATCATATCCTTCGTGACGGTGAACATGGCAAGGGACTCCCGGGGCAAGAAAATTGACACCAACGGTTGTAATAGTACGCAGGCCGCAGCGCCGAGGCAATCATGCCCAGGCCGAATCGCCGGACAGGTATTCGGCCGCCGAAGTACGGTACATCTTCACCGCCTTCACAGGTAGGCATGTCCACGGCCTGGCTGGGAAAGTCAGGTGCGAGTGTCAAATCGCGGGTAGGTCAAGAAAAACCGACGGTTTCCTGGATTATTCACGCCAACCGTGCCCCTCTTATGGCGTTTCGCTGCGGTAAATTGGGTGACCGATGCGGGTTCATTGGCCTGCCGAGGTTAAGAGATTTCGGTCCTTTTTCGACGCGTCCTGCAATACCGTATGGGTTGATCAGACCGCGGCTACTGGTTATTGCCCAACCGGAACGAGCTGCGGGCCGGTGGCCCCGCAGGGACTGACACAATCGCCGCTCATCTTGCGGGACAAGGCCCGCTCATAGACGGCCAGTGTATTTTCGGCGACAACTTCCCAGCGGAGATGCTCCTCGGCCCGCTGGCGGAGCCGCTTGCCCAGATCGCCGCGGAGCTTCTCGGAGGCGAGAAGCCTTTCGATCTGCCGGGCGATCTCGGCGGCGTTATCGCCATCGAGCCAGATGCCGTTTTCGCCGATGTGTTCGGGGATTCCGGCGTTCCGCGTGGCGATCACGGGCAATTCCACGGCTGCGGCGGTGGCTGCGGCAAGCCCCGCGAAACTTCCCATGAAGGGAAGCACACACAGCAGTGAGGAGCGGTAGTGACGGAAGACCTCCGGCATGGGAATCTGCATCAGCCATGTCACGTCGTTGTGCAAGCCCGCTTCCATCGCCTGCTGCTTCACGGCCGCCAGGTCTTCCTCGCTGAAATAGCCATGCACCTTGAGTCGCGGGGCGTCGGCTCCGAGGCGGGTCTTCAAGATCGCTATGGCCTGGAAGACGGCCTGCAGCCCCTTGCCCTTCAAGGGATGGTGGCCGCCGTAGAAGACAACCCCCTCGCGGCGTCGCGTCACGTCGAGAATCGGGAGGTCCGTGCCATGCAGCACGATTTCGATCCGGTCAGCATCGACCCCCAGGCCGATAAGCTGATCCTTGAGAGCCACTTGCTGCACGATGATCGCATCGGCCTGATTGTAGATCTTGTTGCTCTCGGGGTTCTTCAACTGGTGGCGGTCGAGCTCGTGAATCGTGACTACCCGCGCGGCCCGCGACCGCTGCCGCAGCCAGTGGAAGAGGACCGTTGATCCGTAGGCGTTCAATGTCTGCTGAAAATTCACCACATCCGCCCCGGCCGACAGTTTCTGATATTTCCGCGCGCGAAACCAGTAGAAGAATTTCCGCGCCGCCAGCTTGAGCCATATCTTTCCACGTGTCGGCGTGGGATGGTCGGTGATGGTGATCGCGTCAAAATAGTTGCAGCCCGTCATTTGGAACTGCCGTTTGAGTTCCACATCGTCGCCGCAGCCGCAGTTAGACGCCACCCAGTCGACCGCTTGCCCGGTCTGTCTTTCGAGCGCCTTCTTGAGCGATTCGGTCGCCGCGCCGTAAGAAGTCTTGAAAGGACAGCCAATGAGGGTAATCCGCATAATGCTCCCTGTTTAATTGCCTGAAGATTTTAATCAAGAGTAGCTCACAAACGGCATGCTTTCCATGAATTTTTGGGAAAAACTTGCTTCTGCCAGCTTATGACGGAGATTTAGTGTATGCAAATCATAGCTATTTCCACGTGGGACGAGATCATCCCCCATGCAGAATCATGGAACCTGCTGGCTGGAAGCATTTCTTTTCGCTCTTGGGCATTGGCTCTCGTGCTGGTGGCGGCATTATGGCTCAGAAGGCGGCGTGAAGCTATATGTACTCGGAGCTCGTGACGAGACCGGACGGCTCGTGGGGCTAACCCCTGGAACGTACACCGATCGACGGCCAAGGGTCGGGTACTCCGCTGGCCGGCTACGCCTTGGCTGAAAAGTCAGGTGGACGCGAGTGTCAAATCTCCGGACAGTCAAGAAAAACCGCCGGTTTCCTGACTTTTCGACGCCGGCCGAGCCGCTTCGCTGCGGAGGAGGGCTGACCGCAGGTTACGCTTGCCCCCCTTGTCGTCGTCGGCCTCGCCTACTCAACGGCCTGAATATTTCCGCCAGATTGTGAACCGAATCGAATGCGAGGCCGCAGCAAACTTAACGACGAAGTCCTGCTACGGCCCCTAATTGCAACCCTTGCCGATTCGGCTGGCTTCAATCTATGCATTACCACCCGGCGAGGTTTACAACCGCGTCACTGGCCTTCTTGTTCTTGAGCTGATCCTGGGAAATGTTGTCAAAGAACCAATCTGCCCCGGTGCCGGCGATCATCGAGCCAAGGTTGTTGGCAATGGCTCCTCAGGCATATCCGGCGGTGGTGTCGGCAAATTTGCCCGAGAAGGTGCTGTTGGTGATCGACGCGGTTGCAGTGGTGAAGACGCTGAAAATGCCGCCGCCGACACCGCCGTGATTCTGAGAGAATGTGCTGCCGTCGACGCTCAGGCTACCGCCGTTGTTCACGATGCCGCCGCCCTGTTCGCCGACATTGCCGGTAAACGTGCTATTCGCAACGGTCACATTCCCATTGGAGCTGTAAACGCCGCCATCGCCGCCGCCGAAGCTGGGAGTCGTGGAATTGCCGCTAAGCGTGCATCCGCTGATCGTTAGCGGTCCCCAATTGTCGATTCCGCCGCCGTACGCGGCGAAGTTGTCTGCGAGAACCGAATTGGTGAGCGACAGCGTGCCGCGGTTCTCTATGCCGCCGCCCCAACCGTTCGCTCCCATTCCCGCGGCGCTGGCATTCTCGATCGTCAATCCGGAGATGGCCACGACCGCGGTCGCGTTGGTCAAATCGAAAACCCGCGAAAGTTTGTTGCCGCTGACCGCAAGCACGCTTGCCCCAGGGCCGGATAGCGTGACACTCTGGTTAATCGCCAATTCGCCGCTGGTCAAAGTAATCGTGCCGGTTAAACCGGACAGAAAATCAACCGTGCCGCCCGCTGGGGCGCTGGCGATCACCGTCCAGATGCGCTCGCACCACCGGCGGCCTTTCTCGCTTCGTGTTCCTTGCGTGATGTGCCGGTCGATTGGGTGACCGCCGCGCGAAATGAAGCGAGGATCGACAGTGCTTTGCTCCACGAAAGGGGCCGATTTTTGGGCCTCTCAGAAAAGGGCTGACTTCGCGATCGTCTGGCCGATCCATAATGAAGACGGTGGGTAGGTGAGGTCACTGGGACAGGCGTCGCGATGCGTACTGCGAGCATGGGTGCGAGTGGCTTTGGCTTGGGATCGCAGGCCCCCAACTGTCGTCTGTCACAAAGTCCGTTCCGAATCACCCCCATTCGCCATCGACCGGAGGGTAGAGTATCATTAGAAAGTTACCTTCCATGCACTGAGGCTCGATCGTGACGATTGGCCCGACAAAACGCCCCCTAAGTTGACTGTGCAGCTCATGAACCTGATTTTGCGAACCGCCGCCGTGACCGGTTGCTTGATTGCGACCGGTTGCCTTGTATTTGCGCAGGGGTGTAAAAGAGGTGAGGGGATGCCCAATTTCCAGCGGCCGCCGTCGCCGGTGGGGGTCGCTACGGCTGAGCGGCGCGATGTGCCAGAGTATATCGAGCAGATCGGCAAATGCGTTGCGCGCGAGATGGTGGCGATCCAGCCACAGGTCTCCGGACAAATCACTAAGATCCATTTCTCCGACGGGGCCGATCTCAAGAAGGGGGATCTGCTGTTCACAATTGACCCGCGTCCCTATCAGGCACAGCTCGACTTGGCCCAGGGCAACCATTCCCAGAACCAGGCTGTCCTGGATCTGGCCAAGACCGAGTTCGCGCGGGTTGACAAGTTGCTGGCAACCAATGCCATGTCGCGACAGGAGTTCGATCAGGCGAAGAACGCTGTTGCCGTGGCTGCGGCCCGGGTGATCACCAGCCTGGCGGCGCTGGAGACTGCAAAGCTAAACCTGGAATACTGCTCGATCACGTCGCCGATCGACGGCCGAGCGGGCCACCGCCTGGTTGACATCGGCAACGTGGTCATTGCCAATAATATGATGGCCAGCAGTCCGCTGCTGGTCATCGAGCGGCTCGATCCGGTATATGCCGACTTCACGATTCCAGAGAACGAGCTTTCGGCCGTGCAGCGGAATATGGCTGCCGCCAAGCTCAAGGTCGAGGTCTGGTTGCCCGACGAGGCGGCCAACCCGCGGCCCGGAGAGCTGACCTTCATCAACAACACGGTACATGAGAGCACGGGTACGGTCAAGCTGCGGGCCACGTTGTCAAATGCGGATCACCATTTCTGGCCCGGGCGCTTCGTCCGCGTGCGATTGATTTTGAACATACATAAAGATGCGGTGCTGATTCCCGCGGGCGCTCCGCAAGCCTCGGCCAACGGACCGTTCGTCTATGTCGTGAAGGCCGATTCTACGGCCGAGTTGCGGTTGGTGACGCCCGGCCAGCGGCACGGCGACATGGTGGTGATCGAAAAGGGTCTCAAGGCGGGCGAGCGCGTGGTTACCGAAGGTCAGGCCATCGCGCCCGGGGCAGTGGTGAATCCGGTCGGAGTAAAGCCATGAACCTGTCGGAACCGTTCATCCGCCGCCCGGTGATGACTGCGGTCCTCACGCTCTCAGTGATTTTCTTCGGTGTCCTTTGTTACCTGCAACTGCCTGTGAACGATTTGCCGGCCGTCGATTACCCGGTCATCCAGGTCGGGGTGGCGTATCCCGGCGCAAGCCCGGAGACGATGGCCAACAACATCGCTACGCCGCTCGAACGGCAGTTCATGCAAATCAACGGCCTGGAGGTCGTCACCAGCAGCAGTAATCAGGGTTTTACGAGCCTCACGCTGCAATTCACGTTGGAGAAAAATATCGACGCGGCCGCCACCGACGTGCAGACCGCCATCAATCGCGCCACCGGAAGCCTGCCGGTCGATCTGCCTTCGCCGCCGACCTTTTCAAAGACTAACCCCAATGACCAGCCGATCATGTACATCGGGCTGACGAGTAACTCGGTCACCGCCGGCCAGGTCTATGACTATGGCAGCACGCAAGTCGGCCAGCGGATCAGCATTCTGCCGGGCGTCAGCCGCGTGGATGTTTACGGCACGAAGTCGGCTGTGCGGATCAAGGCCGATCCCTCGAAGCTGGCGGCGCGCGGGCTCACGATCGATGACCTGGCCAACGCCGTTCGCAACGGCACTAGCTACACCGGGGCAGGCCAATTCGACGATGCCAGCGGAACCTCGCTATTGCGCCCGCACGGTCAACTGGAACGGGCAGAGGAATACAATACGCTGATCGTCGGCACGAAGGGCGGGCTGCCGATCTACCTCCGCGACGTGGCACGGGCGATCGACTCTGTGCAGGACGAACGGGTCAACATGCGGTTCTGGGCTCGCGGTTATGAAGTACCATCGGCCACGGTTGTTGTGGCGGTGTTCCGGCAGGCGGGGGCGAACGCAGTGGAAGTGGCCAAAAGTGTCCGTGACCTGCTGCCTTTGATCGGCAGCGAGCTGCCTGGCTCGGTGCGGCTAATGCCAATCTACGACCGTTCGCAAACTATTGTCAACAGCGTCAAGGACGTGCGAGAAACGCTGCTTATCGCCTTCGTTCTGGTGGTGATCGTGATTTTCCTCTTCCTCGGCCGGGCCGCCGATACGCTGATCCCCACCGTGGCGATGCCGCTTTCGCTGCTGTTGACCTTTGTCGCCATGCGGATGTTCGGTTATAGTTTGGACAACCTTTCGCTCATGGCCCTGACGCTGGCGATCGGCTTTCTGGTGGACGACGCCATCGTCTTCCTGGAGAACACGGTGCGGCGGATGGAGCATGGCGAATCAGCGATGGCGGCGTCGCTGCACAGCGCCCGGGAGATCAGCTTTACGATTCTGTCGATGACCGTCTCGCTGGCGGCCGTGTTCCTGCCGCTGATATTGATGTCGGGACTCGTGGGGCGGGTGTTCCGCGAGTTCGCGGTAACCATCGTGGTGGCCATCTTCGCCTCGGGTCTTGTGTCGCTGACGTTGACTCCGCTGATGTGCGCCCGCTTGTTGGCCGATCGCAGCCATGACGCTAAGCGCACGTGGATGGAACGCGTCATCGGGGGCGTAGAACGCCGGGTGTTAGGCATTTATGGACGTTCGCTCACCTGGTTCCTGCGGCATCGCTGGATCTCGCCGGTCACTTGGATCATCTGCCTGGGCGGCACGCTATGGCTATTCATGATCGTGCCCAAGACGTTTCTGCCCATTGGCGACAGCAGCTTCATCTGGGGCGTGTTGATCGGTCGCGAAGGTTCGTCGCCGCAGCAGATGCACGCACTGCAGGCTAAGACCGAAGAAGTGCTGCAAGCGAATCCGGCGGTGGGAATGACCTTCACCATGACCGGCAACGGGCAGTTTCTGGCGTCGAACCAGGGGTTCCTGCTGGCGTTCCTGAGTCCGCCTGACCAGCGCGCTCCAATCGCCGCGGTGTCCGGTCAATTGATGGGCGGTGCAGCGGAGATACCCGGCGCGCTGGCCTTCATGCGGCCTTTTCCTGTGCTGGAGATCAGCACCGGCGCAACGAACCGCAATCAGGGACAGTATGCGTACTCGGTCTCGGGAGTCAAGCCCGAACAGGTGTACGAGGTGGGCACAAAGCTGCTGGCACGGTTGCGCACGTTCCCCGGCTTTGCCACCGTTTCCTCCGACTTCTTCAACAACACGCCGAACCTGGATCTCGAAATCCTTCGCGATCAGGCCAAGACTTACGGTGTATCCGAGTCGCGGATTCTGGCCCTGCTTCGCAACGCCTATTCACAGAATTATCTGTACTTGATCAAAAAGCCCGAGGACCAGTACCAGGTGATCCTCGAAGTCGAGGACTCCGGCCGCTCGAAGCCTGAGGATCTTTCACTGCTGCACATCAAGTCCGACGACGGGCTCAACATGGTCCCACTCAACGCGCTGGTCAAGTGGAAGACCACGCTCGGCCCGCAGGCCGTCAATCATTTGAATCAGTTCACCAGCCTGACGATCTTCTTCAACCTGGTGCCTGGTGTGGCGCTGGGTGACGCGACCGACTTTATCGAGCGAACCGCCGCTGAAGTTGTGCCGGCCTCCGTGCGCGGCAGCCTGCAAGGCGAAGCCCTCACCTTCCGCAACACGGTCCGCGACCTGACGCTGCTCATGATTCTCGCGGTGTTCGTAATGTACGTGATCCTGGCGATATTGTACGAAAGCTACTTGCATCCGCTGACCGTGCTTTCTAGCCTGCCGGTCGCCCTGGTTGGCGGACTATTGACCTTGTACATCTTCGGCGAGCAGGCGTCGTTATATGCGTTTGTGGGCATGTTCATGCTGATGGGAATCGTGAAGAAAAACGGCATTATGATCGTCGACTTCGCCTTGCAGCGGATCGCGCGCGGCGAGACGGCCGAGCGGGCGATTCACGACGCCAGCATGGACCGTTTCCGCCCGATCATCATGACCACGCTGGCCGCGGTGATCGGCGCGGTGCCGATTGCCATGGGATTCGGGACCGACGGGGCCTCGCGGCGCCCTCTGGGACTGGTGATCGTCGGCGGGTTGGTTGTGTCGCAGTTCATAACGCTGTACATCACACCGGTGATTTATCTCTACCTGGAGGATTTTCAAGAGAAGGTGCTCGACCGCACGAGTTTCTTCCGCGCCAGTCGATTGCATCACGAACCGGGCGCCGATCCTTGTGAGACCTTGCTTGCCGGCACTCCTGTCGGTCAGGCACCCCGCGACTGAAAAAGTCAAACTATAGGTATGCTTGGCTCAAGGGCACGGCAAATACGATATGGGTAACGGCCTGATCATCCTGGGCATCCCCTACGGCTACATGCCCGCTTTCCAGAAGTGATTTCATGCAGCATGCGAATCGCGAACTATGCAGAACGGGTTTCTCAAACAATCAAGGAACCGGTTGGCCAGCACTTCGACTCGTGGCCACGCTAATCGTGCTGTTTCCAGCCTTAGCCCTGGCCGACGAACCGTTCCCGAAGCCATCTTCTCCCACGTTCCAAACCGAAGTGCCCGCCGCGCTGCTGGCTCGACTACGCGCCCAATACATTCCCGAGGAAACCAAGACGTCCGAGGTTTCCGAGAGCGACAAGATCCGCCGCTATGAAGCAATCCTTCACGAGGGCGGCCGGGCCGAGCGGCAGTACGCCCAGGCGGCGAACCTGCACGAGGTCCAACAGTTGATGCTGGCAGCCGCCAAGGGGCTCGCGACGTTGGAGGGGACGCCCGAGGCGCGGCAGCTTGTGTTCGAGATCGCTCGGCGACTGGCGAACTCCTCCGCGCCGCCAGAGGGCCGTGTTGTTGCCGAGATGCTGTTGATGCGCGCGCGGATCGACGAGTTGGCCGAGTGGCCATCCGAGGCTGCCGATGAAGTCGCGGCGTTCGCGGCTCGCTACCGCGGCACGCGAGGGGAGTCCATGGCACTGATGGTCGCGGCCCAACTGTGCCGGATCGCCGTGGTCGACGCGGCCCGGCACACCTACCTGCGACAGCTTTCGGAGAAGCACTTTGGCGATCTGGGAGTGAATGAATTCCTGGAAGCCGAAGGCGTCAATCTTTATCTGGGCCGGTTGATGACCGCAAGACTGGTCCGGCTGAACGGCTCGGCGCTGGAGCTGCCCCGCGACATGCTGGGCAAGTTCACCGTGCTCCACTTCTGGACCATGGAAAAATCGGATCCGGCGGGTCGCGGCGCCAATGGCCTCTTCGATTTCATGCCGCTGTACCAGTTTCTTCGCGACGTGAACGTGACGTTCGTGGGCGTCAACCTCAATACGGACCGCGTCCGGGTCGTCCAGTCTGTCGGCGACCGCGGCGACGGCATGGACGGGATCCAGACGTGCAGCGGGCTGGGCGCGAAGGATCCGACGTTCCTCCGATATCGGCCCTCCGCACTGCCGGCCTACTGGCTCGTCGGTCCTGATGGCTGCACAATATCCAACAACTACGCGCGAGGCGAACAGCAGCCGTGGCCGCCGTATAGCAACGGCGTCCGCAGGGCCGTGGCGACTCTGGGCCAAATGGCCATGCGGATGCCCTGCTACCGCTCGGGGGAATTTCTGCTGGACTTGCCCAGGGCGCTCCCGAATGCACCGCCGGGCACCGACGACGTGCCGGCCGAGCGGCTCGACGAACTTTGCCGGAAGGTGCGCTGCCCGCCCGCGTTGGGTCTGGACAAGGAGAAGAAGGCAGCCATCTTCGCCGAAGTGCTGGAGCTCGGCCGGTCGATCGAGCAGAAGTACCCACGCGCCGCGAATCTACCCGTGGTGTGCAGCGCGATGCTCGTAGCCGCACGATGGCTGGCTACGGAGAAGGGCGACAAGGCGAGCGCCAAGCAGGCGCAAGAGCTTGCCGCACGGATTCTGGAATCGAAGGCGGAAGGCCCGGCGCGGCTCTTGGCCGACTACGTGCGGGTCTCCGGCGAGCTTGCCTCCGGTGGGATATTCCGCGAGGAGTCGGCGCGGCGGATCGACGCGCTCGTGCAGCGATACGCCCGCAGCGAGTGGGGTTGGGAGGCTGCCGTTCTGGGAGTCGTATTGGCGATCGAGTGCGGCGACGAAAACACGCGTGCAATGCTGGTGGCCGAGCTTCGCGGCTATGTGGACCGTTGTCCGAAGGTCCGCGGCTTCCTCCGCGATTTATGCAATGTAAACGTCGACGCCCGCACCACGTTAGTGCAGCCTTCACCGCTGCTCGGCGCAATGGAGCCGCGAGAGGTCCGCGGCGAGTTTCCGCTGCTCGGTGGCGGTATACTGCGGATGGAGGATTTGAAAGGGAAGCTGGTGTTGATCCACTTCTGGTCCGTAGCCTGCCCGACGGTTCATCAATTGACTGCGGCGGGACGCAAGACGGTTGGTGCAGCGCCCGATCCCAGCCTCGATCTGGTGGTCGTCGGCGTGAACCTGGATCGCTCGCGCGACGAAGTGGAGAAGTATCTGAAGCAGCACGGCGACTGCCCAGGCTGGATTCAAGTCTTCAGCGGCCTGGGCCAGGACGATCCGCTGGCGCGGGAATTGGACATCTACGGCCTGCCGCGGACCGTACTCCTCGATCGCAAGGGCACGATCTACCGATGGGGGTATCCCGGACAGATGGGCAGCGTGAACTTCCCAATGCTGGCCGCGAGCACGAAGTCCCGGCCTGACCTTGTCGGCGCTGGCGGAAAGGCCGGAAAGGCCTCGGCCGCGGTGAACCCTCTCCCCGGAGAAATCTCGCTCGACCTGGGCGGCAAGATCGCCATGAGATTGGCCCTCATTCCCGCCGGTGAATTTCGCATGGGTTCGCTTCCTACCGACCAGGGGCATTTCGACGACGAGAAGCCGCAACGACAGAGGGAACTCACCAAACCGTTCTATATGGGCGTGCATCACGTGACCCGCGGCCAGTTTGCCGCCTTCGTTCAGCAGACCAACTACAAGACCGAGGCCGAGCAGACCGGTTGGGCACTCCTACAGAACGGTACAGGAAACGGCGCCTGGCAGAAGGTCGAAGGCGCCTGCTGGCGCAAGCCCGGTTTCGACCAGGAAGACAACCATCCGGTCGTTTGCGTGTCGTGGAACGATGCGGTCGCGTTTTGCAATTGGCTTGGACGAACCAGCCGCAAGACCGTCGGCCTTCCCACGGAAGCACGATGGGAATACGCCTGCCGCGCGGGAACCGATACGGTATACTTTTGGGGCAAGAAGCTCGATGCGGGAATCGGGTGGTGCAACGCCGCGGATCGGTCTGCCGCCAAAAAGCTTTCGGACCTCACGATCTTCCCCTGGGACGACGGATACCCGTTCACCTCGCCCTCGGGAAAGTTCAAGGCCAATGCATTCGGACTTTGCGATATGGCGGGCAATGTTTGGCAGTGGTGCGCCGACTGGTATGACCAAGACTACCTCAAGGAGCCGGAACCGCGCGCCGATCCAACCGGCCCGCCGTCGGGCACCTATCGCGTGACCCGCGGCGGAAGCTGGCACAGCGGCCCGAACTACTGCCGCTCCGCGGTTCGCCGCAAGGAATCGCCCATCGCGCGAACCAACATCCTCGGGTTTCGAGTTGTCGTGGAGGCGCCGTAGCTGTATCAGTCCTTCGCCAACTCGCACACGCGGAAGTCGGGTAGGCCGACGTCGACGACCGCTATTACTGAAGCGTTCTGCGGCCGGATCCCACTGGAGCTTTTCGCCAACCGTCTCGACTTGCCGCACGATGTTGATGATGTGCCCGATGGACATCGTGCGATGCCCGATTTCCACGTCGGCATTCGGCTTGCCCCGCGACTTGATGCAATCGAACCAGTTCTGGATATGCCCGAGGGCGATAAAGCCTTCGCCCTCCCACTTGGCCTCCAGTTTTCGATCGGGGCCGTTCTTCACGAAATCCTTGGGATTGGTCGTGAACTTATTGCGGTTGATCTCCATCTTGCACTTGTCGCCGACGAAGATCCCGCCCAGGAGCCGGATGAGGTGCTGGCATCCTATCAATTGGCAGACAGCTTCAACTCTTGACAAGCTTCAACTCTTGACCCGCCCTGGCCGCCACGACATACTAAACTCCCACCCCTTACCTATCCCGCCAAGGACCAATTCCATGTTCAGGCCCCTCTCAGTTGCGATCGTCTGGTTCTCGTTGCCTCTGCAAGCGGTCTTCGCGCAGTACGCCACCTGGCAACACTCTGGCACGTTCGTCATTCTCACCACGCCCGAAGGAGCGAACCTGCCCGCGGCGGCCCGCGAAGAAGGGTTCCCGCTCCTCGTGAGACTGAATAAAGAGGTCTTCGATTTCAGCCAGGCCAAGAGCGACGGTGCGGACGTCCGCTTTTCAGCCGAAGGCAAACCGTTGGCGTACCAGATCGAGGAGTGGGACCGGGCCGCCGGCACCGCGTGCATTTGGGTCCGCATCCCCGTCATCCGCGGTAACGCCCGGCAGCCGATCGCCATACACTGGGGGAAACCCGACGCGGTCAGCGAGTCCAACGGGAAGGCCGTGTTTAACGAGTCGAACGGATTCGTCACCGTCATGCATTTGAGCGACGCGGAGAATCCCGTCAAGGACGAGGTGGGCACGCTTTCGCCCGTCAATATGGGCGCGGTCGACTGCCTGGGGATGATCGGCAAGGGCCTGAATTTTGTCTACGGCCGGGGTGGCGTCATTGGTGGCGAGAAGATCACCAACTTTCCGAAGGGCAACAGCCCCAGTTCCACCGAGCTTTGGTTCAAAGACAACAAGCTGCCTGGACCCTGGGGTACGCGCTTCGTCACCTGGGGGATGGAAGAACATGGCAGCAAGCTGCTGGTCGGCGTGGTCAGCCCGATGCATGTCCAGGCCTCGGTGGATTGCAGCGGCAAAGTCGCTTTGGGGCAATGGTACCACGTGGCCTACACGTACTCGCCCGACGGGCGGGCGACCAAGTCTGCGAATGGGCCCACGCCCGCGGGCCGGAGCGCGGATGGAATCGAGAATGTCTATGTCAACGGCCGGCTCAATACCAGCGGCTCCAGCTACAAGCGATTCGACGATTCCGTGAAGATGTATCTAGGCGGCTGGTATCGCAATTGGGAATCGGATTGCGACATCGACGAGGTGCGGATTTCCAAGGTCGCGCGTTCCGCCGACTGGATCAAGTTGGAATACGAGAATCAGCAGCGGCCGCAAACCCTGGTCGGCGGGCTGCCTCAGCCGGGGAACGCTTTTTCCGTTTCGGCCACCGCGATCCAGGTGGATGAAGGCAGGAGCGCAACCGTCACCGCCCAGGCCGGCGGCGCGCAAAAGGCGTATTGGATCGTCAAGCGCGACGGCGGCGAGTCGGTCGTCGCGGCGGACCGATACTCCTACACCGTCCAGGCCGGTCGCGTCGTGGGCGATGTCTCTTATGTCTTGCAGTTCAAGGCCGTGTATCCCCACGAGGTCAAAACCAAGGACATTCCGGTACATGTGAAGGAAGCGATTCCCGAACCGGTATTCACTTTGAGAGCGCCCGCGAAGTGGAACGGTCGCGACGCGATTGAAGTTGTACCGGAGTTCGCCAATCTTGCGGCCATGAAAGCCAAGGACGCGGGTGAATTACACTACGATTGGAAGGTGTCGGGTGGGGCCGTGATCAAGGAAGCGGCCCCCGACCGGCTGATCCTCAAGCGGTCGCAGTACACGGGTCCCATTCGCGTCGCCGTGGCCATCGACAATGGCGGCGCCGCAACAACTGCCGAGGTCGGCATTCTCGTCACCGAGCCGAAGAGCGATCCTTGGGAACAGCGTGCGCCCGACAAGGGCGAAAAGCCGGTGGACGGCCAGTTCTATGCCCGCGACGCCAAGAATGAGGGGACGCTCTACTACAACGGCGTTTTGGACAAGACTACTGATTTCGTGTTCTTGAAAGTCTATGGCGGCGACAAACTCATGGAAATCAAAGGCCAACAGCTTGCCGCCGACCAATCCTACGCCTTCACCGTCAAACTCAAGCCGGGACTGATCAAGTACAAGGTGGAGTTCGGCACGAAGACCGGCGCCGCCGAAACGGTCGTCCACACCGTAAACAACCTCGTCTGCGGCGATGCCTATTTGATCGACGGGCAATCGAACGCCGAGGCGACGGCGAGCGACGATAAGGTTCCCGCGGAAACCAGCGACTGGATTCGCAGCTATGGCAGTCCGGAGGGGAATCCCAAGGGCGCCAACCTGTGGTGCAACCCGGTGTGGAAGGCACACCAGGGCGAGAAGGCACAACTCGGCTACTGGGGCGTGGAGCTTGCCAAGCGTTTGCTGGCAAGCCAGAAGATGCCCATCTTCATGATCAACGGGGCCGTGGGCGGCACGCGCATCGACCAGCACCAGCGGAATGACGCCGATCCCACGGACCCGAAAACGATCTACGGCCGGATGCTCTGGCGCGTGCAGCGGGCACGGCTGACCTACGGCATCCGCGCCGTTCTCTGGCACCAGGGGGAGAACAACCAGGGGTTGGCGGGTCCCACGGGCGATTTCGATTGGAAATCCTACCAGCAATACTTTGTGGAAATGGCGGCGGCCTGGAAGCAGGACTTTCCCAATCTCCAGCACTACTACGTCTTCCAGATCTGGCCGAGTGCCTGCGGCATGGGCGGTCCGAATGGCGACCAGTTGCGCGAGAAGCAACGGGGCCTGGCCCGTCTGTTCTCGAACGTGAACGTCATGCCGACGCTCGGAATCCGACCGCCCGGAACGTGCCATTACCCGCTGGCCGGCTGGGCGGAATTCGCGACCCTCGTGCAGCCTCTCATGGAGCGGGATTTCTACGGCAAAGTGTCGGCCACGTCGATCACGGCGCCGAATCTCCAGCGGGCCTATTACAGCAGCGCGGCTAAGGACGAGGTCGCCCTGGAGTTCGACCAGCCGGTGGTCTGGAAGGACGCGCTGGTCAGCCAGTTCCGCCTGGACTGGGGCGAAAAACAGGTTGCCTCCGGCACAGGCGCCGGCAGCGTGATCAAGCTCCGACTGAAGGAGCCTTCCGCCGCGAAAGTCATCATGTATCCAGGCAAGGACTGGAGCCAGGCCAAACTGATTATGGGCGCCAACGGCATCACGGCGCTGACGTTTTGCGATGTGCCCATCGCGCCCTCGGCGGAGAAGAAACTCAAACCATAAGATCCCCACCGACCCCCGGGCAAAGCCGGTGGTGGCGTTTACAGTTCAAGAAGTTCCACAAACACTCGGGAGATTCACGCATGACGCGATGTTCCACGAAAAAGCGACGATGTCCGTTGCTAAATTGGGCAGCGGGACATGGACGCTCTCCGGAACGAATAGTTACAGCGGCCCGACGACGGTGGTCAAGGGCACGCTTTGCGTGGCGAGCGCGAAAAGTCTTGGCCCGAAGACCGAAGTGATCATTGCAAGCGGCGCAACGCTTGAGTTAAGCTTCAACGGCCGCATGAAAGTACGCAGCCTTTCGCTCGGTGGGAAAATGCAACCTCCTGGCGCGCATAGCGCCGCGAGCTACCCCAAGTTCATTGGAGGAACAGGGATTCTGATTGTCCAACCATAACCGAGTAGCAGGCTTAGCATTCTGTTTATTGGACTATTCTCCATGGCACGAATGTGGATAATCTTTGTACCTTGACGTCCACTAAAACTTATTAGCGCCCATGAGTCGTGCTGAACATCGTGTCACAAAGGGTTCGTTTTCTGACGCACGGCCCGCGATCCAGTTCCGCCCCATTCTCTTGCAGAAAGCCTTTCCGCGATCGCCGTCTCGTCAATCAACGTGCCGGATTGTCGGGCGGATCGAGGTAGTCGGGAAAGAACGTAAAGTTTGTTAGTGACGTTCGGTTCGCTGGCACAAAGCGGGAGACTACCGTAGAATGGTTCCCACGCACGTACCCTCCTGACCTTCTGAACGCTAAAACGCCGTCGTATCAAGAAGAACACTGTCATGCAAACCAGTCGTCGGAAGTTCATTCGCGATTTGGGCACGCTCACGATGGGCGGTATCGCTTGCTGCCAGGTGGCGACTACCAGCGCAAAAACCGGACTGGCGGAATTGCCGATCGTCGATACGCACGAGCACCTCTGGGATCTGAGCCGGTTCCGCCTGCCATGGCTGAAGCCCGGCGACCCGTTGTGTCGCAGTTACCTACCCAAGGACTACCAGGAAGCGAGTGCCGGGCTGAATATCGTGAAATCGGTGTATATGGAAGTGGCCCTGGATCCGGCCGATGAGGCGTCCGAGGCCGAATCCGTATTTGCCATCTGCCGGGGTCGCGCGACACTGATGTGCGGGGCAGTGATCGGCGGCCGGCCTGCGAGCGACGGGTTTCGCCAGTATCTACTGCCGTTCAAGGGGAGCCCCTACTTCAAAGGCGTACGACAGGTCATGGGAAGTTCCGCTGAACTACGACTCCTGGTCGCGTCCAACGAAATGATCCGTGGTCTGCAATTGTTGGGTGAGTGGGGATTGTGCTTCGACCTCTGTATTCCGCCCACAACCCTGGCCGACGGTGCCAAGCTCATCGGCCGCTGTCCCGAAACACAATTCGTCCTCGACCACTGCGGCAATGCGGACCCGAAGGTCTTCCGCCCCGGCAAACAAAACGCCGATCCAAAACTCGGGCCGACGCACGACCCCGAGCAGTGGCGTCGCGATATCCAGCAGATCGCCCGCCATAAGAATGTTGTCTGTAAGATCTCGGGGATCGTCTCGCAGCTAGTCCCCGGAAAGTGGACACCGGACGATCTGGCGCCGATCGTCAACCACTGCCTGGATACGTTTGGACCGGAGAGGGTGATCTTTGCGGGCGATTGGCCAGTCTGTACTCGAGGGGCCAGCCTCCGTCAGTGGGTCGAGGCATTGAAGGCCATCGTCAGCCGCCACACTCCAGACGATCAGCGGCGACTGTTCCACGACAACGCCGTACGCTTCTACAGATTGGCATGAGCAAAGGGATAGGAAAATTGATTTTCTGAAGCTCTGAGTCTAGCCAGTGCATATTGGTAAGACAAGGGGGGCCATGCGGGGAGTGCGGCAATTGCCGCAC
>Ga0118677_10000327_pt1 | contig 104228 bp, 100 predicted proteins | sample AliMusrvi5mmetaG_FD_86154 | JGI IMG/M metagenome (GOLD analysis project Ga0118677, IMG submission 86154) | reverse complement strand
GCCAAAAGCACTTCTCCAGTCCTTGATGCGTTAAGGATCGTAAATTGCAAAGCTAGAGCTGCTACACCTTCAACCTCTTTGATTGCTGTCATAAATGCTGTGACCTTTTCATAAGGCAGCGCTTCATGATGCTTATCTGATTTTGGTGTCTGGGGAAGCAAATGTTCGAGGTGACCTTTCCAAATTGCTGGATTCATTCCAACACGGTATTTATTTACTATTGCTGATGAGAGGATTCGCTCTAATCTGCCACGCAAGCGCTGAGCAGTTTCTGGTTTTGTATTCCATATGGGCTGCAATATCTCTTTGATATGTGGGGTATCAATCTCATTTAAACCCAGTCTGCCGATGACGGGGAAGGCATAGGTTTTTATAGAGCTTTCCCATTGGTCAGCGTGCTTCAAATTACTCCATCTAGGACGCATGGTAGTGATGTAGTCGAGAGCAAATTCTTGAAATTCCAACCTATCCTTGCGAGCTTCAATATCGGCTTTAGATGCTTTTTTCTGGCTGATGGGGTTGATACCGCTATTTATCTCATTTCGGGCTTTAACAGCTCTTTGGCGGGCTTGTTTAAGGCTAATCTCTGGGTATGCGCCTAAGCTCATGTTCTGGCGCTTTCCATCAATGGTGTATCTAAAGATCCAGTACCTTTGTTTACTGGGCTTTATCCATAGATGTAGCCCTTTGATCTGGTCATCTGTATACCTACCAGCTTGGTTGAGTTGCTTTAATACAATGTCTGTTAATAGCATTTCTAGTCCTTTCGTTACTCCAGTTGTTACTCCACCAGATGCTTAATAAGCTATAGGTGGTCTAGATAAGAAAAGTAATGTCTTGAAAGCTAAAATGACAGGTACGAAATATTTCATACCCCTAAAAACCTTGATATTATTTGGCTTGTAGGCGATAAGGGTTGTTAAGGGCTTTCATAGCTTGTCAAAACACTACAAGCTAGAGCTTGCCCACCTCTTCCGCCAAAGCCATCCTGCAAGGTGGTTTTTTATTCCGACTTGCCTGTCTCAATACCCTTCCACCATTCACCCTTAAATTGGCCCTGTAGCCAATCAATGCATTGACTAACTTTAGTTGGAAGGTGTTTTGGTGATGAAAATACTGCATGCATTTCTTGAGTGGGTAGTGACCAGTCCTCCATAACGGGTTTAAGCACCTTATCTTTTACTGATTGGTGGGCCATATACCAAGGAACTACTGCTAAGCCCATGCCAGCTCTAGCTGCAGCCAAAATCGATGATAAGTTATTGGAGGTGAATGGGCCTTTAACTTCAATCGTTTCATTTTTATCTGCTTCTTTGGTAAAGCTCCATCGGTGATCGCCTTGAACCGTTGTATAGATTAAAGCTTGATGATGACGAATATCCTCAGGATGTTTTGGTGCGGGATGTTCTTTAAGGTATTTTGGGTTTGCTACCAGGACCCAGGGGTTTAAGCCTAAAAACCGGGAGCCGAGTGAAGAATCTGGCAAACGACGCATGCGGATGGCTAAATCAACTCCTTGCTCGACCAGATTGATGTAGCGGTCATCCATATTGAGGTTGACTTCTAGATCGGGGTGATGCTCCATAAATTTCAGAATGGATGGCATGAGGACGCGTCGTCCAAACGCAACTGAGGAGCTCACGGTGAGTTTGCCACGAACCTTTGATTGCATTAGGGACGCTAAGTCATCGGCCTCTTCAATTTCTCTTGCAATCCCCTTGCACTTTTCGTAGTAAATCTTTCCGATTTCGGTGGGTGTGACACCTCTTGTACTGCGGTGCAGCAAAAGTGTGCCCAAGCGTTTTTCCATGCTGGCAACAAATTTAGTTGCGGTCGGCTGGGTGATGCCAAAGTCCTCTGCGGCCTTGCTAAATGAGCCTGTTTCAACCACTCGAATAAAGAGCGAGATACCTTGTACGCGATCCATGTTCTATCTTTTTGATTGGAATGAAGACTTTTTACACTATTCCACCACGGAATACTAGATATAGATTTGATGAGGTTCTCAAGCGGCCCTAATTTGAAGATGATTCGTTCATAACAAATTTAGGAGATGAGTCATGGCAAAGATGAAAGCAGCAATGGCAGCAGTGCTTGTAATGGAAAAAGAGGGCGTCACCACTGCGTTTGGTGTTCCTGGGGCTGCTATTAATCCACTCTATGCACAGTTACGCGAACGTCAGTCAATCACACACATCCTAGCCCGACATGTTGAAGGCGCTTCACATATGGCTGAAGGTTATACAAGAGCTAAGGCAGGCAATATTGGGGTTTGTATTGGTACCTCTGGCCCAGCAGGTACAGACATGATGACAGGACTGTATTCCGCAAGTGCTGACTCTATTCCTATTCTCTGCATTACTGGACAGGCTCCTCGTGCTCGTCTTTATAAAGAAGATTTCCAGGCTGTTGATATCGAGACGATTTCTAAACCAGTTACGAAGATGTCTGTAACCGTTCGCGAACCTGGCTTGGTGCCACGTGTTTTCCAGCAGGCATTTCATGTTATGCGTTCAGGCCGTCCAGGACCCGTATTAATTGATTTGCCCATTGATGTTCAATTAGCTGAAATTGAATTTGATATCGATACGTATGAGCCATTGCCGGTATACAAACCAGCAGCTAGCCGTAAGCAGATAGAAAAAGCCATGACAATGTTGATGTCAGCCAAAAAACCATTAATTGTTGCTGGTGGTGGAATCATTAATGCTGATGCAGATGCACTGTTAGTGGAATTTGCAGAATTGACTGGCATCCCAGTGATTCCAACCCTAATGGGTTGGGGCACCATTCCAGATGATCATCCACTCATGGCGGGTATGGTTGGTCTTCAAACCTCACACCGTTACGGCAATGCCACCATGCTAGCTAGTGATCTTGTCTTGGGTATTGGTAACCGCTGGGCTAACCGCCACACGGGATCAATCGACGTGTATTGCAAAGACCGTAAGTTTATTCACGTTGATATCGAGCCAACCCAAATCGGTCGCGTATTTAATCCCGACTATGGCATTGTTTCAGATGCAAAAGCAGCGCTAGAGTTATTTGTTGAGGTTGCTAAAGAATGGAAAGCAAAAGGCAAGCTGACTAATTACAGTGAGTGGGTTGAGCGCTGCCAGGAACGTAAGAGCTTGATGCACCGTAAAACAAACTTTGATAATGTGCCTATCAAGCCGCAACGCGTCTATCAAGAGATGAATTCAGTATTTGCTCGCGATACCGTATATGTGTCTACCATTGGCCTCTCGCAAATTGCTGGGGGACAATTCTTGCATGTATATGGTGCTCGTCAGTGGATTAACTGCGGTCAAGCAGGCCCCCTTGGCTGGACTATTCCAGCTGCCTTGGGTGTATTAGCGTCCGATCCAACAAAAACTGTAGTTGGACTTGCGGGTGATTACGACTTTCAATTTTTGATTGAGGAATTGGCAGTTGGTGCGCAATTTAATCTGCCATTAGTCATGGTCTTGGTGAATAACAGTTATCTAGGCTTAATCCGCCAAGCACAACGCGGCTTTGAAATGGATTATTGCGTACAATTGGCTTTTGACAACATCAACGTTGATGATCAAAACCTTAAAGGTTACGGAGTTGATCACGTTAAAGTCGTTGAAGGACTGGGTTGTAGAGCTATTAGAGTGTCGGATCCAAATAAGATCAATGCTGCATTGATTGATGCGCAAAAGATGGCCAAAGAGCATCGCGTACCAGTAGTGGTGGAAATTATTTTAGAAAAAATCACCAATATTGCGATGGGTACCGAAATTAACAACATTAATGAATTTGAAGATATTGATTGCCGTCATCCTGCTGGTACAGAGGGCTTGGTGGCTGCCGGCCTTCTTGAGTAATCGATTCATTGCTTTGAATTTAACTCGTTATTAAGGAATAGGAATGCCTAAGTTTGCAGCGAATCTCACAATGTTGTTTAATGAGCAACCATTTTTGGAGCGCTTTGCGCTCGCTAAGATTGGAGGTTTCAAAGCCGTCGAATTTCTATTTCCTTATGCTTTTGAAGCTAGCGAAATCAAATCTGCTTTAGATAACAACGCCTTAAAGTTAGTCTTACATAACCTGCCCGCAGGGGATTGGGATGCCGGTGAGCGTGGTATTGCTTGTCATCCAGACCGAGTTGAAGAGTTTCGTTCAGGTGTTGCTAAGGCAATTGAATATGCTACTTATCTCAATGTGGGTCAGCTCAATTGCTTGGCCGGTAAGGCGCCAGCCGGAGTAGATGCCAAGGTGCTCCGCGATACATTCCTAGGTAATTTGAAATATGCTGCTGAGCAATTAAAGAAGGTCAATATTAAATTACTCATTGAGCCAATTAACACTTTTGATATACCTGGGTTTTATCTGTCGCGAACCCAACAAGCCATCGAGATTATGGATGAGGTTGGCTCAGATAATTTATATCTGCAATATGACATCTACCATGCGCAGCGTATGGAGGGAGAAATTGCTAGTACGATACAAAAATATATTTCCCGTATTGCTCATATTCAATTGGCTGATAATCCAGGTCGTAATGAACCAGGCACTGGTGAAATCAACTATGAATATTTATTTGGTTTCTTGGATAAGATCGGTTACAAGGGTTGGATTGGCTGCGAATATAAGCCGCTAAAAAATACTGTGGCTGGCCTTGGATGGATGCATCATTATGAGCACCTTCAACAGGATAGTATTTACGCTTGAGTTAAAATCAAAAAGCTGAGTGTGACCCCACTGAAAAGTGTTTACTTTTTGATCAGAATGAGATATCCATGCGTATTTACAAAGCAGCTTTAGTTGTAGTCCCAGCACTGTTTATGGTGGCCGCAGCTCACGCTCAAAATACGGTAATGCCTGCTTTGTCACCTGAAGAATTAAAGCAGTTTAATTCTCAACCTTTGTCGCCGAAGATTTCAGTACCTGAATTAGACGGGACACAAACTGGCCCAACCCGTAATTCCCGTATGAAGAATCCAATGAAGCCTGGTACACAGTCCTCTGGTGAACAAGAAGCTGAAATCCTCGGGGGTGATGGTGACACTACTCCTGCAACTCCGCAGATTACTAAGAGCTTTTAAGCTTTAAATGCACCGCCTTCGGTAAGCTTAGCAAGCTCTTCTTCCTCAATCCCCAATTCTTTTAGTAGTTCTGAGGTGTGCTCACCCAAGAGTGGGGGATGTCTACTGACTTGTTGTGGTGTTTCAGAAAGTTTGACTGCAAAACCAATATTGGGAATGCTGCCTTCAACCGGGTGATCAATCTCAATTCGCATTTGTCGATGTTTACCATGCTCGCTATCAAAGGCTTGTGGATAGGTATTAATAGGGCCTGCAGGTATACCTTCAGCAAGCAATTGATCGACCCACTCTTCAGATGTTTTGGTGAGGAAAGTTTTCTCCAGTTCCTTTACTAAGATCAAGCGATTCGCTAAGCGCAAAGGATTGGTCTTGAAGCGTTCGTCTTCAATGAGTTCTGGTCTGCCAATCTTCTCGCACAGCAGTGACCATAGTTTTTGATTGGTGGCGCCCATGACAAAATAACCATCAGATGCCTGCATGGCTTGGTAGGGTGCGCTCATATGATTGGCGGTGCCGAGTTTGTAGGGTTCTACTCCAGTACCCCAGTACTGTGAGGTATCCCAAATTGAGAATGCCAAAGCAGAATCAAATAAGGAGGCGTCAATAAATTGACCTTCGCCGGATTTTGTTTTGCCGATATAGGCAGACAAAATTCCATAAGCAGTAAAGAGGGCGCACCCGATATCAGCAACGGGCACTCCAGCTTTTACTGGTGGACCATCGGGGTAGCCGGTCACACTCATAACCCCAGACATGGCTTGGGCCATTAAATCAAAGCCAGGTCGGTCAGCCCATGGACCAGTTTGTCCAAAGCCGGAGATGCTGGCATAAACCAAGCCGGGATTGATTTTCTTAAGGGTTGGGTAATCCACGCCCAATTTCTTCATCACACCGGGGCGATAGTTTTCTACCAAGATATCGGCAGTCTTTACTAAACGAAAGAAGATTTCCTTACCAGCTTCCGTTTTGAGATTGAGGGTGACGCTACGCTTATTGCGGTTCATGTTCAGAAAGCCCATGCTGTCTGAACCCTTCATCTTGAAGCCCATTGAGCCCCGCGTCTGATCACCGGTGCCAGGAGGCTCAATTTTGATGACATCGGCTCCTAAGTCGGCCAAGAGCATGCAACAGTAGGGACCGGCCATCACTTGGCTGACATCAAGAACTCGGACGCCGGCAAGGGGGAGGGGCTGATTTGTAGGTGTTTGCATTACTGTCTCAGATGTCTTAATTTGTATAGAATGACTTGAGTAATCATAACCACAAAAAAGATCAAATCTACGGAGACGGCATGCGCCTTACATTCATCCTGCAAAAATTGCTTCAGACCATCAGCCGCTTTGCCTTGCTTGGCCTGGTGTTTGCATCCTGCACAGTAGGTGCTGAATCAGCTTATCCCTCCAAACCCATTCGCCTGATAGTAGGCTTTGCACCTGGTGGTGGGACTGATATTGTGGCGCGCGCAATTGCCCCCAAACTCGGTGAAATCCTAGGCACTAGCGTGATAGTAGAAAATCGCTCGGGCGCAGCGGGAACGATTGGCGCTGATATGGTTGCTAAATCGAATCCCGATGGTTATACCCTTTTAGTAGGGCACTCCAATTCAAATGCGATCGCTCCATTTGTATTGCCTAATGTGCAGTACAACGCCGCCAAGGATTTCACACCCATTACCTATCTAGGTTATGTACCCAATGTATTGGTGGTGAATGCCTCTCTGCCAGTGAACTCGGTTGCGCAACTGATTGCCTTAGCGAAATCCAACCCAGGGCAGATGACTTACGGCTCTTCTGGCATTGGCAGCACCCAACATTTGGCAGGGGCATTGTTTGCCAAGATTGCCGGTATTTCTATGAATCATGTCCCCTATAAAGGCAGTGGTCAGGCCATCATTGATTTACTCGGTGGTCAGATCACGATGAACTTTGATACCTTGCCGCCAAACCTTCAGCAAATTAAAGATGGCAGTCTCAAAGCCTTGGCAATTTCTACACCAAAACGTTTGGCGATTCTGCCCAATGTCCCTACCTTTAATGAAGTCGGCATTGTTGGCTTTGATGTGACGAACTGGTATTCCATCATGGGACCTAAAGGTATGGATCCTGCGGTAGTAAATAAGATTGATCAAGCAGTGAAGGCGGCAGTCAATGATCCGCAAATTAAAAAGACATTAGATTCTCAAGGCTTGCAACCAGAAGGACCTGCTACACCAGCTGCCTTTGCATTGTTTCTGAATGCTGAACTCCTCAAATATCAGCGTTTAGTTAAAAGCTTAAACATCAAGGCTGAATAATCGAAATGACTGATATTGCTCAAGTTCATTTTGAGGTGCGTGATGCCATAGCGCATATCACTTTTGATCATGTCAAAGCCCGTAACGCGATGACGATTTCGATGTATCAATCTTTGCAATCCATCTGTGAAGAGATTGCAAAGACTCCCAGTATTCGGGTGGCCATCTTCAGAGGTGCAGGTGGTAAGTCCTTTGTATCAGGAAGTGATATTAGCCAGTTTGCTGATTTTCAAAATGGTGAAGAGGGTGTCGTCTATGAGCAAAATATTGAGCGCTACTTTACGCCCTTAATCATGTTGCCAATACCAACCATTGCCGTCATCGATGGCATGGCAGTTGGTGGTGGATTGGCGATTGCCAGTTGCTGTGATTTCCGAATCTCGACGCCCGATGCCCGCTTCGGTGTGCCGATTGCCAGAACCTTGGGTAATTGCCTATCTCCCGGCAATATTGCTTGGCTCAATGCCCATTTGGGAATTCATCTGGTCAAGAGGATGTTGCTTCTTTCGGAAATGATTAGCGCTACAGAGTTATTGCAACACGGCTATCTTTTGCAAACCCATGAGGCAGATCAATTAGAGGGTGCAGCACTCGAGTTAGCAAAACGTCTTAGCAGCTTGGCACCAATCACCCAGAAAGTAAGCAAATTGACCTTGGCACGATTGATCAGAAATACTCTTCCCAATTGCGATGATCTGATTAAAGAGTGTTACGGTAGTAAAGACTTTCAGAATGGCGTGAAGTCCTTTATTGCTGGCGAACCACCAGTCTGGTCAGGTAATTAAGCCAGAAAGATCTCTTGGAGATTATTGAGATAGCGAAAGCCTTGTTCGCTAGCTTTGAGCAAAGTAGGATTGGTATCTAGTAAGCCCTGATTGCTTGCCTCACTGAGTTCTTTGGAAATCATGCTGAGCGGCAGGCCAGTACGCTCACTGAAGGTGATGGTTTGTACGCCTTCACTTAATCGTAAAACATTGAGCATGAATTCAAAAGGCAGATCCTGCGCGGTAATATCGCGAGCCTCTAGTAGGGCATGGCCTTGCGTCTCCATCGCCTGCATATATTGCTCGGGATGCTTTTCTCTGAGCTGACGCGTGACTTTGTCTGGGAAAGAAATTTTCCCATGGGCGCCAGCGCCAATTCCGATGTAATCACCAAAGCGCCAGTAGTTCAAATTGTGTTTGCACTCCTGACCTTTTTTGGCATACGCTGAAACTTCATAGCGTTGGTATCCCGCCTTACCCAATAAAGCCAAGTTCTGTTCAAAGATTGCATCAATCGTTTCTTCATTGGGTAACTGGGGTGGAAAACTGGCAAAGTAGGTATTGGGTTCAAGCGTGAGGTTGTATAGAGATAAATGGGGTGTATTAAAAGAGAGAGCGGTTTCGATATCGTCGCGTGCTTGCTCTAGGGTTTGTTTTGGTAGTCCATACATCAAATCTATATTGACAGATTTAAAGTGCTCAAGTGCAATCGCAATTGCTGCACGTGCTTCTTTCCCATTATGAATTCGCCCTAAAGCCTTGAGCTGTTCATCCTGAAAACTTTGAATGCCTAACGAAACACGGTTGATACCGGCCCTGGCAAAGGCAGAAAACTTTTCTGCCTCAACTGAACCTGGATTGGCTTCCATCGTGATTTCGGCATCGGGCTCAAGATTGATGCGGGCGCGCACTGCTGAGAGCAGCTCTTGCATACCGGCGCCAGAGAGTAGGCTGGGAGTTCCGCCACCAATAAAGATGCTGTGCACTTGTCTACCCCAAATGCGGGGCAACTCTGTTTCTAAATCCGCAATAAGGGCTTTGAGATAACGCACTTCATCAAATCCATTTTTTCCGTCTTTAATTTGATGAGAGTTGAAATCACAGTAGGGACACTTACGTTCACACCATGGAAAGTGAATATATAAAGCGAGAGGAGGGAGCGCTGTGAACTGTGGGCGCAACAAAATTGAACTAGACACGCTGGTTCAGCTTAAGTAACTCAGCGATGAGGATACGCAATGCTTGGCCGCGGTGGCTAAAAGCATTTTTCTCGGCGGATGAGAGTTCAGCTGCTGTTTTACCTAACTCAGGAATATAGAAGTAGGGGTCGTAGCCAAAACCCTTATCACCTCTCGGTATGTCAGTGACCTCTCCATCCCAACGTGCCTGCACAGTAATCGGGTTTTGGTCATCAGCGCTATTTACCATGACAAGTGCACAGATGTAATAGGCAGTTCGATCAAGCTCATTTGCTAGGTCCTGAAGTAATTTGTGGTTATTGTCGGTATCGCTGGCATGATCGCCCGCATAACGTGCAGAGCGCACCCCAGGTTTACCACCCAGCACATTGACGCAAATGCCAGAGTCATCTGCTAGAGCAGGTAGTCCGCTGAGTTGACTGGCGTGTTTGGCTTTTGCTAAAGCGTTCTCGAGGAAGGTATCGAAAGGTTCCTCTGCAGCAGGAATCTCGAATTGCCCCTGCGGAATTACCTCAAACTCAAAGGGCGCCAGTAACTCTGAAAACTCTTTGAGCTTCCCAGCATTGTTTGAGGCCAGAACCAGTTTTTGCATTGCGTATTACTTATTTCAAAGCTTGGGTTTGCAGTTTGCTTAATTCGGTAATACCTTGCTCTGCTAAGTCTAATAACTCTATTAGTTCAGTGCGCGAGAATGCAGCCCCCTCTGCGGTTCCCTGTATCTCAATCATGCCGCCTTTGCCCGTCATCACTACATTCATATCAGTATCACAGGAGGAGTCTTCGGGATAATCAAGATCAAGCACGGGCTGACCTTGAAAAATACCGACCGAAATCGCCGCCACACTATCGATGATCGGATCTTGCTTGAGAACGCCTGTTTTCAGAAGATGGTTGATGGCATCACGGGCTGCAACATAAGAACCCGTGATCGCTGCGGTACGAGTACCGCCATCCGCTTGCAGCACATCGCAATCTAAATGGATGGTGCGCTCACCCAAAATCTCAAGGTTGAAAATACTGCGCATGGCACGGCCGATCAAACGTTGGATCTCTTGGGTGCGCCCAGTTTGTTTGCCTCTAGCAGCTTCTCGATCACTGCGCGTATGGGTAGAGCGGGGCAGCATGCCATATTCAGCAGTAACCCAGCCCTCACCAGACCCTTTCTTATGAGGCGGCACTCTTTCTAAGACGCTGGCAGTACACAAGACTTTGGTGTCCCCAAAGGCAATGAGGACAGAGCCCTCTGCATGCTTAGTAAAGGAGCGACTAATCGATACCTCACGCAATTGCTTGGGTGCACGACCGCTAGGGCGGATTACGGGGGTCTGGTTTTGGCTGTTCATATTCTTTAGTCCTGAGGGGTGGATCAATCTACAATGTCCATATGATATCGAGCATGACCGGTTATGGCAGCGCTTCTCGCCAAGTCTCCTTGGGGGCGGGTGTGCTTGCTGATCTGCAAATGGAGTGTCGAGCGGTCAATAGCCGTTTTTTAGACCTCGGATTTCGTTTACCAGACGAGTGTCGGGCTGCCGAGCCAGCTCTGCGGGAGATGGTGACCCAAAGCCTGGGTCGAGGCAAAGTCGAGTTTAGGGCAGCATGGCGTATTAATTCAAATGGTGCGGCTGCAAGTAAAGCTAATCCGCATGCCTTGGGCGCTCTCAATCAAGACGCTGTAGACGCTCTTTATGCCCTGCAAGAAAAGGTCCAAGCAGGTTTTCCCCAAGCTGAGCCAATGAGCGTGAGCGAGATTCTGCGTTGGTCAGGCGTTCTTTCGGAGCCGCGTGGTGACGAAGATGGCTGGTTGGCTGCCACTGTTGAAGCGGGTCGAGCTGCACTAAGTGCTCTGATGGACAGCCGAGCTGCCGAGGGTCAAGCCTTAGTAAAAGTACTCCTGAATATCACGCAAAAGATGCGCGAGATTGTGGCTAAAGTAGAACCCCTCATTCCAGGCTATGTGGCTCAGTATCAAGAAAAACTGACAGAACGTTTATCAGAAGCCTTGGCTGCTCAAGCACAAGCCAAAAGTGGTGCCGAGCTGATGGAACGTATTCGTCAGGAAGTGGTCTTATATGCTGTACGCATTGATGTGGCCGAAGAGTTTGCGCGCCTGAAAACACATCTTCAAGCAGTGGATTTGGCTTTAGCAGGGAAGGGACCTGTTGGTAAGCGCCTCGATTTTTTAATGCAAGAACTCAATCGAGAGGCTAATACCCTGAGCTCCAAATCAGTAGCCGAAGAATGTACTCAAGCGGCATTAGAGCTCAAACTATTGATTGAGCAAATGCGCGAGCAAGTGCAAAATTTAGAGTAAGCAAAACCTTTGCATACAATAAGCCATGACCATAACTAACGCTTACCAAGGTAGCATGCTGATGATTGTGGCACCCTCGGGTGCTGGTAAATCTTCTTTGGTTAATGCCTTGTTACAGAGTGAGCCTGGCTTAACCATTTCGCTTTCAACAACAACGCGCTCACCTCGACCAGGTGAAGTGGATGGCAAGGATTACCGCTTTGTTACTCCTGAAGTATTTAAACAGGAACGTGATCAAGGACAGTTCTTGGAATGGGCTGAGGTACATGGTCATTTTTATGGCACATCGAAAACTTGGATTGAACAGCAAATGCAAACGGGCAACGATGTGATTTTAGAAATCGACTGGCAAGGTGCTCAGCAGATTCGTAAACTGATTCCGGTGGTGCAGTGGATCTTCATCTTTCCACCCTCGATTGAAGCACTTGAAGAGCGTTTACGTAAAAGAGGGCAGGATGACGAGGCGACGATTGAAAGACGTCTAGCCGCAGCCCATATCGAGTTGCAGCATGCTCATGAGGCCAATTTCATTGTGATTAATGACGCCTTTGATCAAGCCTTAGCAGATTTGCGCCATATTCTGGCAGCAAGCCGCCTGCGCTCAGGCCCCGTTATGGCGCGTAACCCCGTGCTTTTAAAGCGCCTTGGGGTGTAATCAGTTATCCTATGGGTATTGAAGCTAAAAACGAAGTGAGTTCAGCATGGCCCGTATTACTGTAGAAGATTGTCTTAAAACTATTCCTAACCGTTTTGAACTGGTTTTGGCTGCCACTTATCGTGCTCGCCAATTGGTTCAAGGTCACTCTCCACGCGTTGAGTCCAGAGATAAAGCAACCGTAGTTGCCTTGCGCGAAGTTGCTGCTGGTGTTACCGACCGTGACATGCTGACCAAAGTACCTCTATAAATTAGGAGTTCCGGTGTGGAGCTCCCTCTCAGTCTTAAAAGTAGAGCCACAAGCGCATCAGAATCCTCGAGCGTAGTTTCTGGGCAAGCAGATCTGCTTGATATCCCGAATGCATCTGAAGTACAGGCAGGTAAGAAATCGATCATTGCCACTTTGTTGGCGCAATCGAGTCGACACCTCTTCGGCCCTACTTCTGCACCTACACTTCCCCTTAAGCATCAAGTTGTATCGATTGAAGGTTTGCTCAGTAAGCTGAGCTATCTCAAGCCTGATGAGATCAGCCAAATCAAGAAAGCGTTTCAGTACTCTGATGCTGCCCACTTAGGTCAATACCGCCATAGCGGCGAACCTTACATTACCCATCCTGTTGCTGTAGCTGAACTGTGCGCAACTTGGAAACTCGATGCAGCATCCATCATGGCCGCTCTAATGCATGATGTGATTGAAGATACCGGTTCCACTAAAGCGGAGCTGGTAGAGCGTTTTGGAACAAAAGTCGCCGAACTTGTCGAGGGTTTAACTAAGCTAGACAAGCTCGAGTTTCAAAGTCATGCTGAAGCGCAGGCAGAGAGTTTTCGCAAAATGTTCATGGCAATGGCTAGGGATGTGCGCGTCATTCTAGTGAAGTTAGCTGACCGTACGCACAACATGCGGACCTTAGATGCCGTGCCAATGGAAAAGCGCCGGCGAGTGGCGGCCGAGACGATTGAAATCTATGCGCCAATTGCACATCGACTCGGCCTCAATCTGATCTATCGTGAATTACAAGATCTCAGTTTCCGCTACTCAATGCCTATGCGCTTTCGGGTCATTGAGCAAGCTGTCAAGCGGGCGCGTGGTAATCGTAAGGAGATGGTGGAAAAGATTCTGCAATCTGCTCGCATGGCCTTTGCAAAATCCGATCTGGTAGTTGACCTACAAGGCCGTGAAAAAACCCTTTTTAGTATTTACTCCAAAATGCGGGCCAAGCATGTGAACTTTTCACAAGTGCTCGATGTCTATGCATTCCGTGTGACGGTCAGTTCGATTGATGAGTGTTACCGCGCTTTGGGAATTTTGCACGCTCTCTTTAAGCCTATGCCTGGTAAGTTTAAGGATTACATCGCAATCCCCAAGCTGAATGGCTATCAATCTTTACACACCACTCTGATTGGTCCTTCTGGAGTGCCGGTAGAGTTTCAGATTCGTACCAGTGATATGCATGCTGTAGCCGAAGCGGGTGTTGCAGCCCACTGGGCTTATAAAGACGGTGCTCCCGATATGAGTGAGGTACAAAACCGAGCCCACCAATGGTTGCAATCGCTGATTGATATTCAGGATAGTAGTGGCGACCCGCAAGAGTTCCTTGAGCATGTCAAGATTGACTTGTTCCCAGATGCGGTTTATGTCTTTACGCCTAAAGGCCATATTCGGGCCTTACCGCGTGGCGCTACTGCGCTTGACTTTGCCTACTCGATCCATAGTGATCTGGGCAATACCTGTGTGGCAGTCAAAATCAATGGTCTGCAATTACCGCTCCGCAGTGAGCTCAAGAACGGAGACATTATTGAGGTGGTTACTTCAGCGAGCTCACAACCCAATCCAGGTTGGTTAGCCTTTGTGCGCACTGGTAAAGCACGTGCTGCCATCCGACATTCTCTGAAGACCAAGCATTATTCAGAATCTCTGCAACTTGGCGAGCGTCTCTTGATGAGTGCTTTGCGGCAGCAGGGCGTTGATGCTGCTTTGTTGACTACCGAGGTTTGGGAAAAGCTACTGCATTGGACGGGGGATAAAACCCGTGAAGAAGCCTGCGTCAACATTGCTTTGGGTCGCCGCTCCCCCCAAGAGCTTGCCATTCGCTTGAAGATTCTGTTGGATGAAGAGGGCACTGGCGATCAAATGCGTTTAGATTCTGCGGATTGGGTCGCAACACAGCTTGAGCCTACCTATTCTCATCAACGCCAGGCCATTATTGTGGATGGTCGTGAAGGTAACTCGATTAGCTTCCAAAGCTGTTGCCATCCCATCCCAGGGGACAATATTATTGGTTATCTCGGTAAAGGTGAAGGTTTGCATATTCACACTAATGATTGCCCTCATGCCTTACGCATGCTTTCTAAAGATGGAGATAAATGGGTCGAGGTGGAGTGGGGTAAAGAGATTAATCGTGAGTTTGAAGTTGATCTGGCAATCGATACCCGTCAAGGCAAAGGTGTACTCGCCAGAGTTGCAAGTAGCATCACCTCAGCGGATACCAATATCTTGAATGTCTCGATGGACGATCGTTACAAAGAAGATTCGGTAGTGATTCGGTTTACGATTCAGGTTTCTGATCGTTTGCACTTATCTAAAGTGATGCGCAACTTACGCTCTAATCATGATGTGATGCGAGTGACGCGCACCCGCTCAGAATAGAGTAGCAAGCTTAAAGGTACTGTACTTCCAGAATTTCAATTTCAGAAGGTCCCGTCGGTGTTTGTATTTTCACGCAGTCACCCAACTTGGCCTTGATTAAGGCTTTCGCAATCGGTGAGACCCAACTCACATATCCCTTTTCAAGATCGACTTCATCTACTCCAACAATAGTGATGCGCGTCTCTTTACCCGCGTCCTTACCTTCGAGTGCGGCATAGGTAACGGTAGCGCCAAAGAAGATCTGCTCGGCATCGGCTTCACCCGATTTACGGGCTGCATTGTCGACCACCACTGCGAATTCTAGGCGTTGATTGAGGAAACGAATGCGGCGATCAATCTCTCGTAAACGTTTTTTGCCATAGATATAGTCGCCATTCTCAGAGCGATCACCATTGGATGCAGCCCAATGGACAACCTTCACAATTTCAGGACGTTCGACGTCTAAAAGCTGCAAAAGCTCAGTTTTAATGCGCTCGTGACCGGTGGGGGTGATGTAGTTCTTCTCTTCCATGGCATAATTATGGCTGTTGCGGCTGTAGCTCAGCTGGATAGAGTACTTGGCTACGAACCAAGGGGTCGTGGGTTCAATTCCTGCCAGCCGCACCAAAATATCAAGGGCCTAGTGTAAAAACTGGGCCCTTTTCTTTATGGCTTTCATATAGATCCCTTATAGTAAGGCCATGAGCGTTTCCCAGGCGATATCACCTAAAGCGACAGCAAACCCAGACTCCCCGGTAGCGGAGTGGATTTTGCTCGATTCCTTGAATGCCAAAGTAGCATTAAAGGGCAAGGTGAATGTCTATACCTTAGCCCATACTTGGACTCAGGTTCGCGAACAACAAGATGCTTGGCTATTGCAGTCAAAAGGTAAAAATCCCATCCTCACATTTGATGCAAGTGAAGTCACTTCCTTGGATGGATCAGGTTTTGCTTTTCTGATTGATGTTGAGGAGGCGCAAAAAACGGCAGGAGGGCAGTTTGCAGTTACAGGATTAGATCCCCGTTATGAACCGCTCCTAAAAGAATTTGATCCTATCGCCAATTTATTTCCAGCTCCAGTCGTAAAACCCAAAAGAAGTTTTGTGGTCAGTACTGGGATGGCAACCCAAAACTTTTTAGATGATGCAGCGGGCCTGATCTCTTTCACTGGCCATCTTTCGGCAGACTTATTCTGGTCGCTTCGCAATCCAGCTCATGTCCGCTGGGGCGATTTCGTCAACGCTGCTGTCCAAGCCGGTATTGCGGCTTTACCAATTGTGGGTTTGGTGGCTTTCTTGATCGGCGTGATTTTATCCTTTCAATCTGCGATCGGCATGCAGCAGTTTGGCGCGATCTCATTTGTTGGCCCTTTGGTCTCCCTAGGAATTTTTCGTGAACTGGGCCCATTGATCACAGCGATCTTATTAGCGGGTCGATCGTCAGCCGCCTTTGCTGCAGAGATTGGCACTATGACTGTCAACAACGAAGTAGATGCTTTGGTAACCGGTGGCTTGAGCCCCATTCGTTTCTTAATTGTGCCGCGTGTACTGGCTGGCATTTTAGTAACCCCAATTTTGACTCTTTTTGCAGATATTGTGAGCGTATTTTCTTCTGCACTGACCCTCATCATTTATGGCGTTCCAATGGTGAACTTCTATAACGGTATGGTGCAGGTGGTTGCAATAGAAGATGTCATGTCTGGATTAGTCAAGGCCACGCTTTTTGGTGTCGTCGTTTCTGCTGTGGGTTGCTTGCGTGGTATGCAAACTGGCACTGGCGCTGCAGCTGTGGGTATCTCCGCCACCCGTGCAGTGGTGAGCAGTATTGTGCTCATCGTCTTGGTCGACGGTATCTTTGCCTTTATTTCCTATAAGACGGGCTTCTGATGATCACGACACCAGCTATCGAGGTAAAAAATCTGACTGTAGGTTATGGCTCAAATGTTCTTTTGCAGAATCTCAATTTCACCGTCAATAGCGGAGAAATCTTTGTGATTCTGGGCGGCTCTGGTTGTGGCAAGTCCAGCCTTCTCACTAACTTAAATGGTTTGCACCAACCCCTCGCTGGCGATGTGCTGATCGAGGGTCAAAATATTACAACTGCGGTTGGGGCAGAGCGCCAAAAAATCATGACTAGCTTTGGCATGATGTATCAGCAGGGTGCTTTATTTGGCTCTATGAATCTGCTTGATAACGTGACCCTCTTTATGGAGGAATATACCCAACTCACTCAAGCCCAAATGCAGTTGTTGGCCCGTTGTAAATTAGACCTAGTGGGTCTATTGCCTTACGAAAGTTATATGCCCAACGAAATTAGTGGTGGTATGCAAAAGCGTGCTGCAATTGCGCGGGCGATGGCATTGGATCCCAAAATTCTCTTTTTGGATGAGCCTTCTGCTGGTCTTGATCCAATTACTTCAGCTGATCTGGACAGCACGATCTTGGACCTCTCCAAAAATCTTGGCTTTACCTTTGTGGTGGTGTCTCACGAGCTAGCCAGTATTTACGCGATTGCCGATAAGGTCATCATGTTGGATAAGCAAACCAAAAGCATTATTGCTGAAGGTGACCCTAAAGTTTTACGAGATACCAGTCCAGACCCTAGAGTGCATCAATTCTTTAACCGCATCATGAGCAAGGAAGTCGCATGATTAAAAATGCTAATCCCAATTATTTCCGTTTAGGCGTATTTGTCCTTTCTGCCATCGGAGTGTTAATCGCGATCATTTTGATTTTTGGAGGAGGGCGCTTTTTCAAACCCTCGTTCACTGTTGAAACTTATGTCAAACAATCTGTTACTGGTCTTGATGTAGGAGCGCCTGTCCGCTTTCGGGGGGTTAGACTTGGGCAGGTCACTTTGATTGGTTTATCTGGCGATATCTATGAAAAGAGAACCAAGATGACTGACCGCAACGAATACGTTGTGATCCGAATGAAGATCTTTGGTGAAAAAATTGATGGCAAGGCCCTAGATACGTTTATTAAAGATAACCTGCGAGCCCGCATCAAGTCTTCTGGCATTACCGGTGTGAGCTATGTTGAGTTTGACTTCGACTCTCCTACTGATACGGCTGCCTATCCACCTCTAAAATATGACTGGGATCCAGATTATCCCGTTGTGCCATCTTTGCCTAATCAGGCAGACCAAATTATTTCAGGCTTGCAAAAGATTGTGGCCTCGCTCAGTGAGGCTGACTTGCAGGGAACCCAGAAAAAGTTTGATGCGTTACTTACAAACCTCAATATCTTGATGGCAGGCGATGGTAAGAGCAATCAAGGGGTAGTGCAATCCGTGCAAGAGTTAAATGTTCTTTTAGCCAGAATCGCTAAGGTTACCGATAAAGGCGAGCTAGAAATTCTGACGCGTGAACTGATTGGGGCAATGGTCTCATTGCGCCAGACTCTCACGAGCGTGCAGGGTAATACTGAAGTCACGGTTGAAAATATTAAACAGGCCAGTGAACAGCTTAATGAGCTGACCCGTATTGCTAGTCGCTCACCTTCTAGTTTGATCTGGGGTGAGCCACCTCCCAAAATTATTCTGCCTATGAATGGCACGCAAGGCAATAGCGCAGCAGGAGAGCAAAAATGAGATTGATTCCATTGAAGAACAGTAGTTTGATAAAACTCATCCTGTGTGGCATATCGGTTTGCACCTTATTGGCTTGTGGTTTACCGAGTCGTCCACCAATTGAAAGCTCGAGTTGGCTGGTTTCACCAACGAGAACTGGACCAGCACGTCAGCCTCGAACAGATATTTGGTTGCGCATGGGATCGGTATCCGTAACAACACCATTTGATGGTAAGTCCTTGGTCTATCGACTGGGTGACAACCGTTATGAAAAAGATTTTTATAACGTTTATGCGGCCTTACCTAATGAGATGGTCTCTAATGCAACCCGTCAGTGGATGAATCAAGCCAATATTTTCTCGATGACGGTAGGGCAAAGTACAAGCTTTTTCCCTTTCTATACTTTACAAGCGAGTGTTGAAGAGTTTTATGGCGACTATCGTGTGCGTCCTGAAGCGGTTGTGACGGTTGAGTTCTTCTTAACAGTCACTACTGCTGGAATTGAAAAGCCTTTGATTGCTAGCAACCGCTATACCAAGCGCGTCGCATTGGCTAATAACACGCCAGCTGCCTTAGTGCAGGGTGAGCAAGAAGCTTTAGCAGAAATCTTAAAGCTCTATGAAGTTCAGCTTAACCAATATGCTGCTAAGCTGCCTAAGCCGATTGGGCAATAAGCCAAAGCGACACTTAGCCTAATTTCACCTGATTGGATGGCAAGATCACCTGACGTGTTCCCGCCAATCGATCGGGTATTCCTTGGCGCATATTTGGGCTGACCCGATCGAAGTAGATGCTCAGTGGCCATAAAAAGAGTGCCACAAAAAATAGCATTTCAATAATCTGCCAACGATGTAGATCAAGACAGAACTGGATACCGATGCAGGGCAATAGCCAAAGAGAGCCATAAACATAGCGACGTAGTGCTTGAGCTCGAGTAGGCGCCATGCCATTGACCGCAATCAAGCGAATCCGCCAAGTTTGCATTGCTAAAGTTTGTCCCGTCTTGGTCCAGTACCAAACAAAATAAATGCCCAGCACAAGGTAGAGGTATAAAAAAGTGAGCCAGCTTGGCAGGGAGACGCCAAACAAGAGACCCAATGCTAAGTTGGGCAATAAGAAAGTTAAGGCTACAACACCTAATAAAACGAGTTGCTCATAGAGGGTGCAAAATACGCGCCGCCAAAATAGTGGTGCAGGCAATACATTTAACTCAGCAGGAGTCATGTAGTTTGCTTAATACGGATTTGAGTTAGCGGGGTTGTCGCCGCTAGCTTCAGGTGAGCCCGCACTAGGGTTCGCTGGTGTACGAGATGGCTTAATCACAATATCCGATTTTTGAGTAATGGGATGTTGTACTAATGTGGGTGAGCTCACGGCATTGGGTTTCTTTTTGCTTCCCTCCAGCTTAGCCAATTTCTTTTTTTGCTCTTCACTCAGTTTTTGATAGGCACTCCAGGCCTCTACTTTTTTATCTGCAGGGAACTTGAGGCTGGCAAGATAGTTCTCGCGCGCTAGGCGACGGTCCTTTTGAGACAGATTGGACCAGCTAGTCATTCTGGATTGAAGTCGTTGTTGCTCCTGTTCACTCATCTTGGGGTAGAGATTCGCTACTTGTATCCAACGCTTGCGGCTCTCAGGATTCAAGTAATCCCAATCGTTTTCAAGCGGAGCCAGAATGGCTTGCTGATTTGGCTTGAGTCCGTCCCAAGTGCCATCAGTCGTTTTTTCTGGAACACCTGATGCTTTTGCGTGGGCCGGAGCGCCACCAGCTGCTGCTCCTTGAGCTTGAGCATTTTGTAAACCCATAGGTCCAGAAAAACAAAGAGCCAGCAGGGTTAAGCCGCTGGCAAGATGATTTTTGAAGAAGTGATGCATGCGTTCAATAAAGCCGACTTAGTATCGGCGATGGCTTAGCGATGAGAAGGGTCTAAGGAGGCTGAATCCGAATCAGAATCTGAATCAGAAAGAGGGCCGTTCTTCAAGAAGCTCAAAAAGCCACTATCAGCATAGGCATCTGGCGGAACGTCATCGGTCAACAAGGCCGCATCGACTTGGGCAATGTCATTGATTCGGGAATCTTGTTGCCACTGCGCGATACCATAGAGACCAAGAACCAAAAAGGCCACGGGAGCGGCCCATCTCACGCTATCCCATAACGGGCTAGAGTGTGATGACCAATTGCCAGCATTACCAGCCAATACGTTAGAACGAACTGCTACCTTCTGGGCTTTACTCACAGAAAGCGCCTTCATACGGGCGGCATAAAGACGGTCTTTGATATTCGCAGGTAAATTTTGTGCTCCCTGACGCAATAGGGCAGCGCTCGCTAGGCCGAAACGGTCAGCTTCTGTAGAGGTCAAATTGTCATGTTTGGCGCGGTTCACAGGGTAATTCCTTTTAATTTCAATGCTTTAGCTAAAGACTGAGTTGCTCTCGAACAATGTGTTTTTACACTACCTTCGCTGCAATTCATGGCTTTGGCAGTATCAGTAATACTAAGCTCATCCCAATAACGCATGAGGAAGGCTTCTCGTTGACGGACAGGTAATTTAGATATTTCTGACTCCAAAGCCTGTAAAAGCTGACTTTGTTCCATTTTTTGGGACCCATCCTGATGAATTTGGCTGTCATCAGGGGCAGAAAGCTGCTCTAAAGGGTCAAAATCATCGTTTTCATCGGTTTTTTTGCCCATACTGGAAAACAGGGTTACCCAGGCATTTCTGACCTTTTGCCGTCTAAACCAGTCATGGATGCGGTTTTGCAAAATCCGGGTAAAGACCAGAGGAAGCTCGCCTGCTGGCCGATCACTGTACTTTTCAGCCAATTTGATCATGGCGTCTTGAACAATATCCAGAGCGGCATCGTCGTCTCGCACAGCGTAGACCGCTTGTTTAAAAGCGCGCTGCTCAATACTGCTTAGAAAGTCAGATAGTTCTTGGGCTGATGCCATGCAATGGATTAGACCTGAATCGGTATTGGTTGAGCTATTTTAGGGGATTGCTATAGAATAGAGGGCTTACTGCCGAGAAACTCATTCAAGAAGTGGCTTTCTTTGGCAGCAGCGCCGTTCGAACCCGGGTCATAAGCCAGGGACAGAACAGACCAAACAATTTTTTGCCGAAAATTGCAAAGGACGAAAGAAAATGAATACAAGCAGCGCAGAATTTTTAGCTAAAACAGCTAATAAAGACTCAGCAAACTCCAATACCCCAGTACCCGAAATGATCGGTGCCGAAATGCTCGTGCATGCTTTGCACGCAGAAGGCGTTGAATTTGTCTGGGGCTATCCTGGTGGAGCAGTGCTCTTTATCTATGATGAAATTTTTAAACAGGATAAGTTTGAACATATCCTGGTTCGCCATGAGCAAGCAGCCGTTCATGCGGCCGATGGCTATGCGCGTGCTACTGGTAAGGTTGGTGTTGCATTGGTGACATCTGGTCCAGGAGTAACGAATGCCGTTACCGGGATTGCGACTGCCTATACCGACTCGATCCCGATGGTGATCATCAGCGGTAACGTGCCAACTTACGCTATTGGTGAAGATGCTTTTCAAGAAGCAGACACTGTGGGTATTACTCGCCCAGTGGTGAAACACAACTTCTTGGTTAAAGACATCAAGGATTTGCCACTCGTCTTGAAGAAGGCTTTCCATATTGCACGGACTGGAAGACCCGGTCCAGTTTTGGTCGATATTCCAAAGGATATCTCTGCAACCAAAGGACCATTTGTTTATCCAGAAACTCTGGAGATGCGTTCCTACAACCCGGTTGTGAAGGGCCATAGCGGTCAAATCCGTAAAGCGGTTACTTTGTTGCAAGAAGCAGAGCGTCCTTACATCTACACCGGTGGTGGCATCATCTTGGCCGATGCTGCACCAGAGTTAAAAGAATTTGCAGACCTCTTAGGTTATCCCGTCACCAATACCCTAATGGGCTTGGGCGGTTTCCCAGGAACCAGTCCGCAGTTCTTAGGCATGCTGGGTATGCACGGCACCTATGAAGCCAATATGGCAATGCAGCACAGCGATGTGCTTATTGCGATTGGCGCCCGCTTTGACGATCGTGTGATCGGTAATACCGAACACTTCGCAAGTCATCCTCGTAAGATCATCCACATCGATATCGATCCGTCTGTAATTTCCAAGCGGGTGAAGGTCGATGTTCCCATCGTTGGCAACCTCAAAGAAGTGTTGCAAGAGATGACTGCGCAGCTCAAAGCAGCTGGTCCTCGCAAGAACGATGCCAAGCTTGCAGCGTGGTGGGCACAGATTAATGAATGGCGCAAAAAAGATTGCTTGAAATATGACGAGCAGTCACAAATTGTGAAGCCACAGTTCGTGATTCAAAAGCTCTGGGAGCTCACTGGTGGTGACGCCTTTATTTGTTCTGACGTTGGCCAGCATCAAATGTGGGCAGCGCAGTTTTATAAGTTCGACAAACCCCGTCGCTGGATTAACTCGGGTGGTCTAGGCACCATGGGCGTGGGCTTGCCATACGCCATGGGGATTAAGAAAGCCTTCCCAGACAAAGATGTCTTCACCGTTACTGGCGAGGGCTCGATCCAGATGTGTATTCAGGAGCTGTCGACCTGTAAGCAATACAACACACCCGTGAAGATCGTGTCCTTGAACAACCGTTATTTAGGTATGGTTCGTCAATGGCAGGAGCTCACCTACAACAAGCGTTACTCCAGTTCATACATGGATTCTTTGCCAGACTTTGTAAAGCTGGCAGAGGCCTTTGGTCACGTTGGCATGCGCATTGAGAAGAAGTCCGATGTCGAGGGTGCGCTCAAGGAAGCCATTCGCCTCAAAGATCGCACGGTATTTATGGATTTCCAAACCGATCCAGAGGAAAACGTTTGGCCGATGGTCCAAGCTGGTAAAGGTATTAGTGAAATGCTCTTGGGTAGCGAGGATCTCTAATGCGACACATTATTTCCGTTTTATTAGAGAACGAACCTGGCGCTTTATCTCGTGTGGTTGGACTATTCTCGGCACGTGGCTACAACATTGAGACTCTTAGTGTTGCGCCAACTGAGGATTCTTCCTTATCGCGCATGACAATTGTGACTGTCGGTTCTGAAGACATCATTGAGCAAATCACTAAACACCTCAATCGCTTGGTTGAAGTAGTTAAGGTCTTTGATTTGACTGAAGGTCCTCATATAGAGCGTGAGCTGATGATGATTAAGGTCCGTGCAGTGGGTAAGGAGCGCGAAGAGCTCAAACGCACAACCGATATTTTCCGTGGTCGCATTATTGATGTCACTGATAAGAGCTATACGATTGAGCTGACTGGTGACGGCATGAAGCTCGATGCATTTATCGATTCGATTGATCGTGCCTCGATTCTAGAGACTGTGCGTTCTGGCGGTTCTGGTATCGGCCGTGGCGAACGGATTTTGAAGGTCTAATTTTTTAACTGATTCATTACGAAGTAGCAAACATTATTCACACAAGGAAAGAGCATGAAAGTTTTTTACGATAAAGACGCTGATTTGTCCCTCATTAAAGGCAAAAAAGTCACCATCATTGGTTACGGTTCACAAGGTCATGCGCACGCATTGAATCTGAATGATTCTGGTGTCAAAGTCACCGTGGGTCTACGTAAGGACGGCGCCTCTTGGAAAAAAGCAGCTAACGCGGGCCTAACAGTAAAAGAAGTTTCTGAAGCCGTTAAAGATGCAGATATTGTGATGATGCTTTTGCCTGATGAGCAAATTGCCGAGGTTTATAACAAAGAAGTGCATGCCAATATCAAGCAGGGTGCTGCTTTGGCGTTTGCTCACGGCTTTAACGTTCACTACGGACAAGTACAACCTCGTGCAGATTTGGATGTGATCATGATTGCGCCTAAAGCACCTGGTCATACTGTACGCGGTACTTATGCTCAGGGTGGCGGTGTACCCCATTTGATCGCCGTGTACCAAGATAAATCTGGCGCCGCTCGTGATATTGCTTTGTCATATGCAACTGCCAATGGCGGCGGCCGCGCTGGCATCATTGAAACCAATTTCCGTGAAGAAACTGAGACTGACTTATTTGGTGAGCAAGCGGTTCTGTGTGGCGGTGCGGTTGAGCTGATCAAAGCTGGCTTTGAGACTTTGGTTGAAGCGGGTTACGCTCCAGAAATGGCTTACTTCGAGTGCTTGCACGAACTCAAGTTGATTGTGGACTTGATCTACGAAGGTGGAATTGCCAATATGAACTACTCGATTTCAAACAATGCTGAGTATGGTGAATATGTTACCGGTCCTCGTGTTGTCACTGAAGATACCAAGAACGCCATGCGTCAGTGCTTGAAAGATATTCAAACTGGTGAGTACGCCAAGAGCTTCATCCTAGAAAATAAAGCAGGTGCGCCTACTTTGATTTCTCGTCGTCGTCTGAATGCTGAGCATGATATTGAAATCGTGGGCGCTAAATTGCGTGCCATGATGCCCTGGATTGCCAAGAACAAATTGGTTGATCAAACCAAGAACTAATTAGCTAATAAGCGAGACCCTAAAAAGATGATGTATCCACACCCCCTGATTGCTAAAGAAGGTTGGCCCTATTTGGCAGTCTTGGGAGTGCTGACATTAGTTGTCCACTCTTTGGGTGGCTTTACTTGGTCATGGCCTCTTTGGATTTTGTTTTTCTTTGTTCTCCAATTTTTTCGTGATCCACAACGAATTGCTCCATTGGGACACGATTTAGTTCTGTCTCCTGCTGATGGTCGTATCGTAGTGGTTGAAGTCACTCAAGACCCTTATGCCAAGCGTGAAGCTTTAAAGATTAGCGTCTTCATGAATGTCTTTAATGTCCATTCCAATCGCAGTGCAGTGAACGGCCTTGTTAAAGAGATTCAATATTTTCCAGGTAAGTTTGTGAATGCTGATCTGGATAAAGCTTCTCTAGAGAATGAGCGCAATGCCATGGTGATCGATGCTAATGGTCAGACTGTGACCTTAGTGCAGGTAGCTGGCTTGATCGCGCGCAGAATTCTTTGCTATGTTCACGTTGGTGATCGCCTCAAAGCAGGGGAGCGCTACGGTTTTATTCGCTTCGGCTCTAGAGTGGACATCTATTTGCCACTAACAGCAGTCCCCATGGTTAGTGTGGGCGATCGGGTTTATGCAACTAACACTGCTTTAGCTCGTTTACCTGGCTTAGATTAAAGAATTGAGAATGCCTACCTTTAGACGCCGTGGTCGAATCGAGAGAAGTCGTACTTCTCGCTCCCACTTCAAGCATTCTGACGATCGCTTATCAGCAGAGCTGGGTGATCCTCTGGATTACGAGGTCGAAGAAATTGCGCATCATCGCCCACGCAATAAAGGGATCTATTTATTGCCTAACGCTTTCACAACCGCAGCGCTCTTTAGCGGCTTCTTTGCGATTGTGAATGCGATGAATCATGAATTTGCTATTGCAGCAATTGCGATTTTTGCTTCTCTAGTTTTAGATGGTATGGATGGGCGCATTGCTCGCATGACTAATACCCAAAGCGCCTTTGGCGAGCAATACGATTCATTAGCAGACATGGTTTCATTTGGCGTAGCGCCTTCGCTTGTTGCCTATGAGTGGGTTTTGAAGGATCTTGGTAAGTGGGGCTGGTTAGCTGCATTTACTTATTGTGCTGGCGCTGCTTTACGTCTCGCTCGCTTTAACGTCAACACCCAGGTGGTGGACAAACGTTTCTTTCAGGGCTTGCCAAGCCCAGCTGCTGGATCGCTCTTAGCCGGCTTTATCTGGTTAGCAGATGACAACAAGATCCCAGTGAAGGATTACGCGATTCCTTGGGTCACCTTTTTGATTACCGTTTATGCAGGTTTAACCATGGTCTCCAATGCCAAGTTCTATAGCGGTAAAGCCTTAGATGTGCGCTATCGGGTGCCTTTTGGCGTGATGGTATTGATGATTCTTGGCTTTGTATTGATTTCCACCAATCCACCCCTGACGCTGTTTGGCTTCTTCGTCATTTATTCGATCTCAGGCTATGTGATTTGGGCCTGGGAAATGATTAATCCTAAACGATTTGGCTAATCCCCAAATTTTGGGGTATAGTAAATCCATGTTGATGAACTTCTCACTTTTAACCGGTCTCCTTCTAGCACTAAGCCTAAAGCTTGGGGCGGGTAAGGCCTGAGTTGATGAGACGCCAATAATTCATTAACCACCACATACCAGCCCCAGCAATTTGCTGGGGTTTTTTATTTTTAAGAGCGTAGTTTTGAATCGGAGAGTAGCGATGAATGACAAAGTAATCATTTTTGACACCACCTTGCGTGATGGCGAACAGTCGCCTGGCGCCTCCATGACTAAAGACGAAAAGGTACGGATTGCCCGTCAATTAGAGAGACTTAAGGTTGACGTAATTGAGGCCGGCTTTGCTGCCAGCTCAGAGGGCGATTTTGCAGCAATCGCTGCAGTTGCCGCAGCTGTCAAAGATTCCGTGGTGTGCTCACTCGCTCGTGCTAATGAAAAAGATATTACCCGTGCATCCGATGCTTTAAAGCAAGCCAATGCCAAACGTATCCACGCCTTTATTGCTACTAGCCCTTTGCATATGGCAGTCAAATTGCGAATGTCGCCTGAGGATGTATTAGAGCAAGCCAAACGCTCAATTCGTTTTGCCAGAAACTTAGCTAGTGATGTGGAGTTCTCGGCAGAGGATGGCTATCGTTCTGAGATTGATTTCTTGGCAAGGGTAGTAGAGGCGGCAATTTCTGAAGGTGCGACAACGATCAATATCCCTGATACCGTAGGCTATGCCATTCCTGAGCTGTATGGCAACTTCATTCATACCTTGCGTAGCAAAGTGCCAAACTCTGATAAAGCGATTTGGTCGGTGCATTGCCATAACGACTTAGGCATGGCTGTTGCTAACTCTTTAGCTGGTGTGAAGATTGGTGGAGCGCGTCAAGTTGAGTGCACCATTAATGGCTTAGGTGAGCGTGCAGGTAATACTGCATTGGAAGAGGTAGTAATGGCTTTGCGCACCCGTAAGGATTATTTTGATTTAACTTGCGGCATTGATGCGACGCAAATTGTGCCGGCGTCTAAATTGGTTTCTCAGATTACGGGTTTTGTGGTTCAGCCCAATAAAGCAGTAGTGGGTGCGAACGCCTTTGCGCATGCCTCTGGTATTCATCAAGATGGCATCTTAAAAGCCCGCGAGACCTATGAAATCATGCGTGCCGAGGATGTGGGTTGGTCTACTAATAAGATCGTTTTGGGCAAGTTGTCTGGGCGTAATGCATTTAAGCAACGCCTGCAAGACTTGGGTATCGCCGTTGAGTCAGAAGAAGAGATGAATGAGGCCTTTATTCGCTTCAAGGCTTTGGCTGATCAGAAGGTTGATATTTTTGATGAGGACATTATTGCCATCATGTCCGATTCCGCAGCTTCTGAAAAAGCGGAGCATTATCAATTTATTTCTTTGAGTCAACATTCTGAAACAGGCGTACGTCCTAAATCAACCATTACTTTCCGAATGGGTGATCAAGAGGTGAACTCTGAAGCCGAAGGCAACGGTCCAGTCGATGCGAGTTTGAATGCGATTGAAGCTAAGGCCAAAAGTGGGGCAGAGCAGTTGCTCTATTCAGTCAATGCCATTACTTCCGGAACGCAGTCACAAGGTGAAGTCACGGTGCGCTTGGCTAAGGGCGGGCGGATTGTCAATGGTGTCGGCACTGATCCTGACATCATTGCGGCTTCGGCCAAGGCCTACTTATCAGCCTTGAATAAATTACATGACCCAAGCCAAGCTAAGCTCAATGCCCAGATGACCCCTTAATTGAGGTCTGAGTCTTTGTAATACTTCGTACCCTTGCCGGTGATCTCTGCGGCAAGGCCTGAGTCTGTTAATTGGTACATCAGCAAACCTGGAGCGGCAACAACCGCACCCGCATAAGCAGCGCCATCCTTTTCGTATTTGGCGGCTACAGTTGTTTGTCCACCAAAGGTCCAGCCTGAGTTAATGAAGTCATTCAAAGCAGTTTGCGTTTGAAAGACAAAAATATTTTGGAATGACTTAACGCCCAGGCCAACACCGGCTTGCACTTCTGCCATGTCCATATAAATAGGCTTTGTGCCATTTTTGCTGATCACTACGCCACTACCAGAACCTCCACCGGCGATCAGAATCTTCATGCCAAAGTTGCTAAACGTGGCATAGGCAACCGCATTCTCAACTGCGGCTTTGGAGCTGGGTTCAGTCTTGTAGAGCCGCTGCAAGATCTCCCGATTCTTCTTGAGAATCTCTTCTCGCTGCTGGGCAACGGTTTTATCGCTGCCAAAGATGGAAGAAAACTGGGCAAAAGCAGGGGAATTGCCCAGCAAAAGCCCAAAAATACCTAAAAATACCAGTTTGCGCAGGGATAGCATTTATAAGTCCTTGATTTAATTGAAATATTTATAATTTAATCGGTTCAATGACATCAGAATACCAATATTTCTTTTGGCCATAGTGCTGGCTCAGAAGCCCTTAGCTCTGCTACAATTCGATGGCTTTGATTTTTAAAGCTTTTTTGTTTATTTGTTAGTTTTTTAATCGCACGACACCAGTTGGGTGAAAGCTCAGGTGATCGCAAGTAAGGAGTAGGAAAATGGCAGTTGCTGATATTAAAACGGCGGAAATCGTCAAAGACAATGCGCGCAGCGCAAACGATACGGGCAGTCCTGAAGTGCAAGTTTCATTGCTCACAGCCCGAATCAATGAATTAACCCCCCATTTCAAGGCTAACGCTAAAGACCATCACAGCCGTCGTGGCTTGTTGAAGATGGTTTCACGTCGCCGTCGCCTTTTGGATTACCTCAAAGGCAAAGATTTGGGACGCTATCGCGCACTGATTGAGAAATTAGGTCTCCGTAAGTAATTCTTATTGGTATTGCTATGCCATCTTCCTTAGGATTGTTTCTTTCTAGATTCGGTCTTAAGCAGATGGCATGTTTTTGAGTGCTTCAAGATTATTTGTATAGGGGATCGTGTCATTCCAATGGGTTTCTGAATTGCGTATTTAGAGTCTCCTTGGAATGGCATCCCTTGTAATCTTCAAACACTCCAGTGTTGTCGTGACACTGCTTTATCCCACGACAAGCGTCATGCTCATGTGAGTCTGGCGTGAACAATTTGGAGAAGATCAGAATGACTATGTTTAAAAAAGCAGTAAAGAGTTTTCAATGGGGCAATCATCAAGTCACCATGGAAACTGGCGAGATTGCTCGTCAAGCAGGTGGTGCCGTTATTGTTAACGTTGATGACACTGTTGTTATGGGTACCGTAGTTGCCTCTAAGACCGCTAAGCCAGGTCAAGACTTTTTCCCACTCACTGTTGATTATTTAGAGAAGACTTACGCAGCAGGCAAGATTCCTGGTGGTTTCTTCCGTCGTGAAGGTCGTCCATCTGAAGGCGAGACTTTGATCTCCCGTTTGATCGATCGCCCAATTCGTCCATTATTCCCTGAAGGTTTCTACAACGAAGTTCAGGTTGTAGTGCATGTGTTGTCAATCAATCCAGAAGTGCCATCGGATATCCCTGCTTTGATCGCTGCATCTGCAGCTTTGGCTGTTTCTGGTATTCCTTTCAGCGGCCCAGTCGGTGCAGCCCGTGTGGGTTACACCAATGGCCAATATTTACTGAACCCAACCCGTACTGAGCAAACTACTAGTGAGCTCGATTTGATTGTTGCTGGCACACAAGCTGCAGTATTGATGGTGGAATCAGAAGCAAATCAATTATCTGAAGAGATCATGTTGGGCGCGGTAGTGTTTGGCCATGACCAAATGCAAACTGCTATCAATGCAATTAATGATTTAGTCCGTGAAGCTGGTAAACCCGAGTGGGACTGGCAGCCTGCACCTAAAGATGAGCCATTGATCGCTAAAATCACTGCCTTGGCTGAAGGTCCATTACGTGAGGCTTATCAGATTCGCCAAAAGAGCGCTCGTTCTGAGAAGCTCAAAGCCACTACTAAAGAAGTATTGGCAAAGTTGGCGCAAGACGGTGAAGTCGATGAAGTTGCCGTTGGCAACATCATGTTCGAAATCGAAGCCAAGATTGTGCGCAGCCAGATTTTGAATGGTGAGCCACGTATCGATGGTCGTGATACTCGTACGGTTCGCCCAATTGAAATTCGTAATGGCGTATTGCCACGCACTCACGGTTCAGCATTGTTTACCCGTGGTGAAACTCAGGCGCTCGTAATTGCAACCTTGGGTACCGCACGTGATGAGCAGATCATCGACGCACTCGAAGGTGAGTACCGTGATCGCTTCATGTTCCACTACAACATGCCTCCATTTGCTACTGGTGAAACTGGTCGCGTTGGTAGCCCCAAGCGTCGCGAAATCGGTCACGGCCGTTTAGCAAAACGCGCATTGATTCCAGTATTGCCAAGCCCAGAAGACTTTGCATACAGCATTCGTGTGGTTTCAGAGATTACTGAGTCCAATGGCTCTTCCTCAATGGCTTCTGTTTGTGGTGGTTGCTTAGCCATGATGGATGCTGGTGTTCCTGTTAAGGCGCACGTTGCTGGCGTAGCAATGGGCTTGATCCTTGATGGTAATCGTTTTGCGGTCTTAACCGATATTCTCGGTGACGAAGATCACTTAGGTGATATGGACTTTAAGGTAGCTGGTACTGCTAACGGTATTACTGCTTTGCAGATGGATATCAAAGTACAAGGTATCACCAAAGAGATCATGCAAGTAGCCTTGGCGCAAGCTCAAGAAGGCCGTTTACATATTCTGAGCAAGATGCAAGAGGCGATGGGTTCAGTTCGCACTGAATTATCAGCACATGCACCACGCATGGTCAGCTTCAAGATTCATCCAGACAAGATCCGTGAAGTCATTGGCAAGGGTGGCGCAACTATTCAGGCTTTGACAAAAGAGACTGGTTGCAGCATCGACATTAAAGATGATGGAACTGTAACCATTGCATCTACTAGTGCTGAAGGCATGGCTGAAGCAAAAGCCCGTATCGAAGGCATTACTGCTGAAGCTGAAGTCGGCAAGATCTATGAAGGCCCAGTTGTGAAGTTACTCGAGTTCGGTGCTTTGGTTAATATTCTTCCTGGTAAAGATGGCTTGCTCCACATCTCTGAGATTTCTACTGAGCGTGTGAAGGAAGTGAAAGACTATTTACAAGAAGGCCAAGTTGTTCGCGTGAAACTGTTGGCTGCTGATGAGCGTGGTCGTTTACGCCTATCACTCAAAGCGGCGATGGCAGATGAGGGCGGAACGATTGAGCCCTTAGCTGGTAGCACTGCTGCTGAAGGTGCAGAAACTGCTCCAATCTCGGAAGAATCTAACTAAGTTTTTCATTCGAGGTTCGTCATGCGCGTAATGGAAATCAAAGAGTTTGGCGCACCAGAAATGCTGGTGTCTGCCACTCGCCCAGATCCTGCAGCTCCTGCTGCGGGTTCTGGCGAAGTCTTGATCCGCGTTCTCGCTGCAGGCATCAATCGTCCAGATGTGCTCCAACGCAAAGGTCACTACCCAGTGCCTGCTGGGGCATCGGATATTCCTGGCCTAGAAGTTGCTGGAGAAATTGTCGGTGGTGATTTAGCACATGCAGACAATGCCTTTGGCTTGAAGCTTGGCGATAAGGTATGTGCTTTGGTTCAGGGTGGTGGTTACGCACAATTGTGTACCGCGCCGGTTGCCCAATGTTTGCCTTACCCAAAGGGATTTTCAGATCAAGAAGCAGCTGCTTTGCCTGAAACCTTTTACACCGTGTGGAGCAATGTCTTCATGCGTGGTGAACTTTCCGAAGGTGAAACCTTGTTAGTGCAGGGTGGCTCTAGTGGTATTGGTGTGACTGCCATTTTGATTGCGAAGGCGCTCGGTCATAAAGTGTTTGTAACTGCGGGCTCAGATGAGAAGTGCGCTGCGTGTCTAAAGCTAGGTGCTGACTTAGCAATCAATTACAAAACCCAAGATTTTGTTGAAGAGATTAAAAAAGCGACGGATGGCAAAGGCGTTAACGTCGTGTTGGATATGGTTACTGGATCATATGTGCAGCGTGAGTTGGAATGTTTGGCCGATGATGGTCGCATTGTGATTATTGCGATCATGGGTGGCTCAAAAGCCGAAGTCAATACAGGACAGATTTTGCGTCGCCGTTTAACCATTACTGGCTCTACTTTGCGCCCCCGTCCCGTCTCATTTAAAAAACAAATTACCCATCAATTGCACGAGCGCATTTGGCCACTGCTCAATGCGGGCAAACTCAAACCAGTGATTTACAAAACTTTTTCACTGGAAGAGGCGGCTGATGCCCATCGCTTGATGGAGTCTTCAGAGCATGTAGGCAAAATTGTCTTAACGGTTCAATGATCTAAAGATATGCGCCCACTTATCGTTATCGCCAATTGGAAATTAAATGGCAATCTCAAGAGCAATCAGGATTGGGTGCAAGTAGTATGCCGAGGTATGGAAAAAGGCATGCCCGCTGGTCGTAAGTATGTAGTTTGCCCACCGTTTCCGTATTTGGCTCAATGTGCTGATCTCATTCAGAATTGTTCAGCCGCCTTTTTAAGCTTAGGTGCGCAAGATGTCTCACGCCATGAAACCGGCGCCTTTACAGGTGAAGTTAGTGCGGCCATGCTCAAAGAGTTTGCATGTGCCTATGTCATTGTTGGTCACTCAGAGCGTCGCCAGATGCATGGTGAAAGCGATGGCCTTATTGCAGAAAAAGCCTTGCAGGCCCTTGATCATGGTGTCACTCCAGTTATTTGTGTTGGAGAAACTGCCGATGAGCGCAATTCTGGACGAGAAGTCGAAATAGTGCGCTCCCAAGTTGCCAAGTTGGTCTCTGTTCTACAAGATCGTTTAGCCGATTGTCTGATTGCTTACGAACCCGTTTGGGCGATTGGTACTGGCAAAGTAGCAAGTGCACAGGTTGCTCAAGATATGCATCGTGTTATTCGCTTGCAACTGGCAGAGTTTGATGAGGATGTTGCCTCGCATGTCGGGATTTTGTATGGCGGTAGCGTTAAGCCAGACAATGCGGTTGAATTGTTTGCCATGCCTGATATTGATGGCGGCTTAATTGGGGGCGCTTCATTAGATCCTCAAGAATTTCTGGCGATTTGTCAGGCATAATTTTTATTTGGAGATAAGTCATGGAATGGTTAAAGACTTTGTTGGTAGTGTTGCAGGTGGTTTCTGCTCTGGGCGTGATCTTATTGGTCCTCCTTCAGCAGGGTAAGGGCGCCGATATGGGCGCAGCTTTTGGATCGGGCGCTTCTGGCAGCTTATTTGGCGCTAGTGGTTCTGCTAATTTCCTGTCCCACACCACTGCCGTATTTGCAGCGATATTCTTTATTTGTACTTTAGGCATTACCTGGATCGGTAATCACAAGACAGCCCCTCAAAGTGTTTTGTCGGGTACCGTGGCACCCACTCAGGTTGCCCCAACAGCTCCTGTAGCGCCGGTGCAAGATCCTAGCAAACCTGCAGTACCGAAGTAATCTAAAAAGGCCTTTTTAGGTCGATTTAGGTGCTTTTAGCCCTGCATGTCTCTACTGCAATGCAGTAGAATTGATGAGTTTTGCAAGATGCCGACGTGGTGAAATTGGTAGACACGCTATCTTGAGGGGGTAGTGGCTTAGGCTGTGCGAGTTCGAGTCTCGCCGTCGGCACCAAAAAAGCAGTAAAAGTGGCTTGGAATTTGGATTAATTAATAATTTGTAACATTTTTAGGTTTTACTAGCTAATTGACTCAGGAATAACTCAGGATTACTTTGAATCTCGCTAATTACTTTCCTGTTCTGCTGTTCATCCTTGTAGGCATTGGGGTAGGTTTAGTCCCCATGTTCCTCGGAAAAATTTTGGCTCCTTCAAAGCCAGATGCTGAAAAACTGTCTCCGTATGAGTGTGGTTTCGAAGCTTTTGAAGATGCTCGCATGAAGTTCGATGTGCGCTACTACCTCATCGCAATCCTTTTTATCTTATTTGACTTAGAAACTGCCTTTTTGTTCCCCTGGGGCGTTGCTCTGCGGGACATTGGCTGGTTTGGTTACGCCTCTATGGTGACTTTCTTATTGGAATTCATTGTGGGATTTATTTATATCTGGAAGAAGGGCGCTCTCGACTGGGAGTAATCAATATGGCACTAGAAGGCGTTCTCAAAGAAGGATTTGTTACTACCACTGCAGACCAGTTAATTAACTGGACTCGTAATGGCTCCCTTTGGCCAATGACTTTTGGTTTGGCTTGTTGCGCTGTAGAGATGATGCACGCTGGTGCTTCTCGCTATGACCTGGATCGTTTTGGAGTCGTGTTCCGTCCTTCACCACGTCAGTCCGACTTGATGATCGTTGCTGGAACACTTTGCAACAAGATGGCCCCCGCTTTGCGTAAGGTCTATGACCAAATGCCTGAGCCCCGTTGGGTAATTTCGATGGGTTCTTGTGCCAATGGCGGCGGCTACTATCACAACTCCTATTCAGTAGTGCGCGGTTGCGATCGCATTGTGCCAGTTGATATTTATGTGCCGGGCTGCCCACCAACTGCAGAAGCATTGATTTACGGAATTATTCAGTTGCAATCGAAAATTGCTCGTACCAGTACGATTGCGCGGAAAGCTTGAGATGTCAGATCGCTTAAATCAGCTTGCAGCTAATCTTGAACGGGTACTTGGTACACGTGCCCAATCCATTGAGATTGCTTTGGGTGAGGTGACCGTAGTTATTGAAGCGGATAGCTATTTAGAAGCAGCGCTTATGTTGCGCGATGATCCTGCTTTAGGATTTGAGCAGCTGATTGATTTATGTGGTGTTGACTATCAAGACTTCCGTGATGGCGCTTGGTCTGGTCAGCGTTTTGCAGTTGTTACCCATCTCTTGTCTATCGCCCACAACTGGCGCTTAAGAGTGCGGGTATTTGCGGCAGATGATTCTTATCCGGTAGTTGCTTCACTTACCCCTGTATGGGCTAGTGCAAATTGGTTCGAGCGTGAAGCATTTGATCTGTATGGCATCTTGTTTGACGGTCATGAAGATCTGCGTCGCATTCTGACTGACTATGGCTTCATTGGCCACCCATTCCGCAAAGATTTCCCAATTACCGGTAATGTGGAAATGCGCTATGACCCAGAGCTCAAGCGTGTGGTCTATCAACCTGTCACCATTGAAGCGCGTGAGATTACTCCGCGCATTGTGCGTGAAGAGCAGTATGGAGGCCCGGTTTAAGTCATGGCACAAATTAAGAACTACACCCTCAACTTTGGCCCTCAGCATCCCGCTGCGCACGGCGTTTTACGTTTAGTGCTCGAGCTAGATGGTGAAGTCATTCAGCGTGCTGACCCCCATATCGGTTTATTGCATCGCGCGACTGAAAAACTCGCTGAGACTCGTACTTGGATTCAGAACGTTCCCTATATGGATCGTTTGGACTATGTATCGATGATGGTCAATGAGCATGCCTATGTGATGGCTATTGAAAAGCTCTTAGGTGTTGAAGTGCCAGTGCGCGCGCAATACATTCGAGTGATGTTTGATGAGTTAACCCGTTTGCTCAATCACTTGTTGTGGATTGGATGTCATGGTCTTGACGTCGGTGCGATGGCTGTCTTCTTGTATGCCTTCCGGGATCGTGAAGCCATCTTTGATATGTATGAAGCAGTCTCTGGTGCCCGTATGCATGCAGCTTACTATCGTCCAGGCGGAGTCTATCGTGATTTGCCTGAGGAAATGGCTAAGTACTCCGCATCTAAAGTACGCAGTGCTTCTGCAATTAAGCGTCTCAACGAAGACCGTAGCGGTTCCTTATTGGATTTTATTGAAGAGTTCTCTAATGGCTTTGATGCTAATGTCGACGAGTATTGCAATCTCCTGACCGATAACCGAATCTGGAAACAGCGTTTAGTTGGTATTGGTGTTGTTACACCAGAACGTGCTTTACAGCTGGGCTTTACTGGTCCGATGCTTCGCGGTTCAGGCATCGAGTGGGATTTGCGTAAGAAGCAACCTTATGAAGTTTATGACCGTCTCGACTTTGATATTCCGGTTGGCGTCAATGGCGACTCTTATGATCGTTATTTAGTGCGTATGGAAGAGATGTACCAGTCCAATCGCATCATCAAACAATGTATCGCATGGTTAAAAGCCAATCCCGGTCCGGTGTTGAGTGATAACCATAAAGTCTCTCCACCCAAGCGTGTGGACATGAAGACCAATATGGAAGAGCTGATTCATCACTTCAAACTCTTTACCGAAGGTATTCACGTTCCTGATGGAGAGGCTTATTCAGCGGTTGAGCATCCTAAGGGTGAGTTCGGTGTGTACTTGATTTCCGATGGCGCGAACAAGCCATATCGAATGAAGATTCGTGCTCCCGGTTTTGTTCATTTGGCAGCGATGGATGAGATGTCCCGTGGTCATATGCTGGCTGATGCCGTCACCATTATTGGCACCCAAGATATTGTGTTCGGGGAGATTGACCGCTAATAACAGCGTGCTACAAACTTATGACTATTCTTCAACTATCCCCTCAAACAATGGCTGATATTGAGCGTAACATCGCTAAATATCCACCAGAACAAAAGCAGTCTGCAGTGATGGCAGCTTTGATTGCAGCACAAACCGAAATCGGCTGGGTTTCTGACGATGTGATTGAAACCATCGCCGAGATTTTGGGAATGCCTCGCATCGCCGTAGATGAAGTGGCGACTTTCTACAATATGTATGACACCAAGCCAGTTGGTAAATATAAGTTGGTGATTTGCACGAACTTACCATGCCAACTCACTCACGGTGAAACTGCAGCAACTCACTTAAAAGAAACATTAGGTATCGGCTACAACGAGACAACCCCTTGCGGTACTTTTACGCTCAAAGAGGGTGAGTGCATGGGCGCTTGCGGCGATTCACCTGTGATGCTCGTGAATAACAAGCGGATGTGTAGTTTTATGAGTAATGAAAAGATTGATGCTCTCTTGACTGAGCTTCGCGCACAAGGGAAGTCAGCATGACCAGCTTGCACGATCGTCACATTAAGCCCCTGATTTTGGCGGGTCTCAATGGCAATAACTGGCGTATTAAGGACTATGAGAGCCGCGGCGGCTATCAACAGTTGCGCCGTATCTTGGCTGACAAAGTGACCCCAGATTCAATCATTGCTGAATTGAAGTTATCTTCTTTGCGTGGCCGTGGCGGTGCAGGTTTTCCTACTGGATTGAAGTGGAGTTTTATGCCCCGCCAGTTCCCTGGGCAGAAGTATTTAGTATGTAACTCGGACGAAGGCGAGCCAGGGACATTTAAAGACCGCGACATCATGCGTTATAACCCCCATGCGCTTATCGAAGGCATGATCATTGGTGCCTACACGATGGGGATCTCAGTGGGTTACAACTACATCCACGGCGAAATTTGGCAAGATTACACCCGCTTTGAAGAGGCGCTAGAAGAAGCACGCGCTGCTGGTTATTTGGGTGACAAGATCATGGGCAGCGACTTCAATTTCCAGTTGCATGCTGCACCAGGTTGGGGTGCCTACATTTGTGGTGAAGAGACTGCTCTGCTTGAGTCGCTCGAAGGTAAAAAAGGTCAGCCGCGTTACAAGCCACCTTTCCCAGCGAGCTATGGTTTGTATGGCAAACCTACCACCATTAACAATACTGAAACCTTTGCAGCTGTGCCATTCATTATGGCAATTGGTGGACAAGCGTATTTGGATATGGGCAAACCCAATAATGGCGGTACAAAAATCTACTCTGTTTCTGGTGACGTGACTTACCCCGGAAATTATGAAGTGCCAATGGGCACTCCTTTTGTTGAACTTTTGAAGCTTGCTGGTGGGATGCGCGATGGCAGGGCGATTAAAGCGGTGATTCCTGGTGGATCCTCTGCGCCGGTTATTCCTGGCGCTCAGATGATGGATCTCACAATGGATTACGACAGTATTGCCAAAGCAGGCTCGATGTTAGGTTCAGGCGCAGTGATTGTGATGAACGATACCCGGTGTATGGTTCGTGCTTTATTACGTCTCTCCTATTTCTATCACGAAGAATCTTGCGGTCAGTGCACCCCATGTCGTGAAGGAACAGGTTGGTTATGGCGTATCGTGAACCGGATTGAACACGGCGAGGGTCGGCCAGAAGATTTAGATTTACTCAATGACGTAGCGGCCAATATTCAGGGTCGTACGATTTGTGCATTGGGAGATGCAGCAGCAATGCCTGTGAGAGGCATGCTGAAGCATTACATGGATGAATTTGCGTATCACGTAGAACATAAGCACTGCTTAGAATCTGCGCGGCCTTTGTAAAAGATATTGTGTACGGGACTACTTAAAGTGAGCATGGTAGAAATCGAATTAGACGGCAAGACGGTTGAGGTTCCTCAGGGTTCGATGGTGATGCACGCCGCGAATAAGTTGGGTACTTACGTTCCACATTTCTGTTATCACAAGAAGCTCTCGATTGCTGCGAACTGCCGCATGTGTTTAGTTGAGGTGGAGAAGGCGCCAAAGCCTTTACCTGCTTGTGCAACACCAGTGACACAAGGTATGAAGGTCTTCACCCATTCGGCTAAAGCAGTAGAAGCTCAACGCTCGGTAATGGAGTTCTTGCTGATTAACCACCCACTCGATTGTCCTATTTGTGATCAAGGTGGTGAGTGTCAGTTGCAAGACTTGGCAGTAGGCTACGGAAAATCAAACTCGCGTTACGAAGAAGAGAAGCGTGTAGTCTTTCACAAGAATGTGGGCCCATTGATTTCAATGGAAGAGATGTCACGCTGTATTCATTGCACCCGTTGCGTTCGCTTTGGTCAAGAAATTGCCGGAGTCATGGAGTTGGGCATGATTAACCGTGGCGAGCATTCTGAGATCACTACTTTCGTTGGCCAGACTGTAGATTCAGAGTTGTCTGGCAACATGATCGATATTTGCCCGGTCGGCGCATTGACTAGCAAGCCATTCCGCTATGCTGCTCGTACCTGGGAATTGGCTCGCAAACGTTCTGTCAGCCCACATGATAGTTTGGGTAGCAATACAACAATTCAAACTAAAGCAAACAAAGTCATGCGGGTCGTTGCTTTAGAGAACGAAGCAATCAATGAATGCTGGATTAGCGACCGCGATCGTTTCTCCTATGAGGGTATTAATAGTGCAGATCGCGTGACTTCACCGATGGTGAAGCAGGGCGGTCAATGGTTGGAGACGGATTGGGAATCTGCCTTAGATTACGTCTCACGCTCACTTAAAACGATTGCAACTGAACATGGCCCACAAGCGATTGCTGCATTGGCACACCCAATCAGCAGTACGGAAGAATTGCACCTCTTGCAAAAGATTGTGCGTGGACTCGGTTCAGATCAAATTGAAACCCGTTTATTGCAATCCAATATTGAAGGCGCTGCTAAAGCACCTTGGCTCGGCATGCCGATTACCAAGCTTGATAGCCTAGATCGCGCCCTCGTGATTGGTAGTTATTTGCGTAAAGATCAGCCATTGATGGCGGCGCGTCTGCGTGCTGCTGCTAAGCGTGGTCTTGCCTTACATCGTATCGACGCGGGTGGTGATGACTGGTTGATTTCAGCGCCAAAGAGTTTAGCTGTAAAGCCCAGTGCTTGGGTGAATAGTCTTGGTGAAGTTGCTTTAGCAGTTGCAAAAGCAAAGTCTGCTTCAGCTCCAGCTGGTGTTGCAGCTAGCATTTCTCCTGCGGCTCAAGCGATTGCCGATAGTCTTTTATCCGGCCAGTCCAGTGCTGTATTCCTGGGCTCGGCTGCCATAGCGCATCCAAACGCATCTGATTTGCATGTGTTGGCACAATTTATTGCCCAGCAAACTGGCGCTACTTTTGGTTTCTTGCCTGTAGGTGGCAATGCCGTTGGTGCAAGCTTGGTTAAGGCTAATGGTGCTGGTATTAATTCTGTTCTATCCGGTGAGCGCCGCGCAGTGATTCTCATGAATCTCGAGCCCACTCGTGATTTAGCTAATCCCGAGCAAGCTAAAGCTGCTTTGGCTAAAGCCAATACCGTGATCGCATTGACTGCATTCACAAGCCCCGATTTGCTAGAGACTGCTGATGTGATTCTGCCTATTAGCGCCTTCACTGAAACAGTCGCCACTTTCGTGAATGCGGAAGGTAGTGCACAAACGATTCAGCCAGCAGTCAAACCTTTGGGTGATTCACGTCCAGGCTGGAAAGTGCTACGCGTGCTTGGTGGCTTGCTTGGCTTAGATGGTTTCTTATTCAATATGCCTGAAGAAGTCTTGGGCGATGCTTTGGGTGAGAGCTTTGTGGACAATCTCAATAATCAGTTCACTGGATCTCCTGTTATATCAAGCGGAAATATTTCCCCTGCAAATGGTTTTGAGCGGGTGTCTGATGTCAATATTTATGCAGTGGATCCGATCGTTCGTCGTGCGCCAGCCTTGCAAAGAACTGCTGATGCAAAGCGGGGTAATCAAATTGGCCTGAACCAGGCTGCAATGAATGAGCTCGGCCTTAAAGAGGGTGATATTGTTTTAATCACTCAAGGCAATTTGTTGACACAATTGCCTGTTACGCTGGAAGCAAATTTAGCAGCAGGGGCAGTGCGCATCTCTGCTGGTACAGAAGCTAGCGCTAGGTTAGGCGCCATGTTTGGCCCAATTACTTTGAGCAAGGTCTAAGAGATGACTGATTTCTTAAATCTGATTAATACCCAAGGCGAAGCCCTATTGGGATCGCTCTGGCCATTAATTTGGGCCTTGGTACGCATTGTGATTATTGTTCTGCCAATGTTTGGTGCGGTTGCTTATCTGACCCTCTGGGAAAGAAAGCTCATCGGTTGGATGCACATCCGTCTTGGACCTAATCGAGTTGGTCCTTTAGGGTTATTGCAACCGATTGCTGATGCTCTCAAGCTCTTGATGAAAGAGATCATTTCTCCTGCACAAGCAAGCAAGGTGCTCTACATCATTGCACCAGTGATGGTAATCATGCCGGCTTTTGCTGCTTGGGCTGTGATTCCTTTCCAGGCAAAAATGGTCCTATCTGATGTCAATGCAGGCTTGCTGTATGTGATGGCGATTTCCTCAATTGGCGTTTATGGCGTCATTCTGGCTGGCTGGTCATCAAACTCAAAATATCCATTCTTGGGCGCGATGCGAGCATCTGCTCAGATGATCTCTTATGAAATTGCCATGGGCTTTGCCTTGGTAACCGTCTTGTTAACTTCCGGCTCTTTAAATTTGAGCACGATTGTTGAATCTCAAAATCAAGGTTATTTCGCCAGCATGGGCCTGAACTTCCTCTCCTGGAACTGGTTGCCTTTATTACCAATGTTTGTGATCTACTTTATTTCCGGCGTGGCTGAGACTAATCGCCACCCATTCGACGTAGTTGAAGGGGAGTCGGAAATTGTTGCGGGCCATATGGTCGAGTACTCGGGTATGGCTTTTGCGATGTTCTTCTTGGCTGAATACGCCAATATGATTTTGATCGCTGCCTTAGCATCCACGATGTTCTTGGGTGGCTGGTTGCCGATTGTGGATTTACCAATCTTGCGTGATATTCCTGGCTTCTTCTGGTTATTTGCTAAGACCTTCTTCCTCTTGTCTTGTGTGATTTGGTTGCGGGCTACTTTGCCTCGCTATCGCTATGACCAGATCATGCGTTTGGGCTGGAAGATTTTTATCCCCATCTCCGTATTTTGGGTCATGGTTGTTGGTGCCTGGGTGGTATCGCCTTGGAATATTTGGAAATAGGTAAAGACGATGATTAAGAAAATCAACCAATTTCTCAATAGCTTGATGCTCAAAGACATTTTGACTGGTATGTCGATTACCGGTCGCTATCTCTTTAAGCCCAAGATTACGATTCAGTATCCAGAAGAGAAAACACCTCAGTCTCCACGCTTCCGCGGCTTACATGCTCTGCGTCGTTATGAGAACGGGGAAGAGCGTTGTATTGGTTGTAAATTGTGTGAGGCGGTTTGTCCTGCCTACGCCATAACGATTGAAACCGCTGAGCGCGACGACGGCACACGTCGCACCAGTCGCTATGACATTGACCTTACAAAATGTATCTTCTGTGGCTTTTGCGAAGAAGCTTGCCCAGTCGATGCGATTGTCGAGACCAATATTTTTGAATATTTTGGTGATAAGCGGGGCGACCTCTATTTTACGAAAGAGATGCTGCTGGCAGTCGGCGATAAGTATGAAAAAGATATTGCAGTTAACCGTGCAGCTGATGCAGCTTACCGTTAATCGAATCGAGCCATAGCCCCATGACATTCGATACCTCCACAATCTTCTCGGTTTTCTTCTACGCCTTTGCAGGCTTATTGGTTATTTCTGCTTTGCGTGTGATTACTGCGCGTAACCCAGTTCACGCTGCCTTATTTCTGGTGCTGGCTTTCTTCTGCGCTTCAGGCTTGTGGATGTTGCTCAAAGCGGAGTTTCTCAGTTTGGCTTTGATCTTGGTTTATGTAGGCGCGGTGATGGTGCTGTTCCTATTCGTGGTGATGATGCTCGATCTGGATCTGGAGCACTTACGTCGTGACTTTAAAAAGTATTTGCCAGTCGCATTCTTAATGGGTGCAGTGATTGTGCTCGAGCTATCGATTGTCTTGATTCGGAGCTTTATTGGTACTAGTTCACCCGTGCAGCCCATGCTGGAAGAATCCACCATGAGCAATACCAAGGCTCTGGGTATGCTGATCTTCGTTGATTATGTCTACGCCTTTGAGGTTGCCGGTGTCATTCTGTTGGTTGCCATCATTGCTGCCGTTGCCTTGACCTTGCGCAACCGCAAGGATGCAAAAGCACAAAACGTAGCTGAGCAAATCAATGTTAGAGCTGCAGACCGTATGCGTATTGTCAAAATGGATACGGATATGGCTGCTAAGCAAGACGCTCGGGGAGAAAAGAAATGACTGTAACCCTGGCGCACTACCTTGTACTGAGCGCAATTTTGTTTGCAACGAGCGTGATTGGTATTTTCCTCAATCGCAAGAACGTGATTGTTCTATTGATGGCGATCGAACTCATGCTGCTCTCAGTCAATTTAAACTTTGTTGCCTTCTCCCATTACTTGGGTGATATGGCAGGTCAAGTATTCGTATTTTTCATTCTGACCGTGGCCGCTGCTGAAGCAGCGATTGGTTTAGCAATTTTGGTTGTACTCTTCCGTAAGGTAGATACGATCAATGCTGAAGACCTTGACCACCTAAAAGGCTAGTCATGCAATTTACCCTAACCCTTCCCGTTCTTTGCGCTGTGCCTTTGGCACCACTGATTGGTTCTGCCATTGCTGGCTTCTTCGGTACTAAATTGGGCGGTGAGCGCATTGGTCACGGAGCCTGTCAGTTTGTCACCATCTTGGGCGTGATGATTGCCTTTGTCCTGTCATGCTTTGTACTAGCTCAGGTCATGGATGGTTTTTACTTCAATGGCACCGTTTATCACTGGATGCAATTGGGTGAGCTCAACCTCGACATTGGTTTCTTAATCGATCCATTGACCGCTACTATGATGTGTGTGGTGACCTTTGTGTCTTTAATGGTCCATATCTACACCATTGGTTATATGGCAGGTGAGGAGGGTTATAACCGCTTCTTCTCTTACATTTCTTTATTTACCTTTGCCATGCTGATGCTGGTCATGAGCAATAACCTCTTGCAACTCTTCTTCGGTTGGGAAGCGGTAGGCGTTGTTTCTTATCTCTTGATTGGTTTCTACTTTGAGCGCCAGTCCGCTGTGTTTGCCAATATGAAGGCTTTCTTAGTCAACCGCGTTGGTGACTTTGGTTTCATTCTTGGTATTGGATTGTTGTTGGCTAGTACTGGCTCAATGCAGTACGACGTGATCTTTGCCCAAAACACAGCATTAGCAGCACAAAGTTTGCCTGGTACTGGCTGGAACTTAGTCACTGTTGCTTGTATTTGCTTGTTCATCGGCGCCATGGGTAAATCAGCCCAGTTCCCACTGCATGTTTGGTTGCCTGATTCCATGGAAGGCCCAACCCCAATTTCTGCTTTGATTCATGCCGCAACCATGGTGACCGCCGGCATCTTTATGGTGGCACGGATGTCGCCACTCTTTGAGCTGTCTGACGTCGCCTTGAGCTTTATTTTGGTGATTGGATCGATTACTGCGCTCTTTATGGGCTTCCTCGGCATTGTGCAAAACGATATCAAGCGGGTAGTAGCGTATTCCACTTTGTCTCAACTGGGTTACATGACCGTAGCATTGGGTGTTTCTGCTTACCCAGTAGCGATTTTCCATCTGATGACCCACGCTTTCTTTAAGGCATTGTTATTCCTTGCTGCTGGTAGCGTGATTTTGGGAATGCATCATGAGCAAGATATGCGCAAGATGGGTGGTCTGTGGAAGTACATGCCAATCACGTGCTTGATGATGCTTTTAGGTAACCTGGCATTAATCGGCACACCATTCTTCTCTGGCTTCTATTCAAAAGACTCGATTATTGAGGCTGTTGCGGCAAGCCATATTCCTGGATCGGGCTTTGCGTACTTTGCTGTCATGGCTAGCGTGTTTGTTACTGCCTTATATTCTTTTCGTCTCTACTTCTATGTATTCCACGGCAAGGCTCGCTGGGGCCATGCAGATTCTCATGCACACGATCACCATCACGCAGAAGAGGGTGATGATCACGCTCACCATGGTCTTGCCCCAGGTGAGAAGCCCCACGAATCTCCTTTGGTTGTGACTTTGCCATTGATTCTGCTAGCGATTCCTTCAGTCATTATTGGTTTCTACACTATTGAACCCATGCTATTCGGCACTTTCTTTGGTGACTCTATTTTTGTTGATATCAGTAAGCATCCAGCCATGATGGAATTGGCTGAAGAGTTCCATGGCCCGATTGCCATGGCATTGCATGCCTTTACCTCACCAGTGCTCTTATTGGTTGCGCTAGGAGTGCTATCTGCAGCGATTGGTTATTTGTGGGCAACCAAGTTGCCAGAGAAGTTTGCTCAGGCTCTCGCACCAATCAAGGTATTACTTGACAACAAGTATTACCTAGATGCCTTCAACCAAGCCTTCTTTGCTAAAGGACTACTATGGATTGGCGGCATCTTGTGGCATCGTGGTGATCAAAAGATCATCGATGGGTTCGTGGTCAATGGCAGTGCCCATGCTGTAGGACGCTTTGCTGGTGTGATTCGCCATTTGCAATCCGGTTATCTCTATCACTATGCCTTTGCAATGATTGCAGGCTTAGCGGTATTGCTGGCTTGGGTTTTGTACGCTTACCTGCCTTTTGTTCGCTAGGCCTTTGTTACTTAAGTAGCCATCATGATTCTTTCCTTCGCCATCTGGATCCCGATTTTCTTTGGACTCATCATCTTGTTTTATGGGTCTGAGCATCCTAATGCCGGTGTGCGTTGGCTTGCCCTGATTGGATCGATCATTGGTTTTATTGCAACCCTGCCTTTGATTTTGCAATTTGACATTGCTAATCCTGGCATGCAATTTGTACAGAACATCCCTTGGATTCCCCGTTATGACATTAACTACCACTTAGGGGTTGATGGCATTTCTGTTTGGTTCATTGTTCTGACCGCTTTCATCAATATCTTTGTGGTGATTGCTGCTTGGGAAGTCATTGATAAGAAGGTATCGCAGTACATGGCTTCTTTCCTGATCCTTTCTGGATTGATGATTGGCGTCTTTGCTGCACTTGATGCATTACTGTTCTATGTTTTCTTTGAAGCTACCCTGATTCCGATGTACATCATTATTGGTGTGTGGGGTGGTCATAACCGGATCTATGCGGCTTTCAAATTCTTCCTGTACACCTTGCTGGGTTCTTTATTGACCTTGATCGCGATGCTGTATCTGTATAACGCGACCAATACCTTTGATATCTTGACTTGGCAAAAAGCGCCTTTGGATATCGTAGAACAAGTACTGATTTTCTTTGCCTTCTTCATGGCTTTCGCTGTGAAGGTGCCAATGTGGCCACTACATACTTGGTTGCCCGATGTGCACGTTGAGGCACCTACGGGTGGCTCGGTAGTCTTGGCAGCAATCATGTTGAAGCTTGGTGCTTATGGTTTCTTGCGTTTCTCTTTACCCATTGCTCCAGATGCTAGCCAATACCTCGGCCCCTTCATCATCTTCTTGTCTTTAGTAGCAGTGATTTATGTTGGAACAGTAGCTCTAGTCCAAAAGGATATGAAAAAACTGGTGGCCTATTCATCAGTGGCCCACATGGGCTTTGTTACTCTGGGCTTCTTCCTCTTCAGCCCCTTGGGCGTGGAGGGCGGTATTGTTCAAATGATCTCGCACGGTTTCGTATCCGGCGCGATGTTCCTCTCCATTGGTGTGCTGTATGACCGCATGCACACCCGTCAAATTGCGGATTACGGCGGCGTGGTCCATAAGATGCCAGCCTTTACTGCATTTGCGGTTCTAATGGCGATGGCCAACTGTGGCTTACCAGCGACTTCTGGTTTCGTGGGGGAGTTCATGGTGATTCTGGCTGCAGTCGATTACGACTTCCTGATCGGCATCTTGTCAGCCACTGCTTTGATTTTGGGCGCAGCGTATTCTCTATGGATGGTCAAGCGCGTATTTTTTGGTGCAATCCACAACAAACACGTTGAGGAGCTGAAAGATCTCAATGCCCGCGAGTATTTCATGATGGCTGTGTTGACAATCTGCGTATTGGGCATGGGCGTCTATCCCAAGCCTTTTACCGATATTATTCATCCCGCTGTGATTAATCTGCTGCAGCATGTTGCTGTTAGCAAAATCTGAGTAAAAGCACATGCAAGCCTTTGACCTTTTTGCCATCCTGCCTGAACTTGTACTGCTAGTTGTTACCTGCGTACTTCTGGTTGCCAGTGTTTATGTTCGAGAGCGACAGCCAGCCAAGGCTGGAGTAGAACAAGATATTTTCCACACCCCACGCGGTGTGGGATTTGTCTATTTCTTCACCATGATTTTGCTGGTCTACTTAGCCATTGTTTTTGCCAGCCGCATTAGCGATGTCTCACTCGTGGCTATGAATGGTTTATTCCAGTCAGATCCATTCTCTAATCTCCTCAAAGCCTGCTCTTGCGGCGCTGTCTTGATCAGCTTGATCTACTCTAAGCAGTATTTGATAGATCGAGGCATGTTCCGCCCTGACTTTATTGTTCTGAGTCTGTTAGCTTTGCTTGGTCAATTGGTCTTGATTTCAGGTTCCAATCTCTTGACTCTTTATCTCGGTCTTGAGTTAATGGCTTTGCCCACCTACGCCCTGGTAGCAATGCGCCACAATAGTGAAAAGAGTGTCGAGGCCGCAATTAAGTATTTCATCTTGGGCGCATTGGCTTCCGGTTTCTTGCTCTACGGAATGTCTATGCTCTACGGAGTCACAGGATCACTCGATCTCATTGAGATCTTTAAAACGGTAGCTGATCCCCGTGTAAATCACTTAGTGATGGCCTTTGGTCTCGTCTTTATTGTTGCTGGTTTAGCCTTTAAGTTAGGGGTAGTGCCGTTTCATATGTGGGTACCTGATGTGTATCAAGGTGCCCCAACTGCGGTAACTCTGATGATTGCTGCAGCCCCCAAGATTGCAGCTTTTGGATTGTTATTCCGCTTATTGGTGAATACCTTGTTGCCACTCTTGGGTGACTGGCAACCCATGTTGGTACTATTATCCATTCTGTCCTTGGTTGTTGGTAACGTCACAGCGATTGCGCAAACCAATGTCAAGCGCATGTTGGCCTACTCAGCGATTGCGCAAATGGGCTTTGTGATGCTCGGTATGCTTTCGGTGTTTGATGATCATGCATTTAGCGCCTCAACCTATTACGTTATTACCTATGCCTTAACCACGCTGGGCAGCTTCGGTTTATTGATGTTACTGTCACGTAAAGGTTACGACTGTGAAACCTTGGATGGCTTAAAGGGCTTAAACAAGAAACATCCCTGGTTTGCCTTTATTGGTCTAGTCATGATGTTCTCCTTAGCGGGTATTCCTCCAACAGTAGGCTTTGCGGCGAAGCTGTCCGTACTTGAGGCTTTGGTCGATGCGCAGCATACTTTCATCGCAATCATCGCGGTGATCGCCTCCTTGATTGGCGCTTTCTACTATTTGCGGGTAGTGAAGGTCATGTACTTTGATGAACCTTTGCATGAGACCACTGTATCAGGATCCACCTTTGCTAAAGGACTCTTGAGTCTCAATTGCATTCTGGTGCTGGTCTTGGGTATCTTCCCAGGCGGCCTGATGGCGACTTGCCTCGACGCAATGCGTCGCACATTATTAGGCTCTTAAGCCCTCGCTGAGGTCCTACCATGACCGAAAAATCGCTTCACGACTTACCCCCAGGTGATCAGCATCTTCGTGAAGAGAGAATCTCAGGCGAAGATATTTACGGTGGTATTTTCCTGAACATGAAGCGCGATCGGGTTAGCTTACCCGATGGCCAAGAAGCGGTGCGAGAGTATTTGACCCACCCTGGTGCCGTCGCTATTTTGGCACTCCTGGATGATGGTCGCATTCTATTGGAGCGTCAGTACCGTTACCCCATCGCTAAAGTCTGCATGGAGATCCCAGCTGGCAAATTAGATCCCAATGAAGATCCATTGGTTTGCGCTCAAAGAGAGCTCGAAGAAGAAACAGGTTACTCTGCTAGTAAGTGGAGCTATATCCGCCGGATTCACCCGGTGATTTCGTATTCAACGGAGTTCATTGATATCTATTTGGCCGAAGGTCTGCAAGCTGGTAAGAGTCGCTTAGATGAGGAAGAGTTTCTCGATGTCTTTGCTGCCCCTTTGGATGAAATCTTAGCCTGGGTAGAGCAGGGCGTCATTACCGACGTCAAGACAACCATTGCAATTTATTGGTTAGATCGCTATCGCCGTAATCTGGTTAAACCCAGCGCCCTGGGTTCTTAAGCCAGTCCTGCATAAACCCGATAAAATAGGGGTATTGAATTTGGCATATTTGCCCCCATTTAGGTTTTATGAAAGTCTACAATTTATCCTGCCCCTTAGATCATCGCTTTGAGGGTTGGTTTGCGTCTGAAGCGGACTGCGTCTCCCAACAAGCCAATGGCATCCTAGCTTGTCCTTTATGCGATAGCACCGAGATAGTTCGGATGCCTTCTGCGCCGCATATCGCCAAATCTAGCTCAAGCCCCGGTACAGCACTGGTTAATGCTCCTCAAGCTTCTATAACTCCACAAGGAAGCATTAGTGGTGATGTATTAGCATTAGCCGGTAACGATCACTCTCAATTGGAAGCTCAAGTCCAAGCGACTTTCCTCAAGGGAATGCGTGAGCTGATGGGGCGCTCTGAGGATGTGGGTTCTGCATTTGCAGAAGAGGCCAGAAAAATGCACTATAAAGAATCTCCTGAGCGTAGCATCCGTGGTCAAACGACTTTGGATGAAGCTGAGGCTTTGCGCGATGAAGGCATTGAAGTCATGGCGATGCCATTATTGCCTGCATTCAAAGATACTTTGCAATAGCAGATAAAAAAAGAGCGATCTAGAGATCGCTCTTGACATTATTACTTTGCCTTTTTACTTCGAAGTTGGCATCACAAACTCTGCACCTTTGTCGATACTTTCAGGCCAGCGTTGCATCACGCTTTTTTGCTTGGTATAGAAGCGCACACCTTCTTTACCGTATGCATGCATATCGCCGAAGAGGGACTTCTTCCAACCACCAAAGCCATGCCAAGCCATTGGCACAGGAATAGGGACGTTGATGCCGACCATACCTACTTGAACGCGGCGGGCAAACTCACGGGCGATATTGCCATCGCTAGTAAAGCAAGCAACACCGTTCCCGAATTCGCACGAGTTTACTAAGTTCAAGGCATCGGTAAAGTTAGCAACGCGCAGGCAAGACAAAACTGGCCCAAAGATTTCTTCGAGATAAATCTTCATATCAGGGGTGACGTTATCAAACAAGGTGCCGCCAATGAAGAAACCACTCTCATGGCCAGGAATCTTGAGGCCTCGACCATCCACAAGTAATTTAGCGCCAGCTGCAACGCCGCTCTCGATATAGCCAGTAATTCTATCTAAAGCTACTTTCGTCACAATCGGGCCCATTTCAGCATCAAGCTCGATGCCATTCTTGACTTTGAGGGTCTTAGTACGCTCAATCAGTTTAGGCATGATCTTGTCAGCAGCAGAACCAACTAAGACGGCGACTGAGATCGCCATACAGCGCTCACCAGCAGAGCCGTAGGCTGCACCAATAAGCGCATCGACCGCTTTATCGATATCTGCATCCGGCATGATGACCATGTGATTCTTGGCACCGCCTAGAGCTTGCGAACGTTTACCAAAATGAGCGCAGCGCTCATAGATGTAATTAGCAATGGGGGTTGAACCTACAAAGCTTACAGCCTTAACGTCTGGATTCTCAATCAAAGCATCAACGGCTTCTTTGTCGCCTTGCACTACATTGAATACCCCATCAGGCAAACCAGCTTCTTTGAGTAACTTTGCCATCAATAATGCGGGTGATGGATCGGTTGGACTTGGCTTGAGGATGAAAGTATTACCGCAAGCAATCGCCACAGGGAACATCCACATGGGAACCATGACTGGGAAATTAAATGGTGTTACACCAGCAACTACGCCTAAGGGTTGGCGCATGACCCAGTTGTCAATACCAGTTGAAACTTGTTCGGTGTAATCACCCTTGAGTAGTTCAGGAATGCCAGTCGCAAATTCCACGATCTCGATCCCGCGGGTTACTTCACCTTGAGCATCGGTAAATACTTTCCCATGCTCAGCAGTGATCATGGCAGCTAGTTCATCGCGATGGGCATTAAGGAGCTCCAAATACTTGAACATAATCCGTGCGCGGCGCAAAGGGGAGGTCTGGCCCCAGGTCTGAAATGCGGTCTCAGCAAGGGCCACAGCCACATCAACATCCTTACGGCTGGCCAAGGCAACCCGACGGGCTACCGAGCCGGTAGAGGGGTTGTAGACGTCTGCAAAGCGACCATCTTGAGGGGTGACGATCTTGCCGCCAACATAATGGCCAACATCTTCTTTAGATTCAAAGGCTTGTGGTGCATTCTTCATAATGTGTATTTCGTAAACTTAGGGGTTTGTCGGCAAAAAGAGGGTTTCCAGAGTCGTGGGGATCACGAAAGAGGGTCTCCTTTATTCTTGTTTTAGGTATTCTATCGCTTTCGCTGTTTTAAGTCTGATAACCCCATTTTTGCCCTAAAAGGTCCCTATGAGCCTGCTTTTTTCTAGTTATTCCTTACCCTCACCAAAAGGCCCTGTAAGCCTCGCTAACCGCATTGTCGTTGCACCCATGTGCCAGTACTCTGCAGTGAATGGTGAGGCAACAGACTGGCATTTAATGCATTGGGGCAATCTCTTAAATAGCGGGGCTGGTCTATTCATTATTGAGGCTACGGGAGTGACTCCTGAGGGACGCATTACGCCGGCATGTCTAGGTTTGTGGGATGACCGTACGGAAGCAGCTTTAAAAGACAAACTGAGTCGCGCTCGTAAGTTGGCTCCTGCCATTCCGGTATTTATTCAGTTAGCACATGCGGGTCGCAAGGCTTCGAGTGCAACGCCATGGGATGGCGGTCAACTCTTAGCAGTAAATCAGGGCGGCTGGGAAACCGAAGCACCATCAGCCATTCCTCAGCTTGAGGGCGAGCGTTTGCCCCATGAGCTTTCTAAGGACGAGCTCAACAAGATGATTGCATCATTTGTAACTGCCGCTAATCGAGCAGCTCGCATTGGCATTCAAGGGGTTGAATTGCATGGCGCACATGGTTATTTACTGCATCAATTTTTATCGCCTATCTCCAATCAACGTACAGATGAATACGGCGGCTCGTTTGAGAATCGTATTCGTTTTCCACTAGAGTTATTCAAAGCAGTCAGAGCAAGCTACTCTGGCGTACTCGGAATTCGGATTTCAGCACATGATTGGGTTGAGGGTGGTTGGACCCCAGAAGAAACCGCCCAGTTCGCTGTGCAACTTAAAGCGATTGGCTGTGACTACGTGCACATCTCTTCTGGCGGAATTTCCCCATTGCAAAAAATTGCGATTGGACCCAAGTATCAAATACCGTTTGCCAAGATCGTTAAAGAAAAATCGGGCTTACCAACCATGGCGGTAGGCTTAATTACTGACCCTCATCAAGCAGAAGAGATCTTGCAAGATGGAGATGCTGATCTAGTTGCTTTGGCTAGAGCTTTCCTTTACAAACCCCGTTGGGGCTGGGAGGCTGCTGCAGCGCTCGGTGCCACTGTAGTTGCTAATGAGCGTTATTGGCGTTGTTTACCTCGTGAAGCTCAAGCCGTCTTTGGTGGCGTGAAAATAGGACAACGCTAAAGATGAAGGCAGAATCAAAGCAACATGCTGTCCGCGAGTCCTGGTTACAAGACGCAGTCAGGCATTTAGAGCCCGTATTTTCTAAAGCGGGTTATGCGATACCACCCGTGAGAGTCTCCTGCGGCTTTCCGGCTTCGAGTAGTCCGCGCACAACTTTAGGTCAGTGCTGGCCACGTGAACGATCTGGTGGTGGTGTCAATGAAATCTTCATCTCCCCAAAACTCGATGACCCAGTGCAATTGTTGGATACCTTGGTGCATGAGTTATGCCACGCAGTCGATGACTGTTTTAGTGGTCATGGAGAGGATTTCAAAGGCATTGCTCAAACTGTGGGGCTTGAAGGCCCAGCCAGAATGGCGCACGCAACTGAAGAGCTGATGGTCAAACTCTCCATGATTAGTCAAGAACTCGGCCCTTATCCACACCAAGCGATTGTGTTTCCACCGCCGCGTCCCAGTAATGCCAGTCGCAGCAAGGCTAAGTGCGCACAATGTGGGTACGAGGTGACCTTGCTCAAGCGCTGGGCTAGCTATGGCGCACCCATTTGCCCCAAAGACAATCTACGGATGCAAGAATTTGCTTCTGAGACAATTGAGAATACGACTGAGCACGACACTGAGAGCGTAGAGCGGGGTATTAAGACCAGTGTCGACGACATTCGTCGGGCGATTAGCTAAGCTGTATCACTAGTAAAATAAATCAACATAACCAACTAATAGACAAAACTAATGAACTCAAAAAAGATTTTCAAGAACCCTAAAATTGCAGTGATTGCAGGTGATGGTATTGGTAAAGAAGTGATGCCAGAAGGGGTGCGTGCTCTTGAGGTGGCGAATAGTAAATTTGGTATCGGTATGCAATTCGACCATTTTGACTTTGCTAGCTGTGATTATTACCAAAAGCACGGCAAGATGATGCCTGACAATTGGTTTGAAACCTTGATGCAATACGATGCCATTTTCTTTGGTGCTGTCGGTATGCCGAACATCATTCCTGACCACGTATCGTTGTGGGGAAGTTTGATTCAGTTCCGTAGAGGTTTTGATCAATACGTTAACTTACGTCCTGTGCGTCTTTTACCCGGCGTACCTTGCCCCTTGGCGAATCGTAAGCCAGGTGATATCGATTTCTTCGTTGTACGTGAGAACACAGAAGGTGAGTACTCGAGCGTGGGCGGAAAAATGTTCCCTGATACCGATCGTGAGTTCGTAGTTCAGGAGTCTGTATTTACCCGTTACGGTGTAGATCGTATTTTGAAGTACGCATATGATTTGGCGCAGAGTCGTCCTAAGAAGCACCTCACCTCAGCTACCAAATCTAACGGTATTGCCATTACGATGCCTTATTGGGATGAGCGTGTTGAAGCTATGGCTAAGCACTATGCCGATGTTAAAACTGATAAGTACCACATCGATATTTTGACGGCACAGTTTGTTATGAACCCTGATCGTTTTGATGTGGTGGTTGCAAGTAATCTCTTTGGCGATATCTTGTCCGATCTAGGTCCTGCTTGTACCGGCACGATTGCGGTTGCACCATCGGGCAGTATTAATCCTGAAGGGAAGTTCCCATCTTTGTTTGAGCCTGTTCATGGTTCAGCACCCGATATCTACGGCAAGATGATTGCCAATCCCATTGGACAAATTTGGAGTGGTTCAATGATGCTAGATCACCTCGGATATCCAGAGGCTGGCAAAGCGATCTTTACTGCGATTGAGAAAGTCCTCGCAGCTGGACCCAAAAACTCACCTTTAACACCGGATTTGGGCGGGACAGCTAAGACGGATGATCTTGGTAAGGCAATCGCCGCAGCGATTTAAGCACTCCAAACCGGATCTTTTTTGCTGGCCTTGGCAATGTCTGCCAAGATTTGCTCATGTGCTTTGCAGTCTTCTGCACTAGCAGCCATTAGCTTGAGCTTGGTAGGTAGCGCCTTAGGCTGGCTAGCAGCATCGTGATTGACTGTGTAGTCAATCAGATCAATGGTGAGGTCCTCTTGACCCCGAGTCATTGCCAAATAGACCTCGGCAAGTAATTGCGCATCCAATAAAGCACCATGTAGAGTGCGGTGCTCATTACTAATCGAAAAACGTTCGCAGAGAGCATCTAGAGAGTTGCGTTTACCTGGAAACATTTGCCGAGCATCGAGTAGGGTGTCGGTAATCTTGGAGGCTAGGTTTCTAAAAGGGGGTCTCTTAAGTAAGGCAAATTCATTATCCAAGAAGCCCAAGTCAAACGCTGCATTATGAATGACGATCTCAGCACCATCGACAAACTCTATTAGCTGCTCAACAATATTGCCAAAGACTGGCTTGTCAGATAGAAATTCTCTTGAAAGTCCGTGAACAGCAAAAGCACCTGCATCAATATCGCGTTCAGGATTGATGTAATGATGAAAGGTCCGATCCGTTAATCGTCGACCGACCATCTCAATACAGCCGATTTCAATAATGCGGTCACCAGTAGCAGGATTTAATCCGGTTGTTTCGGTATCGAGAATGACTTGACGCATATTAGGTGCCCTCTAAGACGGATTCTGGAATTTCCATAGGCCCATTTCCTGCATATTTATCCAAGTAGAGATAAATTACGGGCGTAATAATCAAGGTCACAAATTGAGAGAAGATTAAGCCCCCTGCAACCGTAATGCCTAATGGCTGACGAAGCTCAGCGCCTGCACCTAAACCAAAAGCAATAGGTATAGCGCCCATCAAAGCTGCAAAGGTGGTCATCATGATGGGGCGGAAGCGCAAGATACAAGCTTCTCGAATCGCCTTTTCGGGAGTCATGCCTTGACCCCGTTGCGCCTGCAGAGCAAAGTCGATCATCAAAATCGCATTCTTCTTCACAATACCAATCAAGAGCAAGATGCCAATCGATGCGATCACGGTGAGCTCAAAGCCAAAGAGACGCAGCGCTAGGATGGCACCAATCGCTGCCGAGGGTAATCCTGCCAAAATGGTTAAGGGGTGAATGTAGCTCTCGTATAGAACACCGAGGATGATGTAAATCACACCCAAGGCAGCCAGAATCAAAATAATTTGACCCGATTGGTTGCTCTTAAATACTGCAGCATCGCCGCCGTAACTGGTGATGATAGAAGGGGGTAAACCAATTTCGCGGCAGTAAGACTCAATCTTTTTAGTGGCATCGCCCAAGAAAACATCTGGCGCCAGGTTAAAGGAGAGTGTGACCGCAGGGATCTGGCCTTGATGGTTAACCGCAGTGGGTCCAACTTTGCGCACAAAGCTAGCAACGCTCGATAGTGGCACCAATTTGTCGGTAGCGCGACCACGAACATAGACTTTATTCAAATCGGTTTCGTATTGACGGTCTTCAGCGGCTGTTTCCAGGATGGCGTAGTAGGTATTGACAGGTGTATAGATAGTCGACACCTGACGCTCGCCAAATGAAGAGTAAAGTGCCGTCCGAATGTCGGCAATCGTCACACCAGCATTAGCAGCCTTTTCTCGATTGATCTCAATCTGAATATCCAAGCCCTTCAGTTGAGAGTCGCTGGTCACATCACGAAATAAGGGGTCAGCTTTCATCTTTTGCATGAGCTTCTCAGCCCAGTCATTGACACCTTCAAAACCAACGCTTTGCAAGGTAAATTGATAGCGGCTCTTACTACTTTTACCTCCCAGCTGAAGGTTTTGAGTTGGGCGCATATAGACCTGAAGGCCAGGCAGCTCTTTGAATTTGGCACGCAAGCCCTCTAAGACCTGTGCCATTTTTTGTCGATCACCCTTTGGTTTAAGAATAATAAAAATACGGCCTGTATTTGTGCCAGAGCTAGCGCCACCACCAATCACAGAGATGGAGCTATCTACATTGGGATCGGAATTCACAATTGCAGCGGCCTGATCCTGGAGTGCCAGCATTGCGGTAAAGGAGATATCCTCTGAGGCCTCGGTAGTGGCAAAGATTTGCCCAATATCTTCCTCGGGGAAGAAGCCTTTAGGGGTATAAATAAAGAGCACGATCGTAATCACAAAAGTAGAGATAGCCCCCCACAGGACCTTCTTGCGATTGCGAAGAGCCATATCTAGATAGTGGATATAGGTCTTCAGCATCCAGTCAAAAATACGATCAAACTTTTTATTAATTTCAAACTCTTTAGGGTGCTCACCCGGTTTTGGCAGGAAGCGGCTACACATCAGGGGGACGATCGTCAGGGAAGCAACGGCCGATACCAAAATCGACAGGGTTACGATTACAGCAAACTCCCTAAAGAGCAAACCAATGGGACCCGCCATGAAGAAGAGGGGGATAAAAATAGCAACCAATGAAATCGAGATCGAGATGATGGTGAACCCCACCTCTTTACTGCCCTTGAGGGATGCCTTGAGTGGATCCATGCCTTCTTCGACATAGCGCATGATGTTTTCAAGTACTACGATCGCATCATCGACCACCAAGCCTACTGCTAGCGTAATACCTAGTAGTGAAATGTTATCCAGGCTATAACCCATAAAGTAGAGCAGGAAGAAGGCGCCTATCAAAGAGATCGGCATGCTAACCGTTGGGATGATGGTCGCCGAGATATGTTTTAGAAACAGGAAAATCACCAGCACTACTAGCAGGACTGTCAGACCCAATGTGAAGTTCACATCATGAATTGATTCCAAGATGGATATTGAGCGGTCGTTTAAAAGACTTAATTTGATTGAGCTGGGCATCTGCTTTTGCAATTGAGGAAGCAGGGCTTTAATCGAATTGACAACATCGACCGTATTGGCATTTGGCTGACGTAATACAGCAATCGCGATCGAGCGTTCGCCGCCAGAGGTTGCCCAGGTCTTGACGTCCTCATAACTCTGGCTGACTTCTGCGATATCACGCAGATAAATTGGCAAGCCATTTTTTTGGCTAATGATGAGGTTGCCAAATTCTTCAGGCTTGACCAGTTGTGGGTTGGCGTAAATGGTGATGGACTGACGAGGGCCGTCTAGAACGCCAACCGGACTATTGGTATTGGCTTTATTCACAGCAGTAGCCACGTCATCCATCGTCAGGTTGCGGTTCGCTAATGCATCTGGATGGACGCGGATGCGAACGGCATAACGTTTGGCGCCATACACAATGACCTGTGCAACACCGCTGATAGTAGAAAGATTGGGTGATAGTAAATTCTCTGCGTAGTCGTTGAGGTCAGAGAGATTCATGGAGGGTGAGCTCATCCGCACCACCAGAACGGGTGTGTCAGCAGGATTAATTTTTCGATAAGACGGTGGAGATGTCATCTCAATCGGCAGACGCTTTTGAGCTCTCAAGAGCGCAGCTTGAACGTCTACTGCGGCTTTGTCGATATCTCGATCGTTATTAAATTCGAGAGTGATGCTGGTTGTGCCCAGAAAGTTGCTTGAGCTAATCACCGTAATGCCATCAATCGTTGAGAACTCTTTTTCAAGAGGAAGGGCAACTGAGGCTGCCATGTTTTCTGGTGAAGCACCAGGGAGTGAGGCACTAACCGAGATAACGGGAGAGTTAAAGCTGGGAAGCGCAGCAACAGGAATATGGAGATAGGCAACAGCACCGGCGATGACGGTTGATACTGAGAGCAGTACCGTCATTACGGGACGCCGAATACATAATTCGGATAACGTCATGTGACCTCTATTTAGCTAGGATTGACTGGTTGGATAGCAAGCTTAGATTCTCTAATCTTGCTACCAGGACGCAGATTTTGTTTGCCTTCAACGACAACCCGATCCCCCGCAGCAATACCATCCACCACTGCTTGACCTTGATATTCATAGAGAACCTTGACAGGCTTAGCAACCGCTTTATCGTTTTGATCTACGATGTAAACCGTTTTGCCATTGGGACTCAGAATGATGGCCTGAGAAGGAACTTGCAGAGCCCCTTTGAGTGTGCTGGCTTCCAAGAAGACGCGTGCAAACTGACCAGGTAGCAAAGTCATTTCGTCATTGGGAATCTGTGCCTTGACTCGCACAGCACCAATTGATGGATCCACTTGGTTATCTACCACCAATACCTTGCCCTCATAAATGCGCTTGCTAGCATCGCCTACTGTGACTTTTACAGTGAGCGCGTCTCCATCAAGCTGATTTTCTAAGACCGTGGGGATATCTTTTTCTGGGATGATGAACTGCACATTGATGGGGTTCAGTTGGGTAATGGTGACCATGGAGCCAACGCTAGAAGTAGCAGTTGAATTCGTGGCGGTGGAAACCACATTACCTGCTTGTACCAAGGAGCCAGGGAAGACGTTCACAATACCAGCACGACCATCAATCGGTGAGCGGATGTAATCAAAAGACAGCTGGACTTCAGCGGCTTTAGCAGCGGCAAGGGCGGACTTGGCGTTAGCGTTCGAGGTTTCTAAGCCCGCTTTCGAAATAAAGTTTTTGGCAACCAGTTCCTTGGCTCGTAAATACTGGCTTTGAGCGTCATCCGCTAAGGCTTTGAGCTTGTCGTAATTGGCTTTGTCATTGCGATCATCCAATTGAAACAGCAAGTCACCTGCTTTCACCTCTTGACCGTCTTTGACCAAAATTTTCGCAACCGTATTGGTGATCATGGGGCGAATATCAACGATATTGTTTGAAACAATCGTGCCGGTAGCTTCAATGACTAGGGGAACGTCTTTGGGCTCCACTAGGACCGTCGTGACAGTGACTGGTCCGCCGACTTTGTCAGCAGCGGGGAAGAAATAATTGACGATCTTCGAGCCAGCGTAAAGCACAAACAAAATTCCAATTATTCGCCATTTGTACTTGAGCACAAAAGCCTTGATTTGAGCGTAATCCAGTTGCTTGATTTGAGGGGAGTACTTTTCCCAGTAGGGGCGCAGTTTTTCCTCGACCTTGGACTGAAGTCTTAGCAATTGCTCAAGAAGCTTCTGGGCAATTGGCTGAATCTTTGGCGGGAGTTTGCTAAGGAATAGATGAATTTTGGACACGGTCTCGAAGGCAGTTTTAGTAGTTCTCAGAATCCGCCCATTCTCTCATAAACCCCTTAAAAAAGGCTTCTAAGCTAGGGGGTAGCTAGGGCAGGTACTCTTCGACCCCACGATTCGCGAGCTGATCAGCCAGTTCATTGCCGGGGTCGCCGTTGTGTCCCCGGACCCAATGCCATGAGATTTGGTGTTTAGGGAGTAATTCATCCAATTCTTGCCACAGGTCAGCGTTCTTAACGGGCTCTTTACTAGCGGTTTTCCAGCCTCGCTTTTTCCATCCCTCTAGCCATTCGGTTACCCCTTTTTGGACGTATTGGGAGTCCGTCCAGAGCTCTACTGAGCTAGCCTGCCTCAGGGCTCTGAGGGCATGAATGACTGCGCTAATTTCCATTCGGTTATTGGTAGTGAGTTTTGCACCACCATGAAGGTGTTTCTCATGACCGCCCGAGCGCAATACCGCCCCCCAGCCACCGGGCCCAGGGTTGCCTTTGCAGGCCCCATCGGTATAAATAACAATGTGGTGAGCGTGTTGGGTATCAGACATAGTCAATTAGTAAGGATCTATTTGGACTTTAGCTGATTTCGTTCAGCCGCTGGACTCAATTGCTGGATCGCTGGAATCATTTTGCTTTGAATTCTGCCAACCAAGCGCATTCCTGCCTGCCTTTTAATCGCTGAGATCAGAAATACAGCACCAAAAATAGGCCACCAGCGATTACCCATGAGTTCCAAAAAGTCCATGCGGGCCATGCCAGATTTACTTTGTAGGGGCCACTTATAGCAACCGAAATGACCACGGTCTAGAGAGAAATTGAGTAATTGCAACCAGTCTTTAATCCGTAGCAGACTAATGAACTGTCCATCGCGTGGCAGGTAGGGGTTGCCAATTAAACGGCTGAGGTACTGTCTGATTCCCCAAATACTGGCCGGATTGAATCCAGAAATAATCAGTCGACCCTCAGGGCGCAGCACGCGTTCTACTTCACGGAGTACCTGATGAGGATCTGCAGCGAATTCGAGCACATGCGGAAGAATTAATAAATCAATACTCTCGCTTGCAAAAGGGAGCTCGTGGTTTTCTCCTTCAATGATGTGCCATTGAGCGGAAGAAAAGTTTGCTTGAGTGTCATGACGACCAATGAGTAAAGCATGCAAGGGCATGCGATTTTCTGCCAGGGTATTGATCTGAGGTAAACCAATTTGCACAGCATGAAAACCAAAGACATCTGCAACGATTTGATCAAAGCAGTGCTGCTCCCACTGCAGGACATACTTTCCAGGGGGCGATTCCAGCCATTTTTCCCATGAACTCCATGGTGGTGCGGGGGCTTGGGAAGGGGGGATCGGGGTTGGTATCATGAGTCTATGGATAAGAATACTTTATTACAGGTTTGGCCCATCCCCGCTTTCGAGGATAACTATATTTGGTGTATCCATGATGGTCACTCAGCATTGGTGGTTGATCCAGGTGATGCTGCGCCCGTCTTAAAGTACTTGGCAGAAAAGCAATTGCACTTAACGGGCATTTTGATTACACATCACCATGCTGATCATACTGGCGGTGTATTGCATTTAATTGACGCTATGAAACCACGCCAAATTCCAGTCTATGGTCCTGCGAGTATTGATATCTCTGGCAGAACTGAAGGACTATTGGAGGGAGATAAGCTAGAGATTGACCATCCACGTTTAAGTCTTAAGGTCATGGAAGTGCCAGGGCATACCTTGAGTCACATTGCTTACTTTGCGAACATGCAGGCTAATGTGCTTGAGCCCATGCTATTTTGTGGCGATACGCTATTTGCATCGGGCTGCGGCAGATTATTTGAGGGTACGCCTACGCAAATGAGTGAGTCACTCGCTAAATTTGCAGCTCTGCCAAAAAATACATTGGTCTTTTGTACCCATGAGTACACCTTATCGAATATCCGTTTTGCTTTGGTAGTAGAGCCTAACAATACCAACCTCATTGATTGGGCTGATAGAGCTAAAGCCTTGCGAGATAAAGGCTTACCTACCTTACCCACGACCATTGGTCATGAATTACAAGTGAATCCCTTTATGCGCTGCAACCAGGCAGAAGTTGTCGCTTCAGCGATGGCGATTTCTGGTGAGACAAACTTGCCAAGTCCCGCTCATGTATTAGCGGTGATACGAGCTTGGAAGGATCGGTTTTGATCCGTTGGCCTTATGCAGCAATCTTGATGGTTGGTGTACTAACAGGTTGCGCCACCGGGGATTGGTCTTCTGATACTCCCACCAAAGGCAATACCAAGCTGTCCAAGGCAACGCGCGTCAATTTAAATAAGCAAAATGTAAGTAGCCTAGGCGCACCTTCAGACAATCTTTGGCTTCGCATTCGGGATGGCTTCCAAATGGAGCCAGTAGATTCACCGCTCATCGTCAATCAAACTGTTTGGTTAAGTGCGCGACCAGATTATGTTCAGCGCTCAATGAAGCGATCTTCGCCTTATTTGTTTTATATCGTTCAGGAAGTCAATGCCCGCAATATGCCGACTGAACTGGCCTTACTGCCATTTGTAGAGAGTGCTTTTAATCCACAAGCCAAGTCAGGTGCAAAAGCCATGGGCATTTGGCAATTTATGCCCAAGACCGGAAAAGACTTTCAGCTGACGCAGAATGTCTTTCGCGATGAGCGTCGTGATGTTTTGCAATCAACCGATGCAGCACTCGATTACTTAAATCGCCTACATACCCAATTTGGCAGTTGGGAGTTGGCATTGGCAGCTTATAACTGGGGCTCAGGAAATGTGCTGCGAGCGCAGAAGAAAAATCTGGCCGCAGGGTTACCAACTGATTACTGGAGCCTAGCCATGCCTCTAGAGACGCGAGCGTATGTGCCCAAGTTGATGGCTTATCGTGCACTCGTTTTAGATCCAGACGCATTTGGAGTGACTTTGCCCGAATTGGAGAACCATCCATACTTTGTAGCAGTAGATGTGAACAACGATATTGATGTGACCTTGGCCGCTAAGCTTGCAGAAATGTCTCTCGATGAATTTAAGACTCTGAATGCTTCTTTTAATAAGCCGGTTATCTTAAGTGCAGCCAATCAGCAAATCTTGTTACCGTTCGGCCATGCCGAGGTATATCAAGAGAATCTCAAAAAATATAACAAGCCACTGTCAACTTGGACAGCAGTCAAGGTTGCACAAACACAAAGTGCAGAAGCGACTGCGCAAAGTTTAGGAGTGGACTTGGCAACCCTAAGAGAGATCAATGGCATACCCAAGGGCATGCGAATTAAGGCGGGGTCAACGGTGATCATTCCGAAGACGAACCGTCGCCCAGGAGACATCTCTGTAGCTCTTGCCGAGACAGCCAGCTTAAGTCTAGAAAAGCCACCACCACCGCCCAAAAAGAGCAAAAAGAAGGGTGGCAGAGGCTCTGGCAAGAATCCTCCAGAGGGTAAAACTGCCTCTAAGGGTAATTCCTCCTCCAATAATGCTGCATCTCAGCATAAATCCGCATCGACAGGGCTTGCAAAATCTGCGAAAAAAGATCCTATTAAGACCTCTGGCAAGCAATAGCAACTTATAGCAATTGAGCTGCTGGCTGGAGTGTCTGGAATTCTTTTCTATCGTTAGGTTAAACATGTCTTACAAAGCGCATCACGAACGCTCGATTCAAGATCCAGACGGTTTCTGGGGAGAGCAAGCCCAGTTGATCCATTGGGAAAAGCCATACCAGTCTGTTCTCAATTATGCAAACCCCCCATTTGCAAAATGGTTTGAAGGCGGCTTAACCAATCTTTGCTACAACGCAATCGATCGTCATCTCAAAGAGCGAGCCAATCAAACTGCTTTGGTTGCGGTCTCCACCGAGACCAATATTGAAAAAACCTATACCTACCAAGAGTTGTATGAAGAGGTCAACCGTATCGCCGCCATTCTGAAAGCCAATGGTGTAAAAAAGGGAGATCGCGTTCTTATTTATATGCCGATGATTGCAGAAGCTTGCTTTGCAATGCTGGCTTGTGTGCGCATTGGTGCGATTCACTCAGTCGTCTTCGGTGGTTTTGCATCACACAGTTTGGCTTCGCGGATTGACGATGCTAAGCCCAAAATGATTATTACGGCAGAAGCAGGGATGCGCGGCGGTAAGGTAGTACCCTATAAACCGTTATTAGATGAAGCCATCACCTTGGCAACGTCGAAGCCCGAGAAGGTCTTGGTCGTTAATCGCGGTTTAGTGGATTACACCCCAATAGCTGGGCGCGACTTAGATTACGCCACAGAGCGTCAAAAACATTTGAACGATATCGTGCCAATCGAATGGGTTGACTCTACTCATCCTTCATACATTTTGTATACCTCGGGCACTACTGGTAAACCAAAAGGCGTGCAGCGCGACACTGGTGGTTACACCGTCGCTTTAGCCTCGACCATGAACCACATCTTTTGTGGCAAACCTGGTGAGACCATGTTCTGTACATCAGACATTGGTTGGGTAGTAGGGCATAGCTACATTATTTATGCGCCACTGATTCATGGGATGGCAACGATCTTGTATGAGGGCACGCCATTGCGCCCTGATGCAGGCATCTGGTGGCAGTTGGTTGAGAAATACAAAGTCTCGGTCATGTTTTCTGCACCGACAGCAGTGCGCGTACTCAAGAAACAAGATCCTGCATTCTTAAGTAAATACGATCTCTCGAGTTTGCGTGCACTGTTCTTGGCAGGCGAGCCACTCGATGAGCCCACCGCAAGTTGGATTCATGATGCGATTCAGAAACCGATCGTAGATAACTACTGGCAAACCGAAACGGGTTGGCCGATGCTAGCTATACAACGTGGCGTTGAAGTGATGCCGCATAAATTTGGCTCACCAGGCGTTCCTTCCTTTGGCTACAACCTCAAGCTGCTTGATGATGCGACAACTGCAGAGTTGGGACCAGACCAAAAAGGGGTGATTGCAATTGAGGGGCCATTGCCCCCGGGCTGCATGCAAACGGTTTGGGGTGATGACAAACGCTTTGTGAGTACCTATTGGGAAACGATTCCAGGCAAAACGATTTACTCCACCTTTGACTGGGGCATCAAAGATAAAGATGGTTACTTCTTTATTCTGGGCCGCACCGATGACGTGATCAATGTGGCTGGACATCGTTTGGGTACTCGTGAGATTGAAGAATCGCTTTCGAGCCATTCGAATATTTCTGAAGTGGCTGTGGTTGGCATTGAGGACAAACTCAAAGGCCAGGTTGCAATTGGTTTTGCTATTCCAAAAGATGCCTCTAATGTTGCAAGCTTAGAAGCGGAACTCATGAAGACAGTAGATCAGCAGTTAGGTGCGATTGCCCGTCCAGCGCGAGTCTATATCGTGACGGCTTTACCTAAAACCCGTTCAGGCAAGATAGTCCGTCGCGCACTACAAGCGGTTGCTGAAGGTCGGGATCCTGGAGATATCAGCACCATGGAGGACCAAACGGTCTTGGCGCAAATCAAGCAAATTATTGAGCAAAACCCCAATAAGTCTTGAGCAAATCGCCCGCTAGCCTCATGGCTAGGGGAGCGGGGGTGCAGTTCTGCTTTGGGATGGCTGAACTGGTATCATTGCAAGGTTCGAAACTCAATAATTACCCTAGCGCTTAAAGACACTCACCTCCCGCAAAAACAGCCTTGGGATAGTCTTTTCGAGGTGTTGAGCGTCGGATGGAGCAGGGACTGGAGATGGTTTGTCACCCTTGCTTCCTTCTTTTCCTCCCGCCGTGTTGGCTCTAGCCGACGGCACCTTATTTCCAGGTTATAGCATTGGCGCTCCCGGCGAAACTGTCGGAGAAGTGGTTTTCAATACCGCACTCACTGGCTATCAAGAAATCATCACCGACCCAAGTTATTCACGTCAAATTGTCACGCTGACTTACCCCCATATTGGCAATGTCGGTGTGAATGCTCAAGATGCAGAGTCAACCCAAATTCATGCAGCTGGTTTGGTCATTAAAGATTTATCTAAGCGGGTCTCGAATTTTCGTTCCGAAGGCAGTCTTGAGGACTACCTCATCAAATCTAAAGTCCAAGGCATCTCGGGCATTGATACCCGTAAGCTAACCCGCATCTTGCGCGACAAAGGCGCTCAATCGGGTGCGATCGTCGCAGGTAAGTTAGGCGATGACATTCAAGTCTTGGGAAAAAAAGCCTTGCAATTGGCGCAATCCTTCCCAGGGATGTCTGGTTTAGATTTAGCAAAGGTAGTTACAACTAAAAAATCCTACCCATGGCGTGAAGCCGAGTGGGAATTGCATGGCCCTGATGGCAAGCCAGCCTATCGCAGCTTAGAGCAAAGTAAGCCTCTCAAAAAAGTAGTGGCCTATGACTTTGGTGTGAAATTCAATATTTTGCGCATGCTAGCTGAACGTGGTTGCGACCTCACTGTAGTTCCTGCACAAACCAGTGCTGCAGAAGTACTGGCAATGAATCCCGATGGCGTGTTCTTCTCTAATGGCCCCGGCGATCCAGGTCCCTGCGATTACGCCATTGCTGCCGCTAAAGAAATCATTGAGAAGGGCGTGCCAACCTTTGGTATTTGCTTAGGACATCAAATTATGGGATTGGCTGCTGGCGCTAAGACATTGAAGATGAAGTTTGGTCACCATGGCGCTAACCATCCCGTTAAAGATTTAGATAGTGGGCGCGTTGCAATCACTTCGCAGAATCATGGCTTTGCGGTAGATCCCAATACCTTGCCCGATACCGTGCGCGTTACACACATTTCATTATTTGATGGTTCATTACAGGGCCTGGCTTGGAAAGATAAACCCGCTTTGTGCTTCCAAGGCCACCCAGAAGCCTCGCCTGGACCACATGACATTGCGTATTTGTTTGATCGATTTGTAGAGCTCATGAATGCCAGCAACAAAGGAGGCAAATAATGCCTAAGCGTAGCGACATTAAGAGCATTCTGATTATTGGTGCTGGCCCGATTGTGATTGGTCAAGCTTGTGAGTTTGACTATTCCGGAGCGCAGGCTTGTAAGGCATTGCGTGATGAGGGCTACAAAGTGATCTTGGTCAACAGCAATCCTGCGACCATCATGACCGATCCTGAGATGGCTGATGTAACTTACATCGAGCCGATTACCTGGGAAGTAGTAGAGCGCATCATCGCCACAGAAAAGCCGGATGCCATTCTTCCAACGATGGGTGGTCAAACGGCATTGAACTGCGCGCTAGATCTCCATCGCCACGGTGTGCTAGAAAAGTATGGCTGTGAATTGATTGGCGCTTCACCTGAGGCCATTGATAAGGCAGAAGATCGTCAAAAGTTCAAAGAAGCGATGACCAAAATTGGTCTGGGCTCTGCTAAGTCTGGCATTGCCCATTCTTTAGATGAGGCGCATACCGTTCAGCAGCGTATTCAGCAAGAAACGGGCAGCTCTGGATTCCCAGTGGTGATCCGTCCTTCATTCACGATGGGTGGATCGGGCGGAGGTATTGCATACAACCGTGAAGAATTTGAAGAAATCTGCAAACGCGGTTTAGATCTTTCTCCAACGCATGAGCTCTTAATTGAAGAGTCACTTTTGGGCTGGAAAGAATTTGAGATGGAAGTGGTGCGGGATCGTGCTGATAACTGCATCATTGTTTGCTCGATTGAAAACTTAGATCCGATGGGCGTTCATACCGGTGACTCGATTACGGTCGCACCTGCTCAAACCTTGACCGATAAAGAATATCAAATCATGCGTAATGCATCGATTGCGGTCTTACGCGAGATCGGCGTAGATACTGGCGGTTCAAACGTGCAGTTCTCGATTAACCCAGTTGATGGGCGCATGATTGTGATTGAGATGAACCCGCGGGTATCTCGCTCATCTGCATTGGCTTCTAAAGCGACTGGTTTCCCAATCGCGAAGATTGCTGCCAAGTTGGCAGTCGGATACACCTTAGATGAACTCAAGAACGACATCACGGGTGGTGCAACACCTGCGTCCTTCGAGCCGTCAATCGACTATGTCGTGACCAAGATTCCTCGCTTTGCTTTTGAGAAGTTCCCGCAAGCAGATTCACGTTTAACCACCCAGATGAAATCCGTTGGTGAAGTGATGGCGATTGGCCGTACCTTCCAAGAGTCTTTCCAAAAAGCCCTGCGCGGTTTAGAGGTTGGCGTAGACGGCTTAGATGAAGTGTCTACCGATTTAGACGATATCATTCAAGAAATTGGTGAGCCTGGCCCTGATCGTATTTGGTATTTGGCTGATGCCTTCCGGATGGGAATGGGTTTAGATGAGATCTACGCTGAAACTAAAGTCGATCCTTGGTTCTTAGAGCAAATTGAAGAGCTCATTACGACGGAGTCTGAGCTAAAGCAACGCAAGATCGATAGCCTGTCCGCAGCTGAACTGCGTTTTGTAAAGCAGAAGGGATTCTCGGATCGCAGACTAGCTAAATTACTCGGCGTTGATGCATCATCTGTTCGCTCTGCACGCCATCGCCTCAAAGTGACTCCCGTCTACAAGCGGGTGGATACCTGTGCGGCAGAATTCGCTACTAATACTGCCTATATGTATTCCACCTATGAAGCGGAGCATGGTGAATGCGAGTCAAATCCCACTAATCGGGACAAGATCATGGTGCTCGGTGGTGGACCCAACCGCATCGGTCAGGGTATTGAGTTTGATTACTGCTGCGTGCATGCTGCATTAGCAATGCGTGACGATGGCTATGAAACCATCATGGTGAACTGTAATCCAGAAACCGTTTCTACTGACTATGACACCTCCGATCGTCTCTACTTTGAGCCATTGACGCTTGAGGATGTTTTAGAGATTGTCGCTAAAGAGAAGCCTAAGGGCGTCATCGTTCAGTATGGTGGTCAAACCCCCTTGAAGCTGGCATTAGATCTTGAGAAGAACGGTGTACCGATCATTGGTACCTCACCAGACATGATTGATGCTGCAGAAGACCGAGAGCGTTTCCAGAAACTTCTGCAAGATTTGGGCTTACGTCAACCACCTAACCGCACCGCACGCGCTGAAGATGAGGCACTCAAGCTCGCTGAAGAAATTGGTTACCCATTGGTAGTGCGTCCTTCCTATGTCTTGGGTGGCCGCGCCATGGAAATCGTTCACGATGGAAGAGACCTCGAGCGCTATATGCGTGAGGCAGTCAAAGTATCGAATGACTCTCCCGTGCTGTTGGATCGCTTCTTAAATGATGCGATTGAGTGTGATGTAGATTGCATTAGCGATGGTAAGCAGGTATTTATTGGTGGAGTGATGGAGCACATTGAGCAGGCTGGTGTTCACTCAGGCGACTCTGCATGCTCTTTGCCACCATATTCTTTATCGGATGAGACTGTGGCGGAGATCAAGCGTCAAACTGCGGCGATGGCCAAGGGCTTGAATGTTATCGGTTTGATGAACGTTCAGTTCGCGATTCAGAACGTGGATGGCCGGGATGTAATTTATGTACTTGAGGTCAATCCGCGTGCTTCACGTACTGTGCCCTTTGTTTCTAAAGCGACTGGTTTGCAGTTAGCTAAGATTGCAGCACGCTGTATGGTCGGTCAAAGCTTAGAGCAGCAGGGTATTTTGGCTGAGGTTAAGCCACCGTATTTTTCAGTTAAAGAAGCCGTCTTCCCATTTAATAAATTCCCTGGCATTGACCCAATCTTGGGACCTGAGATGCGCTCTACAGGCGAAGTGATGGGCGTTGGTAAAACCTTTGGCGAGGCACTCTTCAAATCTCAATTAGGTGCTGGCACTAAATTGCCCAAGACGGGTACGGTTGCTTTGACAGTGAAAGATAGTGATAAAGCAAAAGCAGTAGAGGTAGCTAAGCTATTACATCAACTGGGCTTCCCAATGGTTGCCACCAAAGGGACTGCAGCAGCAATTGAGGCAGCTGGTTTACCTGTGCGGGTTGTAAATAAAGTCAAAGATGGTCGTCCTCATATCGTTGACTTGATTAAAAATGGAGAAATCTCTCTGGTATTTACCACCGTAGATGAAACCCGGACTGCAATTGCGGATTCTCGCTCGATTCGGACTAGCGCTCAGGCGCAAGGGATCACCTACTACACCACCATTAGTGCAGCGCGTGCGGTGATGGATGGTTTACTAGCATCTCAACATGGCGGAAATGAGTCGCTTGAGGTGTATTCCTTACAGAATTTACATCTCGTACTGAATTAATCTAAAATCAGGCCTTGCGCGATTGGCGCAAGGTAATCGATTCTTATTTAGGTTAGCGGTATGAGCACAATTCCCATTACTAAGCGCGGTGCAGAACTTCTCAAAGAAGAGTTGCATCGCCTCAAACACGTTGAACGTCCTTCAGTAATCAATGCGATCTCTGAAGCACGTGCACAGGGCGATCTCTCTGAAAACGCTGAATACGATGCTGCCAAAGAAAAACAAGGTTTCATTGAGGGTCGCATTCAGGAGCTAGAGAGCAAGTTATCTGCTGCGCAAGTGATTGATCCCGCTTCTCTAGATATTACTGGCCGAGTGGTATTTGGTGCGACAGTCGATTTGGAAGATCTAGAAGATGGCACCAAGTTCACTTATCAAATTGTTGGCGATGATGAGGCTGATATCGCAAGCAACTTGATCTCGATTAGCTCTCCCATCGCTCGTGCTCTGATTAGCAAAGAAGAGGGCGATGTTGTTAAGGTTCAAGCTCCTGGTGGTAATCGGGAAGTGGAGATCTTAGCGGTTCGTTATATCTAAGCGTATCGTCGACTAGGAACTCAGTGTTGCAGTCCAGAGCGCCTACTTTCTTCACTGTTATCGCTGGCCTCTGGGTCGGTAGCATGTTAGCTACTGGCTATCTCGTAGCGCCAGCATTGTTCTCCATTCTCACTGACCGTCAGGTTGCAGGCATGATTGCTGGAGATATTTTCAGAATCGAAGCTTACTTGAGCTTTGTAGTGTGCTTAGTGCTCTTGGTGATGGCCAATCATTTTGTCAATCACGGGCAATTGCAATACAAGTTGATTCGCTGGCTTTTATTGGCGATGTTAATTTGTGCTCTGATTGGCAGTGTGGTCTTGTTGCCTTGGATGAGTGCTTTGAGAGATCAGGCTCTATTAAACGGAATGCCTGTCATGCAGTCGCCTTCAGCCACGCTGTTTGGCCGCCTTCATGGCGTTTCTAGCATCGTGTATTTGATTCAAAGCCTCTTGGGCGTCATGCTCGTTTGGGAATCAGCTAAAAGTTCTCATTAAGAGCTTAAGCTCAGAACTCAACCCAAAAGCTTCTTCTTAGTACTACTCATCCTGACTTTGCGTTTCTTGATTGGGGCAGGTGCTGCAGTAGCTTTACGATAACCCGGTGAGGACCAACCAATTTTGGATTCCGCTGCTTCAGAGCGTAAGACCCTTTTCTTGGGTGTTTTGCTGGCTGTCTTTACGGCAGCTGCACGTGTAAAGGGAGATTTGCTGGCGCTTGAGCGACGGTCTGATCTTTCCGAAGTACTTGTGCGTTTACCCGCAGTCGATTTACGAGGCGCCTGTAAAGTCTTTTTGGTTTGCTTGCTCGAGCGGCCTAGATGCAAGAGGTGTTCGTCGATCTCTTGTTTCGGTTTCCAGAGCACGAAGAGTTTGCCAATGTGTTGAACTGGGGCGGCATCTAATTGATCGCAAAGTGTTTCATACATGGTGATTCGTGCTTCACGATCATCGCCCAAGACACGCACTTTAATCAGGCCATGGCTAGCAATTGCCAATTTGGCTTCTTTAATGACAGCAGGACTTAAGCCAGTGTTGCCAATCATGACAACAGGGCTAAGACTATGGGCTTGAGCCTTAAGGGCTTTACGTTGGGCGGGGGTAAGGGTAAGGGCGGTCATGTGTCGATGATAGAGCATGCAGCTCCGAATTAAGCTTAGATGAGGCTATTTGAGAACATTTTGCTGAGATTCTTTGCCTTGTACTCGAGAAACAAGGAAAATACCTCCTGAAAGTGGACAAGTTGTGGCAAAAAATAAATTTAATAAAAGTTGGTTGCAGGATCATTTAACGGATCCGTATGTGAAGATGGCCCAAAAAGAGGGTTATCGCGCTCGTGCGGTTTACAAGCTCTCTGAGATTGACGAACAAGATCATCTAATCAAAGCAGGAATGACTATTGTTGACCTTGGTAGCGCACCAGGCAGTTGGTCTCAGTACGCTCGCAATCGCTTGACCGAATTAGGCAAGAGCAATCCCGCAATTGAATCTGGCAAGCCTGACGGCACGATCATCGCTATCGACTTATTGCCGATGGAAGATATCGCTGACGTCAGCTTTATTCAGGGAGACTTTCGGGAGGATGAGGGTCTAAAGGCCTTAGAGGCTTTATTGCCCGCTTCGGATCAGGGTAGGGTTGATTTAGTGCTTTCAGATATGGCACCCAATCTTTCTGGGGTTGGTGTTGCTGACTCCGCCCGCATGGCTTTTTTGGCAGAAATTGCCCTTGAGTTTGCCGTCAATCACCTTAAGCCTGACGGGGCTTTATTAATTAAGTGCTTTCATGGCAGCGGTTATAGCCAGATTGTGGAGACCTTTAAAAAAGTCTTCAAAACCGTATCCCCCCGCAAGCCCAAGGCTTCGCGGGATCGTTCCTCTGAAACCTTTCTGTTGGGGCGGACACTGAAGGCTCCCAAATAGGGTAATAACCCCCCGATTTACATGGGTTTATTAAATAAATCTGCTCCGAGCCCTTGAAAAAGCCTAGTAGTAGAATCAAATACTTAGGTATCAGCAATGCAATTACTCCCGGATTAATCCGGCAAAGGCCTCGTTTTGAATAGCAATATGTTCCAAAAAGTGGGTATCTGGCTCGTTGTGGGCCTCGTCCTATTTACGGTCTTCAAGCAATTTGATAAGCCCAAAGATCAGCCGCAAGTAACTTACTCGCAATTTATGGAAGATTCCAAAGCGGGCAAGATTAAGCGTGTCGATGTACAAGGTCGCACATTACAAGTGACACCAAATGATGGTGCCAAGTACTCCATTATTTCTCCTGGCGATATTTGGATGGTGGGTGACTTAATGAAATACGGTGTTCAAGTAACCGGTAAAGCCGACGATGAACCCAATATGTTTGTTTCTGCTTTGTACTACCTTGGACCTACGCTACTCATTATTGGTTTCTGGTTTTTCATGATGCGTCAGATGCAAGGCGGTGGTAAGGGCGGGGCATTTTCATTTGGAAAATCCAAAGCCCGCCTGATTGATCAAAATAGTAATACCGTCACCTTTGCTGATGTGGCGGGTTGCGATGAGGCTAAAGAAGAAGTGTTTGAGTTAGTCGACTTCTTAAAAGATCCGCAGAAATTTCAGAAACTGGGTGGCCGAATTCCCCATGGTGTCTTGCTAGTAGGCCCTCCTGGAACCGGTAAGACCCTGTTAGCCCGTGCTATTGCAGGTGAAGCTAAGGTACCGTTCTTCTCTATCTCAGGCTCTGACTTTGTTGAGATGTTTGTCGGGGTTGGCGCATCACGCGTGCGTGATATGTTTGAGAACGCCAAGAAAAATTCACCTTGCATCATCTTTATTGACGAGATCGATGCAGTAGGTCGTCATCGTGGCGCTGGTATGGGCGGTGGTAACGATGAGCGTGAGCAAACCCTGAATCAAATGCTGGTGGAGATGGACGGTTTTGAAAGTAATAGCGGCGTGATCGTCGTTGCTGCTACCAACCGTTCGGATGTGCTGGATCGCGCTTTACTTCGTCCAGGCCGCTTTGACCGTCAAGTCCATGTTGGCTTGCCTGACATTCGGGGTCGCGAACAAATTCTGCAAGTGCATATGCGCAAAGTGCCGATTGATCCAGATGTCAATGCTGCCGTCTTAGCGCGTGGTACACCTGGGTTCTCCGGTGCCGATTTAGCAAACTTAGTTAACGAAGCCGCTTTATTTGCTGCGCGTCGTAATAAGCGTGCAGTCGATATGAAAGACTTTGAAGACGCTAAGGATAAGATCTATATGGGTCCTGAGCGTAAGTCTGCAGTGATGCGTGAGGAAGAGCGTCGTAACACCGCGTATCACGAGTCTGGTCATGCTGTTGTCGCTAAGGTATTGCCTAAAGCAGATCCAGTGCACAAGGTCACCATCATGCCGCGCGGAATGGCATTGGGCGTGACTTGGCAGTTGCCAGAGTTTGATCGCGTCAATCTGTATAAAGATCGCATGTTGGAAGAGTTGGCCATTTTGTTTGGTGGCCGTGCTGCAGAAGAAATCTTCTTGCACTCGATGAGTACTGGTGCATCAAACGACTTTGAGCGTGCTACTAAAATGGCCCGCGACATGGTGACTCGTTTTGGTATGAGTGATAGCTTGGGTACGATGGTCTATGTCGACACTGAGTCTGAGAGTATTTTCGGTCGTACCAGCTCTAAAACAGTTTCTGAACTCACTCAGCAAAAAGTGGATGCAGAAATTAGGGCCTTGATCGATAGTCAATATGCTTTGGCACGTTCGATTCTTGAGCAGAATCGCGACAAGGTTGAAGCAATGGTTGCTGCTTTACTTGAGTGGGAAACCTTAGACGCTGATCAGATTACCGACATCATGGAGGGTCGTCCACCACGTACGCCTAAGCCGCCTCCTGTAACAACTGTCTTTGGCAATTCAGCTGGAACAACTACCCCAGTAGTGGAGAGTTCACCTTCCACAGCATTTGGTAATGGCCCAGCATCGGGAAGTGCGCCAGCAACCGCTTAATTCAGAGCAAGTAGTTCAGCCCGCAACTTGGCATTGCGGGCGTTTTCTTTTTGAGCCTCGCAAACGCCCATTGGTGATGGGTATTCTGAACACCACACCGGATTCTTTTTCGGATGGCGGTCTGTTCCAATCAGCCAAGGCTGCATTAGCTCATGCAGAGCAGATGATCGAGAGTGGTGTTGACATCATCGACATTGGTGGTGAATCTACCAGGCCTGGCGCCGAACCTATCTCATTACAAGAAGAACTTGATCGTGTTATGCCGGTGATTGAGTCCCTAGTCAATTGTGGTGTGGCGCTGTCTATCGATACTTATAAAGCTGAAACCATGAAAGCCGCACTAGCTGCTGGCGTAGATTGCGTCAATGATATTTGGGGCCTGCGCCAAGCAGGCGCTGCTCAAGTCGTCAGTAATCATCGAGAGTGTGGGCTGGTTTTAATGCATATGCAACGAGATCCACAAACGATGCAATTTGATCCCCACTATGAGGATGTCATTGCGCAAGTGAGCACCTTCTTAATGGAGAGGGCAAATGTTTTAATTCACCAAGGCGTATCAGCAGATCGAATCGCGCTTGATCCTGGTTTCGGCTTCGGTAAAAGCCTGGAGCACAACCTCACAATGCTCTCCCAATTTGAGCGCTTTACACAATTGGGCTTTCCAGTCTTAGCGGGCATATCTCGTAAATCGATGCTGGGCAAACTCACTGGACGAGAGTCGGATGGTCGCTTAGCGGCCAGTATTGCAGCAGTGATCATGGCAGCAGATCGTGGCGCTCGTATCGTTAGAGTGCACGATGTACCAGACACAATCGATGCTCTAAAGATCTGGGAAGCAGTCTTATAATTCCCCTTATGAAAAAACAATACTTTGGTACGGATGGTATTCGCGGGGAAGTAGGTCAGTTTCCGATTCTTCCGGATTTTATGACCCGCCTTGGTTATGCCGCCGGTATTGTTTTAACGAGTCAAGCCAAAGTGGGCGAACGTTGCAAAGTTCTGATTGGTAAAGATACCCGTGTCTCAGGTTACTTATTAGAGTCTGCGCTAGAAGCGGGTTTTGTGGCTGCTGGTGTTGATGTGATCTTGTGTGGTCCGATGCCAACCCCCGGCGTTGCTTATCTCACCAAAGCGTTACGCCTATCTGCAGGAGTAGTGATCTCCGCATCACATAATTTGTATCAAGATAATGGCGTGAAGTTTTTCTCTGCGCAGGGTGACAAGTTATCTGATGATTTTGAATTTGCGATTGAGGCTGAGCTTAATAAGCCCCTTGGTTGCGTTCACTCAGAGCATTTAGGCAAGGTATCGCGTTTAGATGCTGCAACTGGACGCTATATTGAATTTTGTAAATCGACTTTCCCTGGCAATCTCAATTTACGAGGTATGAAGGTGGTGGTCGATTGCGCCAATGGTGCGGCTTATCAGATTGCCCCTAATGTGTTTAGGGAACTTGGGGCAGAGGTTATTGCGATTGGTGTTGAACCCAATGGCCGCAATATTAATGACCATTGCGGCGCAACTGCGCCTGCAGCTTTAATTGCTAAAGTCAAAGATGTGGGTGCCGATATCGGTATCGCCTTAGATGGCGATGCGGATCGCTTGCAAATGGTGGATAAAACCGGTCGCCTATTTAATGGTGATGAATTGCTCTACGTATTGGCAAATGACCGCTTGCAGCGCGGCATTCCCCTTGGGGGTGTGGTGGGCACCCTAATGACCAACCTGGCTGTGGAAAAAGCCATCAAAGAATTGGGTGTGCAGTTTGAGCGAGCCGCGGTGGGCGATCGCTATGTGCTGGAATTGCTTAAGCAAAAATCATGGATTTTGGGCGGCGAGGGCTCGGGCCATTTATTGTGCCTAGATCAGCACACCACAGGGGATGGCACGATTGCAGCGCTGCAAGTACTCGCAGCGATGAGTCAACAAAAGAAGAGCCTGGCCCAACTTCTAGATTCCGTGAAGATTTATCCCCAGGTCCTGCTCAATATCAAAATCCAATCTACTTATGACTGGAAGGCTGATGAGAAGCTCAAAGTCCAAATTTCGAAAGTTGAAGCTGATCTTCAGAATACGGGGAGGGTCCTCATTCGCCCATCCGGTACCGAGCCCTTATTAAGGGTTATGGTCGAAGCTCAGGATGAGGCCATCGCACTCAAGAGCGCTAAAAGCATCGCTGATTTAGTCCCAATTGCCTAAAACCTCATTTTGAGGCCCTAAAAACAAGATTTAAGCCTTGTTTATGACGCAATGTCATAAAAGAGTCATACGCAAATCGTAGAGTCCATGTGTTGTTATCTCTCGATTTCTATACAAGGACGTCCTCAAATGAAACTCTCTTTTAAGCAGGCTTTAGTTGCTGGAGCTGTAGCACTATCCGTGTCAACTGGTGCAATGGCTGTAGAAATGACCGGTGCCGGTTCTTCTTTTATTTATCCAGTGCTCTCTAAATGGGCTGAGGCTTACAAAGCCAAAACTGGTAATAGCTTGAACTATCAATCCATTGGTTCTGGCGGTGGTATCAAACAAATTAAAGCGAAGACAGTCGACTTTGGTGCAACTGACGCTCCAATGAGCTTTGACGAATTACAGTCTGCTGGCATGGTTCAGTTCCCAGCCATCATTGGTGGTGTAGTACCTGTGGTGAATATCGATGGTATCAAGCCAGGTCAATTGAAATTGTCCAGCGACGTTCTCTCTGATATTTTCCAAGGTACATTGACCAACTGGAATGACAAGCGTATCGCTTTGTTGAACCCAGGTGTTCAGATTCCGGCTGGTGATATCACTGTTGTAACCCGTGCTGATGGTTCAGGTACAACTGCAATCTTTACTAACTACCTCTCTAAAGTAAATAAGAGCTGGAAAGATAACGTAGGTTTTGGTTCTGCTGTTAAATGGCCAGCTGCTTCTACTGTAAGCGGTAAGGGTAACGAAGGTGTTGCGGCTAATGTAAGCCGTATCAAGAATTCGATCGGTTATGTTGAGTTTGCTTACGCTAAGAAAAACAACATGAGCTATACCCAGATGAAGAATGCGGAAGACAAGTTTGTTATGCCTACCGCTGCTTCATTCGCTTCTGCTTCTGCTGGTACTGATTGGTCTAAGTTCCCAGGAATGGAAACATTTATTACTAACGCTCCTGGTGCTGCTTCATGGCCAATTACTGGTGCAACTTTCATCGTCATCTACAAAAAGCCTGATAACAAAGCAAACGCTGCTGAAGTGATCAAGTTCTTTGATTTCGGTTTCAAAGATGGCGGCAAAATGGCTTCTGAACTCGATTACGTTCCAATGCCTGAAGCAACAACCAACTTCATTCGCAAGAGTGTTTGGTCACAGGTTGATGTTAAGTAATTCTTAATAGAATAAATTCGGCCCCAAAGTAATTTGGGGCCATTTTTTCTTCACGCAGTACTTATAAATTCAATATGCAATCGACATCCTCCACATTAGGTCTACCGAGCGCTAAGGCGGTTCAAGTTGCCCGTAGACAGCGTATCCAAGATTTTCTTTTCCACGCCATCACCCAATTCTTCTCGATGTTGGTGTTATTTGTTTTGGCCGGAATTATCGGATCTCTATTGATTAATGCATGGCCAGCCTTGAAGACCTTCGGCCCAGGATTTTTCTTGGATGACGAGTGGGATATTGTTAATGACCAGTTTGGCGGTTTAATTTCGATTTATGGAACCTTGGTTTCATCGATCATTGCTTTGGCAATTGCTGTACCCCTGAGTTTTGGTATCGCCGTCTTTTTGACGGAGATGTGTCCAGACTTTCTAAAGCGTCCTTTAGGAACAGCGGTTGAGCTTTTGGCTGCAGTGCCATCCATTATTTACGGTATGTTCGGTTTGTTCGTGTTCGCCCCGATTTTTGGTGACTATATTGAACCGGCTCTTCAAGCCACTATCGGCAAGATCCCCCTGATCGGCATTCTTTTCTCAGGCCCAACCAACGGTATTGGTATGTTGTGCGCTGGCTTGATTTTAGCCATGATGATTTTGCCCTTCATTGCTTCTGTGATGCGTGACGTATTTGAGATCGTTCCCCCAGTGTTGAAAGAGTCGGCCTATGGCATTGGCTGCACTCGCTGGGAAGTGGTGACTCGAATTGTTTTACCTTATACCCAAGCGGGCGTAGTGGGTGGCGTCATGCTCGGTCTCGGTAGAGCGCTTGGTGAGACCATGGCGGTTACTTTCGTGATTGGTAATGCGAGTCGTATCTCTCCATCTTTATTTGCTCCCGGTAGCTCAATTGCTTCGACCCTAGCTAACCAATTCGGTGAGGCAGACGCGGGATTACATTTCTCATCATTGTTCGCCTTAGGTTTGGCGCTCTTTTTTATTACTTTTGTGGTTTTAGCTTTGGCTAAATGGATGTTGCTTCGGATGGAAAAAGCCAAAGGAGTGAAATCATGAGTCAAATCGCAAACATTAATCAAGCCGTTTTTGCTCGTCGTCAGCGGGCTAATAAAATTGGTCTTGCCTTGTCTATGCTCGCCATGACTTTGGGTATGGTTTTCTTGATTTGGATTTTGGCAACGCTATTTATTAAAGGTTTTGCTGCAGTGAATCTGAATATGTTCACAATGAGTACACCAGCGCCAGGCTCTGACAACGGTGGCTTGGCAAATGCCATCGTTGGTAGCTTGATGTTGATTGCGTCTTGTACTTTAATTAGTACTCCAGTCGGCGTGCTTGCAGGTCTCTATCTTTCTGAGTATGGCGACCGCAGTAAGATTGCAGCGGTTACCCGCTTTGTGACCGATATTATGTTGTCGGCACCTTCGATTGTGATTGGCTTGTTTGTATACGCATTATTTGTGGCCCAAGTAAAGCACTTCTCAGGTTGGGCTGGCACGATTGCTCTGGCCTTGATCGCTGTTCCAGTGGTGGTTCGCACTACCGAGAATATGTTGCGTTTAGTCCCTGGAAGTCTGCGTGAAGCTGCTTATGCTCTGGGAACGCCAAAGTGGAAAGTCGCTTTTTATGTCACCCTAAGAGCGGCCAAAAGCGGCATCATGACCGGTATCTTGTTGGCTCTTGCCCGCGTGAGCGGTGAGACAGCGCCATTGTTGTTTACCGCTTTGAATAATCAGTTCTTCTCAACCAATATGAATGCGCCGATGGCGAACTTGCCAGTGGTGATTTTCCAATTTGCAATGAGTCCTTATGACAACTGGGTTGACCTCGCCTGGGGCGGCTCTTTACTCATTACGTTTGCAGTGTTGGGTTTGAACATCCTTGCCCGTGTGGTATTCCGTGAGAAAGCACAAGGATGAGTGATATGAAAACAATGTTCAACTTAAATAAGATTGATAGTGAAGGCTTGAGGGGTAAATTGAATATGAATACAGAAAATAATTCGCAATCTAGTGATGCAGTCAATGCGCTAGAAATCCGGAATCTCAACTTTTACTATGGTTCTTTTAAAGGCCTAAAAGATATCAATATGAATATCGAAGAGGGCAAAGTGACCGCCTTCATCGGACCTTCTGGCTGCGGCAAATCCACTTTGCTCCGCACTATGAACCGCATGTATGACCTCTATCCAGGTCAACGTGCTGAAGGTGAGATCAATTTCTACGGCAACAATATTCTGACCCCAGGTCAAGACCTGAACTTGCTGCGCTCCCGCATCGGCATGGTTTTCCAAAAACCAACCCCATTCCCAATGTCCATTTACGAGAATATTGCCTTTGGTGTGCGTTTATATGAAAACCTCAACCGCTCTGAGATGGACGAGCGGGTAGAGTGGGCTTTAAACAAAGCGGCTTTATGGACCGAAGCGAAAGATAAGCTTAATCAAAGCGGCTTATCTCTGTCTGGTGGTCAGCAACAGCGTCTCTGTATCGCCCGCGGCGTAGCCGTGAAGCCTTCCGTCATTTTGCTTGATGAGCCTACTTCTGCTTTGGATCCGATTTCTACCGGCAAAATCGAAGAGTTGATTTCTGAGTTGAAAAACGAGTACACCATTGCGATTGTGACCCACAATATGCAACAGGCGGCCCGTGTATCCGATTACACTGCCTATATGTACCTTGGCAGCTTAATTGAGTTTGGTAAGACAGATGAGTTGTTTATCAAGCCTAAGCGCAAAGAAACAGAAGACTATATTACCGGTCGCTTTGGTTAATTGGAGATGAACATGCCAGATAAACACCTTTCGTCACAGTTTGACGCCGATTTAAATTCCTTGTCCAGTCGCCTCCTTGAGATGGGTGGCTTGGTAGAGTCTCAAATTGCTACTGCAATGCGCGCTTTTACCCAAATGGATATCGAGACTTGTAATGTCGTAATCGAGAATGAAAAGCTCGTAAATGATTTAGAGATCCAGATTGATTCTGCTTGTACTGAATTGATTGCCCGTCGCCAGCCGATTGCCCGTGACTTACGTTTGGTTATGGCAGTATCCAAAGCCATTACCAATCTCGAGCGTGCCGGTGATGAAGCTGAGCGTGTTGCTAAGCGCACTAAGCGCTTAATTGAGGCTGGTGCAGCCCATAACATCAATGTTTCAGAAATTCGTTTATCTGGTCAGATGGCGATCTCACTATTGCGCCGTAGTCTGGATGCCTTTGCTCGCCTCGATACGATTGCTGCTGCTGAGGTTGTTGATGAAGACCGTCTCATTGATGAAGAGTTCCGGGGCTTTGTACGTAAACTGATTACCTACATGATGGAAGATCCCCATACCATCTCAACGGGTTTGGATATGCTAACGATTGCTAAGGCGATTGAGCGCATTGGCGATCATGCTAAGAACATTGCCGAGTTTGTGATTTATATCGTCAAGGGTGATGACGTGCGCCATATCCCGCATGCGGATTTGGTAAGAGCGGCTACTAAAGAGTAAGTAAACTTCAATACGGAGCCTTTGATGACTCACCGCATACTGATTGTTGAGGATGAGCCTTCTATCGCAGAGTTGATTGCGGTGAATTTGTCCCATGCTGGTTATGAAGTAGAAAAAGCGATGCAATCGGATCTTGCCATGAATGCGATGCGCGAGAGTCTGCCTAGCCTGATTGTTTTGGATTGGATGTTGCCTGGCAAATCGGGTGTGCAGTTTGCAAAAGAGTTGCGCGCCAATGAGCGGACTCGCTCACTACCGATTTTGATGCTCACCGCCAAGAGCGAAGAGGCTGATAAGGTGATGGGCCTAGATGCAGGCGCTGATGACTATGTGACTAAGCCTTTTTCTCCTAAGGAGTTAGTTGCTCGCGTAAAGGCTTTATTGCGTCGTCAGTCTCCCGTTCAAGATACTGGACCATTGAGTGTGGGCCCCTTAAAGCTGGATCCGATTTCCCATCGGGTTTTAGCAGTCAGACCCAATGCCGAATCTAAGCCTATTCCCCTTGGCCCAACTGAATACCGATTACTACAGTTCTTCATGGCTAATCCAGAGCGCGTGCATTCTCGTGCGAATCTCTTGGATAAAGTTTGGGGTAGTGAGGTGTATATCGAGGAACGAACTGTAGACGTTCATATCAAGCGTCTAAGGGCTGCTTTGGCCCCCCTGGACTGTGACCGCTTCATTGAAACGGTGCGGGGCAGTGGCTACCGCATAACCAAGACCCCAACTGAAACCTAAATTCCATTTGTGAGCCCAATTTAGCCCTTTTTAGGGCTTTTTTGTGGGATGCAATAAGATTGCAGCATGTTCTCTGCTTTCTCTCGATTTAGCCTCTTACTGGCCCTAGCTGTCATAGCCGCCTATGTGGCCTTAATTCATTGGGGGCCTTATTTCGGTATCGCTGCAGCAATAGTCGTCCTCTCGATTCCGCTGATCTACTCCTATATCAATCTGAGTCGCTTAGGTAAATACCTTGCTGCCGATAACCTGGAAAATATGCCGCTTCCTAGTGGATTTTGGGAGGAGGTCTTCTTTAGGCTGCAACGGCTTGTGCAAAATCTGAAGTCTCGAGCCCAAGCAATTGATCAGCAACACAACCGATTTATTGAGGCTTTTCAGGCATCCCCTAACGGCATCGTGATGCTCGATGATGAAGATCAAATCGAATGGTGTAATTCTTTAGCAGAGTCATTCTTCGGTCTGAATTTTCGCCGCGATGCTCGTCAGCGCATTAACTTTCTACTGAGAAGGCCTGAGTTTATTCAGTATCTGGGTAAGCGACATTTTGAGGAGTCCATCATTATTGAAAGAATGGGCCCCGATAGTAATTTAAGTTTATTGATTCAGGCTTTCCCTTATGGAGAGAAGCGGCATCTACTGCTGATACAAGATGTAACTGATTTACAAAAAGCAGATGCCATGCGGCGTGATTTCGTAGCCAACGTATCGCATGAGATGAGAACACCGATTACCGTATTGATGGGCTTTCTAGAAACGGTCCAATCGATTGAACTTGATAAGTCACAACAAGATCACTACTTTGACTTGATGATGCTGCAAGCACAGCGCATGAAGAGCTTAGTTGAGGACCTCTTAACTCTAGCTAATCTGGAAGCCAATGCGATTCCAGCTTCGACTCAAGTAGTGCAACTCAATACCTTGATGGCATTGATTAAGAATGATGCTGAAGCACTCTCGCAGGGTAGTCATGGCTTTAGCTTTGAGCAAAAGACGACTCAAAATCTCTTTGGTGATGAGCGCGAATTACTTTCTGCATTTAGTAATCTGGTATCCAATGCTATTCGCTACACACCGAATGGCGGCTCAATTACTGCATGTTGGGGATTAAATGAACAGGGACAAGGTGAGTTTTCGGTAACCGACACAGGCCCCGGAATAGCTTCAGAACATTTACCACGATTAACTGAGCGTTTCTATCGAGTCGATCGTAGTCGTTCACGTGATACTGGCGGTACGGGATTGGGCTTAGCGATTGTCAAGCACATTGCTAATCGACATCAAGCACAGCTTTTAATTGAAAGTACACCAGGCAAGGGCAGTAAGTTTACTTTACGCTTCCCTAAGGACCGGGTTGCTAATACTGAGACAGATTTATTCTCAGCAATTGAAGCCTAATCTCAGGCTTAGTCCTTCTTTTTCTTTTTCTTTTTCTTGGATTCTTTTGCAAGCTTCTCAGGCTTGCCATTGGCGTAAAGACACCAGACTTTGATTTCTTCGAGCAATTCAACCAAATCCTCATAGGAGAGTTGCTTGAAATCTACCAGGCTGATAGCCCCAGATTCTTGCAGCTGTCTGACTGCGTCTTCGTACTTATATTGGCTCATAAATTGGATAAGCAAAAGCTGTCTTGATTAAGGATGTGCAGATCCTATCAAACTAATATGACAAAAACCCAATTTTTGACCTAGAAAGCCTAAAAATCGGGGTTTTTAGGTAAATCATCGTCTTTATCTACCGTAATTTCGGAGCTTCGTTTGATGCCCGTTAAACGACTGGTTAATCGTTCAAAAGGGCCTCCTAAGAGGAGGGCGATCAAAATTGCACCAAGGGCTAACAAGCCTATGGCAAATTGGCCCGCTCCAAAGGTGGCGCCAATCAATGCACAAGACCAAATGCTGGCTGCGGTGGTGAGACCATGAATCTTGCCAGAGCTACCGCCTTGGATGATGACCCCGGCTCCCAAAAACCCTAGGCCGGTAATTAAGCCCTGTAGAACGCGACTAACGCCTTGGCTATCAAAATTGGGGAGTGCTGTTATCAGAATGATGGCAGTTGCAGCACCAATAGAAACCAGGGCGTGCGTGCGCATGCCGGCGGATTTATGATGCATCCAGCGATTGAGCCCTAGCACGCTCCCTACGATTAAGGCTAAGCCTAAGCGAAGAACATAGTCCCAAGAAAAATCCCAATGTGCCATTTTCTTCCCCGTCTAATGTGTCGATTGAATATCGGTCAAATTGAGTTTAGCTTAAGTTAATTGCTAACTTTACCGATTAAGACAGTCGAGTCATCAAAGTGCCATGCTCATGTCATGGTGAGTGGTCAGAATTAAGACCAGTTCAACCCAGCAGGAGATTGTGATGAAAAAAATGATCTTGAAGTACTGGCAAGCTTGGTATGAGGCCCGCGTCAATTACGCTAACCGTTTTTTACATCATCGCTTAGGTAGTTAAGCTTCAAATTAAGGGTTCAAGTTTTCTTGAACCAAAAGGGGTCTGAAGCTAAAGGGGCTTGACTTGCTGTCGTCGACTGTAACTTCTACAGCCTGCACTTCGTCTGCCCCCATGACTTCGAGGCGATACACATTTTCTAGTACTCGTCTCTTGTTATCAAGAAGCGGTTGATCAATTTTGAGACGATGGCTATCTCCATGAATCAACAGAATGGGCAGGGTAGTTTTTTCTGCATAAGATCGAAACTGATTGAGCGTATCCACAAAGCCACTGTTCATGCTGTTGACTTCGCCAGGTGGGGAGTAAAACATGTCCGCCTGGAATGCAAACACAATGCCAGCAGAATTTTTCTTTTGCGCTAACTGAAAAGCATATTCAATCCAGGCTAAATTAGCAGCGTTACGTTCAAGATACTCTTGGGTCGATGCGGGAGTTCTCTCATAATTATTGTTAGAGCCAGGAATATGAAGACTCACGAATACAAATTTTCCCTTCACCCAAAGTGAGTTCTCTACAAACTTAGCGAACTGGGGCATGACATCGGCTTGGCGGGTCAGGCTGATACGACGTTTACCAAAACTATTTTGATCGACAAACTGTGTTTTACGAATCCGTTCGAGTCGCTCGATGGGGTCATAGCCACCTGCTAAGGTACGATGGCAATCGGTCCACTCGTTATCGCCGATGCTGTAAATCAGCGGCGCATCAAAGGAGTTGAAATAGCGCGTGGTTTTTTCCATATACTCATCGCTACAGGGTGTGTCACCTGACTTGGTATCGCCCACAAAAATACTGAATGCAGGTTTATCTGCATTAATAGCCTTGATTAGTCGCTCATAGCGAACCAAGTCCTTGGGGAGGGAATAGGGCATATCACCCAGGGCAATAAAGCGCGTGGATTCTGCATGGGCTCCAAAAGCCAAAACAAGCAGGGATAGAAGGATGATTTTGGAGTGGCTAGTGCGCATACGGAAATCCTATTGAAGATATAGCGTTACCATAATGCAATCTGAGGGCTTTTGCAGTAATTGTCTTGCTTGTCATGTAACTGTCACGCTAGCCATTTACATTGAATCAGTCGGGCAGTCGGCTGCTCGGCACATGCTTGTTCCTATGCAATTTTGCCCAGAGAGATCTGGGCATTTTTTTAATCTGTTGAATCGTAAAGTGGCCGAATGAAACCTTTGCCGTCTGGATTGTTTATTGCAGCGACTCTGATTACCTTCGGGTGGCCTCAATTTGCTACAGCACAAACTACTCCTCCCGATTTTGATTTGAAGGTGTCAGTACAAAAGGCGGGCGATGCCTTTCAAGTCAACGCAAGCTTTCTGATACCCGCAACCGAATGCCAAACCTACACAATGCTGACAGATTACGAAAGCGCAGCCAAGATTCCTGGCATCAAAAAGTCGGTTGTGATTAGCCGAGAGGCCAATAAAGTGCGGGTCGAACGGGATGTGAAAGAGCGAATCCTGTTTTTCCCAATTAATCTGCATTCGATTGTGGAGTACGAAGAGACCCCCACGAATTTGCTGACCTTTCATCAAATTTCAGGAGATGTAGAGTACTACCGAGGCACTTGGAAGATCCAACCTGAAGAGGGCAGTGCAAGATTGCAGTACCAAAGCGAGTTCGCGATTGATACCTTGATTCCATCCTTCGTAGCGCAATATTTTATTAAAAACAATATCCGCAGTCGCTTTGAAGCCATGGCGACTAACTTTTCCCGCAAGAAAGAAACGCTCGGGCAGCTAGCCTGTAATTAATCTGAAATATGCTCTTTGTACGATCCGATGAATCAATTAAAAAAGGGGGCGTCATGGATCAGTCAGGTGAGTCAATCCTCAATCAGGAGCTAGAAAAACATGATGCTCTATTGGGTGTTGCTGGTCTGGACGTCAAAGAACAAATGCTGCAGGCTCGATCCCAATCCCTTAAAGAGAAGCTCGTTTCTTTTTTGGTAGATAGTCGTTATGCTTTGAAGCTTGACGAAATCATTTAATCATCACAGTCTATGAAAAACTATAACGTCCTGTTTTTATGTACTGGCAACTCATCCCGTTCTATTTTGGGTGAGGCCCTTACTACTACACTTAGTCACGGTCAGTTTATTGGGTACTCCGCGGGTTCAAAACCCATGGGAACCGTTAATCCAATTGCGCTTCTGCTAGTCAAAGAGATGGGTTATCCCCTCAATCTATTACGTAGCAAAAGCTGGGATGAGTACGGCAGAGAAGGTGCCCCCCATATGGATTTCATCATCACGGTGTGTGATGAAGCTGCTGGAGAAGAATGCCCATATTGGCCCGGTCATCCTTCCACGGCGCATTGGGGTTTTCCTGACCCCTCAAAAGTTGCGGGTCATGAAGCCCAGCTGCAAGCCTTTAGAAAGGTGGAAATGGGTCTGCGTAACCGAATCGAGCATTTAATTAATTTGCCGGTCGACAAGCTTGATCATCTCGAGATCAAAGATCACCTGCATCGTATTCATCAGCAGTTTCAATAAGACCATTCCAGGGCTGTCAATAAGCGGTATGATGGGAAAAACCCATCTACCGGAGTCCGCATGTCAGTGGTGAAAAAGGCTAGTGAGCAAGTCCCCCAAACCAAGATAGCTATTCTCAATTCGATTGAGTCGTTCAAAAATCCGCGGCCATCGATTAAAAAACGCATTTCTGATGGCAAAGCTTTACGAAAAAAAGTGAGCTTTGAACAGCAGGGGATTTACACCCCGCCACAGCATCGACTCGATCCCATCATCATTCTTGAGCGACAAGCAGAAAGCCGTATTAAAGAATTGATACCGATTCGGTATGAGCGCATGCTGCAGTCACCATTCGCGTTTTATCGTGGCGGTGCAGCCATCATGGCACAGGATTTAGCAAACCAACCCACAACGGATGTGATCGTGCAACTCTGTGGCGATATGCATGTCTCCAACTTCGGTTTGTTTGCAACTACCGAGCACCGACTCGTGTTTGGCATCAATGATTTTGACGAAACGCTTCCTGGAAGCTGGGAGTATGACATCAAGCGTCTCGTGGCTAGCGCGGTAATCGCTTGTGAAACTCTGGGTGGTGATGAAAAAACCAGCAAGCTACTCGTGCAAAGAATTACTTCTGAGTATCAAAAACGGATGGCTGAATATGCCCAAATGCCTTATATCCAAATTGCCCAGCAATTTATCGGCGAGAAAGATATTCGTAAGCATTTCAGTAAATCGCATCAAAAAATGTTGGATGCCTTTTTAAAACAAGTCAAAGGGCAAACCAAAATTGAAGTGCTACAAAAGTTAACCACTTTGGTTGGCAAGGATCGTAAGATCATTAATCAGCCACCCTTGATTCAGCACTTTTCTCCTCTCTTTAAAGGTCGCCCAGTTATTGATTTAGTGAATAACGCCTTAATGAATTATTCCAGCACCTTATTAGCCGATAAAAAAGTCTTATTTGAGCGTTACTCATTAAAAGACTTTGCACGCAAGGTGGTAGGGGTCGGTAGTGTCGGTACCAATTGCATGGTGATTTATCTCGAAGGGGATGGACCAAACGACCCTTTATTTTTGCAATACAAAGAGGCGCAGCATTCAGTGCTTACACCTTACCTTGGTCAATCGACCTATAAAAATATGGGTCGACGGGTCGTATCAGGCCAGCGACTATTGCAAGGTGCGCCAGATATCTTTTTGAACTACGGCGACCTTGAATATGAAATTGGCAGTAGACAAGGTTTCTATTTACGACAGTTGCGAGATATGAAGGGTGGTATTGTATTTGGCCCCGAGGGCGTGTCATTGCAAAACTTTCCAGACTACGCTCGCCTCTTTGGCTGGGCTTTGGCTTTGGGGCATGCACGCTCTGGTGATTCAGCAGTGATCTCTGGCTACTGTGGACAATCCAAGAAGCTGGATGAAGCTTTGTACCGTTTTGCTAAAGCTTATGCAAAACAGAACCAAGCAGACTATGAGCTATTTTGTAAGGCGGTTAAATCAGGGCGTTTAGAGGCGGCTAAACCAGAAGCTAAGGCCGGTAAATCCAAATAAAGTAGCTGTCTTATTCCTGCAATATTTGCTCGTCAGAATTGCAGCGTGAATATCTTAATTGCCCCCACTGTTTCTGTCATTACTTGCCCTAGCTGTTTAGCCCAAGAGGCTTTAGAGATCCCTGAGGGTTCCATGCATCTTTATCGCTGCAAAGCCTGCAGCACCATCCTCAAGCCCAAATCAGGGGATTGCTGCATCTTCTGTAGCTTTGGCAACACCGACTGCAGTAGTTCCGAGAAAAACCTCGCCGCCTAGTCCTGATGCAGTAGACTTTGCGGTAATTTCATGAATATGTCATTGTTTTTACATAAAATAGACATATTCAGTTAGGTTATTTCTATAAGGAACACCTTTGGCAGCTAACCCAGTCGAGTTAACCCCCGGCGCAAACGATCTGGTTGCGGCGGTTGACTTAGGTTCGAATAGTTTTCGGATGCTGGTAGCTCAGGTTGTAAACACCCCCTCTGGTACCCAACTCAGACCCATCGATACTCTGCGTGAGACTGTGCGCTTGGCAGCGGGTCTTACTGACAATAAATTATTAGGTAACGATGCCTATCAACGCGGCCTTTCTGCAATACGTCGCTTTGGGGAACGTATTCGAGGTTTTGATCCCAGCAAGGTAAGAGCTGTCGCCACGAACACTTTGCGCGTAGCTAAAAACGCCCAAAACTTTGTCAATGATGCGCAAGATGCCTTGGGATTTCCAATTGAGGTTATTGCCGGTGTCGAAGAAGCGCGTCTGATTTATATCGGCGCAGCACATGAGGTCTCTGCAGTGCAGGGTAACCGTTTGGTCGTTGATATTGGTGGTGGCTCAACCGAGCTCATCATTGGCAAAGGATATGAACCTAAGCTGATGGAAAGTTTATACATTGGCTGCGTATCGCATAGCATGCGCTTCTTCCCTAGAGGCAATATTGACGCGCACGCTTTTAAAGAAGCCGAGCTTGCAGCCCGCCGTGAAATCCAAGTCATTGCCGGAAACTATCTCAAGAGTGGCTGGAAGCAAGTGATTGGATCATCAGGCACTGCCCGTGCTTTGGCCGACATCATTGCCGAGAATAATTTCAATGGACAGGGTGATGGTCTGACCATGGGCCGTGTTAATACTGGCAGCGGCTTAATTACGCGTGAAGGTTTGCGCGCTATGAAAAAACATTTGCTCAAATACGAGCATGTGAATGATATTCAGCTGGGTGGTCTCAAAGATGAGCGCCGTGGAGTATGGCCCGGTGGCCTAGCTATTATGTTGGCCGTCTTTGATGAGTTGGGTATTGAGTCGATGGAAGTAACCGATGCTGCTCTCAGGGTGGGCGTTCTCTACGACTTATTGGGCCGCTCTCAACACCACGATATGCGCTATGTCACGGTAGAGCAGTTTATGCAACGCTATACAGTCGATCGAGATCAGGCAACTCGGGTCGGTAATTTGGCCGCAGAATTTTTAGACCAGCTGCCTAAACCCGATTCAGAGAGTCGTGCAGAAAATATTGCGCTCTTACAATGGGCCGCCAATTTACATGAGATTGGTTTGTCGATCTCACATAACGGTTATCACAAACATTCAGCCTATATCGCAGGTAATGCTGATATGCCCGGCTTTTCCAAGAATGATCAGGCGCGCTTAGCTGCTTTACTTATCGGTCATGCTGGTAAGTTAGGCAAGCTGGCTACCAATGCAGGTTTTCATGATTGGCGCATGCTGTTTTGTTTGCGCTTAGCTCAGGTGCTTTGCCGGGGTAGAAGTGATGCAAATCTTCCTAAGGTCAAAGTCTCTGAAGATGACGGCTCTTATTTGGTGAGCTTGTCTAGGGAGTGGGCAGATGCCCATCCTTTGACTGAATTTAGCTTACAAAAAGAAGCGGCCGAATGGGAACGTATCGGCCGCACTTATCAAGTAGGTCTGAAGTAAGACCTACTCAGCACCAAAAGAACTAAACGCTAAACGTTGAGGAAGTGCTTCGCGTAACGTGGATTGATTTCAGACAGACGCAACATCGTTAAGAGGTCGGCGGTATTGAAATCTGGATCCCAGGCAGGGGCACTGCAAATCTTCGCACCCAACTTCAAATAGCCTTTGATCAGTGGAGGAGGCTCAACATCTAGCCCGCCATTGAGTTTGTCTAATGGCAAAGGCAGGCGAGGGAAAGCATGGTTCTCGGTTGGAGCCATTTGCTCTTCTGAGAGCGAGTTGTACAAGCTTGCTGCAAAGTGACCACCATCAGCCATCGGGATGCTGGCGCAACCGAGCATGATTTCATAGTGATGCTTTTGCATGTACTGGGCCAGACCACTCCAGAGCGCCATGATGACAGCACCAGAGCGATAGTCGGCGTGAACGCAAGAGCGACCTAATTCGACCATCTTTGGACGCAAGTGGTTCAAGCGGGTCAGATCAAACTCAGAATCGGAATAAAGACGACCAATTTCTTGGGCTTTGTGGGGAGGTAAAACACGATAGGTACCAACAACTTTTAGGGTCTCTTGATCGCGGATCAATAAATGGTCGCAATAGGCATCGAATTCATCGACATCAAGGCCCTCATGATTTTGGGCTAGGTTTGCACCCATTTCTTCAGCAAATACCTTGTATCGCAATCTTTGGGCTTCTTTGATCTCATTTGGGGTACTTGCCCAAGTGATCTGGAAAGCAGGGCGCTTAGGCTTGCTAGCAGGCTTAGCAACAACGTGATCTTGAGTCACCGGGGTCAAGGCGCGGGGCTTGAGCGCAAATTTCTTACCAAAGAGTTTCTTGGCAATCTTCTTAGAAAATATTTTCTTTAAAGGACGTAACTTACTGAGTTTCTTAGGCATATCTTCAAATCGGGAGTTGAAGATGTCAAAGGCCGCAAGTGGGTTTGGAATGTCGGACATGAGGTAGACCTTGATCGATTGGTAGATGAAATCGTATTACGGTTTTATTACAGTTTTGCTACAAGAGGACCACAAACCGCTATCCAGATCAAAACAGCGACTAAAAGGGCTAGCATGACTGCTGCAGACCCAAAATCCTTCGCTCTTTTGGATAAGTCGTGGTGTTCAAAGGAAATCCGATCAATCGCCGCTTCTACACTGGAATTGAGCAATTCGACGACCAAGACCATGATGATGGAGCAGATCAAGGCTACTTTTTCGAGAACGCTGACATTTAGAAACAGGGCGATTGGAGTGCAAATAATCAACAGCGTTAACTCTTGTCTAAAGGCGCTTTCTTCTTTAAAGGCATACACCACTCCGCACCAAGAATTCTTGGCTGCATGCCAAGCCCGAGTCAGGCCTTTATTGCCCTTGTGGGGGTTTTGATCGATGTGATAGTTACTCAAAGCAAACCCTTAAAAAGTGTGAAAGCGCTGGTGATAACAGAGCTTAAGCAAGCGCAGTCACATGCACTTCAGTTGAGGGCACGGGTTTGAGGTGGCGTGCGAATTGCTCAGAAGCAGCTCGCCATGAGAATTTCTCAGCATGGGCACGCGCTACTTCACGGGGAATAGTTAAAGCTTGCATGCAAGCCTCACGTAAGTCTTCGTTCATCGCACCAGCAGGAGAGTCGCCCAAGACATCAATGGGCCCAGTGACAGGATAAGCTGCAACTGGAGTACCGCAAGCCATAGCTTCAAGCAAGACTAAGCCAAAGGTATCGGTCTTGCTAGGGAAAACAAACACATCAGCAGCTGCATAGACTTCAGCCAACTCGTATTGATTGAGAACGCCGAGGTAGTTCACTTCAGGATACTTTTGCTTGATACCTTCCATGGCGGGGCCATCACCTACAACCCATTTAGAACCGGGTAGATCGATTTCTAAGAAGGCATTGATATTTTTTTCAACAGCAACGCGACCAACATATAAAAAGATAGGATGGGCGCTATTGAGTTTTTTGGAGTCTTGCATCTTGAAGATGTCGAGATCAACACCTCTAGACCAGAGCACTACATTGGTAAAGCCATACTTCTCTAGATCTTGCTTGACCACAACCGTTGGCGCCATCACAGCCATAGAAGGCTTGTGGAACCAGCGCAAGAATGCATAGGTCAGGGCAAGGGGAATGCCAGTGCGGGCTTTTACATATTCTGGAAAACGGGTGTGATACGCGGTAGAGAGGGGTAACTTGTTTTTAACTGCGTAAGCGCGAGCCGATAAACCTAAAGGCCCTTCAGTGGCGATATGCATCGCATCGGGAGCGAATTCTTTAATCTTTCTAGCAACAGTCTTGCCTGGAAACAAAGACAAAGAGATATCTGGGTAAGTGGGGCAAGGAATAGTCTTGAAATCATTGGGGGTGATCATTTCGACTTCATGACCCATGCCAATCAGCTCAGCGCGAGTTTGTTTAAGGGTTCTAACAACGCCATTAACCTGCGGATCCCATGCATCGGTGATGATCATGATTTTCATAGTGTTGCCTCTTTTGCAAAGTTAGGAATCAGTTGCCCCAAAGCGGGTTCATTAGCAGTTTCAGCAGCACTTTCTAAAGGCTCACCTTTAATAAACGGCCAGTGCACAATCTTGAGTTCGCCTTCGTGTGTCTCAACGAGGGCGGTCAGACTTTCGACCCAATCACCATCGTTGCAATAGAGCAGCCCGTCGATTTCCCGTATCTCTGCTTTATGAATATGGCCACACACCACGCCATCGCAACCGCGTAAACGAGCTTCACGTGCCATGATGTGTTCAAAGTCGGCAATGTAGCTGACAGCATTCTTAACTTGGTGCTTTAAGTATTGGGAGAGAGACCAGTACTGCAGGCCCATCTTGACCCGAATCATATTGAAATAGCGATTCACATACAGAATGAAGGAGTAAAGGGTATCGCCAACATAAGCCAGCCATTTAGCGTATTGCATCACGCCATCAAATAAGTCGCCATGGGTTACCCAAAGCTTTCTACCATCGAGGGTAGTGTGGATGACCTCTTCAACAACCTTGACATCGCCAAAGGACAAACCGAAGAACTGACGTGCGCTTTCGTCATGATTGCCGGGCACGTAAATCACTTCTGTACCTTTACGGGCTTTACGCAATAGCTTTTGAACCACGTCGTTGTGGGCTTGAGGCCAGTAGAATGATTTTTTGAGGCGCCAGCCGTCGATAATGTCGCCAACGAGGTAAAACTGGTCTGCTTCGTTGTGTTTTAAGAAATCGAGGAGGTAGTTAGCTTGACACCCTGATGTTCCGAGGTGCACGTCTGAAATCCAGATAGCGCGGTAATGCATCATGAGGTTGTATTAAGCCCGTCCTTGATGTAAGGATCGTGACAGTTTGATGTCACTTTTGTGACTTGCTTTATATTGATGTTTCTAATGCAAAACACAGAGCAAACCCCGTACTTGATCCGCTTGGGATTATGGCTCCTCATCATTCTTCACACGATTCGGGGGGTGCTCACCCTTTCGGTCTTATTCCCATTGCTCGATCGGCAGCAAAGAGATCACCACATTCAGCGCTGGTGCAAAAGACTCCTAAAGATCTTTGGTTTGCATTTGACGGTCCAGGGCGCGGAGCTCCTCCCAAGCGCACCGTATTTATTGGTGTCCAATCACATCTCCTGGATTGATATTCATGTGATCAATTCTTTTAAGCCAGTTCGCTTTGTCGCCAAGTCTGAGGTAGCCTCTTGGCCGATCTTTGGTTGGATGGCCAAGCAACTGGGGACAGTCTTCATCAGACGCGATAGTGCAAGACATGCCCGTCAAGTGGTAGACCAAATGGCTGAGGTTCTAAAAACTGAATCGGTCTGCATCTTCCCAGAAGGAACCTCATCCTCCGGCGAGACAGTTTTGCCCTTCAAACCAAATCTGTTTGAGCCTGCTGCCATCTCTCACACTCCAGTGTGGTCCCTGGCGATTTCTTATCACTCTCGAAAGACCGGTGAACGCAGTCTGGCCACTGCCTTTATTGGAGATATGGGTTTAGTGCAATCCATGGCCATGATTCTGAAAAGCCCCGATCTGGGCGTGAAACTCCACTTCTTGCCACCCTTAAGGCCTGAACCAGGACAAGACTTAGACCGCAAGCTGCTCTGTCAGCATAGCTACCAGGTCATCTCTGCCGCTATATAAACAATACAAATGCGGTATGTAACAATATTGACACGTTCCTCAGATAAAAAACACGGAGGATAAAGGGCAAACATGAGTGCAAAACATCAAGAAATGGCGGAGTGGTATCAGCGTGCTCAAGAAGAGATTCTCGACAGCATGGACGAAGAACTCGAGATGGAGTTGGACGATGATCGTCTGTCCGTCGATTCTGGAACCACTTCCTCAGTTTCAAGACAAACCTATTTTAAAGAACTGTTTCGTCTACAGGGCGAGCTAGTCAAGTTACAAGACTTTGTTGTAGCCAATAAACTCAAAGTTGCCATCTTGTTTGAAGGTCGTGATTCAGCAGGTAAGGGTGGAGCAATTAAGCGTATTACCCAAAGACTCAATCCACGCGTGTGCCGTGTTGTTGCATTGCCTGCACCTAATGAGCGTGAGAAAACCCAATGGTATTTTCAGCGCTACATCTCGCAACTTCCAGCCGGTGGAGAAATCGTTCTGTTTGACCGCAGTTGGTATAACCGCGCAGGTGTTGAACATGTCATGGGATTTTGTTCTGATGCTGAGTATGAAGATTTCCTAAGAACTGTTCCGGATCTTGAGCGCATGATCATCAACTCTGGAACCATTTTGATTAAGTACTGGTTCTCGATTTCGGATGAAGAGCAATACAACCGCTTCATGATGCGCATTCATGATCCGCTGAAGCAGTGGAAACTCAGCCCAATGGACTTAGAGTCACGTCGTTTATGGGAAGCTTATACCAAGGCTAAGGAAACCATGTTGGAGAGAACCCATATTCCTGAAGCACCATGGTGGGTTGTTGCTGCGAATGATAAGAAAAAGGCCCGACTCAATTGCATTAGCCACTTGTTGTCGCAGATTCCTTATGAAGAAATTCCGCATCCAGAGATTCATTTGCCTGAGCGGGTTCACAACCCAGATTACCTGCGCGGCCCAGTACCTCCTGAGATGTACGTCCCTGAGGTTTACTAAATCCCAGGAAATTGCCTGCATTATCGATATCCGTGTAAAATAGCGGTTCCGTCGGAGTGTAGCGCAGCCTGGTAGCGCACCTGCTTTGGGAGCAGGGGGTCCAAGGTTCGAATCCTTGTACTCCGACCACTTTTCTCTATTTAGCCATAAACTACACCAGCAATCTGCCCATAGCTCAGCTGGATAGAGCAACGCCCTTCTAAGGCGTAGGTCGCACGTTCGAATCGTGCTGGGCAGGCCAAAGGCCTGGCTGGCCGATCGGATCTAGTGAAAAAACTCAATTTTATAGTGCTCAGTTGACCCGATATTGACCAAGCTTACCGAGCTTATTGAACGCCCAAGCAGGGCGTAGGTTATTTCTGGATGACTGCTTTCGGCCAATAGAAGTCGGATATGACTAGTCTTTTGCGATCTCAGCAATGAGTTTGAAATTATCCATTTCGCGCTTAAATGCTTCTATAAGGTAAGGGTCAAATTTAGTGCCAGCAAGCGAGATGATTTCTTTGCAGACATCTTCATGACTCCATGCCTCTTTGTAACTCCTTTTGCTGATCAATGCATCATAGACATCCGCAATTCCCATCAAGCGTCCACCTAAAGGGATGGTATTTCCAGCAAGACCCTTTGGGTAGCCTGTCCCGTCCCAGTTTTCATGATGGCTAGTTGCAATATCAATTGCCGTATTGAGAAGGTCAGAAAGTTCCACATTTTGCTTTTTAGCAGCCTCAAGAAGCATGCCGCCAAGTGCTGCGTGGTTTTTCATAACCTCCCATTCTTGTGGTGTAAATTTTGTCTTTTTATGAAGGATGGCATATGGAACTTCTGTCTTGCCTATATCGTGTAATTGGGTGGTTTTGAATAATCGCTCAATAATCTCATCGCTCAACTGATTGGGATACAAATTCATTTGCTGAGCGCGATGCGCTAGGGTTTTTACATATTTTCGAGTGCGAATGCCATGATTGCTGGATTCATCGTCATTATCAATAGCTAATTGATAAAGCTTGGTTAGCGTTTGATCGCTAGAATTTTTGACATCATAAAAACGAATAGTTCTACCACCTTCAGCTTTAGCCCAATACATCGCCTCATCTGCCCAGTCTAAAATGACGCTTTCTGTTTTCAAGTCCCCATTAAACATTGCCACGCCTAGACTGGCAAAAATCCTGCATTCAATCTTCTTAGATGTGCCATCAGGCATTTGGACATGGAGGGTATAGGGTGGCTCTAGCGCAGCAAGAATCTTCTTGGCAATGATTTCAGACTCAACTCTGGCATCAATTAGATTGCCATTGAGACGATTTAGTAAAACTACAAACTCATCTCCTCCATACCGTGCGACAGTATCAGTTTCACGCACAGCCGATTTAAGTCGACTTCCTACTAAAATTAATAAATCATCTCCTGCTTGATGGCCATACTCGTCATTAATTTTTTTGAATTTATCCAAGTCTAGAAAAATAGCTGCGCCATAAGAAGCCCAGCGTTTATTGGATACTATGATTTGACTTAGGCGATCATTAAGCAGTCTTCGATTGGGTAGACGTGTTAGAGCATCAGTAAAGGCAAGCTCTTTGACCGCAGAAAGTGCCTCAGCACTTGCTTTGAGCGATTCCTTATTCTTTTCAATAATCTTAGATAGCTCAGCCAAAGCAAGCAGTTTGATGGCTTTATCTTCATCATTTTCTTTGATGGTGGCTTTCATGGAGGTAATAACAATTTCACCAGAATGAATAATTGCAATGCTATTAACCTGAAGAAGTTGTAAGGCCTTTAAGGCTAGATCGCTGGCTGCAAGCGCCGCTTCTGCAGTCTCTGCACGAACTACCATCAGAGCCATTGGCGTAGTAATCGATTTTAGGGATTCGCTATCCTTGTTGATCTCTTTTCCCATTAACTCTAATTGCAGAGTTAAGTCAGAAAGACGTGTGTGATCAGTAGCAATTGATCTAGATTTGGGGGGCATCTTTTCAGTATGCGCTTAATACTTCAATGAAAGGGCTTATAACTGTCATAAAGCAAGTTAAATACATTACTTCTTCGTTGAAATAGCGAGTATGCTCAAAAGAGAAGTCAACCCCAATAGGAAGTCATGACACAAACACTAGAGCAGGTCTATATTCAACTAGCGGCACTTAAAACGGATCTTGATGATCTCAGGTCTACTTATAAGGGTGTCAGCAGGAGTTACGCTATTGCTCTAAATACCTTAAATGATTTAACTCTGCATTCATCTGAAGCGGCAAAACGAGCAGCCAAATCCACCGAGCAATCCCGAATTGCCGCAATGAATGCGATGTTGGCAGCTAAAGAGGCATCTGGAAATCCCGCCTTAATAGCCGTAGTTGAGTCTGCAGTAATAGCCGCGGTAGCAGCAGCGTTAGCAGCAGTAGAGTCAGCCGCAGCAGCAGCAGCGGCAGCTGCAGCAGCAGCATCGGCAGTGGCTCACCAAGCAGAAGAGTCGTTATTAAAAGCTTCATCAGAAGCGGCGACCGCCTCCACAATGGCGGCAGATTCTGCTGCAGAAGCTGTGAAACTTTCGAATCAAGCTAGAGAAGTTGCTTATTCTATTAGGGGTAAGTCTTAAACAAGGCTATATGTTGATAGAAAGAGGTATTTGTTGATCTAGAACAAAAAGTACTTAAATAATTTTTGTAGCATAGAAATGCGAACCTTCGAGCTGTCTTAGCATCCCGCTAAGACTACCGCCCTAGATTTTGAAGTTAAAACAATCTTTGTAGGGCGGGTCATGATATCTATAGTAATTGTGGGTCAGGGGTATGTAGGTATACCGCTTGCTATAGAGTTCGGCAAACATTTCCCAACAGTTGGCTTCGATATTTCTACTGAGAAAGTATCACTCCTACAAGCGCACCAAGCACCAGGAGGCGAGGTCGAATCAGAGGAGCTAGCCGGCTCCCCAAATCTCACCTTTTCCGATGATCCTCGTTGTTTGGCTGCTGCAGATTTTATTATTTTGGCAGTTCCAACCCTAGTCAACGCAATGCATCAGCCTGATTTAAATCCTCTGGTCGCGGCAAGTAAGATGGTTGGAAAGTATATGAAGCCGGGGGTAACGGTTGTATATGAGTCAACTGTCTATCCCGGCGCTACTGAAGAGGAATGCATTCCTGCATTAGAGGCTGCATCTGGCCTTAAATGGAAAACGGATTTTCATGTGGGTTACTCTCCGGAGAGGGTCAACCCTGGGGATAAAAAACATACCTTAGTAGACATCATAAAAATTGTTTCTGGCGATACTTTAGAAACTTTAGAGAGCGTTGCGACCCTTTATGAAAAGATTATTAAGGCAGGTGTTTACCGCGTCTCTTGTATTAAGGTCGCCGAGGCTGCAAAGGTAGTAGAAAATACTCAGCGCGATTTGAATATCGGTTTAATGAATGAAGTCGCCATCATTTCAAACTTGGTGGGTATTGATACCCAAGAAGTGATTGATGCCGCATCTACGAAATGGAATTTCATTCCAATGCGACCTGGTTTGGTTGGAGGGCATTGCATTGGCGTGGTTCCTTACTATCTGACCTATAAAGCAGAAATGTTGGGCTATCACCCAGATGTGATTTTGGCGGGTAGAAGAATTAATGACGGCATGGGGAAATATATTGCCGATCAGACAGTCAAGCAGATGATTAGAGCAGGGGTTGTCATCAATGGCGCCAAGGTCTGTATTTTTGGATTGGCCTTTAAGGAAAATGTTCAGGATCTTAGTAACTCTAAGATTATTGACACAGTTAAAGAGCTCGAGTCATTTGAGGTGGAAGTAATCGTTTACGACCCAGTTGTAAAGCCACAGATGGCCCATTCAGTATATGGAATTGAATTGATTGAGTGGGATGACTTGCCAATTGTGAACGCCATCATTTTTGCCGTTAGTCATGATGAATTCATGGCAATGCCAATAGAGCAATTAACTAGTAAATTGCGTCCACACGGTTGCTTTATAGATATTCAGAGTGCCATTTCCAGAACTGATCTTGAGAATGCTGGATTTTCAGTGTGGCGTTTGTGAGTATTCAGGTGAAGTTAGGAACCTAATAATATGGCGAGGATCCCCTTTTTGCTCTTAATTAGTGCTGGGTCAGCTCTTGCCCAAAATGCTGTCAATGTGCAGATTGGAACTGCAGCCTTAGATGAGTTGTCAACTGGTTATGCAGGTAGGCCAGCAGTATTTGATGCTGCGCCGTATGTAGAAATTGGATCGAATTACGATCAGCTAACCAATAACTATGCATCTTGGAGCGCACAGTATCTAAATCTTTCTCTACCTCTTCATGAAAATGGCTTAGTCAATGTACAAGTCCAAAATGTACAACGTTTTAGCATGGTTGACCAAGATCTTAATATTGCATATGCATACCCAACAAAACTTGGAGTAATTAATTTGGATGGAGGGTATTCTGCAAATCCTAATTTTTTACCTCAAACATCTTTGGGACTAGGTTGGAATGGAAAACTTCCAGAGGGTTTTGGTTATATTGTTGCTGCAAACCAGAAACAATACTCAGAATCCTATGCCAATGCTGCAACCAATATGTATAGCCTAGGGCTAGAAAAATATATTGGTGAGTTTAGATTTGCCTATGTTGGTATGGTCTCCTCAATCAATCGCAATCAAGGTTCTTTTGCTTCTAAGGTTCAAGGCCAGTGGATTGGATCTAGCGAAAACCGCTTAGGCCTTACTTACGCACAAGGGATGGAGCCCGCAGAAGTAGCCCTAAATAATCTCGCCAGTATTCAATTTCAATATATTCAAATCGATAGTTTGTATTGGATTACAAAGACTATAGGGGTTACGACAGCACTATGGCATGGAAAAGAGGGCTCTTACTATCAACGTAATGGTGGACAACTTGGCTTACGAGCTACTTTTTAGGATGACATGAATATATTGATTACTGGCGGAGCAGGATTTATTGGTTCTCATTTAGCGGCCTATCACCTAGCTAAGAATGATGTAGTTCACGTAGTAGATGACTTATCCACTGGGCAAATTAGCAATATTGGAGCCCTATTTCAAAATCCAAAATTTCAGTTTCAAGAAGCCAATATATTGACTTGGGATGGTTTAAAAGCTGAAGTGCGTTGGTCTGATCGTATTTACCATATGGCAGCGATTGTAGGCGTTAAGAAAGTGCTAGAGGATCCGCGCGCTGTAATGGCTACCAATATTGCTGGAACGGAGCGTGTATTTCGATCGGTTGCTGAAGTAAACCCATTGTCACAAGTGGTAGTCGCATCAAGTTCTGAAGTATATGGCTTTAATACAAAACCAGCGTTTGAAGAGACCGATGACATCGTCTTGCGCTCAGCAGGTAGATTACGGTGGTGTTATGCAGTGACAAAACTCTCTGATGAGTATCTTGCTTATGCATTTATGAAGAAATCCAATATCAAAGTAGTGATTGCTAGGTTATTTAATACTGTTGGTCCTCGTCAAACGGGAAAGTATGGCATGGTCTTTCCAAATTTCATCAAACAGGCCATGGAAGGAAGAGGGTTAACGGTATTTGGCGACGGTACACAAACTCGTTCATTTTGCAATGTGGCCGATACGGTTCGAGCTTTAGATCTTCTTGCATCAAATCCTGCCGCAAATGGTGAGATTGTGAATGTTGGTAGCGACGAAGAAATTTCTATTGGAGATTTAGCAAGGCGCATTATTGAACGCTCTGGTAAGCAAGCAAGTATCGAAAACATTACCTACGAAGAGGCTTATGGCTTGGAATTTGAGGATATTACCCATCGACGCCCAGTGCTCAAAAAGCTTCTGGCGCTCACTGGATTCAAATCACAATGGACCTTGGATGCAACGATTGATCAATTAATTGCACTGAGCGCCGATAAAAACTCAATTGAATTGACGTAGTGAGGCTCTTATTAATTTAACACCCCATTCTTCCTTATTCATTTTTTTTTCCTATGGTGTTTTATTCCTATTGGCAGTAGTAATCATTCTTTCTGTGCTGGTAATCTTTTACAACATTTATGCGAACTATAGACAAAAAAAGATTGCTTTAAGCCGAGAGTGGTTAAAAAACTGTATTGAATCCTATCTAAGTAGCAATCTATCTGCTTTTGCTCTAGAAAAACTGATTCTTTCTCAAAGAGGCGAGCTGGTTGGAGTTTTAGCGCAAATGTCGGTGTCGGCAAACCCAGAGTACCAAGCAAGATTGCTGGCAGTGATCCCAGAATGTCATTGTGAATTTGTCATTAGTGATGAGCTTGAACGGCTAAATTCAGGGCACTGGCTTGATAGGCTAAATGCAATGACCTACTTACCATTTATTGCTCCAGCTTCAATTACGATACAACCACTGCTCCATGGTCTAGAGGATGAGTACTTAGATGTGCGCTTAGCAGCCGCACTATCTCTTTCTGAGCTCGATGATCCTGCATCTATCAGACCAATTCTGGATAGTTTAGCTTTACAAGGTTCATGGCCCATTGAACGCTTAATCGAAATTATTATCCGATTTGACGATCGCGCTATTCCAATATTGGTTCAGTATTTAAGTGATCCTTTAGCAAGCGAATCGGGTATCCAAGTCGTTATTGCAGTTTTAGGTCATAAGAGGGTAGGTTCCAGCATTATTACATTGACGCAATTTACATCGCACACCAATCTGGAGATCAGAGTAGAGGCCTACAGAGCTTTAGGGCTGATGGGAGATGCTAGAGCTTTACCTATGCTATTGGGTGGCATGCTGGATGATCAGTGGGAGGTAAGGGCGGTAAGCGCTAAGGCTTTAAAGCACTTCCCTGAAGCTGTTGTTATTACTGCACTTCAGAGTGGATTAACAGATAAGGTTTGGTGGGTCAGATTCAATTGCGCCTCATCTTTAGGGACTCTCGGTAAAAATGGAAGGGAAGCATTGCTTCATAGCTTACAGAGTCATGATCGGTTTGCACGAGAGATTTCCCAAATGATTTTAGATCGAAGCCATGCAAAGGTAGATGCATGAGTATTGTATTTGATCCATTTGTTATCACATTAGCGAAATTTTTAATAGAAGCGATATTGGTGTATTTCCTACTAATGCATGGCATTTACTTTCTCTTAATTATTCTGGGGGCATGGGAGCAAAAAAAATATCACCAAGGGATTCATTTTGGAGAGTTCAAGCGAATTAGTGAATCAAGCTTAACCTTGCCTATCTCAATAGTTATTTCTGCATATAACGAAGAAAAAATGATTATTGATACGGTCCTTAATAGTCTTTCACTGCGTTACCCACAATTTGAGGTCATCGTCGTCAATGATGGCTCTGAGGATGCGACCTTAGGTTTGCTAATAGAGCATTTTAAAATGTTTCCTGCGGAACATGTCTATAGCAAGCGCTTACAGACAAAGCTAGTACATAACATATATCGTTCTGAAGAATATTCGAACTTACTAGTAGTTGATAAAGACAACGGTAGAAGAGCGGATGCCAATAATGCAGGAGTAGAGCATGCACGTTATCCCATTATTTGTCAGATCGACGCCGATTGTGTCCTTGAAGAGGATGCATTGCTAAGGATGATCCGTCCTTTTTTGGATGATCAGTATGTTGTAGCAGCAACAGGGATGATTCGTCCATCAAATGGACTGATTGTTCACAATGGAAAAATTATTAGTCGAGGATTGCCGCAGAACTGGTTACCAATGTTCCAGTATGTAGAGTATCTCAGGGCGTTTCAATGGGCAAGAGCGGGTTTGTCTAAGTTAAATAGCATGCTGTGCATGTCTGGTGCATACACTTTAGTCCGTAAGGATATTTTTTTAAAGGTTGGTGGCGCTAATCTCAATGCGGTCGTCGATGATTTTGAATTGACTATGAGTATTCATCGGTATATCCAGAATCATAAAGAGTTAGGCCCCTTAAGAATTGCCTATGTTCCAGATCCTGGTTGCTACTCAGAAGTGCCAGAAACATGGAAGGCGCTGAACTCTCAAAGAAACTTTTGGCAGAGGGCAATCTTGCAGTCCCTCATTTGGAATCGTGACATGATGTTTAACCCCAGTTATCGCATGGTTGGTATGTTCGGTGTTCCATTTTTTTTCATCTTTGAGGCTCTTTCTGCTTTAGTGGAAGGCTTAACTATGCTGCTAGCCCCATTTGCCTATTTTGTTGGTCTTGCAAGCCCTACAGACATTGCGTTATTTTTTATCTTTGGCGTACTACTTGGGGTAGTTATATCGGTAAGCGCTGTTTTATTACAAGAGTTTTCCCGTTCTAGGCAAGATAAAACAAGCAGCCTGATACGTCTTCTAGCAACAGGATTTTTCGAACAATTTGGTTATCACCAATTTCATACATATAGCCGGATTATGGGGATCTACGACCTTCTTATTAAGGGGAAGATTGCATATGGCTATCGAGTGCGTACTGGATATTTATCACCTCTTGACAACATCAAAATAAAAGACTGAGTATGACAATGATTGCTTCTTTAAGACTCGGGCAGGTTATGCCAAGATGGCAGGATTTCTTGGTCCCAACTACTTTTACCGCTATTTGATGGAAGAATTGATTATTCCTTTTTAATGCAGATGTCCACTTTGGGTCGTTAGCTGCCACCCAACCGTCATTTAAAAGGACGCTCAAAAATGTCGGTTTACCCGACAAATTAGACGTCTGACCATCCAACCGCCTGTGGATACCGCGCGACATCCACCCAATTCCACTCAACCCCACAGATCTCGGTGCCTACTGAACACCTTTTTT
>Ga0118677_10000326_pt1 | contig 104320 bp, 98 predicted proteins | sample AliMusrvi5mmetaG_FD_86154 | JGI IMG/M metagenome (GOLD analysis project Ga0118677, IMG submission 86154) | reverse complement strand
CGGTGCCTATATCGGTGACCTGTTCATGAGTATCATCCACACCTGTGCTCTCGCCAAGATCAATCCCTTCGATTATCTCACGGCTCTGCAGAAAAACACCTCAGCACTGTTTGCCAATCCGCGAGGTTGGTTGCCCTGGAATTATAAGGAAAACTTCACATCTCCCGCTTGTTGAACGAGATCCAGCACCTACTCCCCCACCGGACTTTACCAGCTATTGTTCTGGCAAGATAGGCAGGCTTGCCGAAAGGACACGCTCAATTCAACATTGTTGCACCGATGCTGGCATCGTTAAAACTGGCCGAAGTGGAACGAGGGGTGGTGCCTATGGAGAATGATGAGGGGGATTTTGGCGAGGATTTTTCCGGATATAGATGGAAAATGGTGGTAGAGGTTGCGGCATTGGAAAATCATCAAGATTTGGCAGGCATGAAGAGACCGTTGCAACGGGTCGAGTTGACTGTGCGGTGGAGTACAACCCCATACAGCTATGCCCTCACGTATTATGGTCAAAGGCTCAAATAGGTGGGTGGCTTGGGCGGCAAAGAGCAGGGGCGAGGCTTTACTCTGATAGAGTTGCTTATCGCCATATTCATCTTTGCCATAGTTGTTTCATCCGTATATGGCGCCTATCGTTCCACATTCAGAATCGTTCATGGCTCTGAATCGCTTCTTTCAAACTCACGTACCGCCAGAGTTGCTATGGAGAGAATGACCGATGATCTCGTTGCAATTGTAAGTGATTCAGGGGGAGCTTTACGGGGCGAAAAACACGATATTTCCGGATCTCGTGGCGATAGTCTTGCCTTTGTCTCTTCGGTTCATCTTGCCTTAAGCAAAACAGAGGCCTTGAACGGGTACACATCGATTGCCTATTCGGTCGAGCTAGACAAGGATGACGGACTGTTGAATCTCTACCGCTCGGACACCGTTCTTCTGCCTGGTGGAAATAGCGGGGAAAAAGATATTCAGAAGGAGATGCTGGCCAAGGGATTAAAAGAAATGCGTTTTACCTATCTTGACAAAGACGGCAAGAAAACCGACGAATGGCATAGCGATGAAGGTCAGAAGATGCTTACTGAGAAAGGGAAGCAGACCGAGCCATTGTTGCCGGCACTGATATATTTGCAACTTACCTTTGCCAAATCAATTGACAGCAAAGGTGGGACTATTTTTAAAACCGCTGTGGCCTTACCGCAGAAGACCAAGGGCAGGCAATAATCTATGGGGGACCGGAAACTGCAAGTGGTCGGAAAAAGAATAGGGTTGGGAGCCATCTGGCGGAACCAGAGGGGTATGGCGCTTCTTATTACCATAATGACCGTTGCCCTGCTCGTCGCGGTAACTATCGAGTTTCATAAAACAACCTGGGGGAAATTTCTTGCCGCTAACAACTTCCGTGTGGGTGGCCAGTTAAAAACGATTGCATATTCGGGAGTTAATATAGCGATTGCCGTTCTTGAAAAGGATGGAGTGGAAAACCAATTTGATTCTTTTCTTGACAGCTGGGCGAATTTGGCGAACCAGCAGTTTGCCGAGCTTTTTCCAACTGGGACTTTGCGGCTAGAGGTGGTCGATCTTTCCGGGAGGCTGCCGATAAACAGTCTTGTTGTGGAGAAAGTGGATGGAAAACAAATCGGCGACGAAGCAACAGCGAGAGAGCTTCGCACTCTTCTGTTCAGAATGTTGCTTTCCGGTGCCTTTGCGGTAGATAATGAAACCGAGGCGCGAAGTATCGTTGATGCAATTGTCGATTGGCTGGATGAAGATAACAATGAATCCGAATATGGTGCTGAAAATGGCTATTACCAATCGCTTGATAAACCATATTCTTGTAAAAACGGGCCGTTACAAAGTATTGAGGAATTGCTCCTGGTAAAGGGGATTACTCCGGCATTACTTTTTGGCTCATCTGAAACCAAAGGACTAGCAGACTATTTGACGGTATACAGGAAGGACGGCAAAATCAATCTGAATACGGCTCCTTCTTTGATAATTAAGAATCTTGATCCTCTTATGAATGATCAATTAGTTGAAAAAATTGATAAATATAGAAGAGATAAGAACAATAAAGAACACCTAAAAGACCCGAACTGGTATAGGAGTATTGGCGGTTGGCCTGGAGATATTGTGTTAAATCAGACGATACTTACTACCAAGAGCACATTTTTTATGATTATTGCCACGGGTGTGTTTGACACTCTGTCGCGTCGTTTGGTGGCGAACGTTGAACGCCTGGACACCAACGAGGTAAATCTGCTTGGGCAAAGAATGGAGTAAAGTATGGCAGATCCCTTGTTGCTTCTCGATATTCACAATGATACCGTTGCCGCGGTGGTGGTCGATAGAAATGCGAAAACCTGCCTGGTGATGGGGTGTGGTGCCGCTGAAATTCTGGAACAATCCTTTGCAGAAGCCATAGATCAGCTTAAAGAGCAGACAGGTTTTGTTGCGGGACCCTGTAATGTTACTCTTGGTGCTGAATTGTTTTCTTATAGGAATGTGACATTGCCGTTTACTGAAAGGAAGAAGATTGAACAGGTTCTGCCTTTCGAACTGGACGACAGATTGCCGGCAGGAATGAAGAGCGTGCTTGTTGATTTTGTGATCGCTAAAACCGGAACACCAGGTGCAGATATTATTGCCGCCACTATCAACCGGGAATATCTGGTTGAGAAGCTTGCGACTTTATTTGCAAAGGGAATCGATCCCGACCCTATCGGCATCAGCGGGTTTTCAACAGCTTTAAAAATAGCCGATGATGGGAGATCAAAAACATTTGTGCTTATTGATGCCGGTCGGCACTGGGCAAATCTCTTCATTGTTGTTAACGGGCTGACGGCGCTTATACGATCCCTCGGCCTGCCAATAAAAGCAACGGCGGAACAAGGCAATAGCGATGCTTTCTTAGTCAGTGTCCAGCAGACGTTGCTGGCCAGCCGTCTTTTAGACGTGAGTAATGCGAACTATTGTGTGTATCTCGCCGGCATGGCAGTCGAGTGGGTAGATCCATCAGTTTTATCCGAAAGGCTGAGTGGCGTTGAAGTTAAAAAATATCGGCTGAGTACTCAGCCGGTAATAAACTTTCAGCCGGAGATCGAGAGCCGCTATCAGCCGGAGATGATGGATAGAGTTCTTGCAACCGCTTTTAAAGGTGGTACAAAGTGCGGAAGTTTCAATTTTCGCAAGGATGAGTTGAAAAAACGAAAATCTTTGCGGGAATACCGCTACTCGATGCTTAAGTTTGCTCTGCCAATAGTGCTGGTGATATTAGTGGTCGCAGTGTATTGGATGAATGACTATAGAAAATTGCTGGTCCGACAAGAGTCCTTACGGAGCCAGATAGTCGGTGTTTTTAAAGAGACTCTGCCGGGAGTCGAGAGGGTAGTCAATCCTGTTCAACAGTTACAAGTCATAAACAAGCAGATAAGGGCAACATATAAGCCTGGCGGGGATAGTGGAGCAGGGCATACCATCATCGACCTTCTTGCTGAACTTTCTGTTCGTATTTCCGGGTCGTACAAGGTGAAGGTCCTTCGTTTAGTGGCAGATGCGGATACCTTAAGGATCAGAGCCGTTACCGGAGATTTTAATACTGTGGATAATACTCAGAAGGAACTGGAAAAATCGCACTTTTTCAAAAACGTTCTGATCACTTCGGCTACCCAGTCTATGCAAGGTGATGAGGTGAACTTCGAACTTAAGCTGGACCTCGCACGGGAATAGAAAGTCTATGGCTCCTTGGTTAAACCATAACCTCCTCAAGCTTGTCCGGGAGAAATCGGGAATTGCAAAACTGAGTACCCGGGAGCAATAGCTTTTTCGCGGAAGGTTGATTTTTCAGATTTGAAGCGGTTCGGATTTATGGTAACCGGGTTTTTACTTCTATTATCCAATGGTTTGATCACGGGCGGTCGCTCAGGGATACTGCTAGCAGTCATATTTGTATCCTATGCGTATTTTACAAAAGGAACTTTCGATAATCGAAAAATCTTCCACCATCAAAAATACCGTATCGCTCTCTCGATTATTGTCTTGGCTTTATTCTTTTATGTCTTGCATGTTTTTGATTCTCGATCAACTGCCAATAAAGCTTATATAACAGATTACAGCATTGGGTTTCTTGAATTTCTTGGACTCGCTCCTTATGATTGGTTTGTAGATTTTTCTGGTAACTCTGAACTCGGTGGATTTTTCGCTTTAGTGAACCTCACTGTTTCATATCTTACGCACAGCTTTTCCACGACGGCAGCAATAGTCGAGTTTAGAGGTGAAAGCGTGGGGAACGTAATTTTTAGTACTCTAATGTTATTGCTGGCCAAGCTTGGGCTTGGGGACATTCCTGGAACGTGGTTTTTTGATGGCCGGTTCACCTCTCTTCCAGGTGGGCTTTATTATCAATATGGAATCCTCGGAATGTTCATCGGAGGTATGGCCCTTGGTGCAGCAGGAGGCTGGGTTTACTGTTGGAGTCAGCGTCGTCCGAATTCGGCACTATTTTTTTTCTATTGTTCAATTATCGAGTCGATTTTTTTAATGTCCCCTTTTCTCTTTGCTGGGGATTTATTGTTTTTCCCCTTTTTGACACTTGGTGGATTTATATCTTTGGCTTGTGTAAGAATTGCTGGAAGAAAGATTTGAATATGAAATCCCATATAATTGATTGTGATTTGGTTTCTATAATAACGCCGGCTTATCGAGTTGAAAATCTTGTTCAAGAGACAATTGATTCCGTAATTGCTCAAACTTATCCAAACTGGGAATTGTTGATTGCCGACGACTGCTCTACAGATAACACTGCTGCTGTCGTGAAGCGTGCCGCAAAGATTGATCCCCGTGTTCGGTTGATCAAATGTTTTGTCAATGGTGGCCCTGCCGCCGCTCGGAACACCGCGTTGCAGCAGGCAAAAGGGAGATGGATTGCATTCCTGGATAGCGACGATCTGTGGCTGCCGACCAAGCTAGCCGATACAATTGGGTATGCAGTTTCCAGAAACTCAGTGCTTACATTCACAGGCTTCAGGCGGATGACATCTGATGGGCGCCAGATAGGTAGTTTCATTCCTGTACCAGATAAATTGAATTATTTGCAGTTGCTTGGGAATACAGCGATAGCAACCTCTACAGTTCTTATTGATCGTGCCATTGCAGGTGATGTGAAGATGAAAAGGGTTTATTACGACGACTTCGTCTGCTGGCTCGAAATTCTGAAGAAGGGGCACCTAGCTCATGGATTGAACGAGGATTTGATGCGCTACCGTGTCGTGGAAAATTCGGTATCAAGGAACAAGCGGCGTTCAGCAGGAGAGGTTTGGAAAACCTATCGAAATGTAGAGCAATTAGGATACGTAAAGTCTGTTTGGTACTTTTCCAATTATTCCTTTAACGCATTTAAGAAATATCGTTCCTTTTGGCGAGAATTTAGTTTGGTGCGATGAGTATGCCACTCCTTCTTGTCACGGGTGCTTCCGGGTTTATCGGCGGGGCCGTTTGTCAAACATTGTCGAAGCGGGTGAGGGTTCGCGCAGCGGTTCGGTGCGTTCCGTCGAAGCAGTTAGGGAAGGATGTAGAAATTGTTCATGGAGAATTGTTAGTCGCCTTCGACTGGACAGAATGCTTACGTGATGTTGCCGTGATTGTTCATTGTGCAGCCCGAGTTCACGTACAGGAGGAGCGTTCTGAAGATCCTTTGGCTGAATTTCGTTCAGTGAACGTAGCCGGAACTTTGGAATTGGCGAAGCAAGCAGCCGAGTGCGGTGTTAAGAGGTTTATTTTCCTGAGTTCTATTGGTGTAAATGGTGCAGAGACACATGGAAAACCTTACTCTTTTGATGATCAATCAGCGCCTCATTCGCCCTATGCCATATCAAAATGCGAGGCGGAGTTGGGTTTGCAGTACCTGGCGACTGAATCTGGAATGGAGGTTGTCATTATTCGAATGCCTTTGGTTTACGGACCGGGGGCACCCGGCAACTTTGCCAGTTTGATGAAATGGTTGAGTTCTGGGATCCCGCTGCCATTGGGGGGTGTCAAGAGGAACAGGCGAAACTTCGTCTTCGTGGATAATCTGGTCGACTTGATCAGAATCTGCCTCGACCACCCCGCCGCTGCCAACCAGACCTTTCTGGTTTCCGACGATGAAGACTTGTCAACCGCAGAATTGTTGCGGCGGATGGGGGCAGCACTTGGGCAGCCGGCACGGCTGATTCCAGTGCCAATTTCGTTACTGAAGTTGGGGGCAACCTTGCTGGGCAAGCCCGGCTTGGCACAGCGATTGTGTGGTTCGCTAGAGGTCGATATCAGCAAGACGCGCAAACTGCTTGACTGGGTGCCGCCGGTGAATGTTGATGAGGGCTTGCGCATCACCGCTGAGCATTTTCTTGCTATAGAGAGAAGAAAAAGAAATGTTTCTTGATTTACTATTGGCAGGCAGATTCAGTTCTGAAGTGCAACTGCAAATATTGGTTAAGTGCAGCCAAGGTCTGCCGTAAATAAATTGATTCACATTTGCATTCAAGGTAACTATACAGATAATATTATGATTTTAGTTGCATTTTAAATTCACATGAAAAAGCTTTTTGATTTCTCTCTATCTCTTTGTGCACTAATTCTGCTGGCAATTCCCATGCTGGTTATTGCTGCCAGTATAAAGCGTACATCCAAAGGCCCGGCGCTGTATTGGTCGAACCGAGTGGGAAAAAACAATCATATATTCAAGATGCCTAAATTTCGAACAATGCGCACTGATACTCCCGCATTAGCCACGCACCTGCTGGAAGAGCCTGATAAGTATGTGACGAGGATAGGCAGATTACTCCGAAAAACCAGCCTGGACGAACTGCCCCAGCTTCTGAGTATCCTCAAGGGCGATATGAGCTTTGTTGGCCCTCGGCCTGCTCTATATAATCAGGATGATTTGATCGAACTCAGAACCCGCCAAGGAATACACCGGCTGATGCCTGGCTTAACGGGCTGGGCGCAGATCAATGGCCGGGATGAGCTGCCTATTCTTGTTAAAGTAGATTTTGATCATTATTACCTGCTAAATCGGTCATTTTTGCTGGATATGAAGATTATCCTGCAAACTGTCTTTAAAGTGTTGTTACGTGAAGGTGTGAACCACTGACTAGCTGCATGCTTCATCCCTTATGGTGTGTACTCTTGCAATTCATGTTATGGCATACCACAATTGCATATATGATACCTCGACTCCTTTCTCTCAAGGTTGCTGGAAGTGATCGTGAGAAAAAAAGTCGGAGCATTACAAACAGATTGTTGAGCTATACTACATGTAAATCTTGTTGAACATATAACAGAGGTGTTTGCTGCTCTCAGCAATCTTGTCCGATGATATTGATAACACTATAACTGAAGTTTCCTAAAAAGTTTCAAACCGCGATCTTCATGAGCGCGGCCGCGAAGGTATTTACGATCGATTTGCGTGGAAGCGGGCAAATCAATTGAAAATCTTTTTCCAATGCTGTTTTGGCGATCAATCTCCTGACATCGGAAAAGGCGAAATGGTTTCGGCCTTTGACCGCATGCCGTCGAGATGGAGTTTTGTTCAGGTGGCAGGCATAAATCCAGGTAAGTGAAGTGGCCATCATGCAGAAGTTCAGATGGTTTTGGACCGCCACCGGATTTCTATTCTGGGTTTCGGCACTGCCGATATCCTGTTTAAGTTCTTTGAAGCCGGCCTCGATTTTCCAGCGGGCACCGTAATATTCGATTATCTCGGCAACCGACAAGGACAGGTCGGTGGTGAATAGAGCAACCCACTGTGTTCGGCGATAGACCCAAACCACTCGAATTGAACACTTGAGGGTTTTCTGCATGACGATTTGCTCGTAGGCTAGGACCGTTCGCATCCGACCGTAGAGGTTCACCGTCATCTCCAGTGCTCGCTCTCTGTTGGCTTTGGCAAGAGAAGTCGCAGTGCCAAGATGCTGGCCGTACTTTCTTGGCCGGCCTGCACGTTTTACCGAAGGCGAATCAGGCAACCCATAGAGATTGTTGTTTGCCCGAAGCCGAGACAGCAGGTTGACCCATTTGCCGAGTTCCTTGCGCAACGGTTTCCAGAGTCCCTGATTGCCAAACCAGGAGTCCGCCACGACCAGGATACCCTGCCCAGGAAATACTTTGCCAACCACCGCAAGCATCTCAACCGCCTGGTGATGTTTGTTGTGAAAAGAAATTTCCACGCTCTTGAATGTTGGTCTGTTTTTGCTGATTTCGTCTTTGGGGAAATAATACCTCTGGCTGAGCGGCAGACAGGCCCAGCGGCCCTTGATCATCTTGAGAAGACCGATTGCGACGACATTTTGTGCCCAGGGGTATCGTGACTGATTTTGCTTGGCCGCATGGTCAAACATCTTGGCACAGCCGAAAATCTTCTTGCCCGTTTTCGGATTGAGATAATCGTCCAAAGCGACAATCAGCCTTCCGTTGGTTTCCGGTTCGGGGATCATTTTCCAGAGCCTTGACCAGAGCCTGTCCCAGGGGATTTTCGGCGAGGCGATAAAGGTGTAGTAGCGTTTCTTGCCGATCTCGGCAAAGCCAAAGAGAACTCGAAAAACTCGGAGTAGATTGGACGTCTTAGATGAGGTGAACGGTAAGATGATGGCGAGGAGGGTATGGAGAAACCAGATGCTTCGCTCTTTACCTTTTTCGGATCCGGCAAATTCGGCTTTGAGTTCGGAGAGCAGGGAGGGTAGTATGGGCATGCGAGGTTCCTCTGGTATTTTGTTGTTGGAGAACTACATCTTACCATGATTGGGCCTCGCATTCACTATTATCTTCCTGTTATTACTCAAATTATACGGTCAGCTGTGAAAAATCGTTTTTAATTTATCTTGTGATATCAAGTAGTTATAAATCGCTGATTTTTCATTGCATCGTCTTGAAATTGTTCTGTTTTTTTGCAGCCGCGCTGTGTTCGCAGTGGAATTACGGGACTAGTCCGCCCGAGACTCAACTCAGCCGGGGCTAAAAAGCGGGAAACTTCAGACTATATTTTCCCAACACTTTTTGTTAAGGTGGAGTTATGCACCTATCCCGAAAACACGCTCAACTCGCTCTATGGCTGTTGCTTATGTGGCTGTTTTTTCCGAGAGATGTTTACGCAGGAAGCCTTGGGATCTACGGTGTTGACAAAGATTGGCCAGCGTTTTCCCAATACCCGGTCGATGCGGTTTTTGTACCTCCCCAGCCAGAACTCATCACGGCGCACAATGCAGCTGGGCGAAGCGTCTTTCTCACGCTCAATGCTTTTGGCGGCAGCGAGGGATGGAAAAGATTTCCGGATGCCAGGCCGGTGCGTGCCGATGGCGAATATCTGGACCCGGCCTTAGGTGGGATGTGTCCGACCCATGAAGGGTGGCGGCGGAGCCGTCTGGATCTATTAACATCCTGGCTGGAAAAATTTCACGGCACTTCGGGTATTGCCGGAATCTGGCTTGATTTTATCCGATACCCTGGGCGGTGGGAGCAGGAGAACCCAGATATCCCCGACACCTGTTACTGTCCTCGATGTCTTGGCAAGTTCCAGGCCGATTCTGGAATTCGTATAGGGGACGAGGCAAAAACCGTTGCCGAGAAGGCAGCTTGGATCTATGAAAATGCCCGGTTGCCATGGATGTCATGGAAAAAGGAACAGATTGCGTCGTTTGCCAGGGAGGCAAAGCAGCTGGTCGGGCAGTTTTCAGGAGATCGCCGGATACATCTTGGGGCATTTCTGGTGCCCTGGCGAAAAGCTGATAATAATGGGGCGCTTTCTTTTCATCTGGCCCAGGATGCAAAACTGCTTGCGGCCTCTATCGATGTCTTCTCTCCCATGGTTTACCACCGGATGGTGCAACGGCCGATTGCCTGGGTGGGTGAGATAACAGATTATTTCGCTGAAATGACCGGTCGGGAAATCTGGCCGATTATTCAGGCAGAACAGGTCGGGAGCGAGGAATTCGGACAGGTCGTGCAGTCCCTGTCACGACCATCGGCTCAAGGTTTACTGGTTTACAAATTCAGTGACATAAAGGATGAACACTGGCCGTTGCTCGCGAAATATCAAGAGCCGCCCAATCTGCTGGCGAATCCTACGTTACAAAGAACTTCTGCTGGGGCTGGGAAACCGATTGCCGAGAGTAAAGCAGGTTTGCCGGATCAATGGATTTCCGCTCCCCAGAAGGATGTGCAGGACAGCAAATTCTGGTATAAAGTGCAGGATGATGGCAATGTGATCGGAATTACTGCCGGTTATGATCGGCAAGCGGTCTGGAGCACTGGCCTGCCTGATTGTCGGCAGGGTGCTTCGTATCTGTTCTCCGCTGATTTTCTCCGCCCGGATCGTCTGGATGATTTGGCCTATCCTGAAATAGCCCTATGGGGGCGCGAGTATCGGTTGAATACCCACCGCATGACCGGAAAATTTCAATCATTGCAAGCGGTGGTCACTTGTCCGGCAGAGTATGATGCGAATAAACGACGTTTCGAGTTTCGTAACAGCTATCCCGGCAACACTTTCTGGATGCGCTTGCCGAAGCTTACGGCAATAGCAACAGCTGAACCCTTGGCAACATTAGCACCCGACTCCGCTTTCTTTCCCATCGGGACATATGGTGCAAGCGCCAAAAACCTGGCTGAAATTCGCGAACTCGGCATGAACACCGCGGTAATCGACATGACGGAAGAGAACATTAAATCGTGTCTGTCGCTTAACATGCGTTGCACGCTCGCCGTGCCTCACGACCCGGAAATGCTCATTCATGCCATGGATAGGCTGAGGCCGCTGCTGCAGAAGGGGCGTTTTTCATTCTACGTGAATGATGAGCCGGAAATTCATTCATTCTCGGAAGGGCAATCCGAGGATATCCAGCGAATCATCAAACAGTATTTTCCCCAAGCCATAACAAATATGGCGATTGTCCGTCCTGAGGCGATCCCATTTTACCAAAAGGGTGCTGATTATTTTATGCTGGATCAGTATCCGGTACCCCATATGCCGATGGCCTGGTTGTCGGAATCGATGGATGAAGCGGCACTGCATGTCGGCCGGGGTCGTCTGCAATCGGTTATTCAGGCCTTTGGCGATGACGAGCTTGCGGCGGGAGGGTGGCCGAGGCTGCCGACCTATGAGGAGATGGGCTGCTTGGCCTTTCTTTCGGTGGTGCATGGCAGCAGGGGGATCTATTTTTTTACCTATCCGAGTATCACCTCGACACAGCGGGGGAAAGAAGATCTCTCGCGTCTTGTCAGGCAGGTAAACAGCATCAAATCCTGGCTGCAGGTTCATAACGATCAAGAACCGGTCTCCTTGCGAATGACCTCGCCAAACCGAGTTGATCCTCGGGGGAATCCGGCTGTGCACTGTGCCCGGAAAGAGCAATTTAACACCCAGATGCTGATTTGTGTCAATACGCTTCCTACCTTCACCGAGGCGGAAATAGATATTCCAGTCGAGCGACAAACTCATTGGCGGGATTATTACATCAATCAGCCATACATGGTTGTGGATGGCAATATTCTCGCACGCTTTGCGCCATATGAGTGGAAGGTCTTGCTTGAATCAAAATAAGGAAATATTTTCATCGAGAAGAGCGAAGGTGTAAAAATCAAATTATATTACAAGGAGAAAGCATGAAAATCGGAGGAATGGCAGTGGGCTTTGGCATGATGCTGGTGGCAAGCACGGTACTTGCTTTAGAAACCTCGGAGTTAACAACTCCTAAGGATAAAGCGAGCTACGCGATTGGCATGGACATGGGTAATAGCCTCAAAAAAAATGGCGTTGATGTCAACCCGGATGCCCTTGCAAAGGCCCTTAAAGATGTTCTCACCGACCAAAAGACTCAATTAACCGATCTGGAAGCTGGGACAATCTTGACAGAGATGCAAAAGGAAATGCTGGGAAAACGTCAGGAGAAGATGAAGATTCTGGGTGAAAAAAATAAAAACGAAGGCACGACCTTTCTTGCTGAAAACATGAAAAAGGAGGGAGTGAAGAGCCTTCCCAGTGGTCTCCAATATAAAGAGATAACCGAAGGCAAGGGCAAGTCGCCGAGCGCAACGGATACGGTTACGGTTCAATACACGGGAAGGCTTGTCGACGGCACTGAGTTTGACAGCTCTTATAAACGCGGGCAGGCTGCAACCTTTGCCTTAAGTGGCGTCATCAAAGGATGGACAGAGGCACTGCAGCTGATGAAAGAGGGGAGCAAATGGCAGCTTTTCCTTCCGTCGAGCCTTGCCTATGGCGAGACCGGAACCGTTGGCGGCCCCATTGGCCCCAATGCTGCGTTGATTTTTGACGTTGAACTGGTCTCGGTCCAGTCGAAATAACCTCATCACCATCTCAGGCGGGTGAGGAGAAACAGCTGTTTTTTCTTGGTGGCAGGCGGTTGATTTTTTCAGGTATTCATTTCCCTTTAAGTAACCACCGGCTTTGTCGGTGGTTTCTTAATCTCATAGTGTTCCCAGTGCAATTTTACTCGAAGTTTTTATTCCTTTTCTGTAATATTCAAGTGTTACCTGTGACTTCGGAACAGAAAGTGCTATTCGGTTACGGAGGTCGGCGGATCCGGAAATCGGCGTATTATTGATGGCCAGAATCAGGTCACCTTTCTGTAGTCCGGCATAGTCAGCCGGAGAGTTTCCGGTTACTTCGACGACCCGTGCTGCCTGAGTTGTACTAGGAAGTCCCTGTTCTGCCAGTTGCTCGATTTCCGCATCCTGCAGGGCCACGCCGAGCCAGGCCCGTGTTACTGTGCCGTCTTTGAGGAGTTGCTCCGAGACGGTGCGGGCCATGTTAATGGGAATGGCAAAGCCTATCCCCATGTAGCCGCCTGTCTGTGTCAGAAAGGCGGTGTTGATGCCGATCACCTGGCCGTACATATTGATCAGTGGCCCCCCTGAATTGCCGGGATTGATTGCCGCATCGGTCTGGATGAAATTTTCGTAATCACTGATGCCAAGGCTGTTGCGTCCCGTTGCACTGATAATGCCCGCTGTTACCGTCTGGATGAATTCATACGGAGAGCCAATGGCCAATACCCAATGGCCGCTTTTTAATTGTCCAGAGTCTCCCAGAGGGATGGTCGGGAGATCCTTTCCATCGATTTTTATCAGACCGATATCAGTCTTGCGGTCTTCGCCGATGATCTTTGCCGGGATCTTTCTTTTATCGGCCATGGTCACTGTTATTTCGATACCGTCCCTGATGACATGGCTGTTGGTCAGGATATAGCCGTCGGAATTAAAGATAAATCCGGAGCCGAAGCCGTAACTGGTGGTGTCGGCAAAGGAGAATTTGCCTTCCTTGCTATTGGATTTGTCGCCAAAAAACTCCTTTAAAATAGGGTCGTTGCCCGATCCTTCCGGGAAAGCAGGTTTTTTGTCGTCATCTTTCCTTTCTTTTTTCACCTGGATATAGACGACCGCGGGTTTTACTCTCTCGATGATCGCCGCAAAGGTTTCTCCTGTCTGCACCATTTCTTTGATGCTGGTGCTTGGTTCAACTGCCTTGACGCCTGGCGCAAACAACGTAATGAAAAGAAGCGCGAGGATAAACTGGTGTAAAAAAAGGTTCATGACGGTTACCTGAAATTTTTTGATCGCGTCCCATTGATCAATGCGTTCTGTAGGGCATGGCAGGAGTAACTATGCCAAGGTATTCAAACTATAGTGGGGAGAGAGCCGATTTGCCAGAGAAAAACCTCCGAAACAGAACGCCGGCATATAATAAACTTGCACACATTCCAACAATTCAATTCCTGCCTGCCTGGAAAACCTCGGAGTTGACAAACACGACCGTCTCTTATATATAGAAGTCATCGCTAGGGGTGCAATCTCGCTGAGAGGAATACATCCAACCCTATGAACCTGATCCGGCTAATACCGGCGAAGGGAAGCGGACAAGATAAAAGAACCCCGGGGCGTTTTCCCCGGTTTTCCGGCCATTAAGCCGCTTGCCCTTTCCCGGAAAGGACAAGCGGCTTTTTTGATTTTGGGGTGCCCCATGGAAATTATCGTCAATGGCCAGGAAGAAACCGTTGCGCCCTGCACCATCGCCCATCTGGTGGCGAGCAAGGGGCTGGCACCGGGAGCGCTGGTTGTCGAGTGCAATCGGCAGATTATCAAGCAGGAACAGTGGCAGGCGATAGAGCTTAAGGCGGGTGACAGGCTTGAGCTGCTCAGTTTTGTCGGCGGAGGTTGAACCATGAAGAACGATGTGCTGCAACTGGGAGGGGTGACTTTCACCAATAGGCTGTTCACCGGCACCGGTAAATTTGCGGCCAATGCTCTCATCCCGCAGATGCTTGCGGCCAGCGGCTCACAGATGATCACCGTGGCCCTCAGGCGGATCGACGCCACGGCCCAGTCGGAAAACATTCTCGCATTTATCCCGAAAAACGTCACCCTCCTGCCCAACACCTCCGGAGCCCGGACCGCCGAGCAGGCGGTGCGCATTGCCCGCATTGCCCGCGAGGCCGGCTGCGGCGATTTTATCAAGATCGAGGTGATCACCGACATGAAGTACCTGATGCCGGACAATTGGGAGACCCTGAAGGCGACCGAGATTCTTGCAAAAGAGGGCTTTATCGTCCTGCCCTATGTCCTGCCCGACCTGCCTCTCGCCAAACGCCTCGAATCGGCCGGGGCGGCGGCGGTGATGCCGCTTGGCGCGCCCATCGGCAGCAATCGCGGTCTGGAGACCAGGCCGCTCCTCGAACTGCTGATCGAGAATTGCAGGGTGCCGGTGGTGGTCGACGCCGGCATAGGCCGCCCCTCGCAGGCCGCGGCCGCCATGGAGATGGGTGCCGACGCCGTCCTGGTGAACACCGCCATTGCCACGGCCAAGGACCCGGTCGCCATGGGCAGGGCCTTTGATCAGGCGGTCAAGGCCGGACGGGCCGCCTATCTGGCCGAACTGGCGGACCAGTCGGATCTGGCGCGGGCCTCGTCGCCGCTCACCGGTTTTCTCGATGAATAAAGCTGCATCGCCTACCACAGAGGATTGCGCAATGTCGTTTTTTTACCTTGTCGAACAGTACCGGGAATTCGACTTCCAGCAATTTTTCGCCCAGGTAACCGATGCGGCCATACTACGTAGTCTCGCCCAGGAAAAACCGGACGTCGTCGATTTCCTCAACCTGCTCAGTCCCAAGGCCGCAGGCCACCTGGAGGCCATGGCGCACAAGGCGCAACAACTGACGGTGCAGTATTTCGGCCGGACCATTCAGTTGTTCATCCCGCTCTATATCTCCAACCATTGTTCCAATCAGTGTGCCTACTGCGGCTTCAATCATAAAAACGACATCCTTCGCCGCAAACTGAGCCTTGCGGAAATTGAGGAGGAGGCTCGGGCCATCGCCCGCACCGGCATGCAGCATGTCCTCTTTCTCACCGGCGAGGCGCCGCATCTGACCCCCATGGAGTACCTGGAGGAGGCCGCCGAATGCTTAAAGCACCATTTCGCCTCGGTGGCCATCGAGGTCTATCCCCTTGAGGTGGAGGAATATCGCCGCTTGCAGCAGGCCGGAGTTGACGGCATGACCCTGTTCCAGGAGACCTACGATCAGGAGGTGTACCGCCGGGTGCACAGGGCCGGACGAAAGATGGACTATCACTGGCGGCTGGATGCCCCGGAACGGGCCATCCAGGGCGGCATGCGGTTGGTCAATCTCGGGCCGCTCTTGGGGCTTGCCGAACCACGCAGCGAAATTTTCTTCACCGGCCTCCATGCCCGCTACCTCGACGACAAGTATTTGGAAGCCGAGGTGGCTGTCAGCCTGCCGCGTTTCAATGCGGCCGAGGGCGATTTCCGACCGGATTACCTAGTGGACGATAAGACCTTTGTCCAGTTCATGACCGCCCTGCGCATCTTTTTGCCGCGAGCCGGTCTGACCATCTCCACCCGGGAAAGCGCCGCTTTCCGTGACCGCATCATGACTCTGGGGGCAACCCGCTATTCGGCGGGTTCGAGCACCGGGGTCGGCGGTTACGCGGAGATGAGGGTCGGCCAGACGCCGCAGTTTGAGATTACCGACGAGCGCAGTGTCGCCGAGGTGGCGGCCGCCATCGTCGCCCGGGGCTACCAGCCGGTTTACAAGGATTGGGATGCGATCGTCTGAAGGAGTCCGTATGCAAATAGGTATCGCCGGTGTCGGCGGCATCGGCTCGAATGTTGCCCACAACCTGGTGCGTAGCGGCATCGAAAGCTTAACAATCGTCGATTTTGATCGGGTGGAAGAATCGAACCTCAACCGGCAGTTTTATTTCCGCGACCAGATCGGCCGCTACAAGGTGGAGGCCCTGCAGGAAAACCTGCGGCGTATCAGACCAATTCTTCGCATTGAGGCCGTAGTCGCGCGAATCGACAGTGCCAATTGTCAGGCGCTTTTTGCCGATTGCCATCTGATCGTTGAAGGCTTCGATGGCTCGACCGACAAGAAAATGCTCATGGAAATCTTGGGCGACAAAAAGATGGTCATCTCCGCCTGCGGCATTGCCGGCAGCGACCTTACAACCATCCGGACGCGCCGACTCGGCAACTGTTTCATCGTCGGCGATTTCAGCAGCGACTGCGCCGACGCGCAGCTCTTTGCCCATAAGGTGATAACAGTTGCTGGCCACATGACCAGGCTTATTCTGCAATATGGTGTGTAATATGAAGACACAATCAAACGGCAAGCCCGCATTTCCGACCGGCGTCTACGGCATCACCGCCGAGAAATTTTCCGCCGGTCGCACCAATCTTGAGGTGGTGCAACAGATGATTGCCGGCGGCATCCGCATTATCCAGTACCGCGAAAAACGGCCGTACAAGAGTTTTGCGACGATGCTTACCGAATGTCGGGCCATCCGTCGGCTCACCCGTGAGGCCGGGATCATCTTCATCGTCAACGACTACCCGGATCTTGCCCGGCTGGTCGATGCCGACGGCGTTCATGTCGGCCAGGATGATTTCCCGGTGCCTGACATCCGTCGCCTGCTCGGCCCGGACAAGCTGATCGGCCTCTCCACCCACGGGCCGGAACAGGCGCAGGCCGCGGTCCTTGCCGGGGCCGATTACATCGGTGTCGGGCCGATCTTCAGCACCAAGACCAAGGACGACGTCTGTGCCCCAGTGGGGCTCGGTTACCTCGATCATGTGGTCCGGACCAGCCCCTTGCCCTTTGTCGTCATCGGCGGCATCAAGGAACACAACCTCGGAGAGGTGCTGGCGCACGGCGCCAAGACTGTCTGCCTGGTCACGGAAATCGTCGGTGCTGCGGATATCGCTGCAACCGTTCGCAGGTTGCAGGCGGCCTGCATCTGAACCCGCTCTTTACCCCTAACATCCAGAGAAGGAGAAACATATCATGGCCTATGCAACCCAGATGGCGGCAGCCCGCCAGGGCATACTTACCCCGCAGATGCAACAGGTGCTCGCTGCCGAAACCGTCCATGAGGCGGACCTTATCGCCCGGGTGGCTGAAGGACGGATCGTCATCCCGGCCAACCGCAACCATACCAGTCTGGTCGCGGGCGGCATCGGTGCCGGCCTGACTACCAAGATCAATGTCAATCTCGGCGTTTCCGAGGACTGCTGCAATGTTGAAAAGGAACTGAACAAGGTCCGCCGTTCGATCGAACTGAAGGCCGACGCCATCATGGACCTCAGCACCTTCGGCGACACCCGCGCCTTTCGCCGGCGAACCGTGGCCATCAGCCCGGTGATGATCGGCACGGTGCCGATCTACGATGCCGTGGCCCGTTACGGCAAAGACGTGGCTGCCATCTCGGTCGACGATTTCTTCGATGTGGTGCGGATTCATGCCGAGGACGGCGTCGATTTCATGACCATCCATGCCGGTCTGACCCAGACGGCGGTGCAGCGGCTGCGCACCAATCCCCGCCTCACCAATGTGGTCAGCCGGGGCGGTTCGCTGTTGCTCGACTGGATGGTGACCAACGACCGGGAAAATCCCTTTTATGAGCACTTCGACCGGCTACTCGAACTCTGCCGGCAATACGATGTCACCCTCAGCCTCGGCGACGGCCTGCGCCCCGGCTGTCTCAGCGACGCCACCGACGCCGCCCAGATCCAGGAACTCATCATCCTCGGGGAACTGACCAAACGCTGCTGGCAGGCAGACGTCCAGGTGATGATCGAGGGGCCGGGCCATGTACCGCTGAACGAGGTGGTGGCCAACATGCAGCTGGAAAAGAAACTCTGCCACGGCGCGCCCTTTTATGTCCTCGGGCCCATCGTCACCGATGTCGCCCCCGGCTACGATCATATAACCTCGGCCATCGGCGGGGCGCTGGCTGCCACCTACGGTGCCGATTTTCTCTGCTATGTCACCCCGGCGGAGCACCTGCGGCTGCCGGACGAAGACGACATGAAGGAAGGCATCATCGCCGCCCGTATCGCCGCCCATGCCGCCGATGTGGCAAAGGGGATCCCCAAGGCCATCGACTGGGACAACGCGATGAGTCTGGCACGGAAGGAACTGGACTGGAAACGGATGTTCGAGCTGGCAATCGATCCGGAAAAGGCCAAGGCTTACCGGGCCTCCTCCCAGCCTCTCGACCAGGAGGTCTGCACCATGTGCGGTGATCTCTGCGCGGTGAAACGCAGCCGGAAAATCCTTGAAGGGAAGTAACAGAGCGGAAAATCGGTATCGTAGGGTGCATTCCATGCACCATCTTTTCTGATAATAGTGGGTGGCACCCTACGGAAACTCAGTCAATTTGCGGCAAATCGGCAGTATTCCGGCACGGCCCCCGGGCCTCCAAGAGCCTTTTTAAAAACTCCTTGTAATGGTTGGGCAACGTTCGTTTCGGCGAGGTGACAACGTAGAAGTTTCTTTTCATCGTCAGCCCGGCAACTTCTATCTCTCTCACAGTGCCGCTCCGCAATTCATCGCAAACCGCGTGTCTGGAAATCACCGACACCCCCAGGCCTGCTTTGATCGCCTCCTTGACCGCTGCGCTGGAACCAAGGGTCGCACAGACGTTCAGCTGGTCGAGGGTGTGGTGTTGTTCGGCGAGGAGGGATTCGATGGTTTTTCTCGTTCCCGAGCCTCTTTCCCGCATGATGAAGGGCAGTTTGCAGAGGTCGGCCATGGAAATGCCTGTGGGCAGCGGGTTGCTGCCGGCGGTGGCGAGGATGAGTTCATCTTCGGCAATCGGCTGGAAGAGGAGTCTGGCGGCGGGGATCTTGGCCCCGACAACCCCAATAAACAGTTCATTGTCGGCGACCGCCTCGGCTATTTTTGCCGAATCGTTGATCCTGATTTCAAAGGAGATGGCGGGAAACTCGTTCTTGAAGGCGGCGGCGGCGGTCGGCAGGATATAGGTGCCCGGAATAGTGCTGGCACCGATGATCAGCTCACCAGACATGGTATTGCCGGTGCTGGTGATATCTGCTTCAAGGCGGCGGAGATCCTCGAGAATGGCTATGGCTCGCGGATACAGAAGCTGCGCCGCAGTCGTCGGCAGGATCGATCGGCCCAGCCGGTCGAACAGGCGGCAGTTGAGGCGCGCCTCAAGGTTTTGCATATGCTCGCTCACGGTCGGTTGGCTGGTGTATAACAGCTCGGCGGCCTTAGTAAAGCTTTTCGTTTTATATACGGCAACGAAGATTTGCAGGTGACGTGTTTCGATGGCTGTAGGCCTCATTTGTTAAGGGATCATGGTCAATTGTTGTTCAGTTTTTCTGATTATAGTGAGGATGGTTGCACTTTACCAGAAAAAATTCAACCCCGCAAATTAAAAACAGGGACACTCCCTTTCAGGTGATCGAGCAAGAATAATAGAGATTTGTCCAACTCATTTCACTCTGCTCGGAATTTTCCAAGAAAATCTGAAATTGTGCTGACATACACGTTATTTTCTATGGGGTACGTACCGTCGATCGGTACAATAATCCATGCCTCGGTAATCGCCAAATCTTCCAGGGCTTGCCAGAAACCCTTGCTTGGTTTTGGAGCGCTTGCGGCCTTACATTCCAGGGCGATCCTTCGCCGGCCCTTTTCCATGATCAAGTCCAATTCCACTCCTGTTGCCGTGCGATAGAAAAAGTGGTGCCAATCCGGTGTCGCGGCAATAATATTTTCCAGGACAAAACCCTCCCAAGAGGCACCAAGAATGGGATGCCCCAGCAGGTCGTTTTGCGTTTCAATATCCAGCAAGGCGTGCAACAGGCCGCTGTCTCGCAAAAAAACCTTGGGAGATTTCACCAGACGTTTTTTTATGTTTGCCTCATAAGGCGGCAAGATACGAACGAGGAAAGTCTCGGCAAGAATATCGATATATTTGCGAACGGTATGATGACTTGTGCCCAAAGAAGCGCTTATCTTCGAGGCATTGAGTGTTTGTCCATGGCTATGAGCGCACATCCGCCACAACCTCTCTATGGATTTTGCAGGTATGGCAAAACCCAGTTGCGGGATATCGCGTTCCAGAAATGTGCGGATGAAGTCCATGCGCCAGGTGTGGCTGGCCTGAAGATCGGTGAGAAAACTTCGGGGAAAGCCTCCTTGCAGCCACAGCGAACGGAGCGTCTGGTCACCGACCTCAGCAAGTTGGAACGGAGTCATTTCCAGATAGCCGATTCTTCCTGCCAAGGATTCGCTACTTTGTTGAAGGAGATCTCGTGAGGCGGAGCCAAGGACCAGGAACCGACCATTGCGACCTTCCTCATCGATTGTCGAACGGAGATAGGTGAAGAGTTCCGGGGCACGCTGGATTTCGTCGAGGCAAATGAGCTTGTCGCGATTGAGGGTAAAAAAGGTTTCAGGGTCTCTCAACTTATTGAGATCCGAGTTCTTTTCAAGGTCAAGATAGAGTCCATGGGGCATTGGCGAGATAAGGTGTTTCGCCAGTGTCGATTTACCGCATTGCCGCGGTCCAAGGAGTGCCACGGCGGGCATCTGCTGAAGCCGAGTGAGGATATTGCTGGTCAGTGAGCGTTCGACATAAGATTGCATATTGGAATATTATCATCCAATTTGCAAGGTTGCAAGCAAAAACCGGGAGCTGCCATCTTGTAATATTTTTCTAAGCTTTTTCAGTGATGTCATCCGATCGTTTCAGTGAATGCGGCATCTTCGTAAAAACATCCTCCGGTCCCGCGGCAATGGCCATGTCAATATATTTGTAGATGGTCGGTCGGCTTACCGGCTCAACCGTGCTCTTGCGTTGCGCGTAAACCTTGCGGCCCTCGACAGCAGAATCGACCCGCTTCCTTTTACACCTGAAGAATTTGCTGCAGGCGGAACGCTCATTGATGAAATCAAAAGTACGGGCAAGGAAATAATGTAATATGAATGACATGGTTAGCTTCGAAGAAGCAGTCACTGTTTTTCGTGATCCACATGCATCAACAATATTTGATCCTGATCATAGTGTGGCAGAAAATAGATGGATAACTTTTGGTGTTTCAAAAAACGGGAAATTGTTGATCATCTGTCATACATTCAAAACTGAGAGCGGGGGAGCAATTATTCGAATTTTTTCATGCAGAAAAGCTACTAAAACAGAAAAGAAACAATATGGTGAATGACATGAGAAAAGAATATGATTTCTCAAAAGGAGAACGAGGAAAATATTTCAACAATGACCTTAAATTGAATCTTCCCGTGTATCTTGATGATGAATTTTTATCCCTTGTTCAAGGGATTTCAAAAAAACGAAAAACTGATGTTTCCTCTATTGTAAACCAAATTCTTCGTAGCGACATGTATCTTACTTATTTTCATTATCGATCTCATAAAAATGCCGATTATTGGCGTCGGTAGAAAGAAATTATGAAAGTCGCCTTGAAAGAGAGGACACAGACATCATCCTAACGTCGCCACTATTTTCTTAACCAATGCATTGGTAACACTATAGCGAACCTCGTTGCCATCGCGTGTGCCGGTGATGACGCCCTTGTTTTTAAGCAGTGCAAGGTGTTGGGAAACCGTGGACTGGGGTAGGCCGAGACATTCCCCGATTTTCTTGACGTTACATTCCTCGGTGCATATGCTCAGTCCTGCTGCTATTTTGAGTCGGATGGGATGACCGAGTACCTTGAATAATTCCGCTTCGTCATTGTACTCTCTTGTCTTTGAAAATTCCATTACCCCTGCCTTTGATTGTTCTTATGCTGTATTTTCCCCAGTCCCAGAGGTCGCATGAGCCGGACATTCGTGTGGGTCCTCCACCAGCGGTAGAGACATACTTATGCAGTACGGCCAACCACACGAGAATCCAAGTAATAATAAAGATATCCTGCATACTGTCAAGCCTCACTTTTGTTGCTTGTGCAAAAAAAATCAGGGTGCACAGCGCTGTTGTCGGAACTGTCACTTCTGTATGCATTTATCACGGGCTGCGTGTATTGCTTCAACGCTCACCTGCTCACCGCGCTTGCGGGAATCGTTCCGCGACTCAACTGGTGATGCAACTATAACATGGACATACTGCTCGAAGCCGATGTCACCCGGCAAGGCCTCCGCAAGACATGCGCAGAATTTCTCGGTTCCCACCGCCTTCATGCAGTGCTGCACTTTTTCTTCTGATTTATTCTGCTGTGCTTTTATTTCCTTCAATTCCTGAATCTGCATCTCGAGCAGCTTGATTTTCTCAAAAAGCTCCTCTTGGGATGCGGCTCGGCCCACAGTCGGAAAAAACGGCGACAGAGCCACGGCCAGGATGATGCAAGGCAGAATCAGTCTCACTGATTTCATATTTTCCCTCTCACGGCGATGTTTAAGCCGTCGTTCAACAATAAGTAGTCCGTTTCAATGTCATGAACGGCATAAGGGGCCGTAAAGAAATGGTGAAAATAGTAGGAGTTATTTCTTAACGGCCCCTAAAATATTTTTCTGCAGTGGCATAGCATGCCTTTGACCAAAGAGGTACACAATCCGCCCTCTTTGGTCAAGGGCAAGGGGTTACTCATTTTCCTGTTGAATCTTGAACGCTTTATTGAAGTAGATAGCAGGACTGGTCAGTTTTTCCACCTCTTTGTCACCATATCCCAGCTGTTTGAAATTCAGTATACCGTTTATTGCGTGGCAGTTGGCGCAGGTTAAGGCCTTGCTCTTCGGCGCCACTTGGTGGTTGCTGCCAAAGTAGATGGTCTGCCAGCCGGGTACCGGTTCATATTTTTTTATGCCAAGTGTTTTGGCGGCGGCGGCCACTCCGGCCAGGGTGTCACCTGTGGCCGTCGGCGGCGCAAAGTCCATGGAGAGCAGCTGTCCATCCAGTTTATTGTAATAGGCTTTTCCCTGATACACCTTAAAGGGATAGATCTTACTCTTGCCATCGCTCCTGCTGCCCTTCGGACCGATAAAATGAGGAGTATTGCTGACAGTCAGATTGTACCAGGCATAGACCGGTGTGGTTTCATTCACTTCTTTTTTTAAGGTCGAAGGTTCATAAAAACCATTATCCATCTTTGCCCATTGCGTGAAATCCTTGGCAAAGGCTCCCCCTGTCCTGGGAATGTGACAGGTCTGACAGGCAATGTAGGCAGTATGACGGTTATAATCATCATCTTTGTGCGGTTTTTCGTTGTGGCACCCCGCACAGGTCAAATATACGCCGTCATTGGCCCAGTTGTTCGGATCTTTTCCGGTGGGGAAACGGTGGTTTTTCACTGTATGGCAGTCAACGCAGACGAGTCCCTTGGCGGCATGCACATCAGCGTCCTTCGTCATGGCAAATCCGCGTTTGATTAATGGGCCGCCGCCCGCCGACTCGTGGCAGACCATGCAATTTTTGATAGCCGGCCGACCGATATCCATCGCCGCCTCGGTACTGCGGTCCTGGGTCATGACAATCTTGCCATCTTTATCTTTGGCCGGTTTTCGTTTGCTGAAATCATATTTGCCGGAATGACAAATCAGGCAGTCAATGGCCTGTTCCGCCTCGGGTCCGGTACTGCCGACATCTACGGCATGATCACCGGGGTGACAGGTGTTGCAGCCGGTGAATTTGGTCTTGCCGGCTTCGTTGGGAGGTATTTCCTTCAGGTTGTTGACGATGTCATTACCGTTGCACATGGTGTAAATGCGATTCTTCATGCCGTACTCCTGGCCGGCTTTCAGGTTATCGACATAATCCACCTTTGAAGCGTGCTTCCAGTGAACCGTCTCAAGAAATGCCTTGGCTGTTCCAGGGTGGCATTCTTCACAGGTCTCCGGCCCCTTATAGCCATTTTCCTGTATGTACTCCTTGCCTTCATGTTCCTTTGCATAGGAGGTCGCCACCATCAGCACAACTCCTAGAAAAGCTGCCACATATCTGGTAACAAGCATAGATTGTTACTCCTTTATACGTTTTTTGGGTTTTTTCACTTCCTGTTATCTGCTGTGTCGAGTGTGCACGGAACCTCATCAACAGCCGGCAGTTTTAACGAAAGTCTTGCCGCTGTTCTTGCCATCTTGTTTGTTAAATTTGCAGCGTATTTCATCACCCTCGACAATCCGCTTGTCTTTAAACTTATCAAGCGTCAATTCATCCGTAATGTCGATTGTCACGGTCTCTCCGGTCTTTGTATCCTTGAGAATTGCGGTGGCGGCCTTGCCATCTCCGGCCATAGTGATTTTTGTGATTTCGCCGACCATTTTTACTTCTTCGGCATTGGCGAAAGGTGCCAGGGAAAGATTGGATATAACCAATGCGGTCAACAGAATAGCGATTGAGAATAATTTGTTCACGATAAGCTCCTTGTTAAAAAATAATGATTTGTTCCTTCTGTCGGGACGCCCCTCTTCTCGGCGTCCCGAAATATCAGAGGTGACTCTAGAATTTCACTTCTAAAGTGGCATACACATTATGGGCTTCCTTCAATGGGGTCGTCAGCATCATTTGGCCGTTCACATCCGAAATTTTCACCGGTGCACCTACCCAGTTGTTGCTGCCGGTATATTCGAAATCATAATACTGGTAACCAAGGCGGAAAAATGTCTTGGCGAAATAGGACGATACCGGTTTCAAATTGAGTTCCTGGATGATGTAGGTCTCATACACGTTACCGCGAGTTCCCACCTTGCTGGTCCACATGTCATCGGCAGCCGGAGCGAAGGTTATCCAATTTTTTGAGCCATGGTTATATTCAAGACCCAGTTTTGTTTTCGTCGGCAGGTCATAGCGAATACCGGTTGAGACGGCCCAACCGGATTTGTCGGAGGGTGCTTCCGGATTAAAGAAGCCTCCGGTCAGCAGGCCCTGGAAACCAGCCTGGGAAGAAACATTATCATTAGGATGCGTCTCGCTTAACGCGAAATCGGCAAACATGTTCAGGTTGCCGGGACCGGCCTCTTTGAACGTACTCATGGCACCGGCGCCGAACCAGTCAATGTCGCCCAGGTTCGCCTTTGCGGTGGTATTGCCGAAGTAGGTGTTTTCCATGGTCGGAAAATCGAAGATATTCATACCGCGGTTCCACTGCAACCACACGCGCAGGGGATCGGTATCGATGGGAATCACGGCAATCCCTAACATATCGGTATCGGCAAGGGAATTGCCGGGAGTTGACCGGAAGCCGCTTTCATAACCTCGCCCATAGCAGATTTTGGCGTAGGCGCCCGGAAGTGCATCGATATCCGGGGCATAGCCGATGGTCATGCCATCAAAGGCATAATCAACCAGCAGCGAGGGAGTGCCACCATTGCCGGGGCGTTCGTTGTTCTGCTTGAGATTGCTTGACGCGCCGCCCGTGGAGGGGCGCCGACCGACGGAAAACCAGAGCGGCTGATCGGCGATATTGCTCCATGTGGCATAGGCGCGGTCGACATCCAGGTAGCTGCTGGAAGGAACATGGCCAATCGTACCGTCAAATACACCAACTCGGTCGGCAAAATAGGGTGCATTGCCATCACCCGTAACAGCGCTGTCATCCTGGGCACCGAACACCTTGTACATTGCCAGGCGCGCGGTGACTGTTACGTTCTCGGTTGCCTTGGCATGTAGATCAAGGTCGAAGCGGTTGGTATAGAGCGACTTGTTTTCCGGTTCATAAGCCGGCACCTGAACAGCAAAATTGCCCAGACCGCCCAGCAACTGTTGGTTGGCACCCAGAAACGCCTGCGCCTGGGAAAAGGTTCCTACTCCTGTCATTTGCTGGGAGAAAGCAGTCATGCCGGCGATGTTCCCGGCCCAGAATTGTGCTTGTGGAGCATTGCCAGCAGCTACAGCGCTGAAATAGCCCTGCTGCATCTTGTTTTGCGCATTGGCAAAGGTGGCGCTTACGTCGGTAAACGGCTTGGTTTCACCTTTGAGATAGTCGTAACGGAAGCGGTAATCACCACTGATAGTAAGCCACTTGCCAATAGATTTGTTGTCGACTTTCTTTACAGAATTTTTCAATTCCTCCACTTCCTGGGTCAATTTGTCGATTTTTTTCTGGATTTCATCATCGTTTGCTCGCGAGATTGCGGGGAAAACCATACCTCCTACAAGCATGACGGTTGCCAACCTCAAAACTCGTTTTTTCATCATTTCCTCCTCCTTTTGCTAGTGTCACTGTGCTGTACTGACCGGGACCCGCGTTTATAGGCACATCTGCAGTGCATCGGGCACACCGATCACCTCCTCGAAACAAAATTTTGATTGACTATAAGGCCAAAATTAAACTGTTTAATTCATATATACCATTTTGTCTATATATGTAAAGTGGAATATACGGATATTGTGTTATTTCGGGAAGTGAGAAAAATGGGAGAGTAAATCAGATGAAACGAACTAAAATAAATCTGACCCCTTTATTCAAAAAGTATGACAAAAAGAGTTGTTCGGAATGATGAAAACGGATAAGTTATTTCGTATGTAGCTGCGCTTGTTTTTCTAATAATTTCAGATGTTGTTGGCAATAGAACTCATTTATAATAAATGAAGAATTTACATAACAGGAGAAATTGATGACCGTAGCAATAGATATTTCCCATCTGATTTTTATCGATCTAATCCGCAATATAGTTGAAACTGCCGGGACCAAGGTGGCCAAGGGCAATCTGATGCGCATTGCCCTGAATGCCGGAAGCAAGTCTGGAAAAAAGGATTTTTCGACATTCGCGGATTTTATCCTGGCAATCGAAGCCGGCGACAACCCGCTCTCGCGCCTGGAGGGAAGAGCTGTTCATCTTGGAGGGGGGCTTTTCGGCTTGCGGAAATGTCCTTTCAGCCAGCTGGTCACCGACTACCATGATTATTTTTCAACCGAGTTGATCGGGTTTGAACAACTCACCGATGAGTTCAATGCGGTGAGCAAAACTGCCGGAGACTATAAGGTCGGGCTCGGCGCCGGTGTCGGACCGTTCTGTATCTTCCATCAACCGATGCGGAGTCAGGCCGGAGGCAATTTGTCCATCGGTGGGCAACCCCTTGAGATATTCCAGCTGGCCTGCCGCAGTGCCAGTGGCAAAACGGGGTATGCCGAGACTCTTATCGGGGAATTCGGTTGCGCCAAGGCCGATGTCGAAAAGGCCATGGAGGCGTATATGTGCTGCTACGGCATCAGATTGAAAAACGGCAGTGCTGTCTGTTGATAGTATTCTCAGATTGCCTGGGTGATTGCTTGAAGGATACCGTCCGAATACAATAATTTTATTCCAACAACAGCGGCGTGCTCAGGTATCTCTCGCCGCTGTCGGGCAGGACCACCACGATGGTTTTGCCCCTGTTTTCCAGACGACTTGCCACCAGAGCCGCCGCGTGCACCGCGGCGCCGCTTGAGATACCGCAGAGAATCCCTTCCTCCAGCGCCAGTTTCCTGGCGGTTGCAAAGGCGTCGTCGTTGCTGACGGTGACCACCTCGTCGATAATTGCCCGGTTGAGAATGGCCGGCACAAAACCGGCGCCGATTCCTTGAATCTTATGCGGCCCGGGTTTGCCGCCGGAGAGAACCGGAGAGTCCTGCGGCTCAACGGCCACGGATTGCATTGCCGGGTTGCGTTCTTTCAGGACCTCCGATACCCCGGTAATGGTGCCGCCGGTGCCGACGCCGGCGACGAAGATATCGATCTTGCCATCGGTATCCCGCCAGATCTCAAGAGCGGTGGTTTTGCGGTGAATAGCCGGATTGGCGGGGTTGGCGAACTGGTTGGGCATGTAACTGTTGGCGGTATCGGCGACAAGTTGCTCGGCGCGGGCGATGGCCCCTTTCATCCCTTCCGCCGCCGGGGTCAGGACCAGGTGGGCACCCAGGTGTTTCAGCAGCTTTCGCCGTTCGATGCTCATGCTTTCCGGCATAGTTAGGATCAGTTTCAGTTTTTTATGGGCGCAAACAAAGGCCAGACCGATGCCGGTATTGCCGCTGGTCGGTTCGATGATTGTCGTCTCCTTGTTGATGAGACCCTGTTGCTCCGCCGCCTCGATCATCGATACGGCGATCCGGCACTTGACGCTGCCCGCCGGATTACGGGACTCCTGCTTGCCGAGGATGGTTGCCCCGGTGGTGGCGGACAGGGTGGCAAGGGTGAGAAGGGGGGTGTTGCCGATACTTTCGAGAATAGTCTGGGCCATGATGGTCACCTTTGTTAGTTTTTCGCGGCTTAATGGGAATTCGAGTAAATCAGCTCCGGTCTCTTTAACAACACCTTGGTGCCGGCAGGGACGCTCTCGGTCAGCCAGATATTGCCGCCGATGGTCGCGCCTTCGCCGATGATGGTTTCGCCACCGAGAATGGTGGTGTTGGCGTAGACGATGACATTATCCTCGATGGTCGGATGGCGTTTCATATTGCGCATCTTCTCGCCGGCGTCGCGCGGCAGCGACAGGGCGCCCAGGGTGACGCCCTGGTAAAGGCGAACATTCTTGCCGATAATCGTGGTTTCGCCGATGACCACCCCGGTGCCGTGGTCGATGAAGAAGCCGGAGCCGATCCTTGCCCCCGGATGGATATCGATACCGGTCTTGCCGTGCGCATATTCGGTCATTATCCGGGGAATGATCGGTACTTTCAGGAGATACAGTTCGTGGGCCAGGCGGAATACCAGGGTCGCCAAGAGCCCCGGATAGCAGAAAATCACCTCGTCCGGGCTTTTGGTCGCCGGATCGCCTTCCAGGGCGGCACGAATGTCGGTTGCCAGGATGGCTGCGACGTGCGGCAGGGCCTCGATAAAGGCCAGGGCCTTGTTATGACTCTGTGCCTCGCAGTTGGTGCAGGGGAGGTTATTGCGCCGGCAGTCATGGCGAATGGCCATGTTGATCTGTTCGGAAACTTGGTCGTAGAGATCGGTGGTCTGTTTGCCGATATAATATTCAAGGTTCGAGGCATGCAGCTTGGTCCGGGTAAAATAACCGGGGAAGAGGATACAGCGCGCCTGTTCGACAATCTCGATGATCCCCGTCTGCGAGGGGATGGCGACCGGGCTGATATGTTCAAAACACTCCTTGGTGGCCCAGGAATTCAGCAGCTCCTTGACGATTTTCGGGACTTTGATGTGCTGGCAGCAACTGGAAACCTCGATATTGTCGCAGAGGGCGCCGATGGCCAGGGTGTCGATGGTATGAGATTTTATTTCTGACATGGCAATGTGTGTAATTGGTTAAGAGTGTATGGAGGAGCGGCAAAAAATCAGCCGGAGCGTATTTTTTCAATTATGTAAACGCCATATGCCGCCCGAATATTGGTAAAGAATCGTATGATCCTGCCCTCGCTGCCGGCCGGATCGGAACTGATGGCAATTTCCCTGAGGATATTGTAACCCACGTCGCGGGCAAATTTTCGAAAATCTTTCAAGGTGATGACCCGGATATTCGGCGAGTCGTACCAGGAATAGGGCAGTTGCTCATTCTTCGGGGCGATACCGCGGCACAGCAGTTGCAGGCGAATGGAGTAATGGCTGAAATTGGGGAAACTGACGATTACTTTCCGGCCGATCCGCGCCAGGGAATACAGCAGCCGCGCCGGCTCCAGGACCTGCTGCAGGGTCTGGCTGAGGATGACGTAGTCGAAACTGCAGTCGGGATAGTCGTCAACCTCGGCGTTGAGGTCGCCCTGCAGGACGCTGAGGCCCCTGGCGATGCAGGCGGCCGCCTTGGTTTTATCCTGCTCGATGCCGGTGCCGGTCACCTGTTTGTTGCCCGCCAGCCAGGCCAGGAGGTCGCCGTTGCCGCAACCGAGGTCGAGGACGCGGCTGCCGGGTTCGATGGTCGAGGCGATGATCCGCAGGTCAAAGCGGATGTCGGTGGATTCAGGAAAGACCATCGAAAAATCCTCGTATCAAGGTGGTGAGGCGCTCATCCGGGATGAGGAAGGCGTCATGGCCGCAATCCGCCTCTATCTCGCAGAAACTGACATCCTGATCGGAGCGTTTCAGGGTCTGCACCAGTTCCTTCGCCTGGTAGGTGGGATAGAGCCAGTCTGAAGTGTAGGAGATGACTAAATATTTTCTTTTCTCGCTGTTTTTTTTGGAGGGTCGTTCGATCTTCCCCATTCGCTCCACCACATCGAAATAATCGGAGGCCTTGGTGATGTAGAGCACCGAATTGGCGTCGAAGCGATTGACGAATTTCGTGCCCTGGTGGCGCAGGTAGCTCTCAATCTGGAAGTCACCGTCAAAACCGAAGGAGAAGGTCTCCTTATCCTGCAGTTTTCTGCCGAATTTCCGACGCATGGCCTCGTCCGAGAGGTAGGTGACATGGCCGACCATGCGGGCGACGGCAAGACCCATGTCCGGTTTGCTGCCTCCGTAATAGTTACCCTTGTTCCAGTTGGGGTCGGCCATGATCGATTGCCGGGCGATCTCGTTGAAGGCAATAGCCAGGGCGGAATGGCGCATAGTGGTGGCGATGGCCACCGCCGATCGAAGGAACTGCGGGTAGCGGACACACCATTCCAGCACCTGCATGCCGCCCACCGAGCCGCCCACTACCCCGTGCAGCCGCCTTATCCCGAGATGATCCATGAGCGTCTTCTGGGTACTGACAATGTCGCCGATGGTCATCATCGGGAAATCGAGGCCGTAGGGGGCGTCGGTTGCCGGATTGAGCGAACTCGGGCCGGTCGATCCCATGCAGCTGCCGAGGATGTTGGGGCAGACGACAAAAAATTTATCGGTATCGATACCCTTGCCGGGGCCGATCATGAAATCCCACCAGCCGGGTTTCTCGCCCTCGGGGTCGCCCGGATAGTAGCCCGCGGCGTGCGAATCTCCGGAAAAGGCGTGGGCTACCAGGATGACGTTATCCCTTGCCGCATTGAGTGTGCCATAGGTTTCGTAGGCCAGGGTTACCGGCCCGAGCCGCGCCCCGCTTTCGAGGACCAAGCCCTCCGGCCCCTCGGCAAAGGTGTAGTGTTGTTTTACTGCGGTTAAAGGAGCTGGTTGGATGGCTTCTGTGGTCATGTTTCAGTTAGGGGGCATTGAAGCCCCCGATCTTATGCGGCTTTAGCCAGGGCCTGGTCAATATCGGCGATGATGTCATCGACGTGCTCGATGCCGATGGACAGGCGGATCATGCCTTCATCGATCCCGCCCGCCATCAGTTGTTGCGGCGACAGCTGCGAATGGGTGGTCGAGGCCGGGTGGATGGCCAGGGATTTGGCGTCGCCGACATTGGCAAGATGGGAGATCAACTGCAGGCTGTCGATAAATTTTTTGCCGGCCGCAAGTCCACCCTTGATGCTAAAAACAATCATGCCGCCAAAACCATTTTTCAAGTACTTAACCGCCAGTTCGTGGCCGGGCGAGTCGGATCGGCCGGGATAGTGCACCCAGGAAACGCCCCGGTGTTGGCCGAGGTGTTCGGCGACCGCGTCGCCGTTCTCGCAGTGCCTTTCCATGCGCAGGCTGAGGGTCTCGATGCCCTGCAGGGTCGTCCAGCAGTTGTCGGGGCTGATGCAGGCCCCGAGGTTGCGCAGAGGCACGAGGCGCATGCGCAGGATGAAGGCCAGAGGGTTGAGATCGCCCAGATCGTGGGCATAGCGCAGGCCGTGGTAGGAGGTATCGGGTTCGTTGTAGAGTTTGAACTTCGGATCCTGCCAGTTGAAGCTTGCGGCATCGATGACGATTCCTCCGATCCCCGTGCCGTGGCCGCCGATCCATTTAGTCAGCGAATGGATGACGATGTCGGCACCGTGGTCAATCGGTCGAAGGAGGCAGGGCGGGGTAAAGGTGGAATCGACCACCAGCGGCAGTTTATGTGTCTTGGCAATTTTTGCCAGGGCGTCGAGATCGGTCATATTGAGAGACGGATTACCGAGGGTTTCGCAGTAGATGGCCCTGGTCCTGTCGTTAATAGCGGCCTCAATGTTGTCCGGATTGGTTGCATCGACCATGCGCACCTTAATGCCCAGTTGCGGCAGGATCGAGTCGAACTGCACGAAGGTGCCGCCATACAGGTTATTAGCCGAGACGACCTCATCGCCATGCGCGCAGATATTGATAATGGTGTAAAAAATCGCCGAAGTCCCGGAGGCCAGGGCCAAAGAGGCGGCGCCACCCTCAAGGCTTGCCATGCGTTGCTCCAGCACGTCCTGGGTCGGGTTGCCGATGCGGGTATAGATATTGCCCAACTCCTTCAGGGCAAAGAGGTTGGCGGCATGCTCGGTATTCTTGAACATGTAGGCGGCGGTCCGGTAGATGGGCACGGCTCTGGAGAGGGTAGTTTGATCGACTGTTTGCCCGGCATGCAGGGCAAGTGTCTCGAATTTCATTGGTTTCTCCTCTTGAATTGGGCGTAAATGGTTTTACTTGGAGATGGTCTGGTCAGCCTTAACTTTGTCGATAAGTTCACGGATAGTCACGCCACTATTGCTCTTTGCCTGCGGATCGATCCTGAGCATTTCTTCCCAGATAGTGATAGCTCCCTGCTTATCGTTGAGATCGTAAAGCATGACAATACCTTTGTTGTATCTGGACGGCAGATGGGTGGGATTTTCCTGGATAGCCTGATTAAAGGACTCAAGAGCCTTTTCAGGTTGGTTGTTTTTCCGGTACATGACCCCAAGGTCGGTGAGCAGGTTGGCGTCGCCCTTGTGTAATTTAAGGGATTTGTTGTAGGCGGCAATAGCCTTGGTCGTTTGATCGGTATCATAGTAGAGGTTGCCGAGGTTTGCCCAGGCCTGGAAATTGCTGGGATTGGCGGTTACTTCGGCCTCGAGATTTAGAATTGCTTGATTGGTTTCCTCGTTATGTGGAAGGGCTTGTTGTCCATTCGGGGCGGTAACACCTGCCGGAGTTATAGGGTTGCTCTTGTATACAGTGAAGGCAACACCTGCCAAAAAACCGATTACAAAAATGATACAGTAGGTGATGATCTGCCTTCTGTTTCCTGTTGGCGAGTTGCTAGGTAACTTTTTTGTGGTGTGGTTGTTTTTCATTTAAATTCTAATGGTTAGATTTTTCACGAAAAAAATTGCCATGCGTTCTGAGATCGGCAATGGGCGTTTTATACCACGCAGTGGTATGCGGTTCAAGGGAAATAGAGAAAATTTACAGCGTTCGGCGGTATCTTTGTCTCTCTCCGGCCAAAGGGCGGAAGGATTGACGCCACCCTCAACAATATTTGTATTTTCAACAAGGTCATATTGCTGTTTGCATGTTTTTAAGTAGAATAGATATATCTGTTCCGTTTGTTTGTCCAGTATACGAGGCCATTACCGGAAGTTGCCGAGATTTCGTGGCAGCCGGTCAGTCAAACATTGGCGGCAACTTTTTCTGGAGGAGTGATGCATGAAGGTGCTTGAAAGCGTTAAGAGTCAGAGCGAAGAGGCGGGGAAAACTGTAGTTGCACTACCAATCCCGTCAAACGTAAAGAACATAAAGGAAAACATTATCAACCACCTGATGAGTTTTCAGGGCCGTGATCCGGAACGATCCGGGGCACCGGATGTCTATAAGGCTCTGGCCTACACCATGCGGGATCTGATGGTGCAGAAATGGATCGCTACCCAGAAAACCTTTTATGCCAAGGAAAAGAAGCGAGTCTATTATCTTTCTTTGGAATTTCTCATCGGCAGATCGCTTGGCAACAGCATGATCAACCTGGGTATTCTCGATGAGGCAAAACAGGCGGTGGAGGAGCTCGGTTTTGAAATGTCGGATATCAGAAACCAGGAGGAGGACGCCGCCCTCGGTAACGGTGGTCTTGGACGGCTGGCGGCCTGTTTCATGGACTCCATCGCCACCTTGAAGATTCCTGCCTACGGTTACGGCATTCGCTACGAATACGGCCTGTTTTTTCAGCAACTGGTTGACGGTTACCAGGTTGAAGGTCCGGATAATTGGCTGCAGAATGGCAATCCTTGGGAGTTTGAGCGCCAGATGCCGATCTTCAAGGTAAAGTTTTTCGGCCATGTCAACGGCTATGTCGACGATAAAGGTCGGTATCGGGCGAAGTGGGTCAATACCAAGGATGTTATGGCCAAAGCCAGCGACATCATGGTGCCCGGTTATAAGAACAACCATGTCATCAACATGCGGTTGTGGTCGGCCCATGCCTCCAGAGGCCTTGATCTTACCGATTTCAGCAGAGGCGACTATATCAAAGCGGTTGAGTCGCAGGTCAGTTCGGAAACCATCTCCAAGGTGCTGTATCCTCCGGACCACAACTACGCCGGCCAGGAACTGCGCCTCAAACAACAGTATTTCTTCGTTGCCGCGACCTTCCAGGATATCATGCGGCGTTTCAAGAAAAAAGACAGTTCTTTCAAGAAGTTTGCCGATCTGGTGGCGGTGCAGCTGAACGATACCCACCCGGCCATCGCCATTCCCGAACTCATGCGGCTCTTGCTCGATAACGAGGGCCTGGGTTGGGAGGAGTCGTGGGCTATCTGTGTCAAGACCTTTGCTTACACCAATCATACCCTCATGCCCGAAGCCTTGGAACGGTGGTCGGTGGACATGATGAGCAGGGTGCTGCCGCGGCATATGCAGATCATCTTCGAGATAAACAAGCGATTTCTCGACGAGGTCGCTCAGAGGTACCCCGGCAACGAGAGAAGGTTGCGCGAGCTGTCGATTATCCAGGAAGGACCGGTGCAAATGGTGCGGATGGCCCATCTCGCGGTCATCGGCAGCCACTCGGTCAACGGCGTGGCGGAACTTCACTCGAATTTGCTGAAAGAACGGATCTTTCCCGGATTTAACGAATTTTTCCCCGGCAGGTTCAACTCCAAGACCAACGGTATTACCCCGCGCCGCTGGCTCCTTGACGTCAATCCGGAGCTGGCAAAACTCATTACCAGTCGGATCGGTTCGAGTTGGATCACCAATCTTGACCTGTTGCGCGGCCTTGAAGCCTTCGTCGACGACCCGGAATTCCGCGCCGAATGGCTGAGAATTAAACTTGGCAACAAGACGCGGCTGGCTGAGTATATCAAAAGACACTGCCGGGTGACGGTCGATCCTCACTCGATGTTTGATATCCAGGTGAAAAGAATCCATGAATACAAACGGCAGCTTTTGAATGCCCTGCATCTCATCCATCTCTATCAGCGGATCATCCATGGCCAAGCCGGCAATATGGCGCCGCGAACGGCGATTTTTGCCGGCAAGGCGGCACCTTCGTATTCGCGTGCTAAACAGATAATCAAGTTGATCACCTCCATAGGCGAGGTCATCAACAAGGATCCGCGCGTTCGCAACCTTCTGAAGGTGGTCTTCCTTCCCAACTACAACGTCAGCCAGGCGGAGATCATCATGCCGGCGGCCGACCTCTCGGAGCAGATCTCAACAGCCGGCACCGAGGCCTCCGGCACCGGCAACATGAAGTTCTCCCTCAACGGTGCATTGACCATCGGCACCCTTGATGGTGCCAATATCGAGATTCGCGAGGAGGTTGGTGCGGAAAATATCTTCATTTTCGGTATGACCGCCGAAGAGGCGGAGTTCGAGCGGCGCAATATCAGCCGAACCCCGGAGGTGATATGTCAGCAAAATGAGGGCATTCGCAACATCATCGAAAGTATCGGCGACGGATCGTTCAGCAATGGCGACCGGGAACTGTTCCGGCCGGTGGTTGACAGCCTGATGAGCAGGCATGACCCGTATCTGCTGATCCTCGATCTTGAGGCCTACATTGCCTGTCAAAACCAGGTGAATGACGGCTTTCTCGATACGGCCACCTGGACGAGAAAGGCCATCCTCAATGTGGCGAGGATGGGTAAATTCTCCACCGATAGGACCATCAAGCAGTATTCCGAGGAAATTTGGGGTATCCCTGTGCAATAAAAAGGGGGTCGGGGGCGGCGTCGGTCGCCAACCGGCTTGACCGGACGGGTAATTTGAGGTATCTACATCCCTGATTTGTTCGGTGGCCGGACAAACCTTGGACCCGGCAGGGCTTTCCCTCGAAACCGGGGGCAAATAAAAAAAGGGATTACAGATTGTACTATCTGTAATCCCTTTGAAATTCCTGGAGGCGGCGATCGGAGTCGAACCGATGAATAATGGTTTTGCAGACCACTGCCTTGACCTCTTGGCTACGCCGCCTGTTTGAAGGACACTTTTATACCATAGCAGAAAAATTTCACAAGGAAAATATTCAACAATGAGTAGCGATCTTGATTCGTTGGTGCGGATCAACAAGGAAGAATTGAGCAGGCTGGAACAAACCCTCGGCTACCGTTTTACCGATCTTCGTCTTCTGCAGGTCGCCGTTGTCCACTCCTCCTATGCCTTTGAACAGGGGCTGGGCGGGAGCAACAACGAGAGACTCGAATTCTTGGGAGATGCGGTCCTCGATCTGGTGGTCGGCCACATCCTTTTCCACCGGTATGGGAAACTGCACGAGGGCGAGTTGACCAAGCTCCGTGCCTCCCTGGTCAACGAGCAGCACCTGGCGAAAATGGCCAGGGCTATTGAATTGGGCAAATTTCTCGCTCTCGGTAAAGGCGAGGATTCTTCCCAGGGACGCAGTAAGTCCTCGATCCTCTCCTGCGCCTATGAGGCTGTGGTCGGGGCGATTTTTGAGGATGGCGGTTACCCGGCGGTCGCCGACTTTGTGGCACGCTTCTTTTTGCCGGATATTGAAGGGAAAAAAGAAGAACTGTTGATCGCCGATGCCAAGAGTCGTCTGCAAGAGGTGCTGCAGGAAAAATACAACGAGGCGCCGACCTACAGAATAGAGGCGGAGGAGGGGCCATCGCACCAAAAACTCTTCACCGTCGCTGTCTGCTTCCGTGAGCAAGTTCTCGACACCGGTCGGGCCGGATCGAAAAAAGAGGCGGAGCAGAAAGCTGCCGCGGCCGCCCTGGCAAAGTTCGATTCGGAAAACGGCTGATCCCCATGCCTCTGGTAATCCCGGTTTTTATCCCCCACAGAGGGTGCCCGCACCATTGCCTTTTTTGTAACCAAGAAAAGATTTCCGGTTGCGGCGAGGACGCTGCCGACCGGACGCATGTGGCCGAGATCATCGACCTGTGGCTTGCGCGCAGCCCCTTGAAAAAGAAGGTGCAGGTGGCCTTCTACGGCGGTTCCTTCACCTGCCTGCCGACCGGCGAGCAGATGGCGATGCTGGCGGCGGTGCAGCCGTATCTGACCGCAGGAAAGGTTGACTGTATCCGTCTTTCAACCCGACCGGATTGCATCAGCCCGGAGATTTGCCGGTTGCTGCGAGAGTTTCGGGTTGGCATAGTGGAACTGGGAGTGCAGTCTTTCAACAATGATGTACTTGCCGAGAACCGCCGCGGCCATGATGCCGAGCAGTGCCGGACCGCCTTCGCCCAACTGAAGGCTGCGGGCATGGAAATGGGACTGCAGCTGATGCCGGGGTTGCCGGGAGAGAGCAGACTGTCTTTTCTGCGGGGCATCGACGAGGCGGTTAGGCTGAAGCCCGATTTCGTCCGATTGTATCCGGTCTTGGTGGTTAAGGACTCCGGCTTGGAAGAACGTTACCTGCAAAACCGCTACCTGCCGCTGAGCCTCAACCAGGCCATTGGCTTGACCGCCAGGGCCTACAGAAAACTGCAGGCGGCGGGCATCAGGGTGGTGCGTATGGGCTTGCAAGGGTCCGAGTCGCTTAGCAAGAATTTTGTCGCCGGGCCATATCATCCGGCCTTTGGCGAACTCGTACTGTCGAGGCTCTGGCTGCAACAAATTCGGGCACGGCTGGCGCAGCTTGCTCCTGCAGAGAAGCTCTGCCTGCATATCTCGCACCGCGACCACGGGGCGGTGGTCGGTATGAAAAGATCAAATATACGGCGACTGGAAGAACTCGGTTTTTCCGGTCGCTTCACAATCCTGCCGGACAAAAGTATGGCTCGGGGAAGTATAAAATATGTTGTCTGTTAATCACTTAGATATCCGCTACGGCGAAAAACATCTCTTTAAGGACATTTCCGTCCAGGTCTACGGTGGCAATCGCATCGGCCTGGTCGGAGTGAACGGAGCCGGCAAGACCACTCTCCTTAAAATCATGGCCGGGGCCGCGGCCACCGACGACGGTGTCGTCACCCGCGCCAAACACTTCAGCGTCGGCTATCTGGCCCAGGAATCGGCGGAACTTTTTTCCGAGTTATCTCTGTTGCAGGAGGCTGAGACGGCCTTTGCGCCCCTTCTCGCCCTGCAGGAGGAAGTGGCCGAACTGCATGAACGGATTCGCTCGCTGACTCCTGATTCCGATGAGTTTCAAATCCTTCTCCAGCGTCAGGGCGAGCTGCAGCACCGGCTTGACGGTAGCGATATTTATACCATAGGCGGCAAGATCGAAAAGGTGCTTCTCGGGCTTGGTTTTCGCCGCGAAGATATGGAGAAACCGGTTTCGGCCTTTTCCGGCGGCTGGCAGATGCGACTGAAACTGGCGAAGATGCTGTTGGAAGCACCATCGCTCCTCTTGCTTGATGAGCCGACCAACCATCTCGATCTTGAGTCGCTGACCTGGGTCGAACAGTTTCTCCGCAATTATCAGGGGGCAATGGTCATCATCTCCCATGATCGCACCTTTCTCGACAAAACGACCGATGCAACCTGGGAACTCAGTTTCGGTCGCATCGATGTCTATAAGGGCAATTACAGCTACTATGTGACGGAGAAGGAAGAACGGCGAGCGATTGAAAAGGGCGCCTACGATAATCAGCAGGCGCGAATCAAACAAACCATGCGCTTTGTCGAAAGGTTCCGGGCCAAGGCGACCAAGGCCAGGCAGGTGCAGAGTCGGGTGAAGCAGCTGGATAAAATGGACCTCATCGAGCTGGCCGACGACGAGCAGCAGATCAGGTTCACCTTCCCGCCGGCCCCGGACTCTGGCCGCGATGTGCTGCGGGTCGATGCGGTGAGCAAGAGTTTTGGCGGTGTCAAGGTCTTCAGCGATGTCGAGCTGCTCCTTGGCCGCGGCGACAAGGTGGCGGTGGTCGGGGTCAACGGTGCTGGAAAGTCGACCTTTGTGAAAATCCTCGCCGGGCAGATAAGCCATGATTCGGGCTCCATCCGCCTCGGGTCCAATGTCAGGCTCTCCTATTTCGGCCAGCACCAGGCGCAGGAGCTTTCCCCGCAGCTGACGGTCCTTGAAACCATGAACCTGGCCGGTGAGGATTTGACCACAACCAGGGTCCGGTCGCTGCTCGGGGCTTTTCTCTTTCGTGGCGACGACGTTTTAAAAAAGGTCTCGGTTCTCTCCGGCGGTGAGAAGAGTCGTCTGGCCCTGGCGAAAATGATCGCAACGCCTGCCAACTGCATGCTGCTTGACGAACCTACCAACCACCTCGATATGAGTAGTCAGGAGGTGCTGCAGGAGGCGATGGCCCAGTATGACGGGACTATCATCGTGGTGTCGCATAACCGCTATTTCCTCGACAGCTTTGCCAATAAAGTATTGGAGGTAAAAGAGGGGCGAATCACCCTCTTTGAAGGCAATGTCGCCGAATATCTGCTGAAACAGGAGGCATTGCGGGAACAGGCGAAGGAGGCGGAAGGCAATGGCATGACAAAACCCGTGGCCTCTCTCGACAGCCAGGACAGTCGCAAGGAGCGCAAGAAGTTGGAAGCCCTGACACGTCAGGAGCGCAGCCGCCGGGCCGGACCTTGGTTGAAACAGCTGGCCGAGGCGGAAAAACAGATCGAACTTCTCGAAAAACAGAAGGAGGAACTGGAAACCCGCATGGCCGATCCCGAGCTGTACAAGGACGAGAACAGCTGGGCGAAGACCAGCAAGGATTATGAGGACTGCAAGCGTCACCTTGAGCGCTGGTACAGCAAATGGGAAACGGCGCAGGAGAAGATCGATATCATAGATGGCGAACTCAATCTCGGATAACGATAAGTACGAATAAGATATCTTTCAAAAACCAAATTCCTTTATCAACACTCATCACAACTGGCAACCCGCAGCCAATGGCTGTGGGTTTGTTCATCTTTTGCCTCTGGATGCTCCTTGTTTTTTTTCAGACCGCTAGACCTTTTTCATAAAAGTGGTATCTCACCGTCAGGGAAGATTATCCTTCGCCTGTTTTTATGGTGAGACACTATTTTTTTTGAGCGACCACGAATTGAATGGAAGTAACAATTTAATTGAGTATACGGTTTCGCCAAATTACATGCAATTTGGTTTCGACAAATATCCGCGATCGTATTTTTTCGTATCGGAAGGCCACCATATCTTCCATAGACCAAGAGAAAACCAGACGTTGCGATGTCTTCGTGATCATATGCCAAAAACAGATAAGCGGAAGTGATTGCGATAAAATTAGGTGCCCCAAAGAAATGAATGACGAATGTCAAAGGTGAGCATTTTTATGTTGAGAATTATAGTTTAATAGGATAATTAAAACTGATATACAGTCTATCCAGTTTCCAAATAGAATCTGTAATTACAAAAATGCATGTGAAGCAGAGTACAAAAAATCTTACGCCGTCCATAAATTCTAACCCAAAAAAGGAGGTGTTGCAGAAGCAAGAGTGAACAATGAATGGCAATCCTTGATGATCCTTTAAGTTACCCGCTGCAGAACTACTTTGTTGAGAGTTTTTGTGATGGGCTGGTGTAAGGGTGGGTAGCTAATAATGTCATTATCACTATTCTTAGAAGGAGAAACAGATGTCTCAACCGAATCAAACAGTCCCGACCCAGGCATGGATTACGGTTTTTGCTGGTACGGCAATAAACCTCTGTCTTGGAATTTTGTATGCCTGGAGTATTTGGAGTTCTGCTTTAATCAATGTTGACAAGGCCGGTCAAGAGATGACCGGAATGAACGCCGGGTGGGTTTACTTGACCAATGCCCAGGCGGCAACTCCGTTTTCTCTGTGTGTCATAATCTTTGCTTTCCTGATGATCCCGGGAGGGCGTATCCAGGATAAAATCAGCCCGCGTTTCGGGGCAACTCTCGGTGGTCTTACACTGGCTGCAGGCTGTCTCCTGGCCGGCTATATGAAGAGCTATACCGGAATCATGATCGGTTTTGGTGTCCTCGGCGGAATCGGCATGGGTATCGGCTATGCTGCACCGACTCCGGCAGCTCTGAAATGGTTCGGTCCGCATAAGCGTGGTCTGATCGCCGGCATAGTCGTCGGTGGCTATGGTGGTGCTGCACTGTATATCGGTTTTCTTGGTCAATACCTTATTAAGCAATACGGGATTACCGGAAGCTTCTATGGCTTGGGTACCCTCTTCGCGCTGGTTGTTGTTATCGCCGGACAAATGCTGAAGACACCGCCGGCCGGATACAAACCCCCGGTGCTTTCAGGTGGCAATCTGGCGACCGCCAATTCGACCATCACCAACTGGGAACCTGGTGATGTGGTGAAAACCTGGCAATTTTATGCACTGGTATTCATGTTTATTATTACCACTCAGTCCGGTCTCCTGATCATTGCCAACGCCAACGGTATGATGATGACCGCAGCTAAAAACATGCCGTTTTTTGCGGCTAATGCCTGGCTGCTCGTCTCCTACGGTGGGTTCGTTAACGCCGCCGGTCGGGTAGGCACCGGTTTCTATTCGGACAAAATCGGACGGTTGAATGCCTATTGCCTCAACTGCTCAGTGTCGGCCTTATGTCTCTTCTCTTTGCCTTATGTAATGGGTAGCGGCAATCTCTTACTGCTCTTCTTGGCTGTCGGCGTAGCTTACTGGCAGTACGGTGGCGGTCTTTCTTTGATGCCTTCTTTTGCCGCCGATTTTTACGGGCCGAAGAATCTCGGAATGAACTACGGATTGATCTTCTTTGGTTGGGGCCTCGGCTTCTTTATGGCCAGGCTCGGTGGCACCATTAAAGATCTCACGGGAAGTCTGAACTACGCCTTTTACATTTCCGGAGCACTGCTGGTAGTCGGTGTTATTCTTGCCAAGATGACTACGCGTCCAATGCATTTGGATGAAGCTCAAGGCAGTAATAAGGTCACTGCTTAGCCAGTATTAAAACGGGATATGCCTCTTCGTGAAAAATTCTTTGCAAAACAAATGCAGAGAATTTTTCCGATGGGTTCAGCACCATCACCTTCTCCTCAGTCAGGTGACAAAGGTCCAAACATGGGTTTAGACCTTTGTTGAGTAATAATCTTATTAAGCCATGTACAAGGAGTGAATTTCATGAGTGAACAAAATATCGTTGAGACTTCGGAAGCTGAAATTGCGGTTCATTGGCAGGAAGAAAAATATTATCACCCAAACTCAAAATTCGTTGGCCAGGCAAACCTTACCGATCCAGCCATTTACGAACGTATGAGCCTGAAAAATTTTCCCGACTATTACACTGAGTTTGCCGATATGCTGACTTGGTATAAGTCTTGGGACCAAGTGCTCGATACAAGCGATGCACCCTGTTTCAAATGGTTTAAGGGCGGCAAGCTCAATGCCAGTTATAACTGCATAGACAGGCATCTGGCCAAGAATAAAAATAAAACCGCCATCCATTTTGTTTCCGAGATAGAAGAAGAAGCAATTGTGCATGTCACCTATCAAGAGCTCTACGTGCGTGTCAACGAGTTTGCTGCACTCCTCAGAGATACCGCGGGCCTAAAGAGAGGCGACCGGGTGACGATTCACATGCCGATGTCGGCAGAATTGCCCATCGCCATGTTGGCTTGTGCTCGCCTGGGGATTATTCACTCCGTGGTCTTCGGTGGATTTTCTTCGAGTGCCTGTGCCGACAGGGTTGTCGATTCAAACAGCCGGGTGCTCATCACCATGGATGCCTACTACCGCGCCGGCAAGCTTTTGAACCATAAAGCGGTTGATGACGAGGCCTGTCTACTTGCCGCCAAAGATGGGCAAAAAGTTGACATGCTTCTCATCTGGCAGCGCTATCCAGGGAAGATGTCTTCCGACTCGCCGCTGGTTGCAGGGCGTGATATCGTGGTGAACAACGAACTTAAAAAATATTATGGAGCAAGGGTCGAACCCGAGCAAATGCTCTCGGAGGATCCGCTCTTTTTGATGTATACCAGCGGTACAACTGGTAAACCTAAAGGTGCACAACACGGCACCGGCGGATATCTTGCGTATGTGACGGCGATGTCCAAATACATCCAGGATATACATCCCGAGGATGTTTACTGGTGTATGGCTGATATCGGCTGGATTACCGGCCATTCCTTCATTGTTTACGGCCCGCTGGCGCTGTGTGCTTCTTCGGTTATTTATGAAGGCGTGCCGACCTATCCGGATGCCGGTCGTTCCTGGCGGATAGCGCAGGATCTCGATATCAATATCTTCCATACCGCTCCGACGACTATACGGGCCTTGAGAAAGGTTGGCCCGGATGAACCGGCCAAGTACAATTATAATTTCAAGCATATGACCACGGTTGGCGAACCGATTGAGCCTGCAGTATGGAAGTGGTACGAAGAGAAAGTTGGAAAAGGCAAGGCAGTCATTGTTGATACCTATTGGCAGACTGAGACCGGTGGTTTCCTCTGTTCAACCGTTCCTGGTATCCAGCCTATGAAACCGGGCAGTGCCGGACCTGGTGTTCCCGGTATCCATCCTGTTATCTTTGATGTGGATGGTAATGAACTCCCCGCGGGTGCGGGAAAAGCCGGCAACATCTGTATTCGAAATCCATGGCCGGGTTGCTTCATGACCATATGGGGCAACAGACAGCGTTATGTCGATACCTACTTCGGCATGTACAACAAAAATCCGAACAGTAAGGATTGGCGGGATTGGCCATATCTGACTGGTGACGCTGCTGTGATGGCTGAAGACGGGTATATTCGTATCCTTGGTCGGACAGATGATGTTATCAATGTATCCGGCCATCGTCTCGGCACCAAGGAAATTGAGTCGGCTTGCCTGAACGTTACGGAAGTTGCCGAAGCAGCCGTCGTTCCGGTAAATCATGAGATCAAAGGCAAAGAACCAGAGGTGTATATTGCCCTTAAGCCTGGATACACAGCGTCACCGGAAATTGTCCAGAAAGTTGCCGATGCCATCAACTTTTCAATCGGCAAGATTGCCAAGTGCAGAAACATCTGGATAGTGCCTGATATGCCGAAAACGCGTTCCGGTAAGATCATGCGCAGGGTCCTTGGGGCAATCTCCAACAAAGGGGATGTCGGCAATGTCATGACTCTTGCTAATCCCGAGATAGTCGAGCAGATCCAAAAGATGGTCAACGATAAACTGAAGTAGAACCGTTTTGTACGGTTGAAAAAAAGGTGAGATCCCTTCTCGGGGGCCTCACCTTTTTTTTTGGAATTATGTGCAGTTTCAGTTAAAGAGAAGCAACAATTCTACGTTTCAGTTAAAGAGTATGCAACAATCCTGCAAATATTAATAAAGGGGGCTGGTTTTGGATTTTCATCTACCGTATCTCATTGATTATTCCCATCTTGCAGTTGATGATGCGGCGATCTTTTGTGTAGCCGCTCTTGTGGGGATCATGGTCAGCGCGGAGGGGCAGGCCTTTGTGGCAACCCTGCTTGGTGATGCTCGGGCAGGCGCCAAAGACCGGTTTCACTACAATGTTTTTTTGCATATGAGTGTGCTCGGCACCTTGAATTTTTTGGTGGCCGGATTTGGCTGGGCCAAGGAAATGGATATAGATCCGAAGAAGTTAAAAAGCCATCCTCAACTTTTCCTGATAATTGCCAGATTGTCCGGTCCGTTAGCCAACCTGCTTTTAGCCAACATTGCAGCAAGTTTGAACTGGCTTATCGGTAGTTACGGATATGAAGATAAGGTTTTTTCAACGGTAGCGGTAGTCAATGTCACCATGGCCGTCTATAGCTTGTTGGTGATACCGCCGCTCCCCGGTGCGGTCTTGCTCTTTGCTTTTTTCCCTGATAATGATTTTTTTGCCAAGGTAAAAAAGAAGCTTAATTTCTTAGGGCCATTTATAATTGTCGGCATTTTTGCCGCAATCAGGTTCAGTGGATGGAATGGCCTCAATGCAGTAATCACTCCGATTGTTGCCGCTATTACCAAAACCATCCTTGGCCAATAAGTCCAGGAGACCGTGGTGAGGTTGTGTCGATTCTGAGGTTGCGGGACCTGTCTGCAGAAAAGCTGTGGTCCCGTATCGATTTATTTAGGGGCCGTTAAGAAATAACTCCTACTATTTTCACCATTTCTTTACGGCCCCTTATGCCGTTCATGACATTGAAACGGATTACTTATTGTTGAACGGCGGCTTACATAGTTTGATCAGGACGCCAATTCATTAAAACGGCAACTGAGGATCAGGTCACCGTCTTCGTATTGAGTCTTCACCTTATACGGCAAAGTTTTGAAGAGGCTGATCATTGCCTTATTGCTTGGAAAAGTATAAGCCATTAACCCACTTATGCCATTTTCTCGAGCAACCGCCGCCAATTTTTTCAGGAAAAAAGTACCAAGCCCTTTACCTTGGTATTCCGCACTGACGGAAAATGCCACTTCGGCCAGATTTTTATCCGGCAGTTTCATGCTCTCCGCTACCGCTACCACCCGACCAAAACCAAATTCTCCGACTACGGCAACAATGGTCAGATCATTGACATAATCGACATGGGAGCGGGTTTCCATTTCGGCTCTGGCAAAAATGGTTTTTTGACAGAAAAATCTCGTCAGAACGTCCTCTTTCGGCAGGCTATAGTAGTGCTCCTGGATGCGTCGTTCATCGACCGGTTTCGCAGGCCGGACGGTAACCTTTGTGCCATTGATGGTGAGAGTCTCTTCCAGTTGGACCGGATATACGGCTCTCGCCGCCTCGCCCAGAGTCCTTTCCGCACCGATAAAGCCACGTTGTTTAGCAGCCTCAAAGAGTTCTTCCCGGAACATCGGATGAGCGATACTGATCATCGCGATAACCCGTTCCTGAAGGCTTTTGCCAAAAAGATTGACCGAGCCGTATTCGGATACCACGTAGTGGACATCGCCACGCGGGACGACAACGACCTGTTCTTTCATATACGGGACAATGTTTGATTGAATGCCGTTTTCCGTCTCATTCGTTGAAAAGATTGTGAGGATGGATTTGCCGCCAGGTGATCGACGTGCGCCCCTGACAAAGTCGGGGATACCCGATACCCCCGCAAAACGAGTTACCGAGGAGGCCTCCGCCGAGACCTGTCCGGTAAGATCAATGGTCTTTGCGACATTTAAGGAGACCATGCGGTTATGCTGGGAGATGACAAACGGATCATTTACATAGTCGGAGGGGTGAAAATCAATAGCAGGGTTGTCGTTGAGGAATTCATACAGGTTATGGCTGCCTATGGCCATGGAGGCCACCATTTTTCCCTCGTTCAGGCCCTTTTTCTTGTTGTTGATGTTGCCCGTGGCATAAAGATGCATGATGTCGTCAGTAAGAAACTGCGAATGGACACCCAGATCATTTTTATTGGAGAGCCCCTGCACGGTAGCCTGAGAAGCGGAGTCAAGGCCTATCTGCAGGGTTGAGCCGTCTTCTATCAAATTGGCAATATGCCGGCCGATACTGATCGCCGCTTCGGAAGTTATTCTTGAAATAGGAATCGAAAGAAGTTCCTCCTCGTATTCCACCAGGAGATCGACGTCATTGACATGAATAAAGCTTTGTCCCATGACCCTCGGCATTCTCGGGTTGACCTGAGCGATGACTAAATCGGCTGATCGGGCAGCTGCCATGGTCACATCAACGGAGATGCCAAGGCTCATCCAGCCAAAATCATCAATGGTGGAGACCTGGATCAGAGCTACATTCAAAGGCAGTTTGCGCTTTGTGAACAAGCTGGGGACATCCGACATGTTCATCGGCGTAATAAATCTTCTTTGCTGGGCGATGGTCAGGTTGGTGGTGGATCCAAGGTAGATCGAACGAATGTTCAGGTTGGTGTCCTTGGTCTTGTCGGCTATGGCGGCCAGGGAGACAGTTTCCCTGCCGAGGAGGCGGACTATTTCCAAGCCACTGAATTTGTTAGTGTTCTCAACAAGTGTTTTGACAAGGATCTGGGGCTCGCCGCAACCGGATCCAATAAAAACCCTATGCCCGGATTTGATGTGGCCGATGGCCTTCTCCGGAGTTACCGTTTTTTCTAAATAACCATCAGCCCAATATTGAGAATTCGGCATATTTCATCTCCTCTTAATATATCGATCGCAAATGCTTTTGAAGTTGTCCAAAGGGGTGGTGATCGGCTCTCGGCTCGAATCTTAGGAAGATCTTATCTCACCAGAGAGGCAATCACAATACATTTTGCTACACCGCGGTCGGCGCCCTATAAAAGCGATTTGAACACTCAAAAAATGCAATAATGGTAAAACTCGAGCAGCGGAGTTTGTAATTGAGTAACAATGTTCTTTTTTATCTTGCAACGGTTAGTGTGTTTAAATAAAAATAATAAAAACAATTAGATAAATATATATATAAGCAATTCATCAACTCTATATGGTTTTAAAATGGGAGGAACAGGTGCTCTGCAGGATTTGCCCAAAAAATATTATAACTAACAGTAATCAAAATATAAAAAATATTTTCAATCAAAATTGATCAATTTTTAAGTGTAACAATGTTAAATTTCTTCTTGAAGTGTCGGTAGGTTTGCAGTATACATTCCTTTGGAAACTGACGGATGGACTAAAATTCATACCTAAAGGAGCAAGTATGGCGAATTATGATGCAGTGTTTCAGCGGAGTTTGAAGAATCCTGAAGAATTTTGGGGGGAAGCAGCGCAAAGCATTACTTGGTTTAAGAAATATGACAAGGTTTTAGATTCCTCAAATCCACCGTTTTACAAGTGGTTTCCCGGTGGCAAAATGAATACCTGCTATAACGCCATCGACCGTCATGTCGAAGGTGGCAGGGCAGATCAAGTTGCAATCATTTATGACAGTCCGGTTACCAACACACTTAAAAAAATCACCTATAAAGAACTGCTGGAGCAAGTGTCCACCTTCGCCGGTGCGTTGGCAAGTCAGGGCGTCGTCAAGGGAGACACCGTAGTTATTTATATGCCGATGATTCCTGAAGCCGCAATAGCCATGTTGGCATGTGCAAGGCTCGGGGCCATTCATTCCGTGGTTTTTGGTGGTTTTGCGCCGCATGAGCTGGCAATTCGCATTGATCATGCACAGCCGAAATTATTGATTACTGCTTCCGGAGCGGTTGAAGGCAAAAAAATACTTTCCTATAAGCCGCTTGTCGATAGTGCAATCGAGCAGTCTACCCATGAAGTGAAGAAGGTAATCCTCTTCCAGCGTGATATCGTCAAGTCCGAGATGATCCCCGGGCGTGATCTTGACTGGGCCGACTTGGTAAGCAAGAGTTCGCCTGTCGGTTGCACCGAGGTTGATGCCACCGATCCCTTATACATTCTCTATACTTCCGGCACGACCGGGATGCCCAAGGGCGTTATTCGTGATAATGGCGGGCATGCCGTAGCACTTTACTGGACCATGAAAAACCTCTACAACATTAATCCCGGCGATGTATGGTGGTCTGCTTCCGATGTTGGCTGGGTTGTCGGCCATTCCTATATCGTTTATGCGCCCCTTCTGCAAGGTTCAACCACCGTATTTTATGAGGGCAAACCGGTTGGAACTCCCGATGCAGGTGCTTTCTGGCGGGTCATTTCCCAGCATAAAGTAAAATCGCTGTTTACTGCCCCTACGGCCTTTCGGGCAATCAAAAAAGAGGATCCGCTGGGAGTTCATTTTGCAAAATATGATACCTCTTGCTTCGAGTGTTTGTATCTTGCCGGTGAACGAACGGATCCCGACACATTACACTGGGCGGAGAAACTGATCGGTGTTCCGGTCATCGATCATTGGTGGCAGACCGAGACCGGTTGGGCGATCGTCGGCAATTGTCGAGGCATTGAACTGTTACCGATTAAGGAAGGCTCGCCGACCAAACCCTTGGTAGGTTACGACGTGCGTGTCGTAAACGACGAAGGTGAGGCAGTGCCCAAAGGAACTAATGGAAATATTGTCATCAAGCTGCCGTTGCCACCAGGCAACCTGACCACTCTCTGGCGAAATGACGAGCGTTTCATAAAATCCTACATGAGCAAGTTTCCCGGGTATTATGAAACCAGCGACGGCGGGTTCATTGATGCTGATGGCTATGTATATGTAATGGGCCGAATGGATGATGTCATCAATATCGCCGGTCATAGGTTGTCAACCGGCGCCATGGAGGAGATTATCTCCAATCATCCCGATATCGCCGAATGTGCCGTGTTCGGTGCCGATGATCAAATGAAAGGCCAATTACCGGTTGGTCTGTTCGTCGTCAAGGCTGGTGTCACAAGGGATGGCGAGGAAATCAAGAAAGAATTGGTGAAAATGGTTCGAGAAACCATTGGCCCCATCGCCTGCTTCAAGGATGCTATGCAGGTTGTCCGACTGCCGAAAACCAGATCCGGCAAGATTCTCCGAGGCACCATGCGCTCCATTGCCAATAATCAAGAGTATAGAACCCCATCGACCATTGATGATCCGGCGATACTTACCGAGATCACTGAAGCTCTGGCAAAAATGGGATATGTGAAAAAATAGTGGTTTTTAAACCGGGCAGCTGCACTTGATGCAGCTGCCCTTTTTTCATTTCCAAAAGGGGCGAGAGTAATTTTGAGCCCCGTTTTCCTAGGACGGCTTTTATGAAGATTCATGAATACCAGGCGAAAGAACTTTTTCGTAAGTACAAGGTGCCGACTCCCGAGGGTGGTGTAAGCAACACGGTTCAGGGGATCGAGAAGATTGCCGCAGGTCTTGGCCTGCCCGTGGCTGTCAAGGCTCAGATTCATGCCGGAGGCAGAGGCAAGGGTGGTGGTGTTAAGCTGGCTAGAACCAATGAGGATGTTACCCAGGCCGCCAAAGCAATCCTTGGAATGACCCTGGTGACTAAACAAACGGGTCCGGAAGGGCGGGTTGTAAAGACCATCCTGGTGGAAAAAGGGGTAGCGATCAAGAAAGAGATGTACCTCTCGCTGGTTCCTGATCGCAGTACCGCAACGGTGACAATTATTGCCAGCCAGGATGGTGGCATGGATATAGAAGAAGTTGCAGCCAAGACCCCGGAACGGATAATTAAGGTTGCGGTTAATCCGATCACCGGTATTCGCAGCTATCATGTCGGCCGGGTGATGTTTGGCCTGGAGCTTGAAAAGGAGCTGATGAAAGAGTTTTCGGCGATTCTGAAAAGCCTCTATACGCTCTTTGTCGACTATGATTGCTCCTTGGTGGAGATTAATCCGCTCATCATTACCGAAGATAACAGAATTATCGCACTCGATGCGAAGATGGATATTGATTCGAACGCCCTGTACCGTCACCCCGATGTCCTGGCAATGCATGATCCTAATGAGGATGATCCGACCGAGGCTGAGGCCGCAAAATTTAACCTCAATTATATAAATCTCGGCGGTAATGTCGGGAATATGGTCAATGGCGCCGGACTGGCCATGGCAACCATGGATATCATTAAACAGGCAGGGGCTGAACCCGCCAATTTCCTTGATGTCGGCGGCGGTGCCAATGCCGAAATGGTGGAAAACGGCTTTCGCATCATCCTCAGTGATTCGAAGGTGAAAGGGATTTTGATCAACATTTTTGGGGGGATCCTTCGCTGTGACGTTCTGGCGCAGGGTGTCGTCCAGGCGGCCAAGAAGATAAAATTGTCGGTACCGGTAGTAGTGAGAATGGAAGGAACCAATGTTGAAGAAGGCCGAAGAATTCTCAGTGAATCCGGGTTGAAATTGATTAATGCCACTGATCTATCCGATGCCGCAAGAAAAGTTGCGGAAATTGTCGCCTAGGCAAACGCATTAGAAAATATACTTTGGAAGGAAAAAATGAGCATTTTAATCAACTCAGAAACGCGTGTGCTTGTCCAGGGAATTACAGGCAAAGAAGGGCAGTTCCATACCCAGCAGTGTATTGCATATGGCACCAAGGTCGTCGCTGGGGTTACCCCGGGAAAAGGCGGTCAGAAGATGGATGGGGTGCCGGTTTTCAATACCGTACAGGACGCTCGGGACAAGACCGGAGCCAATGCCTCAATGATTCTCGTCCCCCCTCCTTTTGCCGCCGATGCCATTCTCGAGGCGATAGATGCCGGAGTGGAGGTAATTGTCTGCATAACTGAAGGTGTGCCGGTGATGGATATGCTCAGGGTAAAAAATTACCTTGCTACCAAGCCGACAATAAGGCTGATCGGCCCCAATTGTCCCGGTATAATCACACCCGGTGAATGCAAGATAGGAATTATGCCCGGAGCCATTCACACCCCCGGCGGACCGGTTGGCGTCGTGTCCCGTTCAGGAACCCTTACCTATGAAGTCGTGCACCAGTTAACCCAAGTCGGGCTCGGCCAGACGACATGTGTCGGCATTGGTGGCGATCCGGTAAATGGTACGGGGTTCATTGACTGTCTGAAGGCTTTCAATGAAGACCCGGCAACCAAGGCGGTGGTCATGGTCGGAGAAATCGGCGGTAATGCCGAGGAGCAAGCTTCGGCATGGATAAAAGCAAATATGAAAAAACCAGTGGTTGGTTTTATCGCCGGACTCACTGCGCCTCCCGGTAGACGGATGGGACATGCCGGTGCCATTGTCAGTGGTGGGCAGGGGACTGCTTCCGCCAAAATCGAAGCCATGCAGCAATGCGGTATTTACGTCTGTAAAGATCTTGGTTCCCTGGGGCGACTGTGCAAGGAAGTTTTTACCTGATCCCGATTAACGGAATTAATCTCCTTGCAGCAATTCTTGACACACCATAGGAAGAGTTGTGTGAAGAGGGATTAAAAACCAGCCTCAGATGGTGACATGCCGGAAACACAAGGATTTTTCTTTCAAGGAGAAACTATGAAGACTGATGACCAACTGGAACATCTAAGAAAACTGAGAGATGAAGCCCGCTTGGGCGGTGGTCAAAAAAGAATCGATAAGCAGCATGAAAAAGGTCTGATGACCGCCAGGGAGCGCATTGATCTGCTTTTGGATAAGGGTTCTTTCGAAGAATTCGATATGTTCAAGACCCATAGATGCAGGGATTTTGGCATGGATCAACAGGTCTTTTTGGGAGACGGTGTAGTTACCGGGCATGGCACGGTCGATGGTCGTATTGTCTATGTTTTTGCCCAGGATTTCACGGTACTTGGAGGTTCCCTGTCGGAAACCTTTGCCGAAAAAATCTGCAAGATAATGGATCTCGCCATGAAAAATGGCGCTCCCGTGGTCGGCTTGAATGATTCCGGCGGGGCGCGCATTCAGGAAGGAATTGAGAGTCTTGCCGGTTATTCGGAAATTTTTCAACGCAATGTTATGGCCTCTGGGGTTGTTCCGCAGATCTCGGCGATTTTTGGCCCCTGTGCCGGTGGGGCGGTATATTCGCCGGCCCTCACCGACTTTGTTATCATGGTCCAGAAGAAATCCTATATGTTTCTCACCGGCCCGAAGGTCGTCAAGTCGGTGACCCATGAAGATGTCAGCGAAGAAACTTTGGGCGGGGCGGCGATGCATGCCAGTCGCAGCGGGGTTGTTGATTATCCTGCTGGGTCAGGTGCCGATGCTATTGCCTATGTTCGCCGGCTGCTTTCCTTTCTGCCGCAGAATAATATGGAAAATCCTCCCCTTTTACCCTGCACCGATCCGCCCGATCGGGAGATTGTTGCACTCAACCAGATTATTCCTGAAAATCCCAATGCTGCCTACGACATGAAGGAAGTTATCCTGCAAACAGTAGATAACAATGATTTTTTTGAGGTTAAGGAAAACTTCGCACCGAATCTTTTAGTCGGGTTTGCCAGGTATAACGGGATGAGTGTCGGGATAGTTGCCAACCAACCGGCCCATCTCTCCGGCGTTCTTGATATCGACTCCTCAATAAAGGGCGCTCGTTTTGTCAGGTTCTGCGATTGTTTCAATATTCCGGTTGTTACCTTTGTCGATGTTCCGGGCTTTTTGCCGGGAACGGCTCAAGAATTTGGCGGAGTTATCCGTAACGGTGCCAAAATTCTCTATGCCTTTGCCGAGGCGACTATCCCTAAGGTAACTGTTATCACGAGAAAGGCGTATGGCGGAGCTTATTGCGTTATGTCTTCCAAGCATTTGCGCGGCGATATTAACTACGCCTGGCCCACAGCCGAAATTGCGGTAATGGGAGCAAGGGGCGCTGCTGGAGTATTGTATGGCAAGGATGCCCAAAAAGCCCCGGATCCAAGGGCATTTTTGGCAGAAAAGGAGAAGGAGTACCAGGATGCTGTTGCCAATCCCTACGTCGCTGCCCAACGCGGTTATATCGATGATATAATCGAGCCGTCGAAAACCCGGGCACGAATCATCAAGTCGCTGGGCCTTCTCCAGAATAAGCGAGATACAAATCCGATGAAAAAGCATGGCAATATACCACTATAACAGTCGCAAACAAGCCTGAGTATCATTAGGAGATCCACATGACAGTGAAGATTTTTATTAGACGCAAGGTGCAGGTTAATAATTCTGCAGAACTGACCCTTCTCCTCAAAAAATTGCGGGCTCTCGCTCTAGGACAACCCGGCTATCTTTCAGGAGAGACCTTCAATAGGATAGATAAAAAGGACGAATGCATGGTGATTGGTACCTGGCGTTCGGTGGAAGACTGGAACAACTGGGTGAACAATCCGAAACGCATCGAAGTTCAGGCGGAGATAGACAGACTCCTTGGCGAGGAAACAGAATACGCCATGTACAGCGTCTAAGATTGAGGTGTTCAAGACAAACAGTCGGGATTTTCATGCCGCCCATGGTACTGCTTTTTGCGTATCGGGTAGTGGAGGTAATAAAAATTATGGGTGATGTGATGGCAGGTCAAAGAAAGAAAATGGCTGCCGCCCTGGCGGCCGTCAGTCTCTATCTGCAACAGGAGGAGGCTATGGCAACCCAAGAGCAGCATGCACTTCCGAAGACACCGCAGAGTTTTGAGTTCAGCCAGTGGGGACAGAGTGGGCGGCAGGAAATGATGGCCATGCGGAAATTAATTCAGCTGAGAGCGTTTACGCGCTTTTAATAGCATCAATAGCTAATGATGAGGAAAGAGGAGACACATATAATGAGCGATCAAGTGAAGATGACCCCGTTGAACTATTCCGCAGATCGGCCTAAGGCAAAGAATCCTGTGAAGATCATGGATCTGTCGTTGCGTGACGGCCATCAGTCCCTTTTCGCTACCCGTGGGCGTACGGAGGATATGATCCCGGTAGCCGAGTTGATGGACGAGGTTGGGTTCTGGGCAATCGAAACCTGGGGTGGCGCTACCTTCGATACCATGCACCGTTTTCTCAACGAGGATCCTTGGGAGCGTTTGCGCACCTTGAAACGCTATATCAAAAAAACCCCTTTCTCCATGCTGCTGCGGGCGCAGAACCTTGTCGGTTATCGGAACTATGCCGACGACCTGGCCTTTGCTTTTGTTGAGCGAGCAGCGGAAAACGGTATGGATATCTTCAGGACCTTTGATGCCTTAAACGATTATCGCAACTTTGAGACGGTGGTCAAACAGATTAAAAAAAGCGGCAAACATTTTCAAGGCTGCATCTGTTACACCCTCACCGAACCACGTCTTGGTGGGGAAGTTTACAATCTCGAGTATTATACGGATAGGGCAAAAACCCTGGAATCGATGGGGGCCGATTCCGTGTGTGTCAAGGATATGGCCGGGTTGCTGGCTCCCTACGATGCCTATCCACTCATCAAGGCCCTGAAAAAGGCGGTGAAGATACCCATTCACCTGCACAGCCATTTTACCTCCGGCATGTCGCCGATGACCCACCTCAAGGCCATCGAGGCGGGCGTCGATATTATCGATACCTGCATGACTCCCTACGCTTACAGAACCTCCCATGCGGCTGTTGAGCCGTTGGTTATGGCCCTTTTGGGGACAAATCGCGATACCGGCTTTGATATTAAGAAACTTGCCGAAATTAATGATATTTTCGAGAAACAGGTGATGCCGAAATACAAGCACCTGCTCGATGACTCGAAGGTTTCCATTATCGATATCAATGTACTGCTGCATCAGACCCCGGGCGGCATGTTGTCGAACCTGGTCAATCAATTGCGGGAGATGGACGCCCTCGATAAGATTGATGAGGTGTACAAAGAACTGCCAAGGGTGCGCAAAGACCTCGGTCAGATCCCCCTTGTTACCCCGACAAGCCAGATCGTCGGAGTGCAGACCGTCAACAATGTCCTGCATGACACTCCCGGTGAACGATACAAGATGATTACCGGTCAGGTGAAAGATCTCTGTTTCGGATTGTATGGCAAGACGGCTGTGCCTATTAATGCGGAATTGCAAGCAAAGGCTCTGAAAGGCTATCCCCGTGGAGAAAAACCGATCACCTGCCGTCCAGCCGAGGTTCTAGAACCGGAACTGGCCAAGGCGAAAGCCGAGATCGGTGATTTGGCAGCAGATATGGATGACCTCATTTTGTATGCCCAGTTCCCGGTCACCGGTAAGAAATTCCTTGAATGGAAGTATGGTAAAGCCGAGGTGCCCGCCAGTGTGCTGCCGATTACTATTGAAGATGTGAAGAAAAAAGATGAACTTGTGAAAAAGGCTTTGGCCGGTAAACTCGTTGAGGTGAAGCAGGTCGAAAAACCACTGAAGACTCAATCGGTCAGAACCTTTAACGTTTTCATCGATGATGAATTCTATGCGGTCGAGGTTGATCCCGTAGGAAACACCCATCTTGTGTCTCCTCCCCAGCCAGCTGTCGCCGCCCCTGCCGCGGCCCCGGTCGCCGCTGCCCCATTGAAGGCCCCGGCTCCCGCCCCGGCCCCGGAACCGGCACATCTAGGGGAGGGAACGGTTCTTCTGGCGCCTATGCCTGGAATGATCGTTAAATATATGGTAAAAGCTGGAGATCAGGTAAAACAAGGCGACCCCATTGTTATCCTTGAAGCCATGAAGATGGAAAATGCCCTTACCGCACCCTGTGCGGGGAAGGTTCAGGGTATCAAATTTTCCAGTGGTGACACTGTGGCAAAAGGTGCCGTTCTCTGTGTGATCGATTAACCTTGATGGGGCACGGGACTAAATCTTGTGCCCCATCAGTCTTTCGTTTTTGGGGTGTTTATGATAATAAAAGAGCTGAATGGACATACCCCGAAGTTCGGTAAGGATTGTTTTTTGGCCGAGAATGCCGTCATCGTTGGTGATGTGGTGATGGGTGATCAGTGCAGTATCTGGTACAATGCCGTGATTCGTGGCGATGTTCACTATATTCGCATGGGTAACAAGGTGAACATACAGGATGGCGCCGTAGTTCACTGTACCTATCAGAAATCGCCGACCACTATCGGCAATAACGTCTCGGTTGGCCACAATGCCATCGTGCACGGCTGCACTATTCAGGATAATGTGCTGGTGGGAATGGGGGCGATTGTCATGGATGATTGTGTCGTCGAAAGCAATTCAATTGTAGCTGCCGGTGCCGTGGTCACCCAAGGTACACGTGTAGAGGCGGGGACGATCTATGCCGGTGTACCGGCCAGGAAGGTGAAAGATATCAGCCGCGAGCTGATCTCCGGTGAAATTGAAAGGATAGCCAACAACTATATCAAATACGCCGGCTGGTACAAATAGCAGCTTTGCAGTCAGCCCTGCAACCGTTTTTATTTATCGACCTGCTTATATAAAAAGGCAAGCAGTGCGTCGGCTGCCGCAGTCGGCGATGTCTTTTTTTCTTCCACGTTCTTTCGTAACGCCGCCAAGGTCTGGCGCACATGCGGGGTATTGTAGAACCACTGACGCAATCCCTCGTCAAGGAGAAAGGCCATCCAGTCGAGGGCCTGGGTTTTTCTCTTTTCCTCCATCTCGCCGCTTACGGTCAGTTTGTCCCGATGTTCCAGAATAGTTTTCCAGATTGTATTGATACCTTTGCCCTCGATAGCGCTGCAGGTAAGCACCGGGGGGCTCCAATTCGGGCTGTTGGGCATGAGCATGTGCAAGGCGGTCTGATATTCCTTCCTGGCTATCTCTGCCCGTAACAGGTTGTCGCCATCGGCCTTATTGATGACAATGGCGTCAGCTACTTCCAGAACCCCTTTTTTTATTCCTTGCAGTTCGTCTCCCGCCCCGGCAATCATCAGTACCAGGAAAAAATCGACCATGGAGGCGACGGTGGTCTCAGATTGACCGACGCCAACCGTTTCTATTATCACCACATCATATCCTGCCGCTTCGCAGGCGAGCATGGTCTCGCGGGTTTTTCTGCCGACGCCGCCGAGGGTTCCACTCGATGGCGATGGGCGGATAAAGGCGTTCGGATCGACCGCCAGTTGTTCCATGCGAGTCTTGTCGCCGAGGATACTGCCGCCGCTACGGCTGCTGCTAGGGTCAATGGCAAGGACGGCGACGCGGTGGCCGAGTTTGGTGAGCATCGTCCCGAAACTTTCGATATAGGTGCTTTTCCCCGCACCCGGAACGCCGGTTATACCAATACGGGTGCCACGACCGGTAAAAGGCAGGAGCTTATCGACAATAATTCTGGCCAGTTCCTGATGGGCCGGGAGTGTGCTTTCGATGAGGGTGATGGTTCTGGCAAGTGTCAGGCGATCACGATTGAGAACGCCTGACACATAATGTTGGGGATCGTTTACCATTGAACAAGAGGTGTTTGCTGGGCCCATTGGCTCAGATTGCTGAAAACCGGCGGGGCAGACTTGGCGGGGCAGGGGAGGCCCGCCAAGTCTGCAGCCGGAAGATGACATACTATTTGAGATATTTTTCTTCCAGCAAAGTAAGAGTTTTGTCGGCAGATTCGGGGATCGGTGTGCCCGGCCCAAAAACCGCTTTAACTCCGGCTTGGTAGAGGAAGTCATAATCCCCAGGGGGGATAACTCCGCCGGCTACGACGAGAATTTCACCGCCGCCGATTTTTTTCAGCTCTTCAATGAGGGCCGGGATGAGTGATTTGTGCCCGGCCGCAAGACTTGAGGCGCCAACGACGTGGACGTCGTTTTCAATGGCCATTTTTGCAGCCTCTTCAGGGGTCTGGAACATCGGGCTGATGTCAACATCGAAACCGAGGTCGGCATAGGCGCTGGCAACAACCTTGAACCCCCGATCATGGCCGTCCTGACCCATTTTGGTTACCAAGAGGCGTGGGCGTCGCCCCTGTTTTTCAAGGAACGTATTGGTTCGCTGTTTGATTGCGGCGATGACCTTGTTGTCGCCCGTGTATTCCGACGAATAGGCACCGGAGATGCAGCGGGTAGTGGCGACAAAGCGGCCAAATACCGCTTCGATGGCATTGGAAATTTCACCTACCGTGGCCCTTGATCGAACCGCCGGGAGTGCGGCTTCCAGGATGTTTCCGCCGTTTTTCGCGGCATTGGTAAGATCCGTCAGCGCTCTTTCGACAGCAGCCTTGTCGCGGCTGGCTTTTATTTCCTTGATGCGGGCAATCTGTTCATCGCGAACCGAAGCCGGTACCTCGCGCACCTCGAAATCGATTTTTTCGTTGGCCAGTTTGTATTTGTTGACCCCGACTATGACATCCAAGCCCTGGTCGATGCGGGCCTGCTTTCTGGCAGCGGATTCCTCGATACGCAGCTTTGGCATGCCGCTTTCGATGGCCTTGGCCATTCCGCCCAGTTCTTCAATCTCGTTAATTATTTTCTGAGATTCGTTGATGATGCTGTTGGTCAATGATTCGAGATAGTAGGAACCGCCCAAGGGGTCGATGACATGACAGATCTGCGATTCTTCCTGGATGATTATCTGGGTATTGCGGGCAATGCGGGCGGAAAAATCGGTCGGCAAGCCAATGGCCTCATCGAAAGAATTGGTATGCAGGGACTGGGTTCCGCCAAGTGCCGCCGTCATGGCCTCAAGGGTTGTGCGAATGACGTTGTTGTACGGATCCTGCTCGGTGAGACTCCACCCCGAGGTTTGGCAATGGGTGCGGAGCATGGAGGATTTGGCGTTTTTCGGGTTAAACTGGCTCATCAGCCGGTACCAGAGGAATCTGGCGGCACGCAGCATGGCGATATCCATAAAGAAATTCATGCCGATGCCGAAAAAGAAAGAGAGCCGCGGGGCGAAGGTATCGACATCCATGCCGCTCTTCAATGCCGCCTTTACGTATTCGACGCCATCGGCCAAGGTAAAGGCAGTCTGCAGAACGCTATTGGCACCCGCTTCCATCATGTGGTAACCGCTGATACTGATGGTATTGTATTTGGGCATCTCCTTGGAACAGTAGGCCATGATATCGGAGATGATGCGCATTGATGGGGTGGGCGGGTAGATGTAGGTGTTTCTGGTAAGGTACTCTTTGAGAATGTCATTCTGGATAGTACCTTCCAGTTTGTCGTGGGCAACACCCTGTTCTTCAGCGGCGACAATGTATCCTGCAAGAATCGGAATAACGGCGCCGTTCATGGTCATCGAGACTGACATCTGATCAAGAGGGATACCGTTGAAAAGGATTTTCATATCCTCAACGGAATCTATGGCCACACCCGCCTTGCCGATATCGCCGGCAACCCGCGGATGATCGGAATCATAACCTCGATGGGTAGCCAGGTCGAAGGCGACCGACAGGCCTTTTTGGCCGGCGGCCAGGGCCTTGTGATAAAAGGCATTCGATTCCTTGGCGGTTGAAAAACCGGCATATTGGCGAATGGTCCACGGTCGACCGGTATACATAGTGGCCATGGGCCCCCGGACATAAGGAGCCATGCCGGGGAGAGTGTTGACCGACTCCATTCCTTCCAGGTCTTCGGCGGTATAGAGAGGTTTGACTTTAATACCTTCCGGGGTCATCCATGAAAGTGTTTCGACGGATTTACCCTTCATCTGTTTTTCAGCTATCTCTGTCCATTTCGGCAGTTTTGGATGGTGTGCCATGGTGTAACTCCTAGTTAACGGTGTTCAAGCCCAAGAAGGGCGGATAGTGGGGGAGAGGGAATCAACGCTCACAAAGTTCAACAAGCACACCTCCGGTGGCTTTGGGGTGCAGGAAGGCAATCTTTGCCCCACCCGCACCGATTCGCGGTTGCTGGTCGATAAGCTGGATGCCTTTTTCCTTCAGTTCCTGCAGGGCCGCTTCGATATTGGCGACGCGAAATGCCACATGCTGGAAGCCGGTCCCCTTTTTTTCAATGAATTTAGCAACCGGACCGTCCGGGGAGGTTGATTCAAGAAGCTCCACCTCACTTTCTCCGATCGGGAAAAATGCCGTTGTAACTTTCTGGGTTTCCACTGTTTCCGCGCCCTCGAATTTAAGACCGAGAACATCGGACCAGAAGTTTTTTCCATCTTCAATGCTGTTGACAGCTATTCCCAGGTGGTCAATCTTAAGTATCTCCATGGTATGCCTCCAATGAGTCAAAGTTGTTGCCCGCAGGGCGTTATTGAGCGGTTTTATCGGTTTTATCGAAAGTTAAAGGGTGGTTCCCGGCAAATTTTTCTGCGGATTGGCCATCCCTTGCCAGACCATTTCGAACATGATGTTGGCCTGTTCGGACAGACTGCCTTTTTTGCCACGGAGGATCCACATGAAAAAACTCCGCTGCACAAATCCCATAAAAAAATCAAGGAGGGTCCCGGCTCGTACATGGGGGTTGAGAATGCCCTCCTTCTGCCCCTGGCGGAGGACATCGATCATCAGCGACATCATCCGCGGCTGGGCAAAGGTTTCATCGGCCATCCAGGTCTTCATCGGCAGGGTCATGAAAACTATTCTGCCGAGGCCTTCGTGTCTTTCATAGTAGTCAAGCTGGAGCCAGAACACCTTGCGGAGCTTTTCCTTCATGTTTTCTATGCCTTGAAGGTGGTCGACAATGCGGTCGGTCAGCTTACCCATCCAGATATCGACAAAGGCGAAAACCAATCGCTCCTTGCTGCCATAATGTTTGTAGATAGTGGTGAAACTCACTCCAGCTTTGGCGGCAATGTCGCGGATGGAGGCCCGGTGAAAGTCGGATTGGGAAAAAATTTCCAAAACGGCTTTTTCAAGTCTTGCATGGATGTCGCCGCTTAATTCATCTAACATTGTTACTTGCCTATGGTTATGTGGTTTTTCTCTTGAGAATGTTGTGGCACCTGCCGAAGATCACCAATCAAGTCATGAAGGATAGGTGTCATGCGGAGTAGTGTTTTCTTCTTTGTTATTATTTAACTATGTGGTTTATAAAATGAAAAATAATTCAATGCCAATATTCTCGGGTTTTATGGGTAACAACGTTACTGTTATCTGTTTTAATGTATTGGTTCGGACTTTTCAAGGGAAAAAACGCTCAATGATGGCGGTGGCTCCCCCTATCCTTACCCCCTAGAAGCGCCGCTGCCGAATTTAAGTTAAAGGGTGCAGCGGCTTTTGCAAAATAGATTGAAAGTTTTATCGAAAAAATGCTAGGTTGGATGCACTGTGACAGGGTGCAGGTGCAGATAAGGGATGTCGGGCTGGGTCGATCTCGGAAGATTGTAATCGAAAAACAGGAAAATCTTATGAAAAGAACTGGTTTTGTTTATGATGAAAGATATTTGTTGCACGATACGGGCATATATCATCCTGAATCTCCGGAACGGTTGAAGACGATCTTCAAGTGGCTTGAAGATTCCGGAATGCTCTCGCAACTGACGCGGATAGAGGCCACAAAGGCTAATCAACGATGGATAGAAACAGTGCATAATATTCACTATATTATGCGCTTCGATGAAGCCTGCATCTCCGGATTAAACGAGTTCGAGCACCCGGACAACGGCATATGCAGAGACAGCTATGATACGGCGTTTCTCGCTGTCGGCGGTGTACTCAAAGCGATTGATGCCGTTATGAAAGGCGAAATTGATAATGCTTTTTGTGCGGTACGCCCCCCGGGGCATCATGCCGAAGCAGACAAGCCCATGGGCTTTTGCTATTTCAACAACGTGGCGATTGGGGCACGGTATCTCCAGAAGGAATATGGCATCGAAAGAGTGGGGATAATCGATTTTGACGTGCATCACGGTAACGGTACCCAACACATCTTTGACCGTGATCCATCGGTATTTTATTATTCGATTCATGAACATCCATCATTCGCCTACCCGGGCACCGGCAGGGAGTTTGAGGCGGGACTCGGCGAAGGCGAGGGGTATACGGTCAACTCCCCGGTCCTCCCAGGAAGAGGAGATGATGAGTACAAGCGATTGATCATGCAGGATCTGGTTCCCGCCTTTAAGAAATTTAACCCGGAATTCATATTGCTCTCGGCAGGCTTTGATGCCCATGAAAGTGATATGATGTCCGGAACCAATCTTTCCACCGAGGGCTACGATTTTATTTCCGAGGTGATAATGAATCTGGTCAATCGTTGTTCGGGCGGGCGCGTGGTTTCTGTTCTTGAAGGCGGCTATAATCTTGATATATTGCCACTTTTGGTGGAGAATCATATCAGGTTTCTGGCGGATCTGAAGTAACACTCCCAAGCTTCGCCAGTGATCCTGTAAGGTATGAACTATTAAAGAAATATTGGAGGTTATATGTTTGTAAGTGAGAGAATGGCGAAAAACCTGATTACGGCTGGGCCGGACATGACGATTTTCGAGGCCAAAACTATAATGGCAGAAAAAGGCTTTCGCCATTTACCGATTGTCGATAGTGCGGGAAAACTCATTGGTATCGTCAGCGATCGTGATATTCGCGCCGCCATGCCTTCAACCCTTTTGAAGAAAGCCGATTATGAAATCACCCTGGCGAAGATCATGAATTTTCCTGTCGAGGATATCATGACCAAGGATCCCCTGACCATTTATGCCTACTATACCATTCAGGATACCTTGTTGGTAATGCAGAAAAAAAAGGTTGGGGCTTTGCCGGTAATCGACCAGGAAGGTTATCTGAAGGGCCTTCTTTCAGTCCGCGATCTGCTGCGATCTTTTGTCAGTGTCTTGAATATCGATGAGCCTGGTTGCCTGTTGTGCATTGTTGTCAATGCCAAAGAAAAGACGGGCCAGATGAAAAAAATAGTCGATATTATTACGGAAGAAAGGATTGCTCTGGGTAGTATACTGGTCGCCAGAGCCTGGGACAATAATAAGCGAGCGATTTTTCCCTATCTCCTGACCAACAATATCATAAATGTGAAAAAGAAACTCATTGCGAATGGCTTTGAGTTGATAGATCCGATGCAATGGTATCTCGATCATCAACAGCCCCAAAAGGCCGAATAATTCCAGCCAAACGGCGCAATGGCTGTGCAGATTTGCGGTGGGTCGTGGGCTGCGGGGGCAATGGACGGTCGGGAGCCCACCGAAGGGCTACAATCTAGCCATTTTGCTTACCGCCGACGAGACTGCGATGTCGCCGCTTTCCGTATAGCTTTCATGGTGTTTCTCGATGTGAGAAAGCTGGTAAAGATAATTCACCATCATTCCCGCCGATTGTCCGATTCCTTTCTCGGAAAGATCCGCCGCCCAATTGATCCGCTCTATTTTCGCACCATTCGATAGATGGAAATGGCTGACTCTGTCAAACGCCTGACGACCTTTCTTGGCGGACAGAAGATACCTGGCGCAAAGCCTGAGAAGGATCGGCTTCAAGGGAGACGGAGTATCCTCTTTCAGGTGTTCTCCCAGGTTGTCTAGGGCAGCAAGGAAGAATTCTTTTGCATCGGTTTCTCCGGCCATTTTCTTGAGGGCTTTCAACTCTCGCTCGGAGAAGACCACCTCCTCGGGATGGTTTCGGAAATAGGCTAAGAATCCGGGAATTGGTGAGAGTGTCGAAAAGGTTTTGAGGTTAGGCAGCTTGGCACTGAGATCTTTGACTACATTTTTAATCAGGAAATTACCGAAACCAACGCCGGCAAGACCTGCCTGGCAATTGGAGATGGAGTAAAATATTGCACAATCGGCCTGGCGCGGTGCTAATGTCGGTTTGCTTTCATCGAGCAGGTCGTGAATGTTGGCGGCGATGCCGTTAACCAGTGCGACTTCGACAAAGATAAGCGGCTCTTGCGGCATACGCGGATGAAAATAGGCGAAGCAACGTCTATCCTCCCGCAGCCGATTCTTTAAATCCTGCCACGATCTGATGGCATGGACTGCCTCGTATTTTATCAATTTTTCAAGGAGTGCCGCTGGAGTTTCCCAGGTGATGCGCTGTAGATCGAGGAAACCGACATCAAACCAGGAAGAAAGCAGGCCGAGGATATCCTGATCAAGGGACTTCAGTGCCGGGTCGCCGGCGGTAAGCGGTAAGAGTTCCGCCCGGAGATCGACCAGGAACTTCACTCCCTCCTGCAGCCCATTGAATTGTCGCAGCAGTTGGGTCCGGGGAGAAATAAAAAGATTACGCAGCGCATGGTTCTTCTGTCGCTTATCCTCCGGGTCCGAATTTTGCAAGCGCGCTGCAATTGCCGTTTCAACGGCCTCGTTGTCGACATCGTATTCCCTGGCCAGCAGTTCGAGAAAACGTTTTCGGCCTTCGGAGTTGAGGACGAGATAGGTTTCGCCCAGCTCTGCGGCTCTGGTCCTGGCGGAAACCTCACCGCCCCGGCCCTCCAGGCAGGCATCGATCCTTGCCCGCAGTTTTTGCAAGTCCCCGTCCGGCAGATCGGCCTCGACGGAATTTTTCAGGGTCGCCTGGTCACCCAGAGGCCAGATCAGGCGAATCCGGCGTAAGGTCCTGTCCCATAAGGGCTCATCGCGATCAAACATGAAATCACCTGAAGTGAAAACGAATAAGAAGGTCTTGTTGACTGGAGAAAAATTATCTTTTCCAATTCTGTCTGAAAAAATCTTCAAGGAAACTCTTTCGCCAGCCATCGGTTTGGCGGAGTTGCTGCGATGCCTCGGCTTTTTTGGCGTTAAGCGTCGTTATGAGCAATTTCAACTCCGAGGTATTGCCGATCAATCCCGGTGCAATACCCAGCAATCCGGCCTTGAGGTTTACCAGGTTATTGAGTTTTTCCAGGGCCTCCCGGTCGGTTTGGCTGAGCCTGATAGGCCGCTCAAGAGCGGGGTAAGTGTCTACAGGTTGGCCGAGGGTGGTTTCGATAACGGCGGCGATAATCTTCCCGTATTTTGTGGTGGCATTGTCGGAGAGACCGCACCGCAACTTTTGCTCCTCAAGGGTTGCCGGTTTTTGTTTGGCAAGCTCGATCAGGAGAGCGTCCTTTATCACATGCCCACGGGGGCGGTTGATTTTTCTGGCCATGCCGTCACGCCACGTCGAAAGGTTTTTGAGGATGGCAAGCCCCGTCCGGTCAAGGGAGCTGCTGCCCCTGATTTTCAGATAGCGTTCATCGGCTGGTGGTCCGCAATAGGCGGCAGGGTTGTTGAGAAGATTCAACTCTTCCTGCAGCCAGGATTTAATTTTCGGGCCGATGATCCGGGTGAGAAGGAGAATTCTCACGGCTCGCAGATAGCGGACATCATCAAGGGCATAGCGCACCTGCTCATCGGTCAGAGGGCGCTGACACCAGTTGGTGCGGGTTTCGTCCTTAGCCAGGTCAATGTCCAACAACTCTTTCACCAGATTGCCGAGGGAGAGAGTTGCCGGAAGATTGGAAAAACCGGCGGCGAGCCGGGTATCAAAGATATTCTGGGGAGTGGCACCGGTGGCCCTCTGGAGGATTGCCAGGTCTTGGGGGGCGTCGTGCAGGATTTTAATAACTCCTCGGTCGGAAAGGAGTTGCCCGAGAGCCTGGAGGTTTTTAATGGCGAGTGGGTCGATGAGATAACAATCTTCATCCGACAAGGCTATTTGAATGAGGCCAAGCTGCGGATAATAGGTGCGTTCCCAGACAAACTCGGTATCCAATGCAACGGCATCTGTTTGTTTAGCCCGGGCAACCAGAATTTCTAGATCGGTCTCGTTTTCAATAAGGGTGTTGAGCTTTTCCATGGTAGTCTATGAGTGATGGTGAGAGCGAAGGAAAACCGTTATGACTCAAGTTTGCTATCGCAATTTTTAATGATATGGTCGCTTGCGGGCGTATGATTTGATGATCCCACTAATGCATAAAAAGACACAATGGACAGGAAAAAACAAGAAATATTCTTCTTTTAGGATGTTTATTTAAATTATTTTTTATATTATTGCCGGGAAGCTGCTGTCTCATGCCGACCTTGGAGGGAGAATGTTGGTCTATATCTTAAAACGGGTTGTTTTGATGATTCCCACCCTCTTCGGGGTAATGGTGATCACCTTCACGATCACCCAATTCGTGCCGGGCGGTCCGGTCGAAAAGATGATTGCCCAAATTGAGGGATTCAATAAAGCCGGTGGTGAAGTGCGAACCGAGTCATCGGGAATGTATCGAGGGGATTCGGGCCTTGATAGTGAGAAAATTGACCAGCTGAAAAGGCTCTATGGCTTTGATCAGCCGCCGATTAAGCGGTTTTTTGCCATGATGAGAAGCTACGTGGTTTTCGATTTCGGCACCTCCTATTATTATCACCAAAGTGTTTTTGACCTGGTTGTTTCGCGAATGCCGGTTTCCATGTCCCTCGGCTTGTGGAGTTTTTTCATTGTCTATGGAGTTTGTATTCCTCTAGGGATCCGGAAGGCGATCACCGATGGCTCGCGCTTTGACCTTGTCAGTTCATCGGTTATTCTTGTAGGCTATGCCATTCCAGGGTTTGTTTTGGGGGTTCTGTTGGTGGTCCTGTTTGGCGGGGGCAGTTTCTGGTCGGTGTTTCCTCTTAGGGGTCTTGTTTCCGACAATTTTCACGAGCTGAGCGTCGGGATGCAGATACTTGACTATCTTTGGCATATGGTACTACCGGTTACGTCGGGTGCAGTAGGCAGTCTTGCCGTAATGACTATGCTTACCAAGAATTCCTTTCTTGAAGAGATCCGCAAACAGTATGTGCTGACCGCTCGTGCCAAGGGCCTTTCGGAACAGCAGGTTCTGTATAAACATGTGTTCAAGAATGGCATTATCCCTATAATCACGGGTTTTCCAGGGTATTTTATCGCTTCTTTTTTTACCGGCAGTCTTTTGATCGAAACGATCTTTTCGTTGCAGGGCATGGGCTTGCTTGCCTATGAATCGGTTTTGAATCGCGATTATCCGGTGGTTCTCGGCACCCTCTATTTCTTTACCATTATTGGCCTGATCTGCAGATTACTGTCGGATTTGAGTTATGTGGTTGTTGATCCACGCATTAGTTTTGAGAGTGTAGATGCCTAGGTCACTCCCGGGAGGAAGACTGCAAGCAGCCGTGCTTAAACGCCGGGCCAAAACCTGGCAGCGCTTCAAAAGAAACAAGAGAGGCTTTTTCAGCCTCATCATCTTTTTAATTTTCTTCGCTCTCTGCCTGGCGGCGGAGATTATCAGTAACGATGTGCCTCTGATCATCGGCTATGCAGGGAAGATCTATTTCCCTATTTTTATTTCCTATCCGGAAACCACGTTCGGCGGGGATTTCGAAACAGAGACCGATTATAAGGATCCATTTATTATGGAAAGATTGAGGCGGCCCGGCAATTGGCTTGTCTTTCCCTTGAATAAACACAGTTATAATACCATTAATCAGGAGATTTCCGGACCGGTGCCTTCGCCGCCGACCTGGGACAATCTGCTCGGCACCGACGACCGAGGTCGTGACGTACTGGCGCGAATTATTTATGGTTTTCGCTTGAGTGTCGTTTTTGGCCTGGCCCTTACTCTGGTGGGAACAACGGTGGGTATTATCGCCGGTGCCGTTCAAGGTTATTTCGGTGGCCGTACCGACCTCTTGATGCAGAGGTTTATAGAGATCTGGGGCGCCATGCCGGAGCTCTATCTCCTGATAATTTTTGCCTCAATTTTCAAACCCAGCTTTTTATTGTTATTGCTGCTGCTGTCGTTGTTCAGTTGGATGGGCTTGTCGGACTATGTGCGTGCCGAATTTTTGAAGGGCAGGAACCTTGATTACGTTAAAGCCGCCAAGGCCCTGGGGGTGGGGAATGTGACGATCATGTGGCGGCATCTCCTGCCGAACGGTATGACCCCGGTTATCACCTTCCTGCCGTTCCGGGTTTCTGCGGCGATACTTGCCCTCACCAGCCTGGATTTTCTGGGATTGGGGGTTCCTCCGTCTACCCCGAGTCTCGGGGAACTGCTCGCCCAGGGAAAAGCCAACCTTGAGGCCTGGTGGCTTTCGCTTGCCGCTTTTTCGGTTCTTGTCGGAACCCTGCTGTTGCTTATTTTTATTGGTGAGGCCTTACGCGAAACCTTGGACCCGCGAAGAAATTGATGCCTCGTGGCGCAACAGCTGTATGTGAACGGCAGGATCCTGTTTATTCTGTTGTTCTCTCATCTGGTTACAAATTTCCAGGCATTGACTTATTGAAAACGAGAGAATATGGTAAGATCCATCTGTTGGGGTGCTGCGCTTTCCCCGGCTCATTTCATTTTTTCAGGCGTTGCGGAACGCCACCGCTATGAATGGTAATCCCATAGTAAACCTTGGCAATACTGGCTTGTACATTGTCACCGATATCGGGAAGATGGCGATATTTCTTATGAAGTCCCTTCGAGGAGTATTCCGGCATCCTTTCAGGTTGCAGGAACTTATCCGCCAGGTGCACTTCGTAGGCGTCGGTTCCTTGGCGGTTATCTTTTTCACCGCCGCCTCTACCGGCATGGTGCTCGGATTGCAAGGATATTATTCGTTGAATAAGTTCGGAGCCGAGGGAATGCTTGGGTCCGCTGTTTCTCTCACCCTTATCATGGAACTTGGACCGGTTCTTACTGCCCTCATGGTGGCCGGCAGGGCCGGTTCCGCCATGTGTGCTGAACTGGGAATAATGCGAATTTCCGAACAGATCGACGCTTTGGATTGCATGGCAATCGACCCTTTTCGTTATCTTATAACCCCCAAGTTTCTGGCCACTCTTATTGCAGTCCCCCTGCTGACGGCGGTGTTTGATGTGGTTGGTATCGCCGGCGGTTATGTGGCCGGGGTCGGGCTCATGCATGTCAATCCAGGCAGCTTTATTCAGGGAATGCAGACCAGTGTGACCAATCATGACATTCAGTTGGGGATAATCAAATCCTTTGCCTTTGCCCTGCTCGTTGTCTGGATCTGCACCGGGAGAGGCTTTTTTGTCCGGGAAATTCGTGGTGCCGGGTTTGGTGCGGAGAGTGTCAGCCGGGTAACGACCCAGGCGGTTGTCTTGTCGTCGATTTCCGTCTTGGTATTTGATTATCTCCTGACTGCGGTGCTGCTCTAATGCCATCAGCAATTGAATTTCGTGATGTCGTCAAGACCTTTGCCAAGAGCAGCGGTGGACTGCAAACTGTTCTCAAGCGGGTGAGTTTTTCCATTCCCGCCGGAAAGACCACGGTCATAGCCGGTGGCAGCGGTCAGGGTAAAAGCGTAACCTTAAAACTTATCCTCGGCTTGATGCAGGCCGATGCGGGGCAGGTGTTCGTCCATGATCAGGACATTACTCGGGCCCGCGGTCGGGAGTTGGAACGACTTCGCACTCAGTTTGGGGTATTATTTCAGGGCTCGGCCCTCTTTGATTCCCTGACGGTTTTTGAAAATGTTGCTTTACCCTTGCGGGAGCGGACCGAGAAGAGCGAAGTGGAGATTCGAACTCTGGTTGAAGCTTCTCTTGGGCAATTTGAACTTGCCGGGCATGAGGAGAAATATCCGGCCCAGTTAAGCGGCGGCATGCAGAAAAGGGTGGGGTTGGCGAGGGCCATGCAGCTCAAACCGAGTATTATGCTCTTTGATGAACCGACCACCGGTCTTGATCCGGTGATGACGCGGGAAATATATCATCTCTTCGCCAGAACTCAGGCCGAGTTCGGGTTTACTTCAGTAATTGTCAGTCACGATATTCCCAAGATTTTCAACCTGGCGGATCAGGTAATCATACTCAACAAAGGGGAAATGGATGTTTTTGCCAGCCCTGAAGCAATTCAATGGTCGGAAAAACCGCATATTCAGGAGTTTGTAAAAATGACGATGGGAGACATCTATCAAAGTCACCTGGTGGAAAAATGAAACAAAACACATTAGAGTTGGCAGTTGGTTTATTCATGCTTATCGGTTTTGCAGCCTTTGTTTATCTGGCCCTGCAATTGGGGGAGGTTTCTTTTCTCCGTCAGGGCAGCACCTATGTTCTTAAGGCTGAATTCGACAATGTTGCCGGTATCAAAAAAGGCGCGGCGGTACAGGTCGCCGGAGTCACGGTTGGGGAGGTTGCCGAGGTTGCCTTGAGTGCCACGGAAGCCGCCTTACTGTCTCTCCGCATTGAAAAGACCTTGAAAGTACCCGTTGATTCGATTGCCTCGGTTAAATCCCAGGGTATAATCGGTGACAAATACATCCAGTTGAATCTTGGCGGTAATGAGAAAAAGTTTAACCCCGGAGAAGTCATAAAGGAAACAGAGTCTTCCGTTGACATAGAATCACTCATTAGTAAATTCGCCTTCGGCAGTGCTAAATAAAGGACTCTGGTTTTTGATCTTCTTTAAACAAATTCATCTATGGTCAATGTCATTATGAAAAATACATATCTTCTGTTGCTTACGGTGCTCTTTTTGCTTGGTAGTAATTTGCAGGCGGCCGAGAAGGGGCCAACAGCCGACTTAAAACCGATTCTTCAGGATTTAACAGCCGTTTTGGCAGACAAAAGTCTGAAAGGCGACGAGCATCGCACCGAGAGGCGGGAGAAAATAATGTCGCTTATCAAACATGGTTTTGATTTTCGCGAGATGTCAAAAAGAGTTCTCGGAAAAACATGGCAAGATATTAGCGATAAGGAACGCGATAATTTCACCACTCTCATGACGAAACTCTTGGAAAATGTCTATATCGGCAAACTTGAAAGCTATTCGGGACAGACTCTTGAATATGCCGGAGAGGTCATTAAAGAGGAAAGAGGACAGGTGTCGGTTCTTTTGGACAATGCCGGGGTGAAAATTCCCATTCACTACATCATGCAGAAAACCGATATAAGGTGGATGGTATATGATATCAATATCGAAGGGGTAAGCCTGGTGCGAAACTATCAGGAGCAGTTTAAGGCTATCCTCCGAAAAGATAATTACCAAGGATTGGTCAAGGTCTTGGAAGAAAAAATCAGTACCTTTTCCACGGACCTGAAGTAGGCAGTTATGGTGGAATATAGCTCTCAGCTGCACGAGGGGTGTTTCCCTTTTCTGCATAAAGCAGAGGCCTCAGCTTTATTTTCTGCCATGGAACTTGCCGAAATCAAAGCCGGAACTACCCTCTATACTGCAAACGATTCTGCAGACTGTCTGTATGTGCTTGTTTCCGGGAGAATAGCAGTGCAGAAACAAACAGGGTTTGCTGATCGGATGCAGGTGGTCGCCTTGCTCGATCCCGGCGCGCCCCTTGGTGAAAGCGGCATGTTGGATGGCCAGTCGCGGGGGGCAACGCTTACGGCTGTTGCCGATTCGCGTCTGCTGGTATTGTCCCGGCAAGCATTTGCCGAAATCACTTCAAGTACCCCCGCTCTTGCCGTCAAAGTACTCACATGGGTGCTGGGCAGAATTGCCTTGAGATTGCAGAAAAGTTCCGAACGTCTCGCGCATGTGCTGTGAAATGACTGCAAATGAAGGGGCAATGAGTCGGTTGTGGTTTCTTGCGGGTGTGCTGGAAATGTTTGCATTTCTGCATTCCTCCGGATAGATTTTCTCTGCTTCTCCATTTTTTCTCTAGCCAATCTTGGAGAAATTGTTTATTTTTCCTTTCTTTTATTTTTACCAGTTGTCGATTTCGATTGTGATTTTCTGCTATGAGATTGCTTTTTGACGAAATTACCGGAAAAACCGACCGGTATTCCATCCACGACAGCCACTGGTTTCCATCTGCCCGGGAATATTCAGTCATTGCTGCAACTGCCACTTTCAGTGTTTCCCGGCAAGACCATGAAACGGTATTTCTTAAGGGGGAAATACAAGGCAGATGCAAGGTGGTATGCGACAGGTGTGGTGAATCGTATGAAGAGAACCTGCAAAGTGCCTTTGTCTATCTGGCTACGACCAGAGAAGAAGATACCGTAACGGTGGCCGAACAGGAATGCAGTGATGAGGACGCCCTTATCCTCTACCTTACGGAGCCGATAATAGAAGTTGATGAAATCTTAAGAGAACAGGCATTATTGGCTGTTCCGCAGAAGAATGTGTGCAGTGAGGATTGCGAAGGTATCTGTGCCGGTTGCGGTGTTGTTTTAAAGAAAGAACCCTGCCGCTGTGAACCGGACATACGTAATTCGCCCTTTGCCGTTCTTAAAAAAATGAAGAACCTATAAAAAACTTTTCAATGGTATGATACATACCTGTTTTGGAGGATACAATGGCTTTACCCAAAAGACGACATTCACATTCTCGCACTCGGCTTCGACGTTCCCACGATGCTCTGACAGCGCCCGGCCTCTCAATTTGCAGTGATTGCGGTGAGCCGAAAGAGCCACATCGTTTGTGCGGCAGTTGCGGCAAATATAAGGGCAGAACTGTTTTTGTTCTCGATACGGAAATAGCGTAGGAGAAAGCTGTGCAAATAGCCCTGGATGCCATGGCTGGGGATTATGGCCATGAGGAATTGATTGCCGGGGCACTGCTGGCCGTCGAACAGGCGGGTCTTGGCGTAACTTTGGTTGGAGACGAAAATCTTCTCCACAAACACCTCGGAACCCTCGCCCCAGATAAAAAAACCGCAGAGTTGCTTAAAATCGTTCATTCATCACAAGTAATTGAAATGAATGAACATCCAGTTGATGCGGTGCGAAAAAAAAAGGACGCTTCGGTGATGGTCGCTTTCGACTTGATCCGTCGCGGAGAAGCCGCTGCCGCAGTGAGTGCAGGGAATTCCGGTGCGACTATGGCTGCGGCGATGCGAAAACTTGGCCGCTTAGGTTCCATATCCCGTCCCGGGATCGCATCTATTTTTCCTACTCTGAAAAAGCCGGTAGTGCTCATGGATATCGGCGCCAATGTGGATTGCCGACCTCAGCATCTTCTTCAGTTTGCGATTATGGCTTCGGCCTTTTCGAGAATTATTGACATTGCCAACCCGCGAGTAGGTCTTTTGACAATTGGCGAAGAGACCGGCAAGGGCAACAGTCTGATTAAGGAAACATATCCTCTTCTGGAAAAGAGTTCCTTGAATTTTATCGGCAATGTCGAAGGTCGTGATGTCTTTCAGGGTAATGTTGACGTTATTGTCTGTGACGGTTTTGTCGGCAATATTTGCCTGAAAGTCAGTGAAGGGTTGGCAGAGGCCGCCATGTTGATGCTTCGGGATGAGATTCTTAAATCTTTTTCTGCAAAAATTGGCTATTTCCTCGCGAGACACGCTTTTAAAGCCTTTAGAAAACGTGTCGATTATGCGGAATATGGCGGGGCACCGCTACTCGGCGTTGACGGAATCGGCATAATCTGCCACGGCAAGTCAAGCTCACAAGCTATCAAAAATGCTATTCTTGAAGCAGCAAAAATGGTCAAATGCAATATTAATCAGGATATTCTCGAAAGCCTGGCTGCCAGTAAGAATGTTGTAGAACTGGAGAACTGATGGGAACTGTTGTATTAGGCACCGGATCTTGTTTGCCGGAGAGGGTCCTCACCAATAGAGAACTTGAAACCATTGTCGATACAAGTGCCGAGTGGATTAAAACCAGGACCGGCATTGAAAGTCGACATATCGGGGGCCAGGGAGAACAAACCTATCAATTAGCAACCAATGCAGCGAAAAAGGCTTTGGCCGCGGCCGGGGTATCGGCGAAGGAGTTGGGTCTTATTGTTGTAGGCACCATCAGCTCGCACATGCTCATGCCGTCCAGTGCTTGCTTCGTGCAGAGTGAACTTGGGGCGGAAAATGCCTTTGCCTATGATCTCAATGCTGCCTGCTCAGGTTTTCTTTATGGTATGGATCTCGCAGATAAATATATTCGTGCAGATCACTCCATGAAGATCCTGGTGATCGGTGCGGAAACCCTGTCGAGCCGGCTGAACTGGCAGGATAGAAACACCTGCATCCTCTTTGGCGACGGTGCAGGAGCGGCAGTCTTCGGTCACTCCGATTCCGAGCGTGGTGTTATAGGCTCCAACCTCCGGTCGGATGGCAGTCTGTGGAAACTGCTCTATATGCATGCCCCCGAAAGCCTCAATCCCGATCTTTTGGTTGCCGACAACAGCGGCGCATATATTCAAATGGAAGGACGTGAGGTCTTTAAACATGCGGTGCGGGCTATGGAGGATGCCGTACGCGGACTTCTTCTCAAGCAAGGTTGTGATATAAATGCCATCAACTATGTTATTCCGCACCAGGCAAATATGCGGATCCTCAACAAGCTCATCGAGCGCTTAGACATTCCACCGCGTAAGGTATTTCTAAACGTATCCAAGTATGGTAATACATCTGCTGCATCGATCCCCATCGCTCTTGATGAAGCAAATCGCAATGGCTTGATTGCCGAAGGTGACACGGTTTTGTTGTGTTCCTTCGGCGGCGGTTTCACTTGGGGAGCAACCTTGATTAAGTGGTAACCTGGAGATATGAGTATGGATTATTTTTTATCTGAAGAACAACAGATGATCGTCGATACTGCGCGACAGATCACTGACGAACGAATTATTCCCAATCGTGCGGAGCTTGATGAAAAACATCAATTCCCGCGGCAGATTCTCAACGAAATGGCTCGTGCCGACCTCTTCGGAGTACCGATCCCTGAGGAATATGGCGGTTTTGGCGGCGGGTGTTTTGATATTGTTTTGACGGTCGAACAATTAGGGCGAGGGTGTATTGGGGTCGGAACGGCCTTTTCCGCCAATTTCCTTGGCGTTTATCCGATCATTCTCGCCGGGTCGCCGGAGATGAAAGCCAAGTACCTGCCCGATGTCGCCACCGGAAAAAAATTTGGCGCCTTCGGCTTGACCGAGGCAAATGCCGGATCGGATGCCTCGGGCATCCAGACCACCGCTGTCCTTGATGGCGACGAGTGGGTTCTCAATGGTACGAAACAGTGGATCACCAACGGCGGCGAAGCGCAGATTTATACGGTGGTAGCGATCACCGACCGGAGTCGCGGTCCCCGCGGTGCCTCCTTGTTTGTTGTCGAAGAAGGGGATCCAGGTTTTAGCTGTGGCCCCAAGGAAAAGAAAATGGGCATAAGGGCGTCCTCTACCACCGAACTCATCTTCAAAGATTGCCGGATTCCCAAGGATCGAATAATCGGTCGTCCCGGAACCGGGTTCATTACTGTGATGAAAACCCTTGATCTGTCACGTCCGGGCATCGCCGCCTTAGGAGTGGGACTGGCGCAGGGCGCTCTTGATGTGGCTGTTACATACGCCAAGCAACGAAACCAGTTCGGCAAACCGATCATCGCCTTCCAGGCGGTACAGCATATGCTTGCGGATATGGCTATTGGTATTGAATCGGCGCGTGCTCTTGTCTATGCCGCAGCCAAACATATCCAGGAACATCCGAAAGATATGTCGAAAGCATCGTCAATGTGCAAGGTATATGCCACGGATGTTGCAATGAAAGTCACCACCGATGCCGTACAGGTACTGGGCGGCTATGGTTATATGTGTGAATATCCTGTCGAGAAGATGATGCGGGACGCCAAAATTCTCCAGATCTATGAGGGTACCAACCAGATACAGAGAAATGTCATCGGTCAGGAGCTGAATAAAGAATATTCATAATGAATTCGGTTTATTTTCCAGGCAATGCAGTAGGCAGAAGGAAAAAATCCGAGGTTGAGAAAAATGCAGGTTGTTGAATGAAGATCATTGTATGTATTAAACAGGTCCCGGACGCCAAGGATGTACGCCTTGATCCGATTACCAATACCTTGGCGCGTGAGGGCGTGCAGTCGATCATGAACCCCTACGACCAATATGCCTTGGAAGAGGCGGTGCGGCTGAAGGAAAAGTGTGGTGGTGAAGTTACCGTGATTTCCATGGGCCCGCCGCAGGCGGAAGAGGTACTACGTCAGGCCATAAGCTGCGGTGCCGACAGCGCCGTCCTTATTTCCGACCGTGCGTTCGCCGGTGCCGACACCTGGGCGACCGCCTATACACTCGAACATGCCATAAAAAAAATCGGCAATTTCGATCTGATATTATGCGGCAAGCAGGCGATTGATGGCGATACGGCGCAGGTAGGTCCGGGCCTTGCCACCCGCCATGGTATTCCTTATATAACATGTGTGCAGAGGATACGGGCGACAACCGAGACCGGACTGATTGCCGAAAGGATGATGGATGATGGCTTTGATGTTGTGGCCGTTGATTACCCTGCACTGCTCTCGGTCGTGAAAGACATTAATGAACCTCGGGTTCCCTCGATTAAAGGGAAAATGAAAGCAAAAAAGGCGGAAATCGTAAGGCTCAATGCCCAAACCATTGAGGCTGATCCGGCCTGCATTGGTCTACCCGGTTCACCTACTAAAGTTGTCAATGTATTCCCCCCGCAAGCCAGGGGAGTGCGATCAGTGTTGACAGGCACTCTTGATGAGCAGATAGACCAGCTTGTAGAAAAGCTGTTGCCGTATTTGTAATGGAGCAGGGAAGTTCTATGTTGAAAGTAAGTAAAGAGCTGTGCATTGGCTGTGGAATATGCGCTGACAATTGTCCTTTTGCCGCAATAACCATCGAGGATGGCTTGGCGGTGGTGGGTGAGTCCTGTAACCTCTGCGGAGCCTGTGTAGAAAATTGTGATGTCGGTGCCCTTACCCTCACGGTCAGCGGCAGGAAAGCACAAGAGGATTTAGCTGGATGGTCCGGGGTTTCAGTGTTCTGTGAGTATCGAGGCGGAGAGCTTGCACCCGTTTCTCTGGAACTTTTGGGCATAGGGCGAAAACTCGCCGATCAAAGAGGGGTAAAGTTGAGCGCCATTCTTCTTGGCTTTGAAACCCGAGAGACTGCCAGCCTTCTCATTGGTCATGGCGCTGACGCCGTCATCCTGGTTGATCATGAAGCCTTAAGAGATTTTAGAGACGACTGTTACGCAGCGGTGTTCACCCATCTGGTCCGGCAGTATCGTCCGGAAATAGTCTTGGCCGGCGCCACCGCCATAGGTCGGTCTTTTATCCCGGCTGTAGCAACGACTCTCAACACCGGCCTTACCGCCGACTGCACGAAACTGGAAATTCGTGACCAAGACGGGATGCTTTTACAGACACGGCCTGCTTTTGGCGGCAATATTATGGCGACGATTGTCTGCGAAGCCTCAAGACCTCAGATGGCAACAGTAAGGCCGAAGGTTATGAAGGCGTTGGACTTCAATGCGGATCGCAAAGGCGAAGTGATTGTTGTAAAGCCACCGGTCAATCTCCTGCAAAGCAAGATGAAAGTGATCGAGTCGGTTGTCGGTCAGGCGTCTACGGTAAATATTCAAGATGCCGATATCCTGGTGTCCGGCGGACGCGGCCTTGAAACGGCCAAGGGTTTCGAACTCATCAAAAAGCTTGCCGACACCTTGGGGGCCAAGGTGTCCGCCTCCAGAGCGGTAGTCGATGCGGGATGGATTCCCTATCCTCATCAAGTGGGGCAGACAGGAAAGACGGTTGCCCCCAAACTGTATATCGCCTGCGGAATTTCCGGTGCTGTACAACATGTAGCCGGGATGCAGTCTGCCGAAACCATCGTGGCCATCAACCGTGACGAGCATGCCACTATTTTTAACGTTGCCGACTATGGATTGGTAGGAGACCTGTACGAAATTATTCCTAAACTCATTGCCAAGCTTGAGGAGCGTAGAAGACTATGAACCTCGCAGGAAGAGTTGCCGTCGTGACCGGTGGAAGCCGTGGAATTGGTCGAGCGATCTGCATCCGTCTCGCCTCGATGGGGGCCTTGGTGTATGTCAATTATGTCAGTCGTTCCTCTGCTGCGGAAGAAACTGCAACCCTGATTCGGCAAGCAGGTGGACGTGCCGAAATCATGAGTTTTGATGTAGCGGAAAGTACTGCCGTACAGAATTCCTTTAAAAAGATAGTCGGTGAGGCCGGGTCGATCGATATCCTGGTAAATAATGCCGGAATAACCAGAGATGGTCTCATGGCTAGAATGAAAGAGGATGACTGGGATGCGGTTATTGACACCAATCTTAAGGGTGCATTCTTATGTGCCAAGGCAGCATCGAGGGAGATGATGAAGAAAAAGTGGGGACGTATCGTCAATATTTCTTCAGTCTCCGGGTTTGCCGGCAATCCCGGACAGGTCAATTATTCGGCGGCCAAAGCCGGGATGGTCGGGCTGACCAAGGCCATGGCCCGGGAATATGCCTCCCGCAATATCACCGTCAACAGTGTGGCTCCCGGCTATATTGAGACGGAAATGACCGAGCAACTGTCGGAAGAGGGACGGGAGCAAATCAAAAAAGAAATTCTTCTTGCCTCTTTCGGCAAGGTTGAGGATGTGGCTGGGGCTGTGGCGTATCTGGTCTCTGATGATGGACGTTATGTCACCGGCCAGACACTCCATGTCAATGGTGGGATGTATATGTAACAGGGCAAGCGGAAAAGTTCGTATTAACAAATTTCAACAATGCACACAGTTGACAAAGACTGTGCCTACTTTCCAGAAGGGAGACTAAAAATGGCAATCGAACAAGAAATGATAGATATAATCGTTGAGCAATTAAGCGTTGAAAAGGAAAAAGTCGTACCCAATGCTTCTTTTGTCGATGATCTTGGTGCCGATTCACTCGATCTCGTCGAGCTGATTATGGCAATGGAAGAGGGTTTTGATATTGAGATTCCCGATGAGGATGCCGAGGGAATTACCACGGTCCAGGATGCTATTGACTATGTAAAGAAGAAGAAATAGCGCTCAGCCATGGCAAAAAGCAGCAATTATTTGCCCCCCGTTTGCACTGTGTTACTGATAAAAAGAAACGAAAAGGAGCAACTATCGTGATGCGAAGGGTAGTAGTTACAGGTGTGGGCTTGGTGACCCCACTTGGTACCGGAGTTGAGAAAACCTGGCAGAATATCTGCTCGGGAGTCAGTGGTGTTGATCTCATTACTCGCTTTGATACCAGTGATTACGCTGTGAAAATTGCTGCTGAAGTAAAGGATTTCATTGCCGAGGATTTTTTTGACAAGAAGGCAATCAAGCATCTTGACCTCTTCGTCCAGTACGGCCTTGCGGCGGCACAAATGGCTATGAAAGACAGCGGTCTTATCGTAACCGATGGCAATAGTGCGAGGGTGGGCGTTATCACCGGATGTGGTATGGGAGGCTTGCCGACCATCGAAAAATACCATCAGATATGTGTGGAAAAGGGTCCGAAAAAAATCACCCCTTTTTTTATACCTATGGTTATTCCTAATATGCCTTCCGGACAAATCTCCATGGCTTTGAATGCCAAAGGACCGAACCTTTGTATGACAACGGCCTGTGCCGCCGGAACGCATGCTGTCGGTGAAGCCTACCGGCATATCAAGTATGGAATGTGTGATGTGGTTGTCAGCGGCGGGACAGAGGCAGTCATTTGCGGCCTTGGGGTTGCAGGCTTTTCAGCGATGAAAGCCCTTTCGACTCGCAACGAAGAGCCAAAGGCTGCATCCCGGCCGTTTGACATTGATCGTGACGGTTTTGTAATGTCCGAGGGTGCGGGGATCATTATCCTTGAGGAATATGGTCACGCCCTGGCCAGAGGGGCGAAAATTTATGCGGAGATTTGTGGTTATGGCTTAAGCAGTGACGCGTATCACATTGCAGCCCCACCGGAAAACGGAGAGGGCGGGATGCGGGCGATGCGGATGGCGGTTGAAGATTCGGGGATGGCAGCGGATAATTTTGATTATATCAACGCCCATGGTACTTCAACTCCGCTTAATGACAAATGTGAAACGCAGGCAATAAAGACTGTTTTTGGTGAGCATGCCAAAAAATTGGCAATCAGTTCCACAAAATCGATGACCGGCCATATGTTGGGTGCCGCGGGGGGAATTGAAGCAGCTTTTACAGCCCTGAGTGTATATGAACAGATTGCCCCTCCGACCATCAATCTTAGTCACCCTGACCCCGATTGTGATCTCGATTATGTGCCGAACGTAGCGAGAAAAATGAATATTCGTGCTGCACTTTCAAATTCTTTCGGATTCGGTGGCACGAATGCCGTTATCGCTATGAAAAGATTCACCGATTGACAGGAAATTGGGAGGACGGAGTGAAGATAGTCGTTGCTGCTGATCATGGAGGCGTGGAATTAAAAGAGCTGATCAAAAGGTCGCTGGTTGCATTCGGCTACGAGGTTGAGGATGTTGGCTGTTTCTCCAAAGATGCGGTTGATTATCCTGATTTTGCCGAGAAAGCTGTCCAGTTCATTTTGAAAAACGAATGTCAAATGGGAATACTGATTTGCGGAACAGGGATCGGTATGTCCATCGCGGCAAACAGATACAGGAGCATCAGAGCCGCCAATTGCTCAAATGTATATACGGCGAGAATGAGCCGCGAGCATAATAATGCCAACGTTCTGTGCCTTGGCGCGAGGGTGCTTGAGGCGGATACGGCTATTGAAATGGTTCGTGTATGGCTGGATACGACCTTTTCCGGAGGGAGACACCAGAGAAGGATTGCAAAATTCAGTGATTGATGTGAGATAAAAGAGTTTGAATGATAAAGCCGATTTTGCATCAGCAAAATCGGCTTTATTTGTATTGACTCATAGGGGGTTGCCATATGAAATGCCCGTATTGTGGACATCTTGATAACAGGGTAATTGACTCGCGTCTTAACAAAGATGCGACAATTACCAGAAGAAGAAGGGAGTGTCTGGCATGCAATCAGCGATTCACCACCTACGAACGGCTTGAGGTGATGCTGCCTGTGCTGGTCAAAAAAGACGGTCGCAGAGAGCCATGGGATCGGCACAAGCTCATAGCGGGCTTGGAAAAGGCCTGTGAAAAGAGGACGGTTAGTCGAGATAAAATTGACGAATTTGCCGATGAGATCGAACACAAATTGCAAGATTATGGGGCAAAAGAGATTCATTCCCAGGTAGTCGGTCAGTGGGTGATGGAAGGCTTGCCGCGTCTTGACGAAGTGGCTTACGTACGGTTTGCATCTGTATATCGTCAGTTTAAGGATGTGAATGAATTTATGGAGGAACTCAAGACCCTTCTTGATTCGAGAAGAACCAATGAATAGCCAAGAAGATGTGCGTTTCATGCGCCTGGCCCTGAAGGAAGCTACAAGAGGTTTGGGGCGGACCTCGCCAAATCCTTGCGTCGGAGCAATCATAGTCAAAGATGGCCGGATTATCGCCAAGGGTTATCATAAAAAAGCCGGAACCCCGCATGCCGAGATTAATGCAATACGGCAGGCGACCGAAACTGTTGCCGGGGCAACTATGTATGTAACGCTTGAACCCTGCAATCATACAGGAAAAACCCCGCCTTGCACTCGTGCCTTGGTCGAGAGTGGAATTTCCCGGGTCGTGGTCGGAATGAAGGATCCCAACCCGCTTGTCAACGGAACAGGCATAGCTTTTCTCAAAGGTTGCGGGGTGGCCGTTACCAGTGGCATCCTCGAAAAAGAGTGTGAAGAAATAAATGCCCCGTTTCTCAAATATATTACCACCGGTCTTCCTTGGATGATAATGAAGGCGGGAGTGAGTCTCGATGGTCGATTAAATTATCAAGAAGGAAAATCCGGTTGGATTACCGGGCAAGAATCGGTGATTGAGGCACATAAACTCAGGGACAGGGTCGATGCCGTTCTTCTCGGAGGTCGAACAATACTCATAGATAATCCGTCACTTACCACAAGACTTCCTCAAGGACGAACAAAAGATCCGGTGCGGATTATTGTCGATAGCAAGTTGTCCACGCACCCCAATGCCAAGGTGTATCACCTTGATTCTCCGGCACCGACATGGGTGTTCCATTCAGAGGATGCTCCTCCGGCAAAGATTGCCGATTTTCAGGTTCAGGGCATTCGGCTTTTCCCGATGTTAGGCGAAAACGGTGGCTTAGACCTTTGGGGAATCATCAAGACATTGGGGCGAGAGGGGCTTTGTTCGGTTATGGTCGAAGGCGGGGCAAAATTGCATGGAGCATTCTTAAAGGCGCAGCTCTTCGATTACGCTTATCTGTTTTATGCGCCTCTTTTTGCAGGGGATAAAGGGGTGGGTTTGACTGCAGGGCTTCATGTGCAGGATCGGCTGAATGCCCCAAAACTGGTGTCGGTTCGCTATAAAAAGCTCGGAGATGATATGCTAATTTCCGGTCGGATAACCTATTACAACTAGTTGTTGTTCATTAACAAGGTGTTGATTTTTGGCGCCATTCTTGCGCAGTCGGCAAAATTGCCAAAAGTGATTGAAAGGGTGACGTCGTCTTTTTCAAATGATGGGCTGTGTGAAACGGTGCATTGTGCTGGCAAACGCAGAGCTTGCACCTGTCGTGCGAAATTCTCCTCGGCCTCCCTAGACAGAGGACAAAACTGGTGCTGTAGATACGTGTTGAGATGTTGCAACTTCTGCGGAACATTCAACACAGGATGTTTGAGAATTTCAGAGATTGTCGGGTTTTTAAGGAACGCCGAGATGGAAGAGTTTTGGCGAAATGCAAGATCGCGAATGAGAGTGAAGAACCTCTTTTGTTTACCATCTCCCATGGCAAGATCTCTAAAAAGCAGTACCAAGGCAAGTCGATCGGAACTTTCAGGCAATCTTAAGAGTTCTGCAACCATTTTCTCCTGGAGTCGACCGGCATGTATCTCGGTGATCATGATCGGATCTTGCTGCAGAATGTTGTTGAGTTCCTTGATGGTTGAAGCTTGTTTCCTCAACTGCAATCTTTCCAGATACATTAAAATAATATCTTGCTGATTGAGGTAGCAGGTGCAAATCTCAATAAACTTGGCCTTTTCAGCAAGAGATAACGGATGGTAAAGATTTTGATCGGTCAGCAAAGTATCGAGTAGAACAGTTACTTTAGTGTCCTTTGCAAAGACCAGACATTCTATGTTTTCCACTTGCGCATTTGCCAAGGCAAATTGCAGACGCTTGAAGCCGCAAAGAATATCAAAACGGCCATCTTCTTTAGCAAGAAGGATAGGTTTATGGATAATGCCTGTCCGATAAAAAGATTGGAGCAGGGCATCGGAAATGGTTTGCGAGTCCCAGGGATGAAGACTCCATTCTTTGGTAAAAATAATTGCCTTTAATGATAATGTACAGTACGAGAGATTTGTTGCGGACATGTTCGGTCAGTTGAGAGACCAATGCTTAAAAGATAAAAATACCCTGAGAATGACAACGGCAAACCCAGGGTGATTTTAAATGAAGGTGCGAGATGTGTGCTTCAGCTGCGCTAACTGTTTTAGCTATTAGGAAGCGTTTATCTTCTCTCGCAATATTCCGGATGGCTTAAATGTAACAACCCGCCTGGCATCCAAAGTGAGTTCGTTGCCTGTTTGCGGATTTCGTCCTCTCCGGGCATTTTTGCGTTTCACATTAAATTTCCCGAAACCACTCAAGAGAAGGTCGGAACCATTTATTAAAGAATCTTTTGATATTCGCAAAAATGCTTCAACCGAATCAGTCGCTTGGGCCTTCGTCAAGCCTTCATGATTTTTATATACCTGCTGGACCAAATCAGCTTTTGTAAGTGTCATAATTCCTCCTGATTTTACTGTATGAGTTAACTATTTTTTACAATGATATACTTTTAGAATAGAAAGTCAAATCTAATGCTAAAGAAAAAACACCATAACATTTAATCGATAATCACTCGATGGAACCTATTATGGTAGTAAATGGATTAAACGGGTATGGAACCCTTTATTTAAACTTGGAAGCCGCATCACATCATAACGCTTGAAAGTTTGAAGATCGGCAGATACATGGCAACGACAATACCGCCTATCATTCCACCGAGAAAAACCATCATAAAAGGTTCTATCATTGCGGTTAAATTGTCAACCGCCTGATCGACCTCCTCATCATAAAAATCGGCAATTTTTTCTAACATAACATCGAGAGCACCAACAGACTCTCCGACATTTATCATCTGGACAACCATGTTGGGAAAAACGCCGCTTTCTTCGAGTGGTTCAGCTATTGGTCGTCCTTCAGCGATTGAATCGCCGACTCGGAAGACCGCCTTTTCGATGACCTTGTTGCCGGAAGTTCTCGCGACAACCTGCAGTGCCTCCAAAATTGGAACACCAGCGCTGAGCATAGTGCTCAGGGTACGGGTAAATTTAGCAACCGCTACTTTGCGTAGCAAAATACCAAAAATCGGAGCCTTAAGTAAAGTTCTGTCGAAAAATGTCCTGCCTTTTTCTGTCGCATAGGTTTTCTTTACTGCCATCACTATTATGAAAAAAGCAATTATGATGTAAAGAAAATTGGATTTAAAAAATTCGCTCAAATTAACAACTATTTGCGTGGGAAGAGGGAGGCTGTGCCCAAATCCTTCAAACATGGTCTTGAAAACGGGAACAACAAACACCAAAATAACAATGAGAATGACAATTGAAATTCCCAGGCAAACTGTTGGGTAGGTCATTGCGCCTTTGATTTTCTTTTTCAGCGACATGGATTTTTCCATGAAAGTGGCCAGTCTTGTGAGAATGGTGTCAAGAATACCACCCGTTTCACCGGCCTCAATCATGTTGGTGAAAAGGTTGTCGAATATTTTCGGCTTTTTTCGCATAGAATCAGCAAGAGTCGATCCTGCCTCAACATCAGAGCGAATTTCATTTAAAGTCTTTTTGAAGGTTGGATTTTCCTGTTGTTTCTCAAGTATTTCAAGTCCTTGCACTAGGGGTAGTCCGGCATTGATCATAGTTGAGAGTTGCCGGGTAAAAACGACAATGTCTTTTCCGGTAACTTTCGGTTTAAAAAAAGCAATATTATCGAAAAGGCCTTTTGGCTTTTCCTTAATGACCAGATCGTTGATTCGCAATCGTTTTAATTGTGCCAGCGCACCGGCCTGATCGGGGGCCTCAACCTCTCCTTTTCGTTTTTCACCTGCAGAATTTTTCCCCTTCCAGACATAAACAGGCATCTTTGCCTCCCGTTTTTAGAGAGCATATAAGGAGGAAATAGGGAATCTCCTCCATTCATTTCAAACAGCAAGTAATATCGATTATATATCAAGATTCTTCTTATTACAAGTCCCGGAGTTCTACCACCCTTTTTAATCTTTTCATCGGCCAGGATGAAAAGAATCGTAAAGAAGCTCGCGGTTGGATGATGTTTCTCAAAAAAAGCTTGTCTCAGGGACGTCTGTTTGGTATATAGAAAAATTCTATTTTTGATTTATAAAGTCAGTTTGTGGTTCGCCACGGCTGTTTCCCTGGTGTGAAAATGTGAGCACCAGTAAGAGTTTGACGGATTGGAGGACAAATATATGGAGAGTCAGGCGACTGTAAATTATGCTGATGGTCGTTTTCAGCCTATCATTGATAAATGCGAAGGATGTGGACGTATCGTAGAGAACGAAACAACTAAATTTTGTCGAAGTTATGTGAATCCTGCGGCCAAATGGAAACTGGGGTTTTGCAATTTTGCTACCCATGCAAAGCCGGAGATCAGTGTTGTCAAAATTAGGGTTAACCCTTTGAAGGCTGCAAAGCGAGCTTCGAAGAGAAAGTAATCTGCATGGTATGCATAAAAAAGGATCTGCTGCAAGGCAGGTCCTTTTTTTATGGCCGATGACCGAATATTGCGGTACCTATGCGGACAATAGTTGAACCCTCTTCAATGGCGATATGAAAATCGTCAGACATTCCCATGGAGAGCTCGGGGGTGGCGACATGGGGAAAAAGATTCTTTGCTGCAAATTTTTCGGACAAGATACGAAGGTTGCGAAAGTGGGGGCGAGACTGTTCCGGATCGGTGGCAAGAGGCGGCATGGTCATCAGGCCGCAGACTCTTAATCTGGTTAATTCATTTATTTTAATCAATAACGCTTCAACTTCATCGGCAGCAACACCAGTTTTCCTTGGATCGTTGCCGATGTTTACCTGGATAAGTATATCCAGGTTCTTTTTCAGGTTTTCCAGCTGGCTGTTCAGAGTTACCCCAAGTTTATAGCTATCCAATGTCTCAAGCATGCCGCACGTTTCGGCAGCGATTTTTGCCTTGTTGCTCTGCAGGTGTCCAATAAAATGGAAAACCGCCTCCGCTGGCACTAGTCCTCTTTTGGCCTGAACTTCCTGGATATAGTTTTCTCCAAAAATATTTTGGCCGGCGTCAACAGCCTCACGAATTGAATCCGCTGGAAAGTGTTTCGATACCGCCACCAGTTTAATATTCTCTGGCTGTCTTCCGGCTTTTTGAGCGGCTTCGGCGATCCTTTCTTTTACTATTCGAATGTTTTGGACAATCATCGGAGCCTATTAGTCGGTAAAGGAAAAGAGTTTTTCCGCATTGGCAGTGGTGTGCTTGGCCACAAGATTTACATCTATCTGACGAAGCTCGGCGATTTTCATAGCAGTATGGATGAGATACGCGGGCTCATTTCTTTTGCCGCGGAATGGTTGAGGAGCGAGAAAAGGTCCGTCTGTCTCCAACACCATCGAGGTAAGCGGAATCTTCCTTGCCACTTCCTGCAGGGTAATGCTATTCTTGAAGGTGACAATTCCAGGAATTGAAATAAGCATGCCAAGGTCGAGAATTTTCCGGGCGTAGGCGTAATCTCCGGAAAAGCAATGCATAATACCTCCTTGATCCAAGGGCTGGGCGTGGCGAAGTATATTTAATATATCATCCTCTGCTTCTCTATTGTGGATAATAACCGGCAGCTTAAACTCACGGGCCATGTCGAGCTGTCGGCGGAAATGGTGGCGCTGTCTGGCCGGATCTGAATATTTCTTATAATAATCTAAGCCGATCTCGCCAAATCCGACTATGTATGGAGCGTGGTCCCCGTATAATTTTTCTAGGGCATTATAATCTTCCTCTCGCAGCATGTCTACGTCATGGGGATGTATGCCGATCGTGGCGGAAATCTGTTTGTGCTTGCGGGCAAGTTCAATACCGCTTTTTGAACTCGCCAGATCGATACCGATAGTGATAATCCTTTTAAGGTGTTGTGAAAAGGCCCGTTCAAGTACTTTGCCCAGATCAACGGCATAGGCCGGCATGTCGAGGTGACAATGGGTATCGATGAGGAAGCTGCTGTCGAGAACAGATTTTCTTTTATCAGTAAATTCCGATTTCTTATCCATCCCAACTCTTTAGCAGAAATGGTTGGATGACGCAATTTCATTCCCAGTAAACAAAAAAATGGTTATGTTTTTCACTCAAAAATTCGTTTTTTTTCCTCTCCGGAGAGCTAGCGGGATGAATTTGTTATAAAAAAATAAAATAAATCTTCATATAGCCAAAAAACTATCGTATAGTGTGACAAGCGATATCTGGTCGGATCATCGCTAAGTTTTGTAAAAATTGATGGCTTATGAGTTTTTCCAGGCAAAGAGCATGAAGCCAATTCTTGAGAACGATTGTTTTGTGATATCGAGAATTCATCAAAAGGGCATTTTATTCAATAAGTTAGATGGTAATGGGTCGATATCGGAAAATCGCCTTAGTACCAGCTGATACCAGCAACCAACATTTACGATGAGGTTTGTGGCATGAATTACGGTATTGTCAGTCAAGAACAACTCGAGCAGATTGATCGGATTTTGGCAGAGAAGTTGATAAAACTCGGTGTTGATTGCGTAATTATCATCGATATGGCCGGTAATATTATTACCGCCAAGGATAACGGTGAAAGCAAATACGATGTCTACTCTTTTGCTGCGCTGGCGGCCGGTAATTTTGCAACAGTCGATGCCATGGCCAAGCTTGTTGGTGAACAAGAATTTTCCCTACTGTTTCATAAAGGTCAGGAATCAAATATTCATTTCAGTAAAATCGATGACGAATTGCTTCTCATCTCCATGTTTGGGCGTGATATATCCCTTGGCTTTCTTCGTCTCAATGTTGTTGATGTTATAGAAAAAATAAGAAAAGTTTGGGAGAGGAAATAAGGTCGACCGGCTTCATTATATGAGTCGATTCGGCATGATGAGAAAATCACAAACCTCTGCAGCGATCATCAACAGGGAGTAGAACGTTGAGCTTTATCAATTTAAAAGACAAGATAGTGCAGGTAAAGATTGTGTATTACGGCCCCGGACGGTGTGGGAAAACCACCAACTTGGAGTACATTAATCGAACGTATCGTAAACAGATCGCTTCAGAGATGGTCAGTTTGAAAACTCACGGAGATCGGACGCTTTTTTTTGACTTTTTACCATTTGATATGGGGCAGATCAAGGGCTATGACATCAAAATTCAGCTTTATACCGTGCCTGGGCAGGTGAAATATAATGCCACCCGAAAACTGGTGCTGCGAGGCGTCGATGGTATTGTCTTTGTTGCTGATGCCATGGAAAAACAGCGCGAAAAAAATATCCGATCCTTGAATCAACTCCATGAAAATCTCCAGTCATATAAGGAGAGTATTTTCAGAATTCCGTTGGTAATGCAATATAATAAAGTTGACCTCAAGGAGCACGGGATCCCCATCCTTCCGACGTCTGTGTTGGAAAAGGACCTCAATAGCAGACTGAAAGTACCCTATTTTGAGGCAAGTGCGATTACTGGGTACAATGTCGCCGCGACATTGAAGAAAATAATTTCTTCCTCGGTGATTTCAATCCAGAAAAAATTACTCTAGAGAGAAACTGTGGTGAAACAGTATACCGAAAACCAATATGATGATGACTTAACTCTTGGTAATGATGAGCATGATGAATCATATTACACTGATGCGGATGATCTCTTTGAATTTTCAACAGATGATGAGTCACCCATCAGCCGCCTGAAGAGTTTGGTCCTGTCGATAGACTGGGAGATTACCGATGAGGTCTTACTTCAGTTCAATGAGGAGTTGCTCGATCTTAAGGGCATCTGGGCAGGGGAAACAATCAATTTGGTATATGTCCAGGCCTTGGAGAAGATAAGTAAATATATTTATCAGAATAAGGCCGATTCTCACCCTAATGCGATTAAGTTACTTCTCACTTTTTATTATAACCTTGAGAAGATAGTGTCATCTCAAGATCTTTCAGAAGAACAGAAGAAAGAAATTCTTTTGGAAGACGTAAAAAAATTTGAGAATCTGAAACGTCAGATCAAACAGAAACCATCCTCCGTACCACACCGGGAACCTGTAAGGCCACAATCTCAAAAGATTATAAAAGAAGTCTCCAGTGAAGGTCAACTGCTGAATCTCAAGGCTATTGTTCTGGGGATTGATTGGGAGATTACCGACCAGGATCTGAATGATTTGCGACGGGAAGTTTTTCGGCTTGAGGAAAAATTTTCCGAAAGCCGCCCGAAACTCATTCTTCTTCAGGGTATCGGAACCCTTGCTACTTATATCAAGGTAAAGAAAAGCAATGCCCATCCTGATGCATTTAAGGTTATGCAGCTTTTTTTTGAAGGCCTTGAAAAGATCGTTCAGAAACCAATGAGTTTGGAGGCGGAAAAAAATATCCTTTTTCCTGCTGTTGAGAAATTCAACTCCTTCAAGGCGTTGCTCGGACCGACGATTTCGCCTGATGCGATTATCAAAAAAGATGACGAGGCCATTGAGGATTATGGTTCGAAAAATAAGGTGAATGAGATTTCACCAGCTTTGGCCGATGTATCGGAAGAGGAGGTAGGCTTCCAGGCTGATAAGGAGGCAGTGGCTTTGGGATTGAAAGATTCCGGTGGCGTCGCCTCTCATATCGATAATTTCTTTGGAGAAAATGCAGTAAATCAATTTTTCGCAGAAGAAGTTGTTGAACAAGATGAAAAGATCGAAGAATCTCCAGACATTATTGGTTTCCAAGGAGACGAGATCGTTGTCTCGGTCGAAAGGGATTTGGCACTTCAGGGGGTTGATGTTGAAGGGGATGATGAGGAGCAGCCGGAAAGTGAAGATACTGTAACAGGAGAAGATATTTTTGCGCCTCTTGACTCTGAAGAGCCTGTCACAGTTGAAGAGGAGGAAGCTGCATTCGTGATCGAACCGGTTGTAACGGACAAGGTCGCTCAACAGGAAGAAGAACAGGAGAAGTCGATATTGACAGAGGAAGCAATTGTCGTGGCAGCTGAGACGATATTCCCTGTAGATGCTCAAGAATTTCCTGAATTTGAGCAAGAAATTGTCGCTTTGGATAGAGAAAAAGCTCTTCAGGGTGTCAATGTCGAGACCGATGCCGATGACGATACCGACGAATTATCCTTGCCCATGGAGGGGGAGGAATTGGCTCCTGCTCTTGCCGCAATGGACGAGGAAAGCCTTTTTAGTGCAACCACCCTTGATCGAGCACCGATCTCCAGCAGTGTTAGTGAAGAGATTGTCGGCACCATAGATGGATTGTTTCTTGACCATGATGGCATTTCTGCTATTCCTCCTTCCGGGAGTCTCCCAAAAGAAGATCAAGGTATTGATGCCAATACTACAGAAGTTCAAGAGGAAGAACTTATCGGTTTTGAAGACTGGCTGAAAGAGGATGGCAAAGAGGAAGATCTCTTGTCTGCAGCGGTTGCGGCGGAGGGCGTCCTGGAAGCAGACCAAGAGGCGTTTGTTAACGGTGCGGAGGAGCCGCTACCGGTGGAAGACGAGGCCGAAAATGAACTCGCGACAATGGATTTTGTTGAGGATCAAGAAGATGACCTGAGTTCCTTCTTTACGGATAACGAGCTTGAGCAGAGCACTAAAGATGGTTCTGCAATTGACGCTCTTTTTGACAGCCTGGAAACCGACCTTGTTGAAGAAGAGATTGCTCCTCCAGCAATTATCGACAACGTAGATACATTTTTCAGTTCTGCAGAGGACCGGGAAGAACCGGATGAGGTGGTACGACCCCGAGTATCCCCGGAAAAGAGGGAAGAGGATGTCGTCGAAAAACCAATGAGTGATCTCTTCGCCGAAACTGATAGTGTTGAAGAGGAGGTGGTTTTTGAACTCTTCAAGGAAGAAATCGAACCGGATGTTGTGGTCGGACAGGAAAGTGGTGAAGAAAGAGAGTTGCCTGCTTTGGCAACGGTGCTTGCTTCTGATGCGATTCTGGAGATCGACTTGGTTGGAGCCCCTGGCGATGAGATTGTTGAAGAATTGGCAGCCGACGGTATCGCTGCTGCTGCAGAACGAAGAAAACTTGAGCCGCTTGGTGCTTTACAAGTTTGCATTGACTCCTTGAAGCTTGAACTGAGCGATACGATTATTGCTGGTTTGTTCCAGGAAATCAACACCCTGCGTCAAAAATGGGTCGAGAAACCGCTAGAAAAGACTTTCTTGCAGCTCTTGTCGACCATCACGCAACATATTGACAGCTATCGATACGAGTCCAGTGCAGAGGCATATGGACTTCTTGTTTCCATTTGTCAAACAATGTCCAATTTGCAGGCTGATGACCCCCGTGGTAATCAGGAAAATTTGCTGGGTGCAACACTTAACGTCTTGGAGTGGCAGCAAGGCATGCTGTCGCGACAGGCAGTAAAAAAAGGGGACCAGTTGATTTTTGCCGATCCGCTACGGACGGAAAAAGAGGACAACTATCGATCGGATGCGCAAAAAGACTTTGATAACATTTTACATCATTATGGAGACAGTGCAACCCAAGACGTCCATGATGCCTATGATTTTCCTGGCGAAATTGCAGCAGAAGCCGATGACGGACTTTCTTTTGCAGATGAAATTACTGAAGGAAAAGTGATGCTGGAGGCGGAAAATGTTGAAGGCATAGGGGAAGCCTTTGCGGATGATCTGAAAAAAGAAATTGCCGCCTTACGGCAAACCTTGCAGATGGAGATAGCCGAGCTGCGGAGGGAATTAAAAAAAGATTAGGAGTCGTTAAGCACTGCCCGAAAAATTTGCTGTTTGGAAAAGGGTTATCTCCCGTGTAGGGAGATAACCCTTTTTTTCTCTCTTACTGCCGGGTCATGATGAGTTGAGTTTGCCTCCAGCGGTTGCTTAACTTCTGGAGGCAAACTTCTCTTTTAACATCTCGTTTACGTGTGGGGGAACCAAGTCGCTCACATTGCCGCCGTTTCGAGCCGCATCCTTGATAATTGAAGAACTGATATAGATCCAACGAAATCCGGGCATGAGAAAAACCGATTCAACCTCTCGCTGCAATTTTCTATTCATCAGCGCAAGCTGGAATTCGTAATCGAAGTCCGAGACCGCACGAATCCCCCGAACAATAGCTCTGGCATTTTGTCGATATGCATAATCGACGAGGAGACCTTTTACCGAGCTGACCTGTATACGTTCCCGATCTCGAAAAGAGTCTTCAATCATTTTTATACGTTCGGCCAGGGTAAAGACGGGGTCTTTGGCTGAATTGACGGCAACGGCAACGATGACCTTGTCAAACAGGTTGAGGGCGCGATTAATGATATCAACATGACCCATGGTAATGGGGTCAAAGGTTCCCGGGTAGACTGCTATTGAAGGTCGAGGATCAATTTCTTTTGTCATTTCTTCAGTTCTTGCGGATTGATGGGGAATATTGTGTCCTGTCGGCTTGTTATGACTTACCATCAACAGGACGATTTATAGAGCCAAAAGCCACTCTCGCCATAGACACGCTTGTCAATCAGGTGGAGGTGAGCTGCTTCGCCCGGGAGCGGTATATTAAACCTTTCTTCAATAATGAGCATGCCATTTTCGGCGAGCAGGGTGCTTTCAGCGATAGAACTGAGGACAGATAGGGAAATGTTTTTGCCGTAAGGGGGGTCGGCAAAGATGAGGTCAAAGCCTGTTTCCGTTGTCGCGAGGAAATGCATGGGTGGCACACCCTTGGCTAAATCGTGTCGGATAACTCGAAGGCGGCAACTGCCTGTATACTTTGCAAGACAAAGTCCGATGTTTTTATTGATGAGGTCGAGAGCCAGGCGACTCTTGTCAATGAAAACGACAAAACCGGCATCCCGACTGAATGCTTCGAGTCCCATGGCCCCGGTGCCGGCAAAAAGATCGAGGACCTTTGCCCCTTGAACCGATTTGCCAAGAATACTGAACAAGGCTTCCCGCGCCCTATCGGATGTCGGTCGGATGCTCTTGTCGTGAAGAGGAGGGGTGAAAAGTTTTCGACCTTTTTCTCTCCCGCTGATAATTCTCAAAAGTTCACGAGACCGAAAAGAAGGTTGACCTTGAAAAGATTGCCAAGGAGCAGGAATTGAGCATGAACCGGCAAGCTATTTAAGGTACCCCAAAACAGTCTCTCCGGCGCGAACATTTTGACCAGGTTTTATCGCCAGCTCAGTTTCCAGAGGAAGGTAAAGATCTACCCTTGAGCCAAATCGAATAAGCCCGAATCGTTTGCCCCTGGTCACGGCATCACCTGCTTCCAGCCAACAGATAATTCTTCTGGCAATAAGTCCGGCAATCTGGACAAAGGCGATTTTTTTCCCTTCCGGGGTGGTTATAATGCTGGCACAGTATTCGTTTTGCAATCCGCCCTTTTGACTGTCGGCGGAGTAAAATTTCCCCGGTTTGTAGAGAATTTTCTCCACCGTGCCACTGCAGGGAATCCTGTTGACATGGACGTTGAAGACATTCATGAAGACAGAAATTTTTTGGACCTCGTTGCCGGTAAACCTATCGTCGGTAACCCGCTCGATGAGAATAACTTTGCCGTCGGCGGGGGAAACCAGTGCGTCGGGGCGGTCCGGTCCCAGACGTTCAGGGTCTCGGAAAAAACAAAGGACAAAGATAGTGGCAACCAGCAAGAAACCGGTAGTGATTTTCATTGAAAGAATGGCCGCCAGGAGGGTGGCGAAAGCCAGCACAAATATGAAAGGATACCCTTCTTTGGCTACGGGTACTTGCGGTGTCAACATAAGATTAATTCTCTGGGTTTTTGCAAAACATTTATTTGGTTTTGGTGGCGCGAGACATGGCTATTATTCCTGTGCGAATAATCTCCTTGATGCCGATTGGTCGAAGGATGTCGATCACAGCCTGTATCTTTGATGCCGAACCGGTGAGTTCTATCGCGTAGCTTTTAGCGCTTACATCGACGACTTTGCCGCGAAAAATGTCCACGACGCGGAGGACTTCCGCCCGGGTGTGGGCTTCGGCCTTGACGCGAAGCAGCACCATTTCCCTTTCGACGTAGTCCTTGTCGTTGATTTCCGTAACCTTGATGACATCAATGAGTTTATTCAGCTGTTTGGTGATCTGTTCGATAATTGAGTCTTCACCTCTGGACACCACGGTGAGACAGGAAATCTTCGGATCAAGGGTTTCGGCGACGCAGAGACTCTCGATATTGAAGCCGCGACCGCTGAAAAGCCCGGTTACTCGGGAAAGCACTCCCGGCTTATTTTGAAGAAGCACTGAAATCGTATGTTTCATCGGTATAATCCTGGTTGTCTGAGTTCAGCTATTCTTGACATCTAAACAAGTAACATTTCCGTGGTTGCTTTGCCGGCCGGAACCATCGGGTAGACCCCTTCTTCACGCTCAATCTTGAAGTCCATGATAACAAGGTTGTTGGTTTGCAGGGCTTCCCTGATGACCGGTTCGACCTCGCTTTTTGTTGTTGCTCTGAGGCCAACCGCTCCATAAGCCCTGGCAAGTTCGACGAAATCCGGGACTACATCCATGGTCGTCGAGGCATAGCGTTTGTTGTAAAACAGCTCCTGCCACTGGCGCACCATGCCAAGATAGCCATTGTTGAGGATGGCAATTTTTACCGGGCAGCTATATTGCTTGGCGGTGGCCAGTTCCTGGATATTCATCTGAATTGAGCCGTCTCCGGCAATATCGATGACCGTGCGATCGGGAAAAGCCATCTGGGCACCTATGGCGGCGGGGAGGCCGAATCCCATGGTACCCAAACCACCGGAGGTTACAAAGTGACGCGGGTAATCAAACGTGTAAAACTGGGCAGCCCACATTTGGTTTTGCCCGACCTCGGTTGTTATGATCGCTTTACCACCGGTAAGCCGGTGCAGTGTTTCAATCACGTACTGGGGTTTGATAATGGTATTATTTTCCTTGTATGCCAGTGGATGTTTTTCTGTCCACTCGCGAGTCAGGGCAAGCCAAGGTTTCAGACGTTCAGCCTGCTCCATCGGCTGGAAGTCCGATTCGGCATCAAACCATTTGTTGATGGCCGTAAGGGCATTCTTGCAATCGGCGACAATGGGGATATCGACCCGCACATTCTTACTGATGGAGGTGGGATCGATATCGATATGGATGATGTCAGCTTTGCTAGCAAAATCGGCAAGTTTGCCGGTGACTCGGTCATCAAAGCGAGCCCCGACGGCGATCAGCAGATCGCTTTCGGCAACGGCCATATTGGCGGTGTAGGTGCCATGCATTCCCAGCATTCCCATGGACAGTTTCTGGCTGCCGGGATAGGCTCCCAGGCCCATGAGTGTCATGGTCACCGGGATACTCAGTTTTTCGGCCAGTTCCGTGAGTTCCTTGCTGGAATTCGACAAGATAACCCCACCGCCGACGTACAGCACAGGTTGCGTTGCCTTCATAATCCGTCGGCAAGCCTTTTCGATCTGTACCGGATGGGGATTATAGGTCGGCTGGTAGCTCGATATATGGATCGGCGTCTTTTCCGGGTAGGTGAGTTTTGTGGCGACAAGGTCCTTAGGCAGGTCGACAAGGACCGGACCCGGCCTGCCTGTGCGGGCAATATGAAAGGCCTCTCGCAGGGTTGCAACCAGATCCTCGACGTTACTCACCAGGTAGTTGTGTTTGGTGCATGGCCTGGTAATGCCGACAATATCGACTTCCTGGAAGGCATCGTTACCGATCAATGGACGGGGTACTTGACCGGTGAGGATGACCAGGGGGATTGAGTCCATGTGGGCGGTGGCGATACCGGTAACACCATTGGTCGCACCCGGTCCGGAGGTCAAGAGGGCCACACCGACTTCGCCACTGACTCTGGCAAAGCCATCTGCCGCATGCACTGCCCCTTGTTCATGCCGCACCAGGACGTTGGTGATGTCGGAATCCATCAAGGCGTCGAAAAGGTCAAGAACCGCCCCGCCGGGATATCCGAATATTGTTTTTACGCCTTCTTCCTGAAGGCACCTGACGATTGCCTGGGATCCGGTAATTTTTCCCATGAATCCATTCCCTTGTAAAAGTTGAAACTGTTTTGGACAATTGCAGTGTTTCTTGAAAAAACCTGTAACTATTGTAGAGGAAAGAGAAATATATCTGTGAACACCACATCTGTCAACGGGCAAAGGATGGAGGAAGGCCATAGTGACATGAAATATTTCTCCTGCTGCGGGGAGGTTAGCATTCGGGAAACACTGTCAATATCCGGTAGATGCGGGACAGGGGCGGACGCTCATGTTTTTGTGGCAATGGAGAAAACCCCTTGACAACATCCAACCGGGACGTGTAGTCTTGACAAACTTACAATTTCTTTGAATTTTACAAGCTGAAAAACATGGTCATCGCAAACTCGCCTCTCGCTCTGCTTCTAGGTTATCCGCCGGTTGATTCCGTGGCTGATACGGAGGGGTTGTAGTTTGTTGTAAATAACTCTGTTACCCAAAAAGGCCACGGTTGAAAAACCGTGGCCTTTTTTTTTGAGTATTGATTTTTTGAGCAAGGAGAAACAATGAATCCGGAATTAGTGCAAAAATATCGGCCATATCCGCCGGTCAATTTGGCAAATAGACAATGGCCTGGGAAAACTCTTGGCAAAGCTCCCACTTGGTGCAGTGTTGATTTGCGCGATGGCAATCAGGCCCTCATTCAACCGATGAGCCTTGAGAAAAAACTGGAGATGTTTCATCTCCTGACGGACCTTGGGTTTCATGAGGTAGAGGTCGGATTTCCTTCCGCCTCCCAGGTAGAATATGATTTTACCAGGGTTCTCATTGAACAAAACCTGATCCCTGAAAACGTCTGGATCCAGGTACTTACCCAGGCGAGAGATCATTTGATCACCAAGACCTATGCCTCTGTTGCGGGGGCGAAGAGGGCGATTGTTCATCTGTATAATTCCACTTCGACTCTGCAGCGGAAGACGGTTTTTAAAATGAGCCGCAAAGAAATCGTCATGCTTGCCGTGCAGGGGGCACGACTCCTAAAGGAAGAAGAGCAAAAATATCCGGCAACGGTATTTCGCTATGAATATTCCCCTGAAAGCTTCACCGGTACGGAACTGGAATTTGCCCTCGAGATATGTGAAGCGGTCATGGAGATCTTGCAACCCACCCCGGACAACAAAATAATTCTCAATCTTCCGGCAACGGTGGAGATGGCCTCGCCCAATATCTACGCCGATCAGATTGAGTGGTTTTGCTCGCATATGGCTGACCGGCAGTCGGCGATCATCAGTCTGCATGCCCACAATGACAGGGGGTGTGCTGTTGCGGCAACAGAACTCGCGCTGCTCGCCGGCGGGGAGCGAGTCGAAGGTACTTTGTTTGGCAACGGGGAGAGGACCGGCAATGTCGATATAGTGACACTCGCCCTGAACATGTTTTCGCAGGGGATCGATCCGGGGCTCAATCTCCACGATATCAATCGCCTGGTAGAGGTTTATGAGCGGGTATGCGATCTTCCCGTGCATCCCCGTCACCCCTATGCCGGAGAGCTTGTTTACACCGCCTTTTCCGGCTCCCATCAGGATGCCATCAATAAAGGGATGCACGAATATGAGGCGGCCGGCTCGGGTTTGTGGGAAGTTCCTTATCTGCCGATTGACCCTTCCGATGTGGGCCGGACCTATGAATCTATAATTAGAATCAACAGTCAGTCAGGAAAAGGCGGTGTGGCCTACATAATGGAAAAGGAATTCGGTTTTCGCATGCCGAAAGCCATGCACCCGGAATTCGGAAAAATCATTCAAGGCGTTACCGACAGAGAAGGGCGGGAGCTGCATCACAGCGAGATATACAAAACCTTTGAGAAAGAGTATCTTACCGTTAGAGTTCCGTATGAACTGAAGGCCTTTAATGTCGTAAAACGCCATGTGAGTGCCAATGATGAAGCCTCACATGCAGCGGTTGAGGCCATCCTCCTCGTAAAGGGACAAGAGGTGACCGTAGCCGCCTCCGGTAACGGTCCTCTGGACGCGTTCTGTGCTGCCCTGAAAAAGGGTGTAACCGGCGAATTCAAATTAAGCAGTTACGACGAGCATGCGCTCAATGGAGGCTCGAGTGCCAAGGCTGCAGCTTACATCGAAATCGAAGGTCCGGATGGAGCAGTAAGCTGGGGAGCGGGGGTGGATACCGACATCATCATTGCATCGATTAAAGCCGTACTGAGCAGTTTGAATCGACTGGAGAGAGTGAGCTGAGGTTCCGCAGGCGGAATGGAAGACTGCGGATTTCAAAGAATAACAATTATCCAGGGATCAGAGATGGATTCGAAGCCAAGGAGTAAAATCGGCCTGTCAATAGTCATCCCAGTTTATAACGAGGCGAAGAGCCTTGAGCAGCTGGTGCGTCAGGTTCAGAGTGTCCCCCTGCCGATGACCAGAGAGATAATCCTTGTTGATGACGCTTCCACAGACTGCAGCAGGGCGGTGATTGAAGGATTGGCCGGTGATGGAGTGATCACTGTCTTTCATGCGGTAAACCAGGGTAAAGGGGCGGCCTTGCGAACCGGTTTTGCCCGCGCCCAAGGGGATATCGTCCTCATTCAGGATGCCGACCTCGAATACGATCCGACAGAGTACCCCAAGCTGCTGGCCCCGATCCTCGCCGGCAAGGCCGATGTGGTCTACGGTTCCCGCTTTATCGGTTCCGAGGCGCATCGGGTTCTGTATTTCTGGCATATGGTGGGGAATCGTTTTCTGACGCTGGTTTCCAATATGGTCACCAATCTCAATCTTTCCGATATGGAGACCTGCTACAAGGTCTTTCGCCGCGAGGTACTGGCAGAGATTGTCATCTACGAGAACCGCTTCGGCTTTGAACCGGAGATCACCGTCAAAATCGCCAAACAGAAGGTACGTATTTATGAGGTGGGTATCTCCTACAGCGGCCGGACCTATCAGGAGGGCAAGAAGATCGGTTGGCGGGATGGATTCCGCGCCCTCTACTGCATCATCCGCTACCGTTTCTTTGCCGATTGAATCTTTGTACTCCTCAGCCATCTAACCCCCCACAGGGGGAAAAGTACCTTCACGAAATTCTTTCTTAAACAAAGGAAAGAATTTCTAAGACGATGATCCGGTGGGCACAAATCCGGTCCGGCATTGGACGGCTAGCAAGATCAGGTGCCATCTTTTTACCTGTGTAGCGGCTATGATCTATGTCTTAGTGATAACCGGAAAAAAGGTTAATCCGTTCACGGTAGTTGTTCATCACCTCGTGAACGATTACCGGCACTATCTCGTCTCTGAGATACATGTCCCCGCGGGCGTAGAGTTTCAGCGCTAGATTGCCGTACTCGCTGCCGAGATACATTTTGTTAATTAACGGAAACTTTGTGCAGGTATTTTTCCGGTCCTTTTTCCGTATCAATGATGGTCGTCTCAGTTGAAGGCGCTACTATGGTTTTCGAATTTAACATATACGGAGAGTTGCCTCCCGCAATATAAAATGTCTTATGCGTATTTAAAAACAACTTAAATGATTCAACCTTGATCGGCACAAGTTCGGCCAGGCCGTCTAGGCTGACATCTGGTGAATTTTCACTATATTGAAATTTTAGATCATAATCGATCAAATAGAAGAGGCGGTTCTTTAACGATTCCGGCGCATAGTGTTGGGTTTGAAGATAGGAAAGGGGCGAAAGAATGACAATAGGAAGTTCGTCTCTGCTCTTTGACATAATCTTAATTATTGATCTCAAGTTCCGATCTTTCTCCATTGCCGATAGTATCAAATTAGCCTGTGATGCCAGGCATAAGATTGCTGTTATAACCAGCAACGCTGTTCCTTCTGCAATCCATGGTCGTTTTATTAGCTGCCTTGAATATGCGAGAATAATTACTGCGCCAACTGTGGCAGACACAAAATAACGGGTAGTAAAGGCATTTGTAAAATAAACAGCAATAATATAACCTAAAAAAGGGATAAGAGTGAGGCCGATTGCTGCAACAACTTCGTGTCCAGGGGGTAATTGTTTTGTAATGATTTCTGATTGAGTTGATTGACCGTGGTTACTTTTTTTTCTGAGATATTTAACGAATATGGAAATAACAAACGCAATTAAGACCACTTTGATCTGCGCAGCATAAAGTTGGCTGCACTTAAGGAAATTCAATGAATTAGGTTTTGACCAAAAATGTGCGGACAGAGAAGTACATCTTTCAGCCAGCGGCACCAAAGGGATAATTGTTGAGGCTGCCAGCAGTAATGTTAGCCAGATAGGCCAATCAATTCGCCTTATTTTGAAAGACCGGTAGATTTCACCGGCAACGATGGGGACGAAAAGAGGAAAAGCATAGAAATGAGAGTACAAAGCCAGGCAAAGTGATAGAAATAATCCGAAAAGCGGTAGTGTCCGACGAGTATTATCGGCAGCAACCTGCCAGCACCATAATGAAATTGTGCAGCAGGCGAGGATTAAGGGATAGGTTCTGGCATTTGTTATTAATTTTTCCGCTGCCGGTGAAAGGCATAAAAGAAGCACTCCGGTAATGGCAGTAATAGCACCACAGCGTCTATCCAGAATCAAAAAAAGAAAAAACAGGGCAATCAGAAAACTGATCAATGCCGGCAATCGTGTGGCAAACTCTCCATAACCAAAAAAAAACTGAAAAATTCTTGTAATAATATAATACAACGGTGGAGACGGATCCATGGGGCCCAGGGTCTCCCACAACCCGGCAAGAGTAGGTATTTGCGCAATGTGCAATGTAAATAGTTCATCAAACCAGAAAGGCCGGAAATAAGAATCCACAATCCTTAATGCAGTAAAGACCACTAAAATTAAGGTAAATACCAGCCATTTGTTATTCTCAATTCGTTCTTCCAACGAAATCACAATGAACTCTTGCGTTAAATTCAATAAAAATTGATACCTCAAAGACTACTCGAAAAAGTCTTCTTTTAGGAAATATATCTTACAAATTTATTCATTTATTTTTTTAATTCATACACTAAATAATCGCTGTTTTCATATATGAGACTAGCCAATCCATGCTCTGACAATTCACGCATTTCTGCAATAGGTACTTGGTTGATATTTCTCTTTTCTTTTAAAGACAGACACAAATAATCCCCGCGGAAGATATCTTCAATACGGTCTATCGCAATTGACTTCCGATTGGTCAGAAGTCGCATAGCTCTGGGTTTTGGGAAAATCACTGTCTTTGTTGCATCAATATGATCTGCAATAAAAGTAAACATCCTTTGCGAAGTCTCAGAATAAGGTCCATCCGATATTTTATTTGCGAAATATGTGTGAGATGCATCACGAGCACTGATTATAGCAAAACAAAGGATTATTACCAGGCCAGGGGTAAAGCAGATAACCTTTCGCAACCGTCTTTCACCCATTCCCATAGGCTCTTTCTTCTGAGACAGCCATTCCAGGCCCGAGAAAAGAAACGATACATAGAAGGGAAGAATAGGAAACAGAAACCGGAGCCCTGAGGGTTCTGGCCAGCAGATATAAAGAATAATAGTCAACACCGAATATATGATTTCGGGGTATGCCGATCGGAACCTTACGATAATGCCAACAATTACAAAAGGAATGCTTGCCATATAAACCAACTTTTCATGAGGAATACCCCAGAAAAATCTACTCAACAACAAACTGTAGTAGTTAAGGTGTTCTATGAGCATAGGCAACGATATGTGCTTCAACTGAGAAAGATAACTGCCGCCACCTTCCGGAAAAACCGAGGCAAATATCACCACCAAGGAGAAAAATACCAAATATGCAACTGAATGCTGCAGCAATGCTTTGATTGAGAATCTATGACCGGAGATCAGAAAGATTTGTGTATTCTCCCCCTGTTCTTTCTCCGGGATTGATTGTTGTTTTGTGTAGCGCTCTCTCAAGACGGCAACTATCTGAGAAAAGCCGAGCGTGATGAGAAGAAGGATACCATTCGATCGAACAGAAAAAGCTATTGCAATTACTAACCCAATGAGTATTGAATCCCAAAATTTAGATATATGTTGACGTCCATCGATAATATTCGATTGAATCAGGACAATACTCAGCGTTGACAAAAACAAGAAGGGCAGGTCAGATAATATATTATTTGTATATTTCAACAAAACTGGGTTCAATGCAAAAAAACACACAAGACAAAGAAGGATAAAGGGAGGGTGGACTTTTCGGAATCCGTGCCAGAGAACTCCTAGGAAAAGTATAAATGATAGTGCTCCAACCATTTTGAAAGCGATTAAATTAAGACCAAAAATCGAATAAAAAGGTGCAAGCAAGAGCGGGAAACCCCATGGATAAGCAATTGGCCCCAATATGTTAGAGGATTGTTCTATGGTGAAACGGTTGGATTCTATAAAATTATGAGGGGTGAAATCAACTATACTCTTTGCCTGCATAATATAGGAAGCAAAGTCATCACCCCAATTGTGGCCTTGCGTTAGGTTTGCAAATACCAAAATACCCGAACAGCCTAGAATTATTAGAAATAAAACGTAGGAGTTCTTTTGATTCATGATATCCAACAATCACTCTGAAGGTGAGGTGAGATGGGTGAGAGGTGGGGGATCCTTAAGCAGCCCAGTCTTGGCTCTATCAACGAAAGATATCCCTTTTCCCTTTATCTGATGGGCAGTTCGTTGTTTCGCCAAGACACCGATTTTGTTTGAAGTTTTTAATTTTATGAAATATCTATTTGGGGTGATTTTTACCTTCAACCCAACCCAGAGATATCTGAGATACATGTGGATTTTTAACTGTGACTTTCCTTCGGATCGCGCCTTCCAAGAACTTGGAATTTCAATCACTTTAATGTTGAGACACAAGGGTTTAAGGATGCTTTCCAGCACGAAGGAGTGCCCCGTCTCTTCCCATTGAATTTCACGGATCAATTGTTTTGGGTAGATTCGATAACCAAAGGAAAAGTCGGTGATATTTTTCCCAAAAAGGAGCGCGAATGCCTTTTGAAAAAAATAATTTAAAAAAGTCTTCAGAGCGGGATAACCTTCGAAAGAGTTCCTTTTTAGCCAGCGGGACGCCGAAATGATCTCGTCAGGATGCCCTTTCGCCATCATAACGAGGTCACCGACAGTTCGTGGATCTGATTCGCCATCACTGAACATAACGATGACATGACTTCCAGTTGCAGAAATAAGGCCTTCCCTAAGTGCCCCCCCCAGAAAAGGAAGTACCTGCCAGATAATCCTTATTTTTCCGGTGTATCTTTTTCTTAATTCATTACATACAAAGAGACTTTCGGAGGTGGTTTTGTCACAGACAACAATAATAACTTCCCGAATGCTCTCTTCGGTATATTCGAAAAGGATATCTACGGTCTGTTGTAATGATCTAACTTCGTTAATTACCGGTAAAACAACCGATGCCGATTCGAAACAACCTTTTTGTTGATCATAGCCATGATTAACAGCAACTTCCCCAACTGTTTCTACCTTCATTTGTAGCCCTTTAATAAACAATCGTCCTTGCTTCTCTTGCCTTTCTTCCTCTTTTTTCTGAAACTTTACATATTTCTTTATCATCTCTGCATCAAGTCCTACTATAGTGGACCCCAGTTTTCAGACAGCAGTTTAAGCTGTGCGCAATCAAAAAGGAACGAGAAGCGATGAGCGAATCGAAGAAGAGGAAGTTCCATAGCCCAGAGTTCAAAGCGAAGGTTGGGCTGGAGGTATATAGCCGATCCTACCGTAATAGAGACAATAAAGTATACCTACCGACAGAAGGATAAAAGAGAGGAGAAGTTCGGGAAAAAATTTCTTGTATACGCCATTAGCCAATCTCATTCATCTTCATCATCACCATTATATTTCTCTTGAAATCCGGAACGCAAAATGGGATGGATACTATCCTGTATTTGCTTTGTTAGCAATAGATATCCTACTGGCTTCGGCGCTAACAGGAATTGAGCCACTTTTGCTAATGAAAACTGAGCCAGTGAGTGCGCAGCAGGGAGTGTCTTGAGGGAGAGGAAAGAGCGATACGGGTGGGTCAGGTGAGATGAGATT